>VFQP010000207.1_pt1 | contig 150872 bp, 142 predicted proteins | sample 3512351 | NCBI WGS metagenome assembly VFQP01 (sample SAMN10412372, study PRJNA504923) | tailings metagenome | isolation source: Relicate 1 Philex TSF1 revegetated site | place: Philippines: Tuba, Benguet | collected 2017-08-29 | reverse complement strand
TTGCAGTGGAACATCGGCAGCGTCCACAGGTAGGTCGGATGCAGGCCGATCGGCCACTGGGTGGCGTTGCCGTAGGACGAGAGGGTGGCGCCGCGATGCGAATAGACGACCCCCTTGGGGTTGCCGGTCGTGCCCGACGTGTAGTTGAGCGAGATCGCGTTCCATTCGTCCGACGGGTAGGACCAGGCGAACTCGGGATCGCCGCCGGCGATGAATTCCTCCCAGGTCGTGTCGCCGATCTGGGCGCGGTCGGTGCATTCCGGATCGTCGATGTCGACGACCATCGGCTGGACCTTGGCGATCGCCAGCGCCTCGGTGACGACGCGATGGTACTCGCGATCGACCAGCAGCACCTTGGTCTCGCTGTGGTCGAGGATGAACGCGATCATCGCCGCGTCGAGACGCGTGTTGAGCGAGTTCAGCACCGCGCCCGTCATCGGCACGCCGAAATGCGCCTCGTACATCTCGGGAATATTGGGCGCCATGATCGCGACCGTGTCGCCCGTGCCGACGCCCAGCCGCACCAGCGCGGAGGCGAGGCGGCGGCAGCGCGCATAGGTCTCCGACCAGCTCTGCCGGCGCTCGCCATGCACCAGCGCGAGATGGTCGGGATAGACGCTGGCGGTGCGCTCGATGAACTGCAGCGGCGTCAGCGCGGCATGATTGGCCGGCGTGCGGTCGAGGTCGCGCTCGTAGATGTTGTGCGCGGCAACGACCGCCTTGTGCGGCACCGGCCGCGGCGCCGGGCGCCGCGAGATCGAGGTGCGGTCCTTGGTCTGGCGACGCAGCCCCGGCCGGATCACCGGCTTCGGCGCCGCGACCTTGCGCACGGCGGTCTTGCGTCCCACGGCCTTCTTCGCCGCCGGCTTCCTTGCAATGGCCTTCTTCACCGTGGACTTCCGGACAGCGGTCTTCTTCGCGGCCTGTTTCGCCGCGCGGCCCGCGGGCGCCGGCTTGGCGGCACGGGTGCCGGCGGCCGGGGCTGCGGGCTTCCTCGCCTTCGCGACCTTGGGTCGCGCGGCCGTGCCGCGTCCGCTCGTTGCCTTGCCCGTCTTGCCCTTGGCCATGCTTGCTTCCTGTCAGAGCCCTTGTTTCGCGCCCGATCCTAGCGCATCAAACCGCGAACGCGACAGTGACGCGCGCGGGGAGGAGACATGACCGTCGGGGACAAGTATCGCGCGGTGCACGCGCGTTCGCTGAGCGACCCGGAGGGATTCTGGGCGGAGCAGGCGGCGGCGATCGACTGGTCGAAGCGCTGGGACAAGGTGCTGGACGGGGCCAATCCGCCTTTCTACCGCTGGTTCGAGGGCGGCGAACTGAACGCCTGCCACAATGCGCTGGACCGGCATGTCGCTGGCGGCCGCGCCGAGCAGACGGCGCTGATCTACGATTCGCCGGTCACCGGCACGAAGAAGAGCTTCACCTACCGGGCGCTGCGCGACGAGGTGGCGCGCATCGCGGGCATGATCGCGGCCGAGGGCGTCGGCAAGGGCGACCGCGTCATCCTCTACATGCCGATGATCCCCGAGGCGGTGATGGCGATGCTCGCCTGCGCCCGCCTCGGCGCCATCCATTCCGTCGTGTTCGGCGGCTTCGCGGCCAAGGAACTGGCGAGCCGCATCGACGATTGCGCGCCGAAGCTGATCCTCACCGCCTCGTGCGGCATCGAGCCGACGCGCCTCGTGCAGTACAAGCCGCTGGTCGACCAGGCGATCGAGCAGGCGGCGCACAAGGTCGAGCGGGTGATCCTGCTGCAGCGGCCGCAATGCGAGGCGCCGATGGTGGCCGGCCGCGACCTCGACTGGAACGAGGCGCTCGCCAGGGCGCAGCCCGCCGCGTGCGTGCCGGTGAAGGCGACCGATCCGCTCTACATCCTCTACACGTCGGGCACGACCGGCCAGCCCAAGGGCGTCGTGCGCGACACCGGCGGCTACTGCGTGGCGCTCGCCTGGTCGATGAAGAACCTCTATGGCGTGGAGCCGGGCGAGGTCTATTGGTGCGCCTCCGACGTCGGATGGGTCGTGGGCCACAGCTACATCGTCTATGGCCCGCTGATCCATGGCGCGACCAGCATCCTCTACGAGGGCAAGCCGGTGGGCACGCCCGACGCCGGCGCGTTCTGGCGCGTGATCTCCGAGCACAAGGCGATGGCGCTGTTCACCGCGCCGACCGCGTTCCGCGCCATCAAGCGCGAGGATCCCGAGGGCAAGCTGCTGAAGCAGTACGATCTCTCGACCTTCCGCACGCTGTTCCTGGCCGGCGAGCGCGGCGATCCGCCGACCGTCGAATGGGCGCAGAAGCTGCTCGGCGTCCCGGTGGTCGATCACTGGTGGCAGACCGAGACGGGCTGGGCGATCTGCGGCAACTTCCAGGGGCTCGACCCGATGCCGGTCAAGCTCGGCTCGACCTCCGTGCCCTCGCCGGGCTGGCAGCTCGACGTGCTGGACGAGAACGGCAAGCCGATGAAGCGCGGCGAGGTCGGTGCACTGGCCGGCAAGCTGCCGCTGCCGCCGGGAACGTTTCCGACGCTGTGGAATGCCGACGAGCGCTACCGGCAGAGCTACATGAGCGAGTTCCCCGGCTACTACAAGACGGGCGATGCGGGCTTCATCGACCAGGACGGCTACGTCTCGGTGATGACGCGCGTCGACGACGTGATCAACGTCGCGGGCCACCGTCTCTCGACCGGACAGATCGAGGAGGTGCTGGGCGCGCATCCCGACGTGGCGGAGTGCGCGGTGATCGGCGTCGCCGACGAGCTGAAGGGCCAGGTGCCGCTCGGCTTCCTGGTGCTCAAGGCGGGCGTCAACCGGCCGCCGCAGGAGATCTCGGACGAGGTCGTGCAGCTCGTGCGCGACCGCATCGGGCCGGTCGCCTTCTTCAAGAGCGCGCTGGTCGTGCAGCGCCTGCCGAAGACGCGCTCGGGCAAGATCCTGCGCGGCACGATGCAGAAGATGGCCGACAGCCAGCCCTGGACGTTGCCGGCCACGATCGAGGACGCCTCGGTGCTGGACGAGATCAAGGACGGCCTCAAGGGCGCGGGGTTCGCCGCGACGGGCTGACCGGCGTCACGGGTTTCGCGACGCGGCGCGCCTGCGCCCGCGTTCGTGCGAAAGGAAGGGCGCGAGGGCGACGACGGCCACTCGTTCGCCTCATTCGGATGTTGAAGCAATGCTAGCAAGAAGGACTGACGTATGACTCTCGATATCAACCGCGCCGATCTCACCGTGGGCGTCGTGGGCACCGGCGCCATGGGGCGCGGCATCGCGCAGGTGACGGCACAGGGCGGCATGAAGGCCATCATGTTCGACGCCGCGCCGGGCGGTGCGGCGAAGGCCAAGGCCGCGATCCTCGACACGCTGAAGGGCCTCGTCGCGAAGGGCCGCCTGACCGACGCCGACCTGGCGAAGGCCGAGGGCAATCTCGGCGTCGCCGAGAAGATCGAGGACCTCAAGGGCTGCCACGTCGTCGTCGAGGCGGTGTTCGAGAATCTCGAGGTGAAGCAGAAGCTGTTCGGCGAGCTGGAGGCGGTGGTGTCGCCGGAGGCCATCCTGGCGTCGAACACCTCGTCGATCCGCATCGCCTCCATCGCCCGTTCGCTGAAGCATCGCGACCGCGTCTGCGGCATGCATTACTTCAATCCCGTGCCGGTGATGAAGCTGGTCGAGGTCATCCGCGCCGCCGACACCGCGCAGTGGGTGGTCGACGCGATGGTGGCGCTGGGCAAGCGCCAGACGCGCGTGCCCGTGGTGGTCGGCGACACGCCGGGCTTCCTCGTCAATCTCGGCGGCACGGCGATCGGCACCGAGGGCCTGCGCATCATGCAGGAGGGCAGGGCGACGCCGGCGCAGATCGACGCCGTGATGCGCGACACCTGCGGCTTCCGCATGGGCCCGTTCGAGCTGATGGACCTCACCGGCATCGACGTGAACTTCCCGGCCCGCAAGATCATCTACGAGGGCTTCTTCCACGACCGGCGCATGACGCCGAGCCCGTACCACGAGAGCCTCTACGCGGCGGGCAAGCTCGGTCGCAAGACCGGCGGCGGCTGGTACGCCTACGACGAGAAGGGCGCCAAGGTCGATCCCGGCGCCGATCACCCGACCTCGACCGTTCCGGCATCCAGCGTCGTCATCATGGACACGCACAACAAGAAGCTGGTCAGCCTGGTGAACGGCGACGGCGCCAAGATGCTGGGCGCCGACGACGGCAAGAGCCCGATCCTCGTCGCGCCGATCGGCAAGGATTGCACGACGACGGCGATCGAGCTCGGTCTCGACCCGAAGCGCACCGTGGCGGTGGACCTGACGGGCGACGTCACCAAGCGGCTCACCGTGATGACGGCGCCGGGCGCCGACCCGGCGGTGCGCGACGCCGCCGTGGCGCTGCTCGCCCGGTCGGGCGCCAAGGTCACGGTCATCAAGGACTCGCCCGGCTTCATCGCCCAGCGCATGTGCGCGATGATCGCCAACCTCGGCTGCGAGATGGCGATGATCGGCATCGCCTCGGCCGCCGACGTCGATACGGCAATGACGCTCGGCCTCAACTATCCGCGCGGGCCGCTCGCGCTGGCCGACTGGCTGGGCGTCAAGGAGTGCCACGAGGCGCTGGTGCAGATCCAGGCGATCACCGGCGACGACCGTTACCGGCCCAGCCAGTGGCTGCGCCGCCGCGCGATGTTGGGCATGAGCGCAACGACACCGGAGTAAGGAGAGACAGGCATGGCGGGAAGTTTCCGGAAGACGATCCTCGGGATGGCGGTGGCGGTGTGCCTCGGCCTTCCCGCCCATGCCCAGCAGCCGCAGAAGCAGGCGCCGCAGGCGGCCTCGCCGCCCCAGCAGCAGCTCAAGGACGAGAACCTGCTGGTGGCGATGCCGCCGGGGTTCAAGGTCGCTTTCCAGGATTCCCGCAACGGCATGCACATGCAGGAGTGGGTGCCGTCGGCCGAGTCGGTGCAGGACTGGACGGACATGGTGACCGTCCAGGTCTTCCTGAGCCGCAGGGACCTCACGCCGACGCAGTTCCTCGGCGCGCTGGAGAAGCAGTGGCAGGGCGCCTGCAAGGACGCCACGACAGCGCCCGTCGCGTCCGGCAAGGTGAACGGCTACGACACCGCGACCATCCTGCTGCGCTGCCCTCTGCTCGCCTCGACCGGCAAGCCGGAGACGACCTTCGTCAAAGCGATCAAGGGCAACGACAGCTTCTACGTCGTGCAGCGCGCGGTCCGCAGCGCCCCGCCGGCCGACCGGCTGGAGGCAATGAAGAAATACGTCGAGGGTGTCAGCGCCTGCGACACCCGCCTGCCGTCGCGACCCTGCAAGCTATAGCTCAGGTGCGCCGGGTGCGAATCGGGTCTAGGGTCTCGGCCCACGCCGCAGCAATCCGACGGTTCCAGCTATGACCCACCTCAGGCCGCCTGTGCCGAAGAAGGCCACCTACCGGGCCTTCGAGAATTTCCTTACGGGCAAGTACGAGCGGATCGCCGGTATCCTCGCGCCGCGCTCGTATCCCTACGTCATGACGATCGACCCGACCAACATCTGCCAGCTGCGCTGTCGCGGCTGCATGACGGGGTTGGAGAACGAGGCGCGCAAGCGGCGGCGCTACAGCAAGGTGACGTCGCCCCTGGCGAGGATAAAGCACGATCTGCTCGAGGCGATGCTCGACGAGTTCGGCGACGTGATGTTCTATTGCAACTTCTACAATTGGGGCGAACCGCTCCTGCACGAGAACCTGCCGGATATCGTGCGCGCGGTCAGCGAACGCGGCGTCTATACGGCGCTCGATTCGAACCTTTCGGTCCGCGTCCGCGACGGGATGCTGGAGGATCTGCTGCTGGCCGGCCTCGACGAGCTCGGCGCCTCGATCGACGGCGTGACCCAGGAGACCTACGAGAACTACAGGGTCGGCGGACAGCTCGACCTCGCGCTCGGCAACCTGAAACGGCTCGCCGAGATCCGCGACGCGCACGGGCTCGATACCGAGATCGTCTGGAAGTTCCTGATCTTTTCCTACAACGAGCACGAGGTCGAGCAGGCGGCCGAGTTCTGCCGTCAGCACAGGATCGTCTTCCTGCCTCGCGACGCCTTCTTCATGCAGAACTACGCGCAGTGGAAGCCCGCCTACCAGCGCGAGGGCAAGCCCAACCCCTACAGGCGCGACCGGCGGCCTCAGCTCAATTCCTCGCTCTACGTGACGCCGGAAGGGATGCTGAACATGACGCCGGGCAAGCCGGCGCATCGCTCGTGCGGCTGGCACTATGCCTATTCGACCGTGAACCCCGACGGGTCGGTGGTGCCGTGCTGCGCGCTGTTCAGCCGGAAGTTCGATTTCGGGACGGTCACGCCGGAGCCCGGTTCGTTCGGCAAGGTCTGGCGCAACGAGAATTTCCAGGCGGTACGGCGCGACTTCCCGGCCGGATTGGAGGTCGACGGCGACGGACCGACCACCGCCTGCACCACCTGCAAGCGCAGCGAGAATTTCCTCGACCACTACCAGGTCCGCGACCGCGAGATCGTCCGGAAGTTCTGGGCCAGCCTCGACGACCCGGAGCTGCAGCCGCTGGAGGGTCATTTCCGCCTGCTCCAGCGCGCGCCGGAGCAGTTCGCGGAGACCTACGCCGAGCATTATCGCGGCCGCCAGCTGGCCGCCGTGTCGTGAGCGGGGACCGGTCGCCGACGGCGCGGGGAAGGGGCGCGGAAGGTTGACGTTTACGTAAAGGTAAACTACATCCGGGACGCTGGCGCGCCTGTCGCGACCGGCCCACAGTCCCCGCAAGAAGACTGAAGACCAGAGCCAGGAGGACGACGCACGTGACCGCTCTCGCCGCGCATTACACGCCCGAGCACCAGATGTTCCGCGAGACCTGCCGGCGCTTCTTCGAGAAGGAAGTGTCGCCCTTCCACATGAAGTGGGAGGAGGAGGGGGCGGTGCCGCGCGAGCTGTGGCGCAAGGCCGGCAGCCAGGGGCTGCTCGGCACCACCATGCCGGAACAGTATGGCGGCGCCGGCGGCGACTTCCTCTACAGCGCCATCCTGATCGAGGAGCAGGGCCGCGCCATCGCGTCCGGCCCGGCCTTCTCGCTGCACAACGACATCGTCGTCCCCTACCTGCTGCAGTACGGCACGGAGGAGCAGAAGAAGAAGTGGATCCCGAAGGCCTGCTCGGGCGACCTCGTCACCGCCATCGCGATGACCGAGCCGGGCACGGGATCGGACCTGCAGTCGGTCAAGACCTCCGCCGTGATGGAGGGCAACCACTGGGTCGTCAACGGCGCCAAGACGTTCATCTCCAACGGCCAGCTCGCCGATCTCGTGATCGTGGTCGCCAAGACCGATCCCAAGCTCGGCGCCAAGGGCACGTCGCTGATCGCCGTCGAGACCGACACCGCGGGCTTCAAGCGCGGCCGCAACCTCGAGAAGATCGGCATGAAGGCGCAGGACACGTCGGAGCTGTTCTTCGACAACGTGCGCGTGCCGGCCGAGAATTTGCTGGGCGGCGACACCGGCCTCGGCTTCGTGCAACTGATGCAGCAGCTTCCGCAGGAGCGGCTGGTGATCGCCATCCAGGCGATCGCCGCCATCGAGGCGGCGCTGGAGCACACGCTGGCCTACGTCAAGGAGCGCAAGGCGTTCGGCAAGGCGATCATCGATTTCCAGAACACCCGCTTCAAGCTGGCCGAGCTCAAGACCAAGGCGAAGATCGCCCGCGTCTTCGTCGACGATTGCACGGCGAAGCACCTGAAGGGCGAGCTCGACGTCGCCACCGCGGCGATGGCCAAGTACTGGACCACCGAGCTGCAGTGCGAGCTGATCGACGAATGCCTGCAGTTCCACGGCGGCTACGGCTACATGTGGGAGTACCCCATCGCGCGCCTCTATGCCGACGCGCGCGTGCAGAAGATCTACGGCGGCACCAACGAGATCATGAAGGAACTGATCGGCCGCACCCTCTGAGACTTCTCCCGGAAGCGGGAGCGAGGACGACATTCGAGACAAAGGAGACCGACATGACCGATGCATACATCTACGACGCCGTTCGCACCCCGCGCGGCAAGGGCCGCAAGGACGGATCGCTGCACGAGGTGACGCCGGTCCGTCTCGCCGTGACGGCGCTGCAGGCGCTGCGCGACCGCACCAACCTCGACACCCACCTGGTCGACGACATCGTGCTGGGCTGCGTCATGCCGATCGGCGAGCAGGGCGCCGACATCGCGCGCACCGCCTCGGTGATGGCGGGCTACGCCGAGACCGTCTCGGGCGTGCAGATCAACCGCTTCTGCGCCTCCGGCCTCGAGGCCACCAACATGGCGGCCGCGCAGGTCATGTCGGGGCAGAGCCAGGCCGCGATCGGCGGTGGCGTCGAGAGCATGAGCCGCGTGCCGATGGGCTCGGACGGCGGCGCCTGGGCGGTCGATCCGGCCGTCTCGATCCCGATGTATTTCGTGCCGCAGGGTGTCTCGGCCGACCTGATCGCCACCAAGTACGGCATGAGCCGCGACGACGTCGACGCCTATGCCGTCGAGTCGCAGAAGCGCGCCAAGCATGCCTGGGACAACGGCTACTTCAAGAAGTCGATCGTGCCGGTGAAGGACCAGAACGGCGTCGAGCTGCTGGCCCAGGACGAGCTGATGCGGCCCAGCACCACGATGCAGACGCTTGCTGCACTTGAGCCCAGCTTCAAGATGCAGGGCGAGATGATGCCCGGCTTCAACGCGGTGGCCCAGCAGCGCTATCCGGAGGTCGAGAAGATCACCCACGTCCACCATGCCGGCAACTCGTCGGGCATCGTGGACGGCGCGGCGGCGATCCTGATCGGCAGCAAGGCGTTCGGCAAGAAGGCCGGCCTCACGCCGCGCGCGCGCATCCGCTCCTTCGCCTCGATCGGCTCGGAGCCGGCGATCATGCTGACCGGCCCCGCCCCGGCGTCGGAGAAGGCGCTGAAGCGCGCCCGCATGACGGTGAACGACATCGACCTGTTCGAGCTGAACGAGGCGTTCGCCGCCGTCGTGCTGCGCTACATGCAGGTCCTCAAGATGCCGCACGACAAGATCAACGTGAACGGCGGCGCCATCGCGATGGGCCATCCGCTGGGCGCGACCGGCGCGATGATCCTGGGCACGCTGCTCGACGAGATGGAGCGGCGCGACCTGTCGACCGGCCTCGCCACGCTCTGCGTCGGCGGCGGCATGGGCACGGCCACCATCATCGAGCGCGTCTGACGGAAGGGCGCGCGGCCCCGCGTCGCCCGTCTTCCCCCAGCACACCACGCGCGCCGCCCGCGCGGCGCGATCCACGACCGAGGATTCCGAGATGATCAACTACAACGTCGACAGCGACGGCATCGCCACCATCACCTGGGACATGCCGGGCCGAAGCATGAACGTGCTGAACGAGGCCTCGATGACCGCCTATGCCGGGGCGCTCGAGAAGGCGCTCGCCGACGATGCCGTGAAGGGCATCATTGTCACCTCGGGCAAGGACAGCTTCATCGCCGGCGCCGACCTCGAGATGCTGCTGGGCGTCGACACGTCCGACGCCACCAGGCTGATGGACCAGTTCAGCCAGCTCCAGAAGATGTTCCGCCGCCAGGAGACGGGCGGCAAGCCGGTGGTCGCCGCGATCAACGGCACGGCGCTGGGTGGCGGCTTCGAGATCTGCCTCGCCACGCACTACCGCATCGCCGCGGCGAACCCGAAGACCAAGATCGGCCAGCCCGAGGTCAAGATCGGCCTGCTGCCGGGCGGCGGCGGCACGCAGCGCATCCCGCGCCTCGTCGGCGTGATGAACGCCGCGCCGATCCTGCTCGAAGGCAAGGAGCTCACGGTCGATGCCGCCAAGGGTCTCGGCCTGATCAACGAGGTCGTGCCGGCCGGGGAATTGCTGGCCCGGGCCAAGGCGTGGCTGACGGCGCCCGCCACCGAGCAGGTCGCGCCGGAATATGCCGGCAAGGGCGCCAAGCCGATCGACGGGCGCGCCGTGCAGCCGTGGGACCGCAAGGGCTTCAAGACGCCGGGCTTCCCGGGCGGCCAGGTGTGGAGCCCGCCGGGCGTCCAGACCTTCATCGGCGGGGCCGCGATGGTGCGCGGCAAGACCAACGGCGTCTATCCGGCGCCGAAGGCGATCCTGAGCTGCGTCTACGAGGGGCTGCAGCTCCCGTTCGACGCCGCGCTGCGCGTCGAGACCCGCTACTTCGTCTCGCTGCTGCGCGATCCCGTCGCCAAGAGCATGATCCGCACGCTGTTCTTCGGCTTGCAGGAAGCCAACAAGCTGGTGCGCCGTCCGAAGGACGTGCCGAAGCAGCAATACACGAAGATCGGCGTGCTGGGCGCCGGCCTGATGGGCGCCGGCATCGCCACCGTCTCGGTGCAGGCCGGCCTCGACATCGTGCTGGTCGACCGCGACCAGGCAGCGGCCGACAAGGGCAAGGCGCACATCGCCGCCGAGCTCGAGAAGCTGGTGAAGCGCGGCCGCATGGACCAGGAGAAGCGCGACGGGCTGCTCGCCAAGGTGCAGGCGACGCCGGACTTCGGCGCGCTCAAGGACTGTCAGCTCGTGATCGAGGCGGTTTTCGAGAACCGTGAGGTCAAGGCCGAGGCGACGAAGAAGGCGGAGGAGGTGCTGGCCGCCGATGCGGTCTTCGCCTCCAACACCTCGACGCTGCCGATCACCGGCCTCGCCGAGGCCTCGTCGCGGCCGAAGAACTTCATCGGCCTGCATTTCTTCTCGCCGGTCGAGAAGATGCCGCTGGTCGAGATCATCGTCGGCAAGAAGACCTCGCCCGAGACGCTCGCGCGCTCCATGGACTTCGTCCAGAAGATCCGCAAGACGCCGATCGTGGTGAACGACAGCCGCGGCTTCTTCACCAGCCGCGTCTGCGGCGCCTTCATCAGCGAGGGCCATCGCCTGCTGAAGGAGGGTGTCCCGGCCGCCATGATCGAGAATTGCGCGCGTTACGCCGGCATGCCGGTGGGCCCGCTCGCGCTCAACGACGAGGTCGCCATCGACCTGTCGTGGAAGATCATGGACCAGGCCCGCCGCGACGCCGAGGCGTCGGGCAAGAAGTACGAGGCCTCCGGCACCGAGGACATCCTCGAACTGATGGTCAAGAAGCTGGAGCGCTTCGGCCGCAAGAACGGCAAGGGCTTCTACGAGTATCCGGCCGACGGCAAGAAGCGCCTGTGGCCGGAACTGCAGCAGCACTTCCCGGCCGATCCGAAGCTGCTCTACGGCGAGGGCGAGGAGAAGCGCGCCAAGGAGGAGGAGATCAAGAAGCGTCTCCTCTACGTCCAGGCCGTCGACACCGCGCGCTGCCTCGAGGCCAACGTGCTGACCAACCCGCAGGACGGCGATGTCGGCTCGATCATGGGCCTCGGATTCGCGCCGCAGACCGGCGGGGCGATCAGCCTGATCGACCAGGTCGGCGTGAAGCAGTTCGTCGCCGAATGCGACAAGCTGGCGAAGAAGTACGGCCCGCAGTTCAAGGTGCCGAAGATGCTGCGCAAGATGGCCGAGAGCGGCGAGAGCTTCTACGGCAACTACCATCCGGCCAAGGCCGCGGCCTGAGCCGCCGGCCGCTGGACTTCCTCCGCCCGCCGCGCGGCCTGAACAGGCCCGCGGCGTCGGAGGGAAGCAACGAGGCCCCACGCCGTAGCGTGGGGCGGGAAGGCAGCTTCCCGGCAAGACGGCCGCATCCGCCCTCGGACGATCGATAAAATATCCCGCACCGACCGGGCTGCGACCATGGTGGCCCGGTGCCATCCGCAGTGCGGGTTCGCACCGGCGCGGAACGGGCGCTTTGACCGCGCGGCGGGGCGAAGTACAAAGCACTTCATCCGGAAATCAGGGAGAACGCCGTGGACGCCAAGCAGATCGACGCACTCGCCACCCGCATCGCCGAAGGAAGGCGCGACCGCGCGACGATGGACTGGCTGGCCGGCGAGACCGCGTCGCTCTCCGAGGCCGACGCCTACAAGGTCCAGTTCGCCGTCCACGACAAGCTGGAAGCCATGGGCTGGAAGCTGGCCGGCTGGAAGGTCGCCTTCGCCGTTCCCGCGCAGTACGAGCCCCTGAAGCTCTCGGGCCCGGCCTTCGCCGGCCTCTACGAGAGCGGCATCAAGCAGAGTGGCGCGACATTCGAGAAGGGCTGGCCGCTGAAGTCCGGCATCGAGTGCGAGATGGTGGTCCGCATCGGCCGCGACGCGCCGGCCGGCACCGACTACACCGCCGACTCGATCAAGGCCCATGTCGGCAACCTCTATTGCGGCATGGAAGTGGTCGAGAACCGCTATGGCGACGTCGCCAAGCTGGGCGGACCGGGCCGCATCGCCGACGATGTGCTCCAGGCCGCCTGCATCGTCGGCACCGAGATCAAGGACTGGCAGAAGCTCGACTTCGCCACCGTGCAGGGCCGCTCCGAGCACGAGGGCAAGGAACTGGCGGCCGGTCCCGGCGCCAACGTCATGGGCGGCGCGATGATCTCGCTCGCCTGGCTCGCCAACCGCCTGATCGCCAACGGCAAGCACCTCAAGGCCGGCGACGTGATCCTCTCCGGCTCCGTCCACCCGCCGCAGTTTCTGCCGGGCCCCGGCAAGGCGAAGTCCGAGTTCACCGGACTGGGCGGCGCGGAAATCACCGTCAAGTAAGAGGATCCCTCGAGCCGGAGGCGGGCATGGTCAAGCCGATCGCAAATCTCGACGACGTGGCTTTCGACGACGTCGAGGAGGATGGCCTCTACACCTCCCGCCGCGCCCGGTTCAGCGACGGGATCGGTGCCCGGAACCTCGGCTACAACCTCACGGTGCTGCCGCCGGGCAAGGCCCAGTGTCCGTTCCACAGCCATCATGGCGAGGAAGAGATGTTCCTCATCCTGGAGGGCGAAGGCGAGCTGCGGTTCGGCGAGGAGCGCCATCCGATCCGCAGGCACGACGTCATCGCCTGCCCGACGGGCGGTGCCGAGGTGGCGCACCAGATCATCAACACCGGCACGGAGACGATGCGCTATCTCGCCGTCTCGACCCGCGTCCCGCTCGATTCCTGCGAGTATCCGGACTCCGGCAAGATCTCTATCGTCGCCGGCAACGGCAGGGCCACGACGCTCTGGAAGATGTTCCGCGCCGAGACCACCGTCGACTACTACGACCGCGAGAAGAAGTAGCTTCGACGGCGAGGGGAGCTCAGTCGCCGCGGCCGCTGGCGAGCAGCCTGTCGAGATGGGCCGTCTCGTCTGACCAGCCGCCCGGCGGCCAGGGCGCCGACGGATCGATCGGCTCGCGCAGCGGCGTCGACGGCACGTCGTCGCCCTGCAGCATCTCGACGTCGATCCGGAAATCCTCGTCCTGCTCGAACCCGTGCCAGTGCAGGAACTCGCCATAGGCCCGGCGGCCGTCGCGCAGGCGGAGCACGAACCCTGCCGCGCTGTCGTGCATGTCGCCATGGGCCCAGTAGCGTTCCACGCGCTGGATCTCGCCCGCGCCGAACCCATGGCTCTCCGCGTCGAGTACGTGGAGCGCGTGGCCGAACTCGTAGAAGCCGCTCAAGGTCATCGTTCGCTTGTATCAAACATGTCGCGCCCGGTGCGCGCCCTTGCCTTGTCCCCAACAAGAACATAACATGAACATATCATCCGGGAGGCGTGCGGTGGCGGGACAGTTCGGAGCAGCGGTCGAGACGTTCGGTGGTCATCGCGGTGTGCCCTTGCGGGCGGAGCAGGGGCTTTCGCGCCTCGCCGCGCAGCGTCTCGGGCGGCTCCATGCCGGGATGCGGCGAAGCGGCCTGCGCTTCACCGACCGCCTGTTCTTCGCCGTGCTGCCCGATGCCGAGACGGCCGGGCGGATCGCGGAGCGGGCGGCGGCCTGGCGCGCCGCGCATGGCCTGACCGGCCGGCCGCTCAAGACCGGCCATTTCCACGTCACCCTGTCGACGGTGCATGAGGGCAACGGGCTGCCGGATTCGGACGAGATCGACGGCTGGGTCGAGCGCGCCGCCAGTTTCGCGATGCCGAGCTTCCGCGTCGGCTTCGACCGGCTCATGAGCTTCAGCAACGGCGCGCTGGTGCTGACCGGCTACGATTCGACGGTGGGCGTGGAGGTGCTGCAGCAGCGGCTGAGCGATTCGCTCGACGACACGCCGCGCCCGGCGCGCCGCTACACGCCGCACGTCACGTTGCTGCGCGACGGCAGGCACGTCGCGCCGGAGCGCGTCGAGCCGATCGCCTGGACGGTCCGCGAGATCGTGCTGGTCCACAGCCTCGTCGGGCAGACGGCGCATCGCCATCTGGTGCGCATCCCGCTCCAGTGATCCGTCGCCCGTGAGATGATTACGGTCCGCCCGACCGACCGGCTGTTCTTCGCCCTGATCCCCGACGCAAAGACGGTCGAGGCGATCTGCACGGCCCGCCGGAAACTCTGCGACAGGACCGGGCTCTCCGGCACCGAAATCCTGCCGGAGCATCTCCATGTCACGCTGTGGCATGTCGGCGACGACATCGTGCCGCCGACGCCCGGGGAGATCGACGCGCTCGTGCAGCGCGCCAGTGCCGTCGAAGGCCCGCCGCTGAGGATTTCCTTCGATTGCGCCAAATCCCTGAGCCGGGGAGCCTTCGTGCTGTACGGCGGCAAGGGGAGTCCTGCCCTCGAAGCCGTCTCGACCCGGCTGCGGGATGCGCTGACAAGGCCCGGTACGGAAACGAGGCGCCCGTTCATGCCTCACATGACGTTGTTGAGGAGCGAGACGATCCTGCCGGCGCGCGGGATCAAGCCGATCACGTGGACGGCGCGCGAGATCGTCCTCGTACACAGCCTGCTCGGCAAGACGATCCACCGCCATGTCGGGCGTGTGCCGTTGAGGCAGGGAGAGCAATTGTGGTTGCCGGGATTCGATCTCTGATCGGCTGGGTTGGGCTATGATGCCGGCATGAAACCCTACGTCCTCTGCCACATGGTCTGCAGCGTCGACGGTCGCATCTGGGGGAGCCGCTGGCGGCCGAAGGCGAATGTCGTGCCCGACCTGTTCGAGCGCCTGCACGAGCGGCTCGGGGGCGGGTCGTGGCTGTGCGGCCGCGTCACGGCGCAGGAATTCGCCAAGGGCAAGGAGCCGCATTATCCGCCGACCGATCAGATGTTCCCGCGCGAGAACTGGTTCGCGCGGCGCGAGGCGAAGGCGTGGGGCATCTTCCTCGACAGGCATGGCAAGGCGGTGTGGGCGCGGTCCGACATCGGCGGCGATCCGATCCTCGTGATCCTGTCGGAGTCGGTGTCCGACGATCATCTTGCGGGGCTGCGTGCCGACGGCGTGTCCTACATCTTCGCCGGGAAGGACGAGATCGACCTCGGCGGCGCGCTGGAGACGCTGAACCGCGAGCTGGGCATCGAGCGGGTCCTCCTCGAAGGCGGGGGCGGGGCGAACGGCGCCTTCCTGCGCGCCGGCCTGATCGACGAATTGAGCCTCGTCGTCAGCCCGGTGATCGACGGCAGTACGGGCGGCCCCATCGTGTTCAATTCGGGCGAGCGCGACCTCGGTCCGGCGCCGCTCGCCAGCATGGAGCTCGCGAGCCACGAGGTGCTGGATGGCGGGACGATGTGGCTGCGCTACCGGCTGCGTTCGACACCGACCACAGAATCTTGACGCCAACCGGTTGATGCCATTGGGTTAATCGCGATGCTTGCGCCTGACCCGGATTGGAACATATAGAGAACATTCAGCCCTGTTCCTTGCCCGATCGTCCGGCTGGACGGTCCTGGAGGCGTCCGTGGACGACAAGCTCGCGACCAAGCTGCGCATCCTTTCCGACGCCGCCAAGTACGACGCCTCCTGCGCCTCGTCGGGCGCGCCGAAGCGGAAAGCGGGGCCGGACGGGATCAGCTCGACCAGCAACGGCATCTGCCACGCCTACACGCCCGACGGGCGCTGCGTGTCGCTGCTCAAGATCCTGCTGACCAATTACTGCCTGTTCGACTGCGCCTACTGCATCAACCGGCGCTCCTCGAACGTCGAGCGCGCGCGCTTCACGGTCGACGAGGTGGTGGCGCTGACGCTCAACTTCTACAAGCGCAACTACATCGAGGGGCTGTTCCTGTCCTCGGGTATCGTCCGCACGCCCGACCACACGATGGAACAGCTCATGCTGGTGGCGAAGAAGCTGCGCCGCGAGCATGGCTTCGCGGGATACATCCACCTCAAGACGATCCCGGAGGCCAATCCCTGGCTGATCGAGCAGGCCGGCCTGTTCGCCGACCGGCTGTCGATCAACCTCGAACTGCCCTCGGCCGCGAGCCTCGCCCGCTTTGCGCCGGAGAAGAACGCCGGCTCGATCACCGGCGCGATGGGCCAGATGAAGGAGCGTATCGACGAGGCGAAGGAGGACCGGCGGAAATTCTCGCCGGCGGGGCAGAGCACGCAGGTCATCGTCGGCGCCGACGCGACGACCGATGCGTCGCTGCTGCGCACCAGCTCGGTGCTTTACAAGGATTACGCGCTGCGCCGCGTCTATTACTCGGCGTTCAGCCCGATCCCGTCGCCGAGTGCGGTGCTGCCGCTCAAGGCGCCGCCGCTGCAGCGCGAGAACCGTCTCTACCAGGCCGATTGGCTGCTGCGCTTCTACGGCTTCACCGCCGACGAGGTGGCGAGCGCGGGCGGGAAAGACGGCATGCTGCCGCTCGACATCGACCCGAAATCGGCCTGGGCGCTGGGCAATCGCGATCGCTTCCCGCTCGACGTCAACACGGCCGACCGCGAGATGCTGCTGCGCGTGCCGGGCCTCGGCGTGCGCTCGGTCGACAAGATCATCGCGGCGCGCCGGCATGCGCGGCTGCGTCTCGCCGACGTGGCGCGGCTGGCGCGCAGCGTGAAGCGGTTGCTGCCGTTCCTCGTCACCGTCGACTGGCGGCCGACCCGGCTCGGCGACCGCGCCGATTTGCGCGGGGAATTGGCGGCGCCGCCCATCCAGGCGAGCCTCTTTTGATCGGCGTGGCGCTGCGCGACGGCGCGGACATCGCGGGCTTCCGCGCCGCCGTGCGCCGGCTCGCGGCCGGACAGGTGCCGCCCGACGAGGTGGCGTGGTCGGTGAAAGGCGAGGGCGACCTGTTCGGCGGCGCGACGGCGGAGCCGCCCGCGTCCGCCACGGGCGACCTGCCGCCGGTGTCGCTGCCGCGGGCGCTGGGGGCGTTGATCGAGCTGGTCGTCTGTCACGCCGACCGCGAACGGTACGCGCTGCTCTACGCGGCGATCTGGCGCGTGCTGCGCGGCGAACGTGCACTGTTCGAGGTGCAGAGCGATCCGCTGGTCCACCGGCTGGAGATGATGGCCAAGTCGGTGCGGCGCGACCTGCACAAGATGCACGCCTTCGTGCGCTTCCGCGAGACGCGGGATCCCGACGGCACGGAGCGCTACGTCGCCTGGTTCGAGCCGCAGCACTATATCGTCGAGGCGACCGCCGGCTTCTTCGTCGAGCGTTTCACGAGCCTCGTCTGGTCGATCCTGACGCCGTTCGGGTCGCTGCACTGGGACCGTACGGCGCTGACCGTGGGGCCGCCGGCCGAGCGCAGCGACGCGCCGGACACCGACGCCTTCGAGGCGGCGTGGCGCTGTTATTACGAGAACGTCTTCAACCCCGCGCGCCTCAATCCCAAGGCGATGCGCCAGCACATGCCGGAGAAATACTGGCGCAACCTGCCGGAGGCCGCGTCCATCGCCACGCTGGTACGCGAGGCGCCGGCGCGCGCGCAGGAGATGATCGCCCGCGAGGCGGCGGAACGCGAGAAGCGCGACCCGCTGAAGGCCGTTGCGGCGATGGCGGAGCAGGGGCCGCGCACGCTGGAGGAGCTGAACCGCATCATCGCGGCATCGGAGCCGCTGACGCCCGGAGCCGACCGCGCGGTGCTGGGCGAAGGGCCGATGGAGCCTGCGGTCGCCTTCGTCGGCGAGCAGCCCGGCGACCAGGAGGAGCGCGAGGGGAGGCCCTTCATCGGGCCGGCGGGACAGCTTTTCGACAAGGCGCTGGCCGAGGCGGGCATCGACCGCGCCGGCGTCTATGTCACCAACGCGGTGAAGCACTTCAAGTACGAGCCGCGCGGCAAGAAGCGGCTGCACAAGCGGCCCAATCCCGGCGAAGTGAAGCGCTATCGCTGGTGGCTGCATCGCGAACTCGCCTTCGTGCGCCCGCGGCTGGTGGTGGCGATGGGCGGCACCGCTCTGCTCGGCCTCACCGGCAAGCCGCTTTCGGTGCTGAAGACACGCGGCCCTCTCGCGTTCGACGGCGTGCCGGGCTATGCTACCGTGCATCCGTCCTACCTGCTGCGCCTGCCCGACGAGACGGCGAGACGCGAGGCCTACGAGGCCTTCCGCGACGATCTCGTCGCCGTGCACCGGCTGATCGCTGCAACGTCGTGAAGGACCAATCCATGAAGGACGGGGGCAAGGCGAAGATCGTCCACGGGCGGACGCCGGAATCGGCCGCCATGGTCGCGGACATCGCGCGCGCGGCGGCGCTGACGGCCGCGATCAATCGCCTGACATTCGCCGACGCCGCCGAGGTCCGGGCGCTCTTCGCGAAGCTGATCGACCGCGAGGTCGACGAATCGTTCCTGCTGATCCCGCCCTTCTTCGCCACGGGTGGGCGCGAGACCCGGGTCGGGCGCAACGTCTTCATCAACCAGAACTGCACCTTCTACGATCTCGGCGGGCTCGACATCGCCGACGACGTGCTCGTCGGCCCGAACGTCAGCCTGCTCACGTCGGGCCACCCGCTCGATCCCGTGCGCCGGCGCTCCGTCACGATCGGCAAGCCGATCGCCATCGGACGCAATGTGTGGATCGCCGCCGGTTCCATCGTCATCGGTGGCGTGACGATCGGCGACAATGCGGTGGTCGCGGCGGGTTCGGTCGTCACGCGCGATGTCCCGGCCAACATGATGGTCGCGGGCAATCCGGCACGGATCGTCCGGCCGGTCGACGACCGGCAGGAAACGCCGCACGTTTAGGTGGAAAGACGCGATTCCGGAAAATTGCCGCCTGCGCGGCGGCCGGGCCGCGGAGCTTACTCCGCGGCCTTCTGGTCGAGGAAGGTCAGGACGCCGTCGCTGCGCTCGCCCTTGAGGTAGCGGAACGTGCCGGCCCCGGTGGCGATCAGGTCGCCCTGCTGGTCGTAGATCTCCGTCTCGGCGGCGAAGGTGCTCTGGCTGGTCGAGGGCCGCCAGGCGCCGAGGATGGCGAGCGTGTCGCCCTCGCGGGCCGCCTTGATGAACTGCGTCGTGAAGGCGAGGGTGACCGACACGCGCCGCGCCGTCGCCGTCTCGTTGAAGGTGCAGGCGAAGCCGCTGGCCGCATCGAGCAGCGTCATCAGCACGCCGCCATGCAGCAGGCCGTTGGCGTTGCACAGCTCGGCGCGCACCTTGAGCCGCATCTCGACGAAGCCGTGCCGCCACGCCACGACCTCGTGGCCGATCAGGCCATTGAAGCCGCGGAACTCATAGGGACCGACCGGCCGGGCGTCGGCCGGTCGCTGGATAGCCATGGGCTGATTGTCCGGAAGAGAGGGCGCGCCTTAGCGGCGCGCCATCGCTGCCATCGGCGGGCGATGACCGTTGGTCATCACCGAGCGGATCGCGCCGCCCTGCGAGGCGCCGAGCGACGGCTGCGCCGCCATGCCGGTGCGGATGTCGCGGGCGATCTTGACCAGGCGCGGGCCCCAGTCGGCCTCGAGCCGGTCGCGGCTGATCTGGTAGATCGGCGCCGAGGCGTTGATCGCGTAGGCGGCGGTGCCGTCCGAGTTACGCAGCGGCGCGCCGACGCCGCACAGTTCCGGCAGCCACTCGCCCCAGGTCACGCAGAAGCCGCGGTCCGTCAGCTCCTTGAACGAGCGCTCCAGGCCCGTCTTGACCTTGGTCCAGTCGTCGCGCCAGCGGCGGCGGATCGCATCGATCTGCTTGTTGCGGTCGACTTCCGGCAGCGAGAAGAGATAGGCGCGGCCCATCGCGGTGCTGGCCATCGGCACGCGGGTGCCGACATCGTGGGTGATCGCGACGACCGACGGGCCGCGGCAGGCCTCGAGGTAGATCATCGAATGGCGGTCGCGGCCGCCCAGCGCCGTCGAGGCGTTGAGGGCATGGGCGAGCTGCTCGAGCGGCGCCCGCGAGGCACGGCGCACGTCCATGCTGGAGATGGCGGCGTAGCCGAGCGCGAGCACCGAGGCGCCCAGCTCGTACTTCCGGAAGCGGCGGATGTAGTTGAGGTAGCCGAGCTCGGTCAGCGTGTGGGTGAGGCGCGCCACCGTCGGCTTCGGCAGGCCGGTGCGGTGGGCGATCTCCTGGTTGCCCAGCATGCCTTCGCCGGCATGGAAGGCGCGGAGGATATCGAGGCCGCGGGCGAGCGCCGTGACGAACTGGCGGTCTTTGCTCAGCATGCCTTCGCCCAGTCCGTTGTCGACCGAGCTTTCGAAGGCGGCGTTCCGCGTGACGAGATGGCTGACATTGCCCATGGCGTTACTCCTACTCCAGTGAATGGCCGTTTATTTCTTTGCGGGGCGGAACCTGCCATTGCGGTGCGACTGTCGCAATGCTGAGACGCCTATTTTGGCTTGCGAACATGCAAACCGGCCATGTCTGAAATGCGTATTTCTCTATCTCAAGTTGCGAAACGAGGGAGAAGCGCGCGGAATAAGGCTTTTTGGCCGGAATTCATGACTCCGGCGCCACCAAAACCTGACTCAGGTGGCGGCTTTGATGGTAGGGGACTACCATCCGCTCGACCCCCTGAGAGGCAATAAATTGGCCAAAGAACCCACCCTGCCAAAGGATATCGCCGCGCTGTCTTTCGAGGACGCGCTGAAGGAGCTCGAAGGCATCGTGCAGCAGCTCGAGCGCGGCCAGGTGAAGCTGGACGAGGCTATTTCGGCCTACGAACGCGGCGCCCTCCTCAAGCGTCACTGCGAGCAGCGACTGGCGGAGGCCCGCATGAAGGTCGAGAAGATCGTCTTCTCGGCGGACGGCACCGTCGCGACCCAGCCGGCCGAGCTGGGCTGAGTCGGCCCCCGCCATGCCCCTGTCGTCGCATCGGCAGTTCGACGCCGCGCTGGATTTCGCCGCGACCTCGGTCGAACGCACCATGGACCGGCTGCTGCCGTCGGGAGAGACCGGCGAGGCGCGCGTCTTCGACGCGATGCGCTATGCCAGCCTGGGCGGCGGCAAGCGCCTGCGCGCCTTCTTCGTCCTGGCGAGCGCCACGTTGTTCCGGGTCTCGACCGTGTCGGCGCTGAGGACCGCGAGCGCGATCGAGTTCGTCCACGCCTACAGCCTGGTCCACGACGACCTGCCGGCCATGGACGACGACGATCTGCGGCGCGGCAAACCGTCCTGCCATCGCCAGTTCGACGAGGCCACCGCGATCCTGGCGGGCGACGCCCTGCAGGCGCTGGCCTTCGAGGTGCTGGCGCACGGCGACACCCATGGCGACCCCGCTGTGCGCGCGACGCTGGTGGGCGAGCTGGCCCGGGCGGCCGGCGCCAACGGCATGGTGGGCGGGCAGATGCTCGACCTGCTGGCCGAAACGCAGGGCGCCGGCATGTCGATCGGCGCCATCACGCGGCTCCAGCGCCTGAAGACGGGGGCGCTGATCTCGTTCGCCTGCACGTCGGGTGCCCTGCTCGGCAAGGCGGCCGAGCCGCTGCGCATGGCCCTGCACGCCTATGCCCACGATCTCGGGCTGGCCTTCCAGATCGTCGACGACCTGCTCGACGTGGAGGGCGAAGCGGCCGAGATCGGCAAGACACCGGGCAAGGATGCCGCGGCGGGCAAGGCAACCTTCGTGTCCATCCTGGGGTTGGAGCGGGCAAGGGCGCAGGCTGGGCTTCTCGCCCGGCAGGCGGCCGAGCATCTCGAACCGTTCGGCGAGGCCGCCGATCTGCTAAGGCAGGCCGCCAATTTCGTGGTCGCGCGGCGCGCGTAGGCGCCGGCGCAGGAGTATGATGCTGACATGACCGGCCACAGCGCGACGCCGCTTCTCGATACCGTGGACATCCCGGCGGACATAAGGCGGCTGCAGCCCGACCAGCTTCGCCAGCTCGCCGACGAACTGCGCCAGGAGACGATCTCGGCCGTCTCCGTCACCGGCGGCCATCTCGGCGCCGGTCTCGGCGTCGTCGAGCTGACCGTGGCCCTGCACTATGTCTTCGACACGCCGAAGGACCGGCTGATCTGGGACGTCGGCCACCAGGCCTATCCGCACAAGATCGTCACCGGCCGCCGCGGCCGCATCCGAACCCTGCGCCAGGAGGGCGGGCTGTCCGGCTTCACGCGCCGCAGCGAGAGCGAGTACGACCCGTTCGGCGCGGCCCATTCCTCGACCTCGATCTCCGCCGGCCTCGGCATGGCCGTGGCGCGCGACCTCGCCGGCGGCGACAACAACGTGGTCGCCGTGATCGGCGACGGCGCGCTGAGCGCCGGCATGGCCTACGAGGCGATGAACAATGCCGGAGCGCTGCGCTCGCGCCTGATCGTGGTGCTGAACGACAACGACATGTCGATCGCGCCGCCGGTCGGCGCGCTGTCGGGCCATCTCTCGCGCCTGCTCTCGGGCCGGCCCTACGTCACCCTGCGCAACCTCGGCCGCTCCTTCGCCGAGAGCCTGCCCAAGCCGCTCGAACTGGCAGCCAAGCGCGCCGAGGAATTCGCGCGCGGCTTCGTGGCCGGCGGCACGCTGTTCGACGAGCTGGGCTTCTACTATGTCGGCCCGGTCGACGGTCACAATCTTGAGCACCTGCTGCCGGTGCTGAAGAACGCGCGCGACAGCCAGCTCGACAAGCCGATCCTGGTCCATGTCGTGACCAAGAAGGGCAAGGGCTACGGTCCCGCCGAGGCGAGCGACGACAAGTACCATGGCGTCGTGAAGTTCGACGTCGTCACCGGTAAGCAGGCCAAGCCGGTCGCCAACGCGCCGCAATACACCGCGGTCTTCGCCAAGGCGCTGATCGCGGAGGCCGAGGCCGACGACAGGATCGTCGCCATCACCGCGGCGATGCCGTCGGGCACCGGCCTCGACAAGTTTGCCGAGCGTTTCCCCGACCGCAGCTTCGACGTGGCTATCGCCGAACAGCACGGCGTCACCTTCGCGGCGGGTCTGGCGACCGAAGGGTTCAAGCCTTTCACGGCGATCTACTCGACCTTCCTGCAGCGCGCCTACGACCAGGTCGTGCACGATGTCGCGATCCAGAAGCTGCCCGTGCGCTTCGCCATCGACCGCGCGGGGCTGGTCGGCGCCGACGGCGCGACCCATGCCGGCTCGTTCGACATCTCCTATCTCGGCTGCCTGCCGGATTTCGTGCTGATGGCCGCCGCCGACGAGCTGGAGCTGATGCACATGGTGGCGACGGCGGCGGCCATCGACGACCGGCCCTCGGCCTTCCGCTATCCGCGCGGCGAGGGCGTCGGCGTCGAACTGCCCGCGAAGGGAACGCCGCTCGAGATCGGCAAGGGCCGGATCGTGCGCGAGGGCACCAAGATCGCGATCCTCAATTTCGGCGCGCGCCTCGCGGAATGCCTGGTGGCGGCCGAGGATCTCGGCGCCAAGGGCCTCAGCACGACGGTCGCCGATGCCCGCTTCGCCAAGCCGCTCGACACCGACCTGATCCGCCGGCTCGCGCGCGAGCACGAGGTGCTGATCACGATCGAGGAAGGGTCAGTCGGCGGCTTCTCCAGCTTCGTGCTGCAGGAGCTGGCGATTTCGGGCCTGCTCGACCACGGGCTCAAGGTTCGGCCCATGGTGCTGCCCGACCGGTTCATCGATCACGCCTCGCCGGCCCGGCAGTACGAGTGGGCGGGGCTCGATGCGCCGCACATCGTCGCGACCGCGCTGGCCGCGCTGGGACAATCCTCGGAGCGCGCGCGCGGCTGACCGCGTCGCCCGCGTCAATCGCGCGGATCGATGGGCACGAGGGGCGGGGCATGCGCCTCGACGATCTCGGCCGCATCCAGGCAGAGATCCTCGCGGAACCGCGCCGCGATCACCTGGACGCCGACCGGCGTGCCGCCCGCGAGCCCGGTCGGCACCGATACCGAGGGATAGCCCAGCACCGGCGTGGCGAGCAGGCAGTGCTGCGCGGCCATCATCCGGTCGATCACCGGCTGGTCCTCCAGGTCGAGCCCGTCGGGGAAGGGCAGGACGTGCGAGACCGGCACGACCGCCACGGCGTAGCGCGCGAAGAACAGCGACCATGCCCGCATCAGGGCGAGGCGCGGGCCGAACGCGTCGAGCAGGCCGCCGGCATCGATCTCCGGCACATAACGCAGATGCCCCTCGACATTGCGCCGGCTCGCGGCGTCGCCCAGCGCCTGAACGGTGGCGACGAAGCCGCGGCGCTCGTCGTTGACGACCATGCGATGCCACAGCTCGGCCGCTTCGGCGAGGTGCGGCGGCGCGATCTCCTCGACGACGTAGCCGCCGGCCTCTAGCGCCTTGCCGGCCGCCACGATTGCCGCCCGTACCTCGGGCACGACATCGTCGAACGGCGCCGGCGCGATGGCGGCACGCAGCGGCCGGGCAGGAGGCGGGCCCACGAGCGGTGCGGGCACCCAGTTGGGATCGCGCGCGTCGCCCATCGCCATCGCGGCGAAGCCCAGGCGCAGGTCGGCCACGGTGCGCGCCAGCGGTCCCTGCACCGACATGAGTTGCGCGGTGAGGGGGCGCTCGGCGGTGGCCGACGGGTTGTAGGCCGGCACGCGGCCCGGCGTGGGGCGCAGTCCCGCAACGCCGCAGGCATAGGCCGGGTAACGGATCGAGCCGCCATAGTCGTTGCCATGCGCGAGGGCGCCCATGCCCGCCGCCAGCGCGGCCGCGGCGCCGCCGCTCGACCCGCCGGGCGTCAGCCCCTTGCCCCATGGGTTTCGCGTCGGCCCGTGCAGTTCGTTGTCGGTGAACCAGCGGTGCGAGAAGGCGGGCGTGTTGGTGCGGCCGACGACGATCGCGCCGGCGCGGCGGAGGTTGGCCACCACCGGGCTGTCCTCGCTCGCCACGAGGTCGCGGAACGCGACGACGCCGTTGGTGGTGGCGCGGCCCTTCGTGTCGACATTGACCTTCACGGTGACGGGCACGCCGTGCAGCGGGCCGAGGGCGGTGCCGCCGCGCCGTGCCGTGTCGGCTGCGTGCGCCGCCTGCATGGCCTCGTCGGCCATCACGTCGACGACGGCGTTGACCCTGGGATTCACCGCCTCGATGCGGTCGAGGACGGAGCGGGTCGCGTCCTCGCTGCTGACCGTGCCGTGTGCGATCGCATGCGCGAGGTCGCTGGCCGACCGGCGCCAGAGTTCGTTCGTCATCCCCGCATCCCCCGCACCTCGAAGCCTGTGCGGCGAGGATAGGCGCGCACGGCCGGAGGGGCCAGCGCGCGGCCGGCTCAATCCTTGGGTTGCGGCACGATGCGCAGGTAGGGCTTCGGCGCCTTCCAGCCGTCCGGGTACTTGGCCTTGGCCTGCTCGTCGGAGACGGCGGGGACGATGATCACGTCGTCGCCCTTCTTCCAGTTCACCGGCGTAGCGACCTGGTGCTTCGCGGTGAGCTGGCAGCTTTCCAGGAGACGCAGCACCTCGTCGAAATTGCGGCCCGAACTCATCGGATAGACGAGCATCGCCTTGATCTTCTTGTCTGGCCCGATGATGAAGACCGAGCGCACGGTGGCGTTGTCGGCGGCGGTGCGGCCTTCCGAACTCGTCCCGGCACCTTCGGGCAGCATGTCGTAGAGCGTCGCGACCTTGAGCTCCGGGTCGCCGATCATCGGGTAGGTGACGGCATGACCCTGCGTCTCTTCGATGTCCTTCGCCCACTTGGAATGGTTGGTCACCGGATCGACGGAAAGGCCGATGATCTTGGTGTTGAGCTTGTCGAACTGCGGCTTGAGCCCGGCCATGTAACCGAGCTCGGTCGTGCAGACCGGCGTGAAGTCCTTGGGGTGGGAGAACAGGATTGCCCAGCCGTCGCCGATCCATTTGTGGAACTCGATCGGGCCCTGCGTGGTCTCCGCCTTGAAGTCCGGCGCTGTCGAATTGATGCGAAGCGTCATGTGTTCTCCTCCTGTTTGGGCGAGCAAGGTTGCCGCGCCGGAGGAGATGGTCAAGCCTTGGAAGGAATCCAGCTCGAAAGGCCCAGTCCGCCATCGATTTCTACTGTGGTGCCCACCACATAGCGGCCAAATCTTTCCGACAGGATCGCCACCGCCATCTGCGCCACATCGTCGGGCGTGCCCGGGCGTCCGAGCGGGATCTGCTTCACGAGCTCGTCCAGGTTGTCCGCGACGAAGCCGCCGCCGGGGATCGCGCCCGGCGCCAGCGCGTTGACGCGGATGCCGTCGGGCGCCAGCACGCGCGCCAGCTCCTTCATCACCATCGTCATGCCGGCTTTTGAGGCCGAGTAGTGCGGGAGGTTGCGCGGCGTCTGGCGGTGCTGCGACGTGACGAGGAGGATGCGTCCGCGCACCCCGTTGTCGCGCATGTGGCGTCCGACCTCGCGCGCAAGGAAGAAGCCCGAGCGCAGGTTGATGTCGGTCATGGCATCCCACGTCTCCTCGGAGACCGAAAGCGGCGAATCGGCCTCCTGCCGGCGCGGACTGGCGGCATGCACGAAAAGCGAGATGGTGCCGAGCGTCGCCACCGCGGCGTCCAGCAGCGTGCGCCAGCCGTCGCGGCGCGCGAGATCGGCGGCGACGAAGTCGATGCCGTCGGTGGCGGGCGGGGCCACGATGTCGCTGCCCAGCACGGTGGCGCCCTCGGCCGCGAGCGCCAGCGCGATGCCGCGGCCGATACCGCCGGCGCAGCCGGTGACGAGGGCGCGCTCGCCGTCCAGGAGGGTGGAGGGAGGAGTTTTCGTGCTCATGCCGGCCATGCTAGCAGGGGCCGCGAAAGGGGACATCGTGGCGAAGACCCGTCTGGACGTGGCGCTGGTGGAGCGCGGGCTGGCCGAGACGCGGGCCACGGCGCAGCGCATGATCATGGCCGGCCTCGTCTTCTCGCGCGACCGGCGGCTCGACAAGGCGGGCCAGGCGGTGGCCGAGGACCTGCCGCTCGAAGTGCGCGGCCAGCCCCATCCCTATGTCTCGCGCGGCGGCCTGAAGCTCGAGAAGGCGCTCGACCATTTCGCCATCCCGGTCGCGGGCCGTCTCGCGCTGGATGTCGGATCGTCGACCGGCGGCTTCACCGACTGCCTGCTGCAGCGCGGGGCGACAAAGGTCTATGCGGTAGATGTGGGCACCAACCAGCTCGCCTGGAAGCTGCGCTCCGACCCGCGCGTCGTCTCGATGGAGAAGACCAACATCCGCGACATCGGGCGGGCACAGGTGCCGGAGCCGGTCGATCTCGTCGTGTGCGACGCCTCGTTCATCGGCCTCAGGACCGCGCTGCCCGCCGCGCTCGCGCTGGCCGCGCCGGGCGCCCATCTCGCGGCGCTGATCAAGCCGCAGTTCGAGGTCGGCAAGGGCCGGGTCGGCAAGGGCGGCATCGTGCGCGAGCCCGAGCTGCATGCCGAGGTCTGCGCCACGATCTCGGAGTGGCTGGGCGCGTTGCCGGGATGGACCGTGCTCGGCGTGACGCCGAGCCCGATCGAAGGCGCCGAGGGCAACCGGGAATTCCTGATCGGCGGCCGCTTCGCCGGCTGAGCGGTCGCGCGCGGTCAGCGGACCGCGCGCATCACGCGATATTTGTTGTTGTCGGCCAACACCTCGAACGAGGCGAAATGCGCCTTGAGCACCGGCTCGTAGGGCAGGCCGCGATTGGCCACCATGTAGAAAGGCGAGTCGGTCCGCAGAGCCTTCGATGCGGCCTCGATCACACGCTGCCCCAGCTCGGGGATCGCGGCCCGGCCGGCATGGAAGGGCGGGTTGCAGACGATGGCGTCGTAGCGTGCCGGCGCCGGCTCGGCGGTCAGGTCGAGCCAGTGGAGCGAGGCGCGCGGATCGGTGATGTTGGCGCGTGCCGCCTCCAGCGCGCGATCCTCGGCATCGATGGCATGCAGTTCCATGATGTCGGGCGCGTGCGCGAGGACATGCCGTGCGAGATAGCCCCAGCCGCAGCCGAAATCGGCGACCCGGCCCTTGAGGTCTGCCGGCAGGTGCGCGGCGAGGAGCGCGGACCCGTCGTCGATGCGATCCCAGGCGAAGATGCCGGGCTGGCTTTGAAAGCTGCCGTCGCCCACCGGCTGCAATCGCGTCAGCGACTGCCAGTAGTCGGGCGGCGCACGGTCGCCCTTGGCGAACCAGAAGACGCGCGAATGGAACTTCGAGAGCGAGGTCACGCCGCCGAACGCCTTGGCGACGTTCTTCTCGAAGCTCGCCACGCCGTCGTCGTTGCCGCCGGCGCAGACGAGCAGGGCGCCCGGCGCCAGCATCTCCCACGCCCGCGCGACGTTGGCGAAATTCTCTTCCTTGTGCTTGGTCAGCAGCACGAGACCCTGCTCGCGGCCGCCGCCGGCGAGGCGCGGCACGACGGTCCAGCGCGCCTGCTTCAGCCGCAGATACTCGGGGCGGAAGGATTGCTCCGCCTCGACGTCCTCCAGCGCCACCGGCTCCGCGCGCAGCAGGAACGCGCGGAGGCGCGGCAGGGCGCCGGTCTCGAAGGCATGGGCGAGCGCCCGCCCGGCCTGGCTCACGTCTCGTCCTCGCCGCAGCTCAGGGAACGAGGACGGCGCGTCCCATGATGAGGCCCTTGCGCAGCTCCTGGAGCGTGGCGTCGGCCTCGTCGAGCTTGCGCTTCACGATCGGCACGGGCGTCACTTTGCCGCCGGTCACGAGGTCCATCATCTCCTTCATCTCGGCCGGGCTGCCGGTCACCGAGCCCACGATCTGGCAGCCGGTGAAGGCGAACATCGGCAGCGGGATCGAGAAATTGCCGCCGAACAGGCCGACGATGATCAGCCGGCCGCCGCGGCCCAGCGCCTTGAGGCCGAACTGCGCCGAGCTTTCCGCGCCGACGAAGTCGATGGCGGCGCCGACGCCCGTGCCGCCGGTCAGCTCCTGGATCTGCTTGCGGGCTTCCTTGTCGCGCGGGTCGAGCGCGGCGACGGCGCCGTTCTCCAGCGCGAGCTTGCGCTTGCCTTCGTCGATGTCGGCCACGATGGGCTCCAGGCCCAGCACGGACTTCGCGAAGCGCACGCCCATCAGGCCGACGCCGCCCGCGCCGATCACGAGGATGGGCTTGCCGCCGTCCTGGCCGACCGCCTTCTTGACCGCGCTGAAGGCGGTGATGCCCGAGCAGGCATAGAGGCAGGCCAGCTCGGTCGGCAGGTTGCCGTAGGGGTAGAGGTACTTCTCGTGCGGCACCACGACATGATCGGCGTAGCCGCCATCGTTGTTGACGCCCAGCGCGCGCGGGGTCGGGCAGAGATGCTCGATGCCGCCCTGGCAGTACCAGCACTTGCCGCAGCCGATCCAGGGATAGACCACCGCCTTGTCGCCCGCCTTGGCCGTCTTCGTCTCCGGCCCGACGGCCACGACCTCGCCCACGATCTCGTGGCCCATCGTGCGCGGCGGGTTCATGGTCTTCTGGGTCGACACCTTGTTGCCGCCGCCCATGTCGAAGAAGCCTTCCCAAAGATGGACGTCGGAGTGGCACACGCCGGCCGCCGTGATGCGGACCAGCACCTCGCTGCCCTGCGGTGTCGGGTTCGCCTCTTCGACCTTCTGCAGCGGCTTGCCGAACTCGACGACCTTGTAGCTTTTCATTGGGCGGACTCCGTTTAATGTCGGGGGCAGAATAGAGGGTGGAAACGCATGGGCAAGTACGGCATCGGGCAGCCTGTGGTGCGGTTCGAGGACGCGCGATTGCTGCGCGGAAAGGGGCGTTTCATCGGCGATGTCAGCCTGCCCGGACAGGCCTACGCCGTGTTCGTCCGGTCCCCGCACGCCCATGCGAGAATCCTCGGCATCGACACCCAGGTTGCCGCCGCGACGCCGGGCGTCGTCGCGATCTATACGGGCCACGACGTGGCGGCCGACGGGCTCGGCATGCCCAAGGCCAACATGCCGCGCAAGCGTCCCGACGGGAAACCGATGTTTGCGCCGCAGCGGCCGGCGCTCGTCACCGACCGCGTGCGCTATGTCGGCGACCCGGTGGCGATGGTGGTGGGCGAGACGCTGGCGGCGGCCAAGGACGCGGCCGAGCGGGTCGAGGTGCGCTACCAGCCGCTTCCCTCCGTGACCGCGACGGAAGACACGGTGAAACCGGGCGCGCCTGCCGTCTGGGACGAGTGTCCCGACAATGTCTCCAACCATGTCGTGCGCGGCGACCGGGACGCGACGGAGGCCGCGATCCGCGAGGCCGCCCATGTCGTGCGGCGGCGCTACGTCATCTCGCGCGTCCATGCCCAGTACATGGAACCGCGCGGCACGGTGGCGGCCTACGACCAGGGGGAGGACCGGATGATCCTCCATGCCGACGTCCAGTATCCCCATCGCGTGCGCAACATGCTGGCACAGAACGTGTTCCGTGTGCCCGAGAGCACGATGCGCGTGATCGCAGGCGACGTCGGCGGCGGATTCGGCACCAAGGGCTGGCAGTATGTCGAGCATCGCCTGACCCTGTGGGCGGCGCGCAAGCTGCTGCGGCCGGTCAAATGGACCTGCGAGCGCTCCGAGGCCGTGATGGCCGACGAGCATGGCCGCGACAATATCGGCGAGATCGAGCTGGCGCTGGACGGCGAGGGGCGCTTCCTCGCGCTGCGCCTCCACATGCTGGCCAACATCGGCGCCTATGTCGGCTCGGACCGCAACCTGCTGTCGCCATTCGGCATGATCGGCACGGTGCTGGGCGTGTACCGCATCCCCGTCACCTTCATCGACGTGGTGGGCGTACTGTCCAACACCAACCCGACCGCACCCTATCGCGGCGCCGGGCGGCCGGAGGCGATCTATCTCATCGAGCGGCTGATCGACGATGCGGCGCGCGAGCTCGGCCTCGACCGTGTCGACCTGCGCCGCCGCAACATGCTGCCGCCCTCCGCGCTGCCTTACCAGAGCCCGGCCGGGCCGTACTACGATTGCGGCGAGTTCGAGAAGAACATGGACCTCGCGCTGGAGCTGGCCGACGTGGCGGGATACGCCGCGCGTGCCGCGGACTCGAAACGGCGCGGCCGGCTGCGCGGCCTCGGCATCGTCAATGCGATCGAGCAGGCGGCGGGCACCGCCCAACCCGAATATGCCGAGATCCGCTTCAACCCGGGCGGCACCGCCGCGCTGCTGATGGGCACCAAGGCGCAGGGGCAGGGCCACGAGACGATGTTCAAGCAGATCCTGCACGAGCGTCTCGGCCTCGATCCGCACGAGGTGCAGTATATCGACGGCGACACCGACCGCGTCGCATTCGGCATGGGGACCAACGGCTCGCGCTCGACCGTGCTGGGCGGCTCGGCGCTCTCTCTCGCCGCGGACAAGGTGATCGCGAAGGGACGCCTGCTGGCCGGGCATCTGCTGGAGGCGGGAGAGCAGGATATCGAGTTCGCCGACGGCGTCTTCCGCGTGAAGGGCACCGACCGCAGCGTGACGCTGAAGCAGGTGGCGGTCGCGGCCTTCAACCCGGCGAAATGGCCCAAGGGCTTCGAGGGCGGTTTGTACGAGAACGCGACCTACAAGGCCGACAAGGACACCTATCCCAACGGCTGCCATGTCTGCGAGGTCGAGATCGATCCGGAAACGGGCGAGGTCCGGCTGGAGCGCTACGCCGTGGTCGACGATGTCGGCACGGTGATGAACCCGGTCGGGCTCAAGGGCCAGATCCATGGCGGCGTCGCGCAGGGCGTGGGCCAGATCCTGGGCGAGCAGGTCGTGTGGGACCGCGAGAGCGGCCAGCTCCTGACGGCGAGCTTCCTCGACTACGTGATGCCGCGCGCCGACACGATGTGCAGCATGGAGGTGAAGTCGAACCCGGTGCCGACGTGCTTCAACCCGCTCGGCGCCAAGGGGGCGGGCGAGGCCGGCACGGTGGGCGCGATGCCGGCGGTGATGAATGCCGTGATCGATGCGCTGGCACCGCTCGGCGTCGAGGACGTGCCCATGCCGGCGACCGCGCACAATGTCTGGCAGGCGATCCACGCGGTGCGTGAGCGCGCCGGCACGACGTGAGGGAGGGAGGCGGCCTCGGCGTCGTCAGAGACGCGGGCCGCCTAGGGGCTGGCGTGCCCCATCATCTTCTCCGGCGGCCGGTCGCCCCATTGCGAGAGAAGGCCTTCCTCGGCGGAGACGAGATTGCCGCCGTTCGCGGCGTTCAGCCGGTCGGTATCGGCCCAGCGTTCGTGGATACGGCCCCACGGATCGCTCCAGTAATCGTACACCTGGCTGCCGAGCAGGTGGCGGCCGATCCCCCACATATGCTCGTACTTGCCGAGCCGCTTCAGGTGCTCGTGGTCCTGCATCACCGCATCGATGTCCTGCGCCTCGTAGGAGACGTGGTGCAGACCGGCCTGCGCGTTGTGAAGGCAGAAAAGGACGTGGTGGTCGACATATTCGCTGCCGCGGTCGAGGCGGCTGAAGGCGCCGACGATATTGTCCTGCGGGCCCGCATAGACGTCGTCCGAGCGGATCATGCCCAGCGTGTCGCGGAACCACGCCGTCGTTTCCGCGACACGCGGCGTGGCGAGCACGCCGTGCCCGATGCGCTGGACGGTGGTGGGCGAGCGCGAGAGTCGCATCATGCGCCCGACGCGACGGTGCGGCTCGCGGCCCGAATTGACGACGTCGCGCGGCACTTCCAGGGGCGCGACGCGTGCCATGCCCGCGATCACCTCGACCTGGTAGCCGTTGGGTTCTGCCAGCCGGACACGCTTGCCGCCGCCCGGCTCGTCGAGGGTCTCGATGGCGGAGGCGCCGGGCAATTTCGCGAGGCGCGCGAGATCGTCCTCGTCGGCGGCGTGATAGGCGAAGCCGCGGAAGCGCGTGCCGCCCTTGTGCGTGACGTGCAGGTGAGGGTGGTCGTCGGCGCCGCGCATGTAGAGCGCGTCCGGCGTGCGCTCGGCGCGCACCAGCCCGAAATCGGTGAGGAACTCCTCCATCCGGTCGAGGTCGGGCGCTTCCATGCGCGGGAAGGCGAATTCCGCCGCCTTGATGACGGGCATTGTTTCCTCCGGTCGTTTGATGGGACGCTAGCGTCGCGACCCCCGTCTGAAAAGGAGGAAACCATGTCCAAGGCGCCCGCCGCCAACCCGCGCGATTCGCTGCGCAGCTTCGCGCCCAAGCTGATCGACCTCACCGACAATGTCCTGTTCGGCGACGTCTGGGAGCGCCCCGGCCTGTCGAAGCGCGACCGCAGCCTCATTACCTGTGCAGCCCTGGTGGCCCTGAACCGCACCGAACAGCAGCCCGGTCACTTCAACCGCGCGCTGGCCAACGGCGTGACGAAGGAGGAACTTGTCGAGCTCATCACCCATCTGGCCTTCTATTCGGGATGGCCGACGGCGATGTCGGCGGCAAACGTCGCCAGGAAGACGTTCGAAGAGGGAGAGAAGAAGTGAAGCTTTGCTATTTCGACGACTGGCGCCTGGGCGTCATCAAGGGCGATCAGGTCGTCGACGTCACGGAGGCGGTGAAGGACATCCCGCATCTCGACGCGCGCGACCTGATGATCGGCCTGATCGGCAAGTGGGATGCCTACAAGGCCAAGGTCGAGAAAGCGGCCGGCGAGGGCAAGGGCGTGGCGCTGAAGGGCGTCCGCCTGCGCCCGCCCGTTCCCAAGCCCGGCAACATCGTCTGCATGGCAGTGAATTACATGGAGGACGGCACGCTGAAGGAGAAGCCGCAGATCAACGCCTTCCACAAGGCGGCGACGGCGGTGATCGGCGACGGCGACACGATGGTCCTGCCCGACGCGCCGGCCTCCATCTTCGAGGGCGAGGCCGAACTCGCGCTCGTCATCGGCAAGCGCGCGACGCGGGTGAGCCAGGCCGACGCGATGGGCCACATCTTCGGCTACACCTGCTTCATCGACGGTTCCGCCCGCGGGCTGCCGCCGCCGGGCAACGTCTTCTTCCAGATGAAGTCGCGCGACACGTTCGCCCCGATCGGCCCCTGCATCGTCACGGCCGACGAGATCGCCGATCCGCAGAACCTCGCCATCGAGCTCAAGAACAACGGCGAGACGATGCAGAAATTCAACACCAACGACATGGCGCACGCCATCCCGCGCTGTATCGAATGGGTGAGCTCGATCCACACGCTGGAGCCCGGCGACATCCTCGCCACCGGCACCAACCACCAGGGCCTGCATTCCTTCATGGACGGCGACCAGATCGAACTGACCGTCGAGAAGGTCGGCACGCTGCGCATCAACGTGAAGGACGAGCTGAAGCGCAAATGGGCCCGCACCACGCGCGCCCAGCACAAGAAGAGCGGCGGAGACGGCGCCCACACGCCGCAGCTCTCGGGCAAGCACGCCAAATAGGCCGTTTAACCCTCTACGCGGCCCGCCTTGGAAACAGGGCGGGCTGCATCTGGCCATGATTTCATCCCCCCGCGGCACCCCTCGGGGGCTGGATACCGGGGGATCGATGACCAGGACGCTTCCCGCCATTCCATCGCTCTTCGACAGCCGGGCCTTCGGTTTCGCGCAGGTCGCCGTTATGGCGACGCCGGCAGGCCGCATGGTGCACATCGCCGGGCAAGTCGCCTGGGATGCCGAGCGGAACATCGTGGGGCGCGGCGACATCGGCCGTCAGCTGCAGAAATCGCTCGAGAATCTCGGGCTGGCGCTGGCGTCGGTCGGCGCGACGCTCGACGATGTCGGCGCCCTGCGCCTCTATATCCGCGAGGACTGCATGGACGAAGGACGCACGATTTCCGAGGGACTCAAGAAGGTTTTCGGCGGGACGCCGCCCTGCACGACCTGGATCGGCGTGCGGCGGCTGGCCGACGAGGCCTTCTTGATCGAGGTCGAGCCGTCGCCCGTCCTGCTGGGCTGACCGGCGTTTCGTCGGGACGCAGCCGGCAAAAGAAAGGGCGCCGCGGTCTCCCGCGACGCCCCTTCGAGACAGCAGGCTGCTACCTGCTCGTGCCCGTGGTTAGTGGGTGAGTGCCGCCTGCGCCGGCTCGGCCACGACGGGGATCGCGCGGGGCTTCTTCTCCTCCGGGATCTCGCGCTGCAGCTCGATGGTCAGCAGGCCGTTGGCGAGCTTCGCACCGACGACCTTCACATGGTCGGCGAGCTGGAAGCGGCGCTCGAAGTTGCGGCCCGCGATGCCTCGATACAGGTACTGCTTGTCGTCCTGCGCCTGCTGGGTCTGGCCGGTCACCAGGAGCTCGTTCTCCTTCTGGGTGACGTTGAGCTCGGCCTCGGCAAAGCCCGCGACCGCCATCACGATCCGGTAGGCGTTATCGCCGGCCTTCTCGATGTTGTACGGGGGGTAGCCGTTCGAGCCGGACTGGCTGGCCACCGAGTCGAGCAGGTCGAAGACCCGGTCGAAGCCGACGCTGGCGCGATAGAACGGGGAATAGTCGATCGTACGCATTGTTTCATCCTCTCTTGAGCGATGTTCCTGACGTCGCCGCCCCGGATGGGCGCGGCTGACGGACTGGATTTAGGAACCCTCCGCGAGGCGTCAAGAGGGCGGGAGGTGAAGAAAAATTTCCCTCTGGAGGCTTGCAGCAGGCAGGAAATGCTCCACCCGGGGAAACCTTCGGGAAATTCACTCATGGCGGATGTGCGAGATATCGCCAGATCAAGGAGGGACGCGGAAAACCGCGCTCCCACGGTGTTTTTCCCGGCGGTCCCGATGTCCAAGCTCCTGCGCAAGCCCGAAGCCATCCTCTGGATCCTGTCGCTTTCCCAGGCGGTCGGGATGCTGGTCCTGAACGTCGCGCTGCGCGCGGCGGTGGCGTGAGGGGCGCGCCGTGAGACACCTCCCGCTCTTCTTCGATCTCGCCGGCCGCACAGTGGTCGTGGTGGGAGAGGGCGCCAAGGCGGAGGGCCGTGCAGATCTCGTCCGTTCCGCCGGCGCCACCGTGCGCCGCGTCGCCACCGAAGGCCAGCCGCTGCGTCCGGCCGATCTGGCCGGCGCCGTCGCCGTCTTCGTCGCGACCGGCGACGAACGGCGTGATGCGGAGGCCTATCGCGTCGCCCGCAATCACGGCGTGCCGGTCAATGTCGCGGACAGGCCGGCGCTTTGCGACTTCATCATGCCGTCGATCGTCGACCGGGGGGATGTCGTCGTGGCCGTCTCGACCGGCGGCAGTTCGCCGACGCTGGCCACCGTCCTCCGTGCCCGCATCGAGGCGCTGCTTCCCGAGCGGCTGAGCGCTGTCGCCAAGCTCGCCGGCACCTTCCGCGCCCAGGTCAATACGCTGATCCACGATCCGGCCCGCCGCCGCGCCTTCCTGCGCCGCCTGGTCGAGGGGCCGGCCGGTCGTCTCGCCGCCTCGGGCGACGATGCCGGCGCGCGGCGCGCGGCACTGGCGGAGCTGGACGATGCGCGGCGGCACCTCGCGCCGACCGGCATCGCACACATCGTCGGGGCGGGGCCGGGCGATCCGGACCTGCTGACCCTGCGGGCGGCGCAGCTCCTGCAGGAGGCCGATTCCATCCTGCACGACGAATTGGTCCCGCCGGCGGTGCTGGCGCGCGCCCGCCGCGACGCCGAGTTCGTCGCGGTCGGCAAGCGCAAGGGCCGGCCAGGCTGGAGCCAGGCGCAGATCGATGCCGAGCTGGTGCGCCGCGTGCGCGCCGGCGAGACGGTCGTGCGCCTGAAGGCGGGCGATCCCTTCATCTTCGGCCGGGGCGGCGAGGAGATCGACGCCCTGCGTGCCGCCGGTCTCGCCTACAGCATCGTGCCGGGCATCACCGCGGCGCTGGGCTGCGCCGCCGCCGCCGGCATCCCGCTCACCCATCGCCGCGTCGCCTCGGCGCTCACCATCGCAAGCGGCCATGGTGCGGCCGACGGCACGGCGAACGAGCCGGCCTGGCCTGCGCTTGCCGCCGGCGGCCACACCGTGGCGATCTACATGGGCGCCTCCGAGGCGGCTTCCGTCCGCGACCGGCTCCTGGCGGCCGGCGCCAGCCCAGGCACACCGGTCGCCATCGTGGAGAACGGTACGCGGCCCGGGCAGCGCGTCTCCACCGGCCGCCTCGGCGACCTGGCGCGCCTCGCCGCGCTCCACGCGGGCGGCGCCAATTCCGGTCCGAGCCTCATCATCGTCGGCGACGTGGCCGCCTATGCCGCCGCCGAACCCCAGCCGCTTGCAAAGGTGTCCTGATGGCCAAGAACCTGACCGGCGATCTCCAGGTCGTCTCCGCCAGCCGTCTCGTCGACGGCGTCGTGGTGTGGCTCGACGACGCCGGCCAGTGGACGGAGCGGCTGGAGCTGGCCGCCGTCTCGCGCGACGCCCGCGCCGCGGAGATCCTGCTGGCGCGGGGCCGGGCCGAGGCGGCCGGCGTGATCGAACCTTATCTCGTGGCGGTGGTCGAGGAGGACGACGGCACCATCGAGCCATTGTCGCTGCGCGAGCGCATCCGTGCTTCGGGCCTCACCTTCGACGCCATTGCCGCCGACGCGGTGCGTTATGCCTGACACCCATTTCTACCGGTACGACGAATATGACCGCACGCTGGTCGCCGAGCGTGTCGAGCAGTTCCGCGACCAGGTGCGGCGGCGCATCTCGGGCGAGCTCACCGAGGAGCAGTTCAAGCCGCTGCGCCTCACCAACGGCCTCTACCTGCAGCTCCATGCCTACATGCTGCGGATCGCGATCCCGTACGGCACGCTGTCGTCGCGCCAGCTCCGCAAGCTGGCCGACATCGCGCGCCGCTACGACCGCGGCTACGGCCATTTCACGACGCGCCAGAACCTGCAGCTCAACTGGATCAGGCTCGAGGATGCGCCCGACGCGCTGGCGGCCCTGGCCGAGGTCGACATGCACGCCATGCAGACCAGCGGAAACGTCATCCGCAACGTCACGGCCGATCATTATGCCGGCGCCGCCGTCGACGAGATCGAGGACCCGCGGATCTGGTGCGAGATCGTGCGCCAGTGGTCGACGCTGCATCCCGAGTTCAGCTTTCTGCCGCGCAAGTTCAAGATCGCGATCACCGGCTCGCCCAACGACCGTGCCGCCGTGCGTGTCCACGATGTCGGCCTGCGCCTGTGGCGCAACGCGGAGGGCGAGGTCGGGTTCGAGGTCATCGTCGGTGGCGGTCTCGGCCGCACGCCGCTGATCGGCAAGACGCTGCGCGCGTTCCTGCCCAAGGACGAGCTGCTGGCCTATCTGGAGGCGACGCTGCGCGTCTACAACCGCTACGGCCGCCGCGACAATCTCTACAAAGCGCGCATCAAGATCCTGGTGCACGAGATCGGCGTCGAGAAGATGCGCGAGGAAGTCGAGGCCGAGTACGCCGCGACGCGCGATGGCGCCCTCAGGCTGCCGGCCGCGACGATCGAGGCCATCGCCGCCCAGTTCGCACCGCCCGTCCTGCCGCCGCGCGCCGCCGTGTCGGGCCCCGTCGAGGCGCAGCGGCTGACGGATCCGGCCTTCGCGCTGTGGCTCAAGTCGAACGTCGCGCCGCATCGCGTGCCGGGCTACGCCATCGTGACCGCCTCGCTGAAGCCGGCCGGCGCGCCGCCGGGCGACGCCAGCGCGGTGCAGATGGAAGGGGTGGCCGACATCGCCGAACGCTTCAGCCAGGCCGAGGTGCGTGTCAGCCACGAGCAGAACCTCGTCCTGCCGCATGTTGCGGTCGACGACCTGCCGGAAGTCTATCGCGCGCTCGCCAGGCTCGGTTTCGCGGAAGCCAATGTCGGCAAGATCACCGACATCATCGCGTGCCCCGGGCTCGACTACTGCGCCCTCGCCAACGCGCGCTCCATCCCGGTTGCGCAACGCATCTCCACGCATTTCGCGCAGTTGGAACGGCAGCACGACATCGGCGACCTGAAGATCAAGATCTCGGGCTGCATCAACGCCTGCGGCCACCACCATGTCGGCCACATCGGCATTCTCGGCGTCGACAAGAACGGGGTCGAACTGTACCAGATCAGCCTGGGCGGCGATGTCGATTTCGGCAACACCGCCATCGGCACGATCCTCGGTCCCGCCGTCGGCGCCGACCGGATCGTCGAGGCCGTCGATTCCCTCGTCGCGACCTATCTGGACAACCGTTCTCCGGGCGAGCGGTTCGTCGACACTTACCGTCGCCTCGGCGCCCAGCCCTTCAAGGAGAGAGTCTATGCCGCTGTTTAGCGAAAAGGGTCTGCCTGCCTCCTACGTCGCCCTGCCATTCACCGACTGGCAGTCGCGGCCGGAATGGCCGGCCGTGGCGCTGTCCAATACCGATCCGGTCGAGGATCTCGCGCCGCATGTCGGACGGCTGCGCCTGATCGTGCTCGATTTCCCCAAGTTCAGCGACGGCCGTGCCTACAGCCAGGCCCGCCTGCTGCGCGGACGGCTCGGCTATCGCGGCGAACTGCGCGCCACCGGCAACGTGCTGCAGGACCAGATCGCCTTCATGCTGCGTTGCGGCTTCGACTCCTTCGAAAGCGAGCAGAAGGGGTTCGGCGAGGCCCTGGCCCGCGCGCGCACACTGTTCAGCGTGGTCTATCAGCCGGCCGAGGATGGCCGGGTGCCGGCGTCGCGGCTGCGTCTGGAGAGCGGTTCAGGCGCCGCCGTCTGACGCCTTGCCGGGCGCTGGCGGATTGCCGGAGGCAGGGACGCTCGGCTCGTCCTTCTGCGTGGCCAGCCAGGCGAGCGCCTCCGCCGCGCTTTCGAAGATCTTGGCCTGGCCGGTGAACTTGCCGAGATTGACATAGCGCTTGGCGAGGTCGGGAACGGCGCCGCGGCGCGGCACCAGGGCGAGCGGTCCGCGCTCTGCCAGTTGGGCGTAGGCCGCGGCACGTGCCGCCAGGGTCATGACGTCGTCGTCGGTATAACTTCCGCTCGCCTCGCTCGCATCGAACAGCTTGCGATAAGTGAGGGCATCCTGGCGCACGACGTCGTCCATGAACGCTTCGATATCCTTCAGCGTCACATGGCCTTCGGCCGCGGCTTCCACGAAGCGGTTGGCATGGTCGATAGCGTAGCGGACGGGCATGGCCGCAAACTAGCCGAGCCTGACTTGCCATGACAGAGAAAGCAGCGTCGCCCGCGGGCATTTGACATGGCGCTGCAAGTTGCACCGATCATCTAATCTACCTTCCGATGGAAAGCCGCGTGGCTGCATCAGGCCAGGAGCGTAGCCGGCGCCCCCAACGCGCCTTCGTGCTCGAGCAGCCACTGTTTGCGCAGCAGCCCGCCGCCGTAGCCGGTAAGGGTGCCGTTCGTGCCGATCACGCGGTGGCAGGGCACCACGATGCTGATCGGGTTCTGTCCGTTGGCGAGCCCTGCGGCGCGGATCGCGCGCGGCCGGCCGACGCGGGCGGCAAGGCCGGCATAGGAGATCGTGGTGCCGACGGGGATCTGCCGCAGGGTTTGCCAGATGCCTTGCTGGAACGGCGTGCCGGGCAAGGCCACCCGCACGTTGTCGATCACCCGGAGGTCGCCACGGAAATAGGCGCGCATCGCGGTGGCGAGCCCGCCGGGATCGCGCGACGCCTCCAGATCGTATCGGCCCGCGCCATGGTAGCGGTCGAGCAGCCGGCGCAGGCGCGCCTCGTGGTCCGTCCAGTCGACGGCACGCAGCCGGTCCTCGCGGTCGACGACGACGACCAGCTCGCCGACCGGCGTCGGCAACCGGTCGAAGCGGAGGGCGAGCCTGTCAGCCATGACGCGCCATCTCCAGATGCTGCGCCGCATAGGCATGCCATGGACGCCATGCCGCCGGCACGTCCTCGCCAAGTTCGAAAGCCGGGATGCAAGCGTCGTCGTGCTCCCAGCCGCCCGGCGCGCGCAGGCCGGGGCGGCGGGCGACGAGCGGCGCCAGCGCCGGGTCGCGCGCGAGATGGCTGCCGATGGTGGTAATGTCGGCGCCGAGATCGAACACGCGGCGCACGCGAGCGACGATGGCGGGCAGGGCCCTAACGTCGGGAAAACGGATCGTCGCGGCCACGGCGTGACGCGCGGGCAGGTGTGCGACGGCGACGCAGCCGGTCAGGCCGGCGATGTCGAGCTGGCGATGCCAGACCGAGCCGGCGATCCATTCGACGTCCGGCACCGCGCGCGCCGCCAACGCTGCAAGCATGCAGGGCCAGTCGTAGGGCGGACGATAGCCGAGCCGGAGCGTGACGCCGTCGCGTCCGGATACGGTCGCTCCGCCGCTGCGACGAAGCGTGCCGGGCGCACGACCGAACAGGGCGCGGAACGTTTCGTTGAACCGGCGTATGCTGCCGAAGCCCGAGGCGAGCGCGACCTCCGCCATCGGCAGGTGCGTGTCGTGGATCAGATGCTTGGCGAACAGCACCCGCCGCGTCTGTGCGACGGCCAGCGGCGAGGCGCCGAGGTGACGCTGGAACAGGCGACGCAACTGCCGGCCGCCGACACCCAGTCGTCCCGCAAGTGCTTCGACGCCGGCCTCGTCCTCGTCCAGCGCGCCTTCGTTTATCAAGGCAAGGGCGCGGCTCACCGTATTGGCGCTGCCCCGCCACGAGGCGAGATCGGGCGCGACCTCGGGCCGGCAGCGCAGGCAGGGACGGAAGCCCGCCGCCTGTGCCGCGGCGGCCGACGGATAGAAGCGGCAGTTGCCGTAGTTCGGGACGCGCGCGGGACAGACAGGGCGGCAGTAGATGCCGGTCGAGGTCACGCCGACGAACACGCGCCCGTCGAAGCGGGCATCGTGCGTCTGGAAGACGCGGTACCAGATCCTGCGGTCGGACATTTCCATGGACCGATCTTCCCATGCGCGCGGGGCGGCCGCTCGCGGTTTTCGGACGCCATGGCGGCGGGCCTGGTGCATCGAGGGTCGGCAGCGTCGGGCTCGCGATCGAGGGATGGCTTCTTGTCCGACCGTGGCCGATCGGCGAGGCTCGACCGGGATGATCGAAACGGCGCGTCTCAGGCTCCGGACATGGCGCGAGGGGGATCGGCAGGCCTTCGCGGCGATGAATGCCGACAGCGAGGTGATGGCCGATCTGGGCGGGCCGCTGACGCACGCCGAAAGCGACACGAAGTTCGACGCATTCCGGGGTGCGTTCGACCTGCACGGGATAGGCCGCTGGGCGCTCGAAAGCCGCGAGGGCACCTTCCTCGGATATGCCGGCGTGCGGTGCCGCGAGCGTCATGTGCTCGGCCGGCATTTCGACGTGGCCTGGCGCCTCGTCCGCCGTGCATGGGGCCAGGGATATGCGACGGAGGCCGCGGCGGCGTCGCTGCGCGATGCCTTCACGCGGATCGGCATGGCGGAAATCCTGGCCTACGCATCGCCGCACAATCTGCGCTCGCACGCCGTCATGCACCGTCTCGGCCTGGCCCGCGATCCGTCGCGCGACTTCCGCCTCCACGACGGCCGCATGGGCGAATGGCGGGGGTGGGTTTGGCTTGCCTCCCGGCCGGAGACGGGTGCCGCCGGCGCGGGGGCGTTTGACCGCACCGCGCGAACGTGATCAGTCGCCGGCAATGATGAGCGGGAGCGGGGAGGGAACGGGCTGGGGCGCGCTGTTGCGGCGCAACTGGATACCCGTGCTGGTGGCCCTGGTGGGCGGCGTGTTGCTGCATTCGATGAACGTGCTGATGGTCGCCGCCGTGCTGCCCAGCATCGTGGCGGATGTCGGCGGCGTGGCGATGATGAGCTGGCCGACGACCGGATTCCTCGCCTCGTCCATCGTCGCGGCGACCTGCACCGGCCATCTCACCGCGCGCCTCGGGCCGCGCATCGCCTTCTGCGGCGGCGCCATGGTCTTCGGCATCGGCGCTCTCGTCTGTGCGATCGCGCCGTCGATGGAGATCGTCGTCGCCGGACGCTTCGTGCAGGGGCTGGGCGGCGGCGTGCTGTCGGCCATGGCTTACGTGCTGGTGGGCCGGGTCTTCCCGCAGCCGCTCTGGCCGCGCGTCGCCGCGCTGCTGTCCGGCGCGTGGAGCATGTCGGCGCTGGTCGGGCCGCTTGTCGGAGGCGCTTTCGCGACCTGGGCAAGCTGGCGCGGTGCCTTCTACACCGTCGTTGCCCTGGCGATGCTGCTGGTGCTCGTGGCGCTGCGGGCGTTGCCGCGGGCCCATGCCGACGGGGCCGCCGCTTCCCGCGCGATCCCGGTCCTGCGGGTCGCGATGATCTGCGTGGCCATCGCCGTGATGTCGGCGGCCACCATCGCGAGCCTGCCGGCGATGAAAGTCGCCTTCTTCGCAGGCTCGGTGGCCATGCTCGTCGCGATGCTGCTGATCGACCGTCGCGCGCCCGCGCCGCTTTTCCCGAGCGATGCCTTCTCGCCGGGCAGCATCACCGGCCTCGCGATGTCGCTCGCGCTGCTTGTCTCGATCGCCTACAGCCCGCTGTCTCTCTACATGCCGGTGTTCCTGCAGATGCTGCACGGCTTCTCGCCGCTCGCCGCCGGGTATGTGGTGGCCGGCGCCTCGATGGGCTGGACCGTGTCCTCGCTGGTCTTCGCCGGGCAGACCGGGCGCGGCGCCGACCGGCTGCTATGGGCAGGGCCGGCGGCCATGATGGTCGGGCTGGCAGCGACCGCCCTCCTGATGCCAGTGCATCCGGTGTTCTTCCTGCCCGTCGCCATCGCCCTGGTGGGACTGGGGATCGGCGCCTGCTGGGGCTTCGCCGTGCAGCGTCTGATCGGCGGTGCGCGGCCGGGCGAGACCGACCTCGCGGCGTCGTCGGTCGCCACGGTGCAGCAGACCGGCTTCGCGCTCGGCGCGGCCGCCGCGGGCATCGTGGCCAACCTTGCCGGTCTGGGCGCCGGCCTCCGGCTCGACGCCCTGGCCCGTGCCTCGGTCTGGGTGCCGGGCGGCTTCGTCCTTGTCGCCTGTGCCGCATTGCTGGCAGGCCACCGGCTGACGATGCTCGTGCGCGACGCCGATGCTAGAAAAGCGGCGGACGGAAAGGCGTCTTCGACAGGGGCGTAGGATGATCAGGCTGGCGTTGGGAGTTGCTTTCGTGGTGTGCCTGCTGCCGGCAATCGCGGCCGCCGAGACGCTGACGAAGGAGCGGGTGCGGGCGGCCCTGCCGAAACTCAAGGAGCAGGCGCAGCAGCTCGTCGCCCGGGGCGAGGTGCCGGGCCTGGCCATCGCGGTCGTGCACAGGGACGAGGTGGTGCTGCTCGAAGGGTTCGGGGTGCGCGAGGCCGGCAAGCCCGAGACCGTGACGCCCGAGACCGTGTTCCAGCTCGCGTCGGTCTCCAAGCCGCTGGCGGCGACCGTCGTCGCGGCCCTGGTGAGCGACGGGGTCGTCACCTGGGACACACGGATCCGCAACCTCGATCCCGAATTCGCGCTTCCCGAGGCGTACCCCACGGCCGAGGTCACGATCCGGGATCTCATGTCGCACCGCAGCGGCCTCTCGGGCAGCGCCGGCAACGACATCGAGGATCTCGGCTTCACGCGCGAGCAGATCCTGCGCAAGGTCCGCTATACGCGGCCGGGCGGCAGTTTCCGTGCGAGCTATGCCTACAGCAATTTCGGCTTCACCGAAGGCGCGGTGGCCGCGGTCAAGCCGACCGGCAAAAGCTGGGAAGAGGTGGCGGAGGAGAAACTGTACCGCCCGCTCGGCATGGATTCGACGAGCTCGCGCGCAAAGGACTTCCAGTTCCGTGCCAACCGTTCGTCGCTGCATGTCCGCGTCGGCGGCAAGTGGACGCCGCTCGTGAAGCGCAACGCCGACGCGCAGGCGCCGGCCGGCGGCGCCAGCTCGAACGCGCGCGACCTCGCGCAATGGCTGAGGCTGGAACTGGGCAACGGGACCTACGCCGGCCGCCCGCTGATCAAGGAAGCGGCGCTGGAACAGACCAAGCTGCCCACCATCATGAGCAGCAACGATCCGCGCACCGGCCGGATCGATTTCTATGGGCTGGGCTGGGGCGTCTCGTTCCGCGAACGCGGGACCGAGTGGAGCCATGCCGGTGCCTTCAGCGCCGGCGCGCGTACGCTGGTCCATCTCCTGCCGGCCGAGAAGCTCGGCATCGTCGTCCTGAGCAACGCGTTCCCGACCGGCGTGCCCGAGGGCATCGCCGAGACGTTCTTCGACGCGCTCTTCGCCACCAGGCCGGTGCGCGACTGGGTGACCTACTGGAACGATCTCTACGACGAGCGCTTCGGCTCGATCGCACAGCGCCAGGCCATGCTGCCTTTCGCGACGCCGCCCAGCCCGGCGGCGCCACCGCTCGCGCTGTCGGCCTATACCGGCACCTATCGCAACGACTATGTGGGCGATGCGAGGATCGTCGAGTCGAACGGCGGTCTCGAACTGCGGATCGGCGCCTCCGAGAAGCGCTTTCCGCTCAAGCATTTCAACCGCGACCTGTTCCTCTACGCACCCTACGCGGAGAGCCCGGAGTGGATGGTCGCCGCGACCTTCTCGATGGGCGCCGACGGCCGTGCCTCGGACCTCAACCTGCAGAGTTTCGACGGCGATGGCCGGGGGACGCTGGCACGCACCGGCGCACGGGGCAGGTAGGAGGGAGAGAGGATCATGTCCGTCGCTTCGATCAAGGGCAACATCGATCGCACCTTCGAGCGCATGAACCAGGCGAGCGACGATCTCGCGCTGGCCGAGAGTTTCACCGCACCGCATCCGTCGGTCGCCGAGCGCCTGGCGGCGGGCAAGGCGCTGCGCGAGCGCGTGCCGCGGCGCGCGCATGCCAGGTTCCGCAAGGCGCCGGACCGGCCCGATCCCGTCGCGCTGCTGGAGGCCCAGAACGCCTATCGCATCGCCAGCCTGATCCCGGTCCGCTACGCGCGCATGCTGGCCTCGCCGTTCGCCTTCCTGCGTGGCTCGGCGACGGTGATGACGTCCGATCTCGCCACGACCCCGACGACCGGGATCGGCGTCGGGGCCTGCGGCGACATGCACGTCGCCAATTTCGGAGTCTTCGCCTCGGCCGAGCGCAACCTGATCTTCGCCATCAACGATTTCGACGAGGTCCATCCCGGTCCCTGGGAATGGGACCTCAAGCGTCTCGCGGCCAGTGCGGCCGTGGCCGTCGGATTCATGGGCGGCGACCGCGCCGCGGCCGAGGAGGCGGCGCGTGCCGCCATCGCCTCCTATCGCCGCCGCATGCGACGCTACGCGGAGATGAGCTATCTGGAGGTCTGGTACGACCGGATCGACGAGCGCGCCATCCTCGACACGCTATCGCCGCGTGCGCGGCGCGGGGCGGAGCGCATGATGGCCAAGGCGCGTGTGAAGGGCCACGTCTCGACGCTGGACAAGATGACCGAGCGGGTGGACGGCCAGCCGCGCATCATCGAGGACGCGCCTCTGATCGTGCGCGAGACCCACACCTACGCCGGCACGCCGTCGCGCGTCGCGCTCGATCTCATGCTGCGTTCCTACATCGAGTCGCTGTCGATCGACCGCCGCCTGCTGCTGTCGCGCTATCGCATCGTCGACACGGCCCGCAAGGTGGTCGGCGTCGGCAGCGTCGGCACCGGCTGCTGGATCGTGCTGCTGCAGGGCGTCGACGACGGCGATCCGCTGTTCCTGCAGGTGAAGCAGGCGCAGGAGTCGGTGCTGGCGCGGCATGTCGACCAGAAGATCCGCTTCGACCACCAGGGCCAGCGCGTCGTGGTCGGCCAGCGCCTGATCCAGGGCTCGCCCGATATTTTCCTTGGATGGGGAACGGTCGACGGCAAGGATTTCTACGTGCGCCAGCTTGCCGACATGAAGGGCAGCGTGAAGTTCACCGACACCGAGAAGCCCCGGCCCGAGGGCTTCGTCGAGTATTGTGGGCTGTGCGGCTGGGCTCTTGCGCTGGCGCATGCCAAGTCGGGCGATCCGGCCATGATCGCGGGCTATTGCGGCAACTCCGACGCGCTCGACGAGGCTATCGCCTCCTTTGCCCTGAAATACGCACGGCAGACCGAGCAGGACCACGAAGCGCTCGACCGCGCCCGCCGCAACGGCCGCATCAAGGTCGCCGGCGAGGTTCGTTAGCCGGGCCGCTTCGGCATCGGCCGAAACGAGGGACGCGCGGGGCAGGGTAGGTCCGTTCCGTCAAACCTACGGAGACCGAGATGTCCGACCTGCACGACGTGAAAGACGCCCTCGTGGTGACCGCCTTCTGGGAGGCCCGCTCGGGTGAAGCCGAGGAAGTGGTGGCGCTGCTGCGCGCTTTCGAGCCCCTGGTCCAGCGCGAGCCCGGCGTGCTGGCCTTCCGCATCCACCGCGCCGCCGACGCACCCGAACGCTTCTTCTTCTACGAGGTGTTCCGCGACGAGGCCGCTTTCGCCGCACACCAGAAGACCGAGCATTTCCGGAGGCACGTGCAGGAAGGCGCGCTCCCCAGGCTCGCCCGCCGCGAGCGCAGCCAGTATCGCTTCGTGTAGGACTGCAACGTTCGGACGGAGCGGGACGGCCGACCGTCACGCTCCGTTCGGTTCTTCAGTCGGCGGCGGCGGTCTGCGGCCATGGCGCGACGTCGAGCCAGGTGCTCTGGTAGGTCGCGCCTTCGCCCATGTCGGTGTAGCGGTCCGAGCAGAGCATGTTGATCGTGCCGGCGACGGCCTCGCCGATCGGACGCTGGCCGGGCACGAGCAGCACGCCGGGCTGCACCTCGTCGTTGACCCGGAGCGTCAGCCCGACCTCGCCGCGGCCGTTGAAAACCCGGACGCCGTCGCCGTCCTTGAGGCCGCGCCGCGCCGCCTCGTCGGGATGCAGGATGCAGAAGGGCAGGCCCTCGCGGCCGCGCAGGAAGGCGACGCCCGAGAACGCCGTGTGGGCCTGGAAATAGCCGGGCGCGGTCAGCAGGCGCAGCGGCCATTTCGACGCTTCCTCCGCCTCGACCGGATCGGGCTGCCAGTCCGGCACGGGCGAGAGCCCCTGCTTCGCGAGCTGCTCGGAAAAGAACTCGAGCCTGCCCGACGGCGTCGCGAAGGGCTGGCCGTCGCGCACGTGCTTGATGTGGATCGGCTCGCCGGCGAACAGCTTCGTGCGATCGGCCGACGCGGCCGGGCCGGTCGCGCCCTCGAACAGCGTCTCCGCCGCCTCGCGCGGCTTCAGCGTGAAGATGCGGTCCGCAAGTCCCATGCGATGCGCCAGGGCCTGGGCGACATCGAAGTTCGAGCGCGCCTCGCCGGCCGGCTCGACCGCGCGGGCGCCCCACTGCATCCAGTAGGCGCCGTAGGCGCGATAGAGGTCGTCGGTCTCGAGATAGTTCGCGGCCGGCAGCACGATGTCGGCATACTTCGCCGTGTCGGTGAGGAAGGGATCGTGCACGACCGTGAACAGGTCCTCGCGCATCAGGCCCTTCTGCACCTTGTGGACCTCGGGGCAGGTCACGACCGGATTGTTGGCCGCGACGAAGAGCGCGCGGAGCGGGGGCCCGTCCATCGAGAGCAGGGCCTCGCCCAGCCGCAGGTGATTGACCAGGCGCGTCGAGGCGGGGCCCGAGGGGCGCCGCACCGCGCCGTAGTTGAGGTCGCACGAGCCCGCGGTCAGCAGCAGCGCGCCGCCGCCCGTCACGCCGTAATGGCCGGTGACGCCCGGCAGCAGCGCCACGCTGCGCAGCGCCTGTCCGCCATGGGTGAGGCGGGTCATGCCTTCGCCGAGCCGGATCAGGGCCGCCTTGGCGCGGCCGTACAACGCGGCCAATGCCTCGATGTCGGCCTGCTTGAGCCCGGTGATCTCGGCCACGCGGGCGGGCGGGAAGTTCGGCAGGATGTCCTTCTCGACCTTGTCGAAGCCCAGCGTGTGGCGGGCGATGTAGTCGCGGTTGGCGAGCCCGTCGCGCACGAGGATGTGCATGATGCCGAGCGCCAGGGCGGCGTCGGTGCCGATCCGGATCGGTAGGTACATGTCGGCGGCGCGCGCGCTGCGGGTGCGGCGCGGATCGATCACGACGATCTTCATGCCGCGCTTCTTCTTCTGCTCCTCGGCCAGCGCCCAGAAATGGACGTTGGTGGCGGCGAGGTCGGCACCCCAGGAGATCACCAGGTCGGAATGGACGACGTCCTCGGGGTCGGCGCCGCCGACCGGGCCGACCGTCGCGTCCCATGCCGTCTCGCAGCACGTGTCGCAGACCGTGCCGGCCTGCAGCCGCGTCGTGCCCAGCGCGTGGAAGAGGCCGTTCACCAGGCCGCGGTTCATCAGCCCCTGATGGGCGGAGTAGGCATAGCCCAGGATGGCGAGCGGACCGCTCTCGGCGATGATCGCCTTCCAGCGGGTCGCGATCTCGTCCAGCGCCTCGTCCCAGGTGACCGGCGCGAACTGGCCGCTGCCCTTGGGGCCGGTGCGACGCAGCGGCGTCGCGATCCGTTCCGGCGAGTTCACCAGATCGGAGTCCCGGTTCACCTTTCCGCAGGCGAAGCCGGCCGTGTAGGGATGATCGGGGTCGCCCTGGACGCGCACCACCTTGCCGTTATCGACATGTGCCACCAACGAGCACATGTCAGGACAATCGTGCGCGCAAACAACCCGTACCGTCTTCACCAACACCGCCTCCCGAAAGGTAACGCGGCGTCAATGTAGCAGAGCCCGCGAGGGCCGGGTGCTTACTTCTTCTTGGCAGCAGCCTTGGCCGGCGCGGCTTCGGCCGGAGCGGCCTCCGCCTTGGCGCCTGCCGACTTGGTGCCGGCACCCATGCCGCCGACCATGCCGAAACGGTCCTTGAAGCGCTGAACGCGGCCGCCGCGGTCGATGCTCTGGCGCACGCCCGTCCAGGCCGGATGCGTCTTCGGGTCGATGTCGAGGCGGAGGCTGGCGCCTTCCTGGCCCCACGTCGACTTGGTCTCGAACGAGGTGCCGTCCGTCATGACCACCGTGATGGTGTGGTAGTCCGGGTGAATCTTCTTCTGCATGACAATCTCCAGCGTTTTGACCGATTTCCGACCGGCCGACGCGACAAGGCGGCGGATATACAGGCCCGGGACCGCGGCCACAAGCCGGTTGTCCGGGCGTGCCATGGCCTGTAGACCGCCGGCCATGAGCGATTCCGCCTTCGACCGCCTCGCCGACAGCCTGCTCGCCACCCTCGAGGAGGCCGCGGGAGACCACGATGCCGAGCTGCAGGGGAGCGTCCTGACGATCGAGGCCGACGGCGGGACCTGGATCGTCAACAAACATGCACCCACGAGGCAGATCTGGCTGAGCTCGCCGGTAAGCGGGGCGCGGCACTATGCCTTCGACGCCGGGTCGGGACGCTGGCAGGACACGAGAGGCGGCGACGATCTCCTGTCCGTCCTCGCCGCCGAGCTGGGGCTCTCGACGGACACGGGCGCATGAACCGCTTCGCCGGCCTCGCGCTGCTGGCGCCCTATCTCAGGCCCTATCGCGGCCGGGTGATCCTGGCGCTGCTGTCGCTGGTGGTGGCGGCCGGCACCGTGCTCGCCTTCGGCGCCTGCCTGCGGGCCCTGATCGATCGCGGCTTCGCGCAGGGCCGGCCCGATATCCTGAATTATGCGCTGGCCTCGCTGCTGGCGGTGGCGGTGGTGCTGGCGATCGCGTCGGGCGCGCGCTTCTACCTGGTATCCTGGCTGGGCGAGCGCGTGGTCGGCGACCTGCGCCGCGATCTTTTCGCGCATGTCGTGCGGCTCGGACCCGCGTGGTTCGAGATCAAGCGCTCGGGCGACGTGATGAGCCGGATCTCGGCCGATGCGCAATTGATCGAGCAGGTGATCGGCTCCTCGGCCTCCGTCGCGCTGCGCAACACCCTGATGTGCCTCGGCGGCGTGGTCATGCTCGTGGTCACCAACCCGAAGCTGGCGGCGTGGACGCTGGCGGTCGTGCCGCTGACCGTGATCCCGATCGTCGTGTTCGGCCGCCAGGTTCGCGTGCTGTCCCGCGAGGCGCAGGCGCGCATGGGCGACATGGTCTCGGAAGGGGCCGAGACCCTGGACGGCGTGCGCACCGTGCAGGCCTTCGCGCAGGAGGACAGGGCGGCCGTGCGCTTCGGCGAGGCGACCGAACGGGCCTTCGCCGCCGCTGCCCGCCGCATCTCGCGGCGCGCGATCATGACCACGCTGGTCATCTTCATCGTCTTTTCCGCCGTCGGTTTCCTGCTGTGGCTGGGCGGCCAGGACGTGATCGCGGGCCGCATCTCGGCTGGCGACCTCTCGGCCTTCGTCTTCTATGCCGTGCTGGTGGCCAGTGCGGGCGGGGCGATCAGCGAGACCATCGGCGACCTGCAGCGCGCCTCGGGCGCGGCCGAACGGCTGGCCGAGCTGCGCGCCGAGCCGCCGGCCATCGCCGAGCCGGCGACGCCGCAGACCCTGCCGCGGCCGGTCCGGGGCGAGGTGAGGTTCCAGGACGTCTCCTTTCGCTATCCGACCCGGCCCGAAAGCCTCGCGCTGGAGGGCTTCGACCTCGCCGTCGCGCCCGGCGAGACGGTCGCCATCGTGGGCCCGTCCGGCGCCGGCAAGACCACCGTCTTCAATCTGCTGCTGCGCTTCTACGACCCGGAAAACGGCAGCGTCCGGCTCGACGGCATCGATATCCGCGACCTTCGCCTGCGCGACCTGCGGACCGCGCTTGCGATCGTGCCGCAGGAGCCTGTCCTGTTCAGCGCCTCGGTGGCCGACAACATCCGTTACGGCCGCCCGGAAGCCAGCGACGCCGAGGTTCGGGCCGCCGCCGAGGCAGCCTCCGCTTCGGCCTTCGTCGACGCATTGCCCCAAGGGTACGACACCCATCTTGGCACGCGTGGCGTGCGTCTTTCCGGTGGCCAGCGGCAGCGCCTCGCCATCGCGCGCGCATTGCTCTGCGACCCTGCGGTCCTGCTGCTCGACGAGGCGACGAGCGCGCTCGACGCCGAAAGCGAATTGGCGGTGCAGCAGGCCCTCGATGGCCTGATGCGCAAGCGCACGACGCTGGTGATCGCGCACCGTCTTGCCACTGTCCAGAAAGCGGATCGGATCGTCGTGATCGACGAGGGACGGGTCGTCGATATCGGAAGCCATGCCGACCTGGTGCGCCGGGATGGCCTCTACGCTCGTCTCGCCGAGCTGCAGTTCACTCCGTCCGTGGCCGCTTCCTGATAGATATTCTGTTGTTTTTCAGGGAGATACGGGATATTCTTAATGTATATTCCCCGCTCGTTGGACGCGCCATGTTTATCCGGATTGCCAGCCCGCAGACTTCCTTCCCGCATGAGGGTCTTAGCTTCATTGCCGAGTGGTGGCCGGTGGCCCTGAGCGGCCTCGTCGGTCTGGCGAGCTTCGTGCCTGCCGCGAGCCTGCTTCTTGGCTGATGGTGGCTGCCGGACGCACGCCGCTCAGGTAGGACCGGCTGCCTTGCGGTCTGCATCCCGCCGCCGCAGCTCGCGGCGCAGGATCTTGCCTGTCGTGGTCAGAGGCAGCTCGGCCACGAATTCCACTTCGCGCGGATACTCGTGGGCGGCGAGGCGGGTCTTCACGAAGCCGGCCAGGTCGGCCTTCAGTGCTTCGGTCGCGACGATCTCCGGACGGAGCTGGACGAACGCCTTCACGATCTCGGTCCGCACCTTGTCGGGTATCCCGACCACGCCGACCATGGCGACGGCCGGATGCTTCATCAGGCATTCCTCGATCTCGCCCGGCCCGATGCGGTAGCCGCCCGAGGTGATGACGTCGTCGTCGCGGCTCTTGAAGAAGACGTAGCCATCCGCGTCGATGCGGCCGAGGTCGCCGGTCAGCAGCCAGTCGCCGGCATATTTGCGCGCGGTCGCGTCCGGGTTCTTCCAGTATTCGAGCATGACGATCGGGTCGTGGCGCCAGCCAGCGATCTGGCCTTCCTCGCCGGGCGGGAGCGGATTGCCCTCGCCGTCGACCACCGCGACCCGGCGGCCCGGGCAGGCGCGGCCGCAGGAGCCGGCCCGGACCTCGAACCAGTCGGGCGAGTTCAGCAGCATCAGGTTCATCTCGGTCTGGCCATAGCCCTCCGAGATCGTGGTGCCGAACGTGTCGCGGCCCCAGTCGAGCAGTTCCTCGCCCATCGCCTCGCCGCCGGTCGAGACTGCGCGCAGGTCATAGTCCCAGCGCGCGCGGGGCCGGTGGACCTGGCGCATCATCTTGAGCGCGGTCGGCGGGATGAAGCTGACCCCGACCCGGTGCCGCGCCAGCATGGCGAAGGCGCGCTCGGGATCGAACTTGGCGAAGCGGTGCGCCAGCACCGGCGTACCGTAATACCAGGCCGGGAATAGGGCGTCGTACAGGCCGGCGATCCAGGCCCACTCGGCCGGCGTCCACATGACCTCGTTGCCGCGCGGCCAGTGGCCGAGCCACTGCTCGACCGCGGGGACGCAGCCCAGCATCATGCGGTGCGCGTGCAGCGCCCCCTTGGGCTGGCCTGTCGTGCCGGACGTGTAGATCAGCAGTGCCGGATCCTCGGCCGCCGTGTCGACGGTCGCGAACCGGTCGGACGCGGCGCCCAGCAGCCTGTCCCAATCGAGGAAGGCGCTGCCATGCGTTCCGGCGCCGATCACGATCACGGTCTCGAGGTCGGGCAGGCGCTCGCGCACCGCCAGCACCTTGGGGAGCTGCCCCATGTCGGTGACGATGGCCTTCGCGCCGGCATTTGCCATGCGGTATTCAAGCGCGTCCTCGCCGAACAGGGTGAACAGCGGCAGCACGATCGCACCCATGCGATAGCCTGCAAGGTGGCAGAGCGTGAGCTCGGCGCCCTGGCTCAGGAACACGCCGACCCGGTCGCCCTTGCCGAGGCCGCGGGCCGAAAGCGCGTTGGCGAGCCGCGAACTGGCGGCGAGAAGCTGGCCGAAGGTCCAGTTGCGGATCGTGCCGTCGGCCTGCTCGACGATCATCGCCAGCGTGTCCGGCGCATGGCGCTCGCAGATGGCGTGGCCGATGTTGAAGCGCTCGGGACGGGGCCAGCGGAACTGCCGCATGGCGTCTTCGTAGGACAGGCCGCGGGGTATCATGCGGGTATCACCTTCCTCAGGGCTCTACGCGCTGGATGACGCGCCCGGCCAGCAGTTCGTCCGGTGTCGGCACCCAGATGTCGTCGTGCGGCGTGTCGATCGCGCGCTGCGCAAAGGCGGGCGTGATGCCGTTGGCGACCATGAAGCGCCGCATGTCGCGATTGCTCTCGTAGGTGTCGTTGTCGCCCAGGCCGGGAAAGCTGCCTTGATGGAAGCCGAGCCTGCCGGACGGCGAGATCGACCGGTCGACACCACCCAGGAAGGCGATGGTGCAGGCCGAGGCGCAGGCCGCCTCGACACGCGTCGCCAGGCGGCGGTTCCGGATCATGCGATAGATGTCGAAGGCGGTGCCGACGCGTCCGCCCGGTCCGGCAAGGATCACGCGGCGCAGGGAAGGGTGATCGTCGAGCGCGCGGCGCACGATCTCCGCACTGCGGACGCCGTACGATCCCTCGACACGCAGCGTCGTGCCGTCGGGACTGACGGTGACCGAGAGCGCCGCCAGATCTTCGTCGCCGGTGTAGATCGCCCAGAGCTCGGTCAACGCAGGGATGGCGCGCTGGTGGACCAGCACGCCGATCCCCGCGAGGGCGACGGCGGAAGCGGCGAGGATGCCGAGGCCGAGGATGCGCCGTGCGTCGCGCCTCGCCGCCACGGCGATCAGGCCGATCTGCCAGGCCGCGAACACGGTCGACACGAGGCAGAGCACGGCCGGGACCACGACGCGTAGGAACGTGATCTCGCCGGGGCCCGTCACGGCGAGGGTGACGCAGCCGAACCCGAACAGCAGCGCCAGCGCCGACCAGATGCCGCGGTAGTAGAGGACGAGGTCAAGCGGCGCCGTGCCGGCGCGCCACGGCGGTACGCCGACCGCTTCGAGGTGATCGAACATGCGCGCCAGCCGGCCGGACATGAGCCTCTTGGCGCCGTTGCGATAGCCGAACGACCTCGCGACATCCGGCGCCAGGCTGCCGTCGGCCAGCCTCACCTCGCGCAGGCCGATGGCACGGGTCATCATCTCGGCGAAGGTGACCAGTGTCCTTTCTATCCCGTCGGTCTCGGAGCCCGCCGCCACGGCCACGCACTCGACGAGCAGATGGTCGGGCGCCTGCGCGACGCAGAGGACACCCACAGGCCCGCCATCGCCGTCGATGACGAACGCTGCCCGGTTGTCCGCGGCGGCGTGATGCGGAAGCCCGGGGAAACGGGCCGCGATCGCTTCCGAATCGCCGGCGGTGGCCCGCCGGACGGCGCCTACGGAGATCCGATCCCGAGAAGACACGCTCTGTTTTCCACTCCCTGAGGCCGCTTTCGTGCACGATGACCGGCCTGTATGCTGCGGCACTTCTTGCGGAGCGTCCACATGTCACCCGACGACCACGCCTATTCGCCGGTCGCCCGAGCCAAGTCGCAGTCGGCGAGCACCAAGATCGTGCCATCGGTATGTCCGCACGATTGCACCAGCACGTGCGCTCTCGACGTGGAACGTCTGGACGCCAAGCGGATCGGCCGCGTGCGCGGCTCCATGCGCAACGACTACACGGCGGGCGTGATCTGCGAGAAGGTCGCGCGCTACGCCGAGCGCATCCATCATCCGGACCGGCTGATGAAGCCGCTGCGCCGCGTAGGTCCCAAGGGCTCCAGGCAGTTCGCCGAGATTTCGTGGAGCGACGCGCTCGACATCGTGGCCGAGCAGTTCATCGCCAAGGCGCGGCAGCACGGCAGCGAGACGATCTGGCCGTACTATTATGCGGGCACGATGGGGCTGGTGCAGCGCGACGGCATCAACCGCCTGCGCAACGCGATGAAATACTCTCGCTGGTTCTCGACCATCTGCGTCACGCTTTCCGACACGGGCTGGATCGCCGGCGTCGGCGCCAAGCGCGGTGCGGACCTGCGCGAGATCGACGAGCATTCCGAGCTGGTGGTGATCTGGGGCGGCAACCCCGTGAACACCCAGGTCAATGTCATGACCCACGCCATGAAGGCGAGGAAGCGCGGCGCCAAGCTGGTCGTGGTCGATCCGTACCGCACCGGCACGGCGGAGCAGGCCGACATGCACCTCGCGGTGCGGCCGGGCACCGACGGGGCGCTGGCGGTGGGCGTGATGCATGTCCTCTTCAAGGAGGGCTTCGCCGATTGGGACTATCTGCGCCAATACACCGACGCACCGGACGAGCTGGCCGCGCATGTCGCGACGCGCACGCCGGAATGGGCGTCGGCGATCACCGGCCTGCCGGTCGACGAGATCGTCGCCTTCGCGCGCCTCTACGGAAGCAGCAAGGCCTCGTTCATCCGCTGCCATCACGGTTTCAGCCGCAGCCGCAACGGCGCGGCGAACATGCATGCCGTGACCTGCCTGCCGGCGGTGACGGGGGCGTGGAAGTACAAGGGCGGCGGCGCGCTGTACGGCCACACCGGCATGTACCCGATCAAGAAGACCCTGATCGAGGGGTTGGACCTTGCCGATCCGTCGATCCGCGAGCTCGACCAGTCGCGGCTGGGGCCGATCCTCACCAACGATGCCGAGGCGCTGAAGAACGGACCGCCGGTGACGGGCCTGCTGATCCAGAACACCAACCCCGCGATGGTCTGCCCGGAGCTGGAGCTGGTGCACCGGGGCTTCGCCCGCGACGATCTCTTCACCTGCGTACACGAGCAGTTCATGACCGAGACGGCGTCGTTCGCCGACATCGTACTGCCCGCGACGATGTTCCTGGAGCACGACGATTTCTATACCGCGAGCGGCCACACCTTCTTCCAGGTGGCCAAGGCCGTGATCGAGCCGCCGGGCGAGTGCCGCGAGAACCACTTCGTCATCTCCGAGCTGGCGAAGCGCCTGGGGGCGAAGCATCGCGGCTTCGACATGACGGCGTGGGAGATCATGGACGAATCGCTGCGCGAGTCGGGCATGTGGGATGCCGAGACCAACTGGCAGAAGGGTGGCCAGGATTTCCACATGGGATTCGAGGCCTCGCACTTCCTCGACGGTTTCGCGTGGCCCGACAAGAAGTTCCGCTTCAAGCCCGACTGGACGGCCTACGGCCCGCGGGGTGCCGAGATGCCGGCGCTGCCCGACCATTTCGACGTGATCGACCGGGCGAGCGACGACAAGCCGTTCCGGCTGGTCGCGGCCCCCGCGCGCACTTTCCTGAACTCGACCTTCACCGAGACGCCGAGCTCGCAGAAGCGCGAGGTCCGGCCGACGGCTCTCATGAACCCAGAAGATTGCGCCGCCCTTGGCATCGCCGAGGGCGACCGCCTCGAGATCGGCAACGACCGCGGCAAGACCGTGGTCCACGCGAAGCCGCGCGGCGGCCAGCAGCGCGGCGTGGTGGTGGTCGAGGGCATCTGGCCCAACCGCAATTTCGAGACCGGCATCGGCATCAATGCGCTGACCTCCGCCGATCCCGGCTGGCCCAACGGCGGCGCGGTGTTCCACGACACCGCCGTCTGGATCCGCAAGTCACAGTGAGCACCGTGTTCCAACCGGCGCCCAACCCGAGCATCGCCCAGACGCAGGCGCCTCGGGAAGCGGGGCGCGGCCATGTGCTCGTGATCGGCAACGAGAAGGGCGGCTCGGGCAAGTCGACGACGGCGATGCATGTCGCCGTCTCGCTGATGAGCGACGGCGCGCGCGTGGCGACGCTCGACCTCGATGCGCGGCAGGGCACGCTCAGCCGCTACGTCGAGAACCGCATCGCCTATGCGCGGCGCAAGGACATCGACCTCCCGATGCCGATGCATGCTGCCGTCATGCTGTCGACGCTGAACGACCGGCGCGAGGCCGAGGCGGACGAGCGGGCGCGGCTGGAGGCCGCGCTGGAGCCGGCGGTGGCCGAAGCCGACTTCGTGATCGTCGACACGCCGGGCAGCGATACCTATCTCAGCCGGCTCGCCCATACATGGGCCGACACGCTGCTGACGCCGCTCAACGACAGTTTCATCGACCTCGACCTGCTGGCGCGCGTCGATCCGGACACGCTGAAGATCGTGCGGCCCTCGATCTATTCGGAGGCGGTGTGGAAGCAGCGCCAGATCCGCGCCGTCCAGGGCGGCCGGCCGGTCGACTGGATCGTGATGCGCAACCGCCTGTCGTCGCTGGCGGCGCGCAACAAGCGCGACATGGGAACGGTGATCGAGGCGCTGGCGAAGCGCATCGGCTTTCGCGTCGCCGCCGGCCTCAGCGAGCGCGTGATCTACAAGGAGCTGTTCCTGAACGGGCTCACGCTGCTCGACCTCAGGCGCGGCGGCGCCGGTCCGTCGCTGACGCTCAGCCACGTTGCGGCGCGGCAGGAGGTGCGCGACCTCGTCGCCGCGCTCAATCTGCCGCCTGTGGCCGAAGCCGCGCCAGCGGACGTGCCCGCGACAGAAGAAGCCACGCCAGCCCTGCCGCCTGCAGGATGAAGAGCGTCCCGAACGCCCACATGTAGCCGTCGGGCGAGTAGCCCGTGGCGGTGCGCGGGAACAGGTCGACGAGCCGGCCGATCGCCCACTGTCCGGCGAAGATGACGCTGAAGACGACGAGGTTGGAACTCGTGCTGACGCGGCCCGCATAGTCCGGCGGGAAGGAGCGGGCGAGCAGCGGCATGTACTGGATCGGATAGGCGCCCAGGAAACCGAACAGCAGCCAGGCCAATACCGGTTCGACCGAGGGCGCGAAGGCGAGCCAGGCGCAGACCAGCGCGAACAGCCCGCTCACCAGGTTGCAGGAAGACAGCTCGCTGATGCCGACGCGCCGGAATGCCGCTGCCAGCACGCCGCTCAGCGCGAAGCCCAGCGTCATGGCCGCCGTCGTGTAGAGCTGGATGTCGGCGCGGACCGTGTTGTCGGCGAAGCCGCCGACATCGCGCAGCCACGGTCCGATCCACAAGGTGATGTTGGCGATGAAGGCGGCCTGCTGGAAGGTGAGCAGGGGCTGGATGCGCCAGAAGAAGCGATCGGTCAGGACGATGCCGGTGATGCGGAACTGTTCGCCGAGCGTGCCGGGGCTCGTTGGCCGGCCGCGTTCGGGGACGACGGCGAGCAGGATCGCCGAGGTGACGAGGCAGAGGCCGGCGAGCCAGAAGAACAGGCCCTGCCAGCTGATCGCCGACAGCGACCATTGCACCGGCAGGGTGGCGGCCATCGAGCCCAGCCCACCCGCCATCATGTGGAAGCCGGTGATCAGGCCCCAGCGCTCCGGCGGATACCAGAGGGTGATCGCCTTGATGGCGGCCATCAGCCCGCCCGCGAAGCCGAGCCCGATCAGGATGCGCGCCACGATAAGCTCGCCGAGGGAGAGGCTGAGCCCGAACAGCGCCGAACCCGCCGCCGCGAGCGCGAGCAGCACGGCCTGGACCCGGCGCGGCCCGTAACGGTCCAGCATGACGCCCAGCACCGGCTGGCAGCCCGCGAAGAACAGGAAGAAGGCCGAGGTGAGCAGGCCCAGGTCGCCTGCGGTGATCCCGACATCCCGCTCGAGATAGGGGAAGATCACCGCGTTCACGCCGCGGAAGATGTAGGAGAGGAAGTAGGCCAGCGCGAACGGCAGGAAGACCCGCAGCAGCAGCGTGGCGAAAGTTGGGGCGTTTCCGGTCATCACGTGTTGCTGTTGGCGCGAGAGCGCGGGCGCACCATATGCAACGGACATGAAGGGGTCAAAGGCATGACCGAAGATCGCAAGCTTCCGTCGCAGGGGACCGGCAGCGCCGTCGACGCGTTCGTGCGCGAGGTCGGGCAGTTGCCGGCAGCGGCGGCCTCCGGCGGGCAGGGGCGGCTGCTGTTCGCCATGGACGCGACCGCGAGCCGGGAGCCGACCTGGGACCATGCCTGCGCGATCCAGGGCGAGATGTTCGTGGCGGCCGAGACCCTTGGCGGCCTCTCGGTGCGGCTGGCGTTCTATCGCGGCTTCGACGAGTTCAAGGTCGGCAAGTGGACCTCCGACGGACACCAGCTGGCGCGCCTGATGGGCTCGGTGCGCTGCCTCGCCGGGCGCACCCAGATCGCCCGGATGCTGCGCTACGCGGCCGACCAGAAGCGCGAGTCGCGGCTCGATGCCGTCGTGTTCGTCGGCGATTGCTGCGAGGAGGACGTCGATGCCGTCGGGCACGAGGCCGGGCAGCTCGGCCTGATCGGCCTGCCGGTCTTCGTCTTCCAGGAAGGGCAGGACCGGACGGCGTCGCGCCTCTTCCCGCAGATCGCGAAACTGTCGGGCGGCGCCTATTGCCGCTTCGACCGCGCCAGCCCGGACGAGCTCAAGCGGTTGCTGGGCGCCGTCGCGGCCTATGCCGCCGGCGGACGCGCCGCCCTGCTGAAATACGGGCGCGACCGCGGCGGGCCTGCGGCGCTGCTCACCAGCCAAGTGAGATGATCCCAGGCCGCGCGGGCGCGGCGCGTCGTCAGGCGCCGAGGAGCCGGGCGGTCCAGCGGCCGGGCAGGACGCCGCCCAGCCACACGGCGGCCTTGGTCCCGATCGGGAAGGCGATGCGCGCACGATCGGCGGCAAGGCCGCGCCGGATGATTCCCGAGGCCTTTTCCGCCGTCATCAGGAACGGCATGGGGAAGGGCGCCTGCGCCGTGATCCGCGACACCACGAAACCGGGGCAGATCACGCTGACGCCGATGCCGTACTTCTTCAGCACGTAGCGGATGCTCTCGCCCCATACGCGGACATAGGCCTTGCTGGCGTTGTAGGAGGCGGAATAGGGCAGGCCGATGAAGCCGGCCAGCGACGACACGATGCCGATCTGTCCGGCCTTGCGTGCCATCATGCGCTGCATCAGAGGCTCGACGGTGTTCAGCACCCCGCCGACATTGACGTCGAGCGTCTTGCGCACGACCGAGAAATCGTCGAGCGAGGAATTGTCCTTGTCGATCGAGATGCCGGCATTGGCGAGCAGCAGGTCGACCGGATGGGAATCGTCGAAGGCCACGAGCCAGGCCATCAGCGCCTCCCGGTCGGCGACGTCGACGGTGTCGGCGACGACCGTCGCCCCCTTGGCACGGCAGGCGGCGGCCACGGCCTCCAGCCGCGCTGCATCGCGACCCGTAAGGCCGAGCGCGATCCCGGTCGCGGCATAGTCGAGCGCCAGCGCTTCGCCGATGCCGCTCGAGGCCCCCGTGATGACGATGTTGCGGAAGGTCTTCATCGCGCCCTCACTGCGTGCCGTCCTTGCGCTTGAACCCCCAGCCCTTCGCCATCTCGCGCGCCATGGCCTCCGCCATCACGCGATAGCCCGGGCTGTCGCCGGCTGGCGTCCGGTAGGCATGGATCCAGTCCTCGTAGATCGTGCCCTTCTGCGATTCGAAGACGTCGAGCAGGCTGCGCACGGGGATGCCGTCGCCGTTCAGCTTCACGAGGTCGTCCACGATGCGGATGTAGCGCGGCCCGTAGCTCAGGTCTCCGCTGACCTTCTGCTCCTGCTCCGTAAGGACCTTGCCGGTCGCGGGCACGGGCTGCAGGAAGAACATCGAGCGGATGCCCAGGGCCTGGGCGGACGCATTCATGATGCGGATGTACTTGCGGTACTGCACGAGCTGCCAGTCGAATTCCGCGTCGTTGCTCATCGACTGGGGCAGCAGGAACATGCGCCAGAAGGTTCCCGAGGCGATGCCCGACTCCGGCCGCGCGGCGAGGCTGGAGAAGGCCGTCGAGACGAGATAGGCGGCATGGGAGTAGCGCAGCGGGCCGGCGCCGGCCAGCGCCGCGGCCTCGCCGGCCAGCCAGCTCGTCACCACCGATCCGAAACTGCCCTGGGCGACCAGAGGATTGATGTCGAAGAAATTGGGGCCCGGCGTGTCCAGCCGCAGCTTCAGGCCGGGCTTGAACATAAGCTGTTCGTTGAACCCGTCGAGCGTGACGACGGCGTCGACGACATCGCCGAACAAGGTCAGCAGGATGGTCTGCTGCGGCTGCTTCCAGGCGCCGCCGCCGCCGTTCAGGACCAGGAACGGCTTGCCGGTCGGGCTGACGTAATTGGCGTTCAGCGCCTCCTCGAGGAACTTTGGCGCGGGCGGCGGGCGGTTCTGGCCCATCTGGGCCGCCACCGAGCCGCCGGTCAGCAGGACGACATAGCGGTCGTCGGGCTTCACCAGCGGATAATCGTCCCCGGTCATGCCGACATTGTTGGCGTTGGGCATGCCGCAGGGCCCGTCGCGATGGTGCACGAAGGCGAGGTAGGGGTGGGGGAAAAGCGTGTCGACGTAGCGGCAGGCACGGTCGCCCGTGACGTCGTTGATGTAGCTGTTGTTGCCGGCGCTCGCGAACATCTCGCTGGCCGGGGTGTATTTGCCGTCGCGCAGCCAGTACCAGCCCGTCGCCAGGGCCTCGGCACAGACCAGGGCGACCACGACGCCGACCAGCAGGGTGATGCCGCCGAAAAACGCTCTCTTGATCAACATACCCCCTGCCGGCCCTCCGCGCGGGCCGAGATCATTTGAATACCGGACGCGGTATCCTTAAGGAGAAATCCAGACCATATCTGGGGCAGGGGGCAAGTTGATTGCAAGCATGACGGGATACGCCCGGGCGCAGGGATCGGATGACCGGCGCCGCTGGGTCTGGGAAGCGCGCAGCGTCAACGGCCGCAACCTGGAAATCCGCTGTCGCCTCCCTGCCGGTCTCGACCGGCTCGAGAATCCCGTCCGCGTCGCCGTGGGCCGCCATCTGAAGCGCGGGAACGTCACGCTGGGCCTCACCCTGACGGCGGAGCGCCAGTCCAAGCCGCTGGCCATCAACCGCGCGCTGCTGGCCGAGCTGGCGACCCTGGTCCGGGAGGTGCAGAGGGCGACCGGTGCCTCGGCGCCGTCGGCCGACGGCCTGCTGCGGGTGCGCGGCGTCATCGAGGAGGAAGAGGTCGAGGCCGAGTCCGAGGCGGCCGTCGCGGCCCTCGACAAGGCGCTGCAGGCAAGCCTCGAAGAGACGCTGTCGGCCCTCGTCGCGGCGCGGGCTTCCGAAGGACGGGCGCTGGCCGGCGTGCTGGAAGGACATATCGGCGAGATCGAGGGTCTGTGCGCCCGCGCGACCGAGCGCGCAGCGGCCCAGATCGACATCGTGCGCGCACGTTTCGAATCGCAGCTCGCGGAACTCACCAACCGCATCCCGGCGCTGTCCGAGGAGCGGTTTGCCCAGGAAGTGGCGCTGCTGGTCGGCAAGGCCGATGTCCGCGAGGAACTGGATCGGCTCGCCGCACATATCGTGCAGGCGCGCGCCCTTCTGGGCGAGGCCCGGCCCGACAACCCCGTCGGCCGGAAGTTCGACTTCCTCTGCCAGGAGTTCAACCGCGAGGCCAATACGCTCTGCTCGAAGTCGGCAGACATCGAGCTGACGCGGATTGGCATCGACCTCAAGGGCGCCATCGAGCGGATGCGGGAGCAGGTGCAGAATGTCGAGTGAGAGCGATGCCGCGGCGATCCAGCGGCGCGGCCTGATGCTGGTCCTGTCCTCGCCGTCGGGCGCGGGCAAGACGACCCTGTCGCGCCAGCTGCTGGAGAACGATTCCCACATCCAGCTCAGCGTCTCCTGCACGACGCGGGACCGGCGACCGGGCGAGACCGGGGGCGTCGACTATCACTTCATCGACTCGGCGACCTTCCGCGAGATGATCGAGCGCGACGAGTTCCTCGAGCATGCGCGCGTCTTCGATCACTATTACGGCACGCCGGCGCTGCCGGTGGCCGAGGCGCTCGGCGAGGGACGCGACGTCCTGTTCGACATCGACTGGCAGGGCACGCAGCAGCTCAAGGAAAAGGGGCGGACCGACCTCGTCACCGTCTTCATCCTGCCGCCCTCGACCCGCGACCTCGAACGGCGCCTGGTGTCGCGCGCGCAGGATTCGCCGGACGTCGTCGCCAAGCGCATGGCCAAGGCGGCCGACGAGATGAGCCACTGGGCCGAGTACGATTACGTGATCATCAACCGCGACATCGCCACGAGCCTGATGCAGCTCAAGTCGATCCTGACGGCGGAGCGGCTGAAGCGCGAGCGCCAGTACGGCCTGTCCGACTTCGTCAAGGCGTTGCGCGAGGGGCGCTGACCGGCCCGTCCGGTCGCGTCTGGCCCTGAGACCGCAACACGAGCCGGCTGGCCGTGACGGGCCGGCCGCTGCTCTCGGCGATCAGCCGGTCGCTGGCCGCCTCGATCTCCGTTTCCAGCCGGCGCATGAACGTATCCTTGTCGAGGCCCGGTTCGATCGGCGGCAGGAACTCGACGGCGGCCCGTCCGGCTTTCTTGCGCCAGTCGCGGCGGTTCCACAGCAGCCCGACCGAGGTGGCCACCGGCGTCACCGGCAGGCCGAGGTCGCGGTAGAGGTAGTAGATGCCGGAGCGGTAGCGTTCGCGCTCGCCCGGCTCCATCAGGTTGCCTTCGGGATAGATCGCGATGTGGCGTCCGCTCTCGAAGGCGCGCTGCGCGAACTGGGCGAGGTTCGCGCGTTCCTTGCCGCCGCCGCACGTGTCGACGCGGATCATCTGCAGCCGGTAGAGGATCGTGCCGATGACGGGGTAGCGGAACAGCTCCTGCATCGCGACGAAAGCGATGCCCGGGATGCGCGCCGCCAGCAGGATGCCGTCGCTCTCGCTCTGGTGCTTGCACGCCAGCAGGGCCGGGCCCTTCGGTGGCAGGTTGTCGAGACCGCGCGTCTCGACCGACATGCCGCCGATCCAGCGCATGCCGCATGCCACTGCCCGGGCCCAATAGTGCAACAGGCCGCGCAGCAGGACGGGCGTGGGGAACGGCACCAGCAGGATGCCGAGGAGCGCCGTGAAGAGCGTGCCCACATAGAAGAAGGCGTTGAACGCCCAGGACCTGATCATGGAGAAAACAATAGTGAGCGATCGCTCACTTTTCAAGAGCGTCCGCCAGCCTCACGAAATCCGCGGGCTGGAGTTCCTCCGCACGGGCAGTCGGCGACAGGCCCAGATCGCCCAAGACCGCTTCCGTTCGAGGGAAGAGGCTGGCCAGGGAGCCCCGCAGCATCTTGCGGCGCTGGCCGAAGGCGGCGGCCGTGACCCGTTCCAGCGGGCGCAGGTCCGGCATGCGGTGGCCGGCCGCCCGGGGCGTGAGGTGCACGACCGAGGAGACCACCTTGGGCGGAGGGACGAACGCGGCGGCCGGGATATCGAACAGCCGCCGGACCTCGCAGACATGTTGCGCGAGCACGGACAGGCGGCCGTAGGCCTTGGTGCGCGGCGCCGCGGCCAGACGGTCGACGACCTCCTTCTGGAACATCAGCACCATGTCGGCGATCGCGTCCGCCGATTGCAGCCACTTCACCAGCAGGGGGGTGGATATGTTGTAGGGCAGGTTCGCGACGATGCGGACGGGCGCCGGGCCAAGCGTGGCGAGGTCGGCTGCGAGCGCGTCGGCTTCCAGCAGGCGCAATCTTCCCCCCGCCGCGGCTTCGAGGGGGCGCAAGGCGTCGAGCGCCCGGCGGTCGACCTCGATGGCCACGACATTCGTCGCCCCCTCCAGCAGGAGTGCGCGGGTTAGTCCACCGGGCCCCGGGCCGACCTCGACGACGGTCCCGCCGGCGAGCGGCGCCGCGCTGCGCGCGATGCGGCGGGTCAGGTTCAGATCGAGAAGGAAATGCTGGCCGAGCTGCTTGCGCGCATCGAGGCCGTGAGCGGCGATGATTTCGCGCAAAGGCGGCAACGCAGCGACCGGATCGTTGTCGCCGGGGAAGGAGGACGAAGGCGGCAAGGCGAGTGCCTTCTGACGAGGCTCGGTCGGCACCTCAGCGCGAGGCGGTCTCGGCCTTCATGACGTAGCCAAGGGCCCGGAAGTCGGAATCCTTGCGGATGGCGGCCGCGATCCTTGGATCGCCCGACGGATTGCTGACGGCGATCAGGTGGTCGGTCTGGGTCTGGCAGGCGAAGGCGACGGCCTGGGCGATCTGGTTGCGGGTCGAGCCGCTGGTGTCCTGCGCGACGGCGTTGCGATGCAGGCAGTCGTTGCGTTCGGCGAAGGCATGGTCGATCGCGAGCTGGCCGCGCGTGCTGTAGCCCGCCATCTTGAAATAGCTGGCCTCCTCGCACGCGGCGAGGAGGGGGGCGGCGCAAAGCGCCAGCAGCAGGCATGCTTTCGGGCGAAAAGAGGGCATGGGCGGACTTTACGGGAGCGGCGGGGCCGCTTCAATCGGATCGCCTGCGGCGGAGCGCCATGTCGTCGGCCATGTCGAGGGCGGCGATCAGGCTCGTCGGGTCCGCCTTGCCCGTGCCGGCGATGTCGAGCGCCGTCCCATGATCGGGCGAGGTGCGCACGAAGGGCAGGCCGAGCGTCACGTTGACGCCGCCGGCGAAGTCGATGGTCTTGATCGGGATCAGCGCCTGGTCGTGATACATGCACAGCGCCGCGTCGTAGCCGCGCCGCGCACCGGCATGGAACAGCGTGTCGGCGGGGGCGGGCCCCCGGACGTCGATGCCGGCACGGCGCAGCGCCTCGATGGCGGGCTGGATGATGCGACGTTCCTCGTCGCCCATCGCGCCCTGCTCGCCGGCATGCGGATTGAGGGCGGCAATGGCGAGGCGCGGTCGCTCGATGCCGAACAGCTCCCGCAGACCACGCGCCGTGGTGCGTCCGGCCCGCTCGATCGCCGCCGGGTCGAGCGCCTGGACCGCATCGGCCAGCGACAGGTGGATCGTGACCGGCACGACGCGCAGCTCCGGGCAGGCCAGCATCATCGCGACCTCGGGCGTGCCCGCCAGCTCGGCCAGGTATTCGGTGTGGCCGGGGTGCCGGAAGCCGGCCTCCTGCAGCGTCTTCTTCTGGATGGGATTGGTCACGATGCCGGCGACGTCGCCCGCAAGGGCGAGGCCGACCGCGCGATCGATGGCCGCGATCGTGGCCGGTGCGTTCGCGGGATCGGGCCGGCCCGGCTGGGTCGGGACCAGGAGCTTGACCGGCAGGACCGGCAGCGCGGAGGCGAAATGCGCAGCCGCCTCGGCCGGCGCCGCGACCGGACGGATCGGGACGTCGAGCCCGAGTTGCGCGGCCAAAGCCTCCAGCCGCGCCGGATCGTCGAGCGTGAAGAACGGGCGCTGACCGCCGCGGCGGGTCTGCCAGGCCTTGAGGGTCAGTTCGCCGCCGATGCCGGCGGGCTCGCCCATCGTGAGGGCGAGGGGAGCCGCCGCACCCATCGTCTGGCCTCCGTCAGGTCCGGACGTCGATCGTCGCCGTCCGGCGCAGGTCGCGCATGTAGCGGCGGCCTGCGGCCTCGAGCTTCTGCAGCAGGATCTGCTGCGAGATCGCGTCGCGGGTGGGCATGCCGTCGCCGCCGGCCTTGCTGCACAGGGAGACAACCTGCACGCCTTCGGCGACGCGGAACGGTCCCGCGGTGCCGCCGGGCGCCAGCTTCGGGATGTCCTGGTACATCTGCTGGTTGCCGGCCAGGTCGCCGACCCGGATGTTGTTCAGGTCGCCCGCGGTCGCGCCCTTGAGCTGGCGCGACACTGCATGCAGGTCGGCGCACTGCCTGACGCCGGTCATGGCGCGCTGCGCCTCGCTCATCGCGCGGTTGGTTTCGTCCGGCGAGGCGTTCTGCGGCAACGCGAGCGTCATCTGCACGAGATTGAGCCGTACGTCGTCCGGCCTCGCCGAGGCGAAAGGACGGCGATCCACCACGTAGAGGATGTGGTAGCCGGCTGCGGTGCGGATCGGCTCCGAGAAGGACCGCGGCTGGACGCGCTCGAGCGCCGAGTCGAGGGCGGGATCGAGCTGGCCCGGCAACACCCAGCCGAGGTCGCCGCCGACCTGCGCGGTGGCGCCCTGCGAGAATTGCTGCGCGACGGCGGCGAACGGCGCGCCGCGACGGAGCTGCTCCATGATGCGGTCGGCGGAACGCCTGCCCTCGTCGGCACCGTCGGCGCGATCGACCGGAACGAAGATCTCGGCGGCGCGCGTCTCGGTCTTGCCGACATTCGAGCGCATGCGCTGCATCGTATCGTCGATCTCGGCCTCCGAGACGTCGACCTGGCCGCGCACCTTGCGGCGGATGATCTTGCTCCACGCAATCTGCGCGGCGATCTGCTGCGCGGCGATCTCCGGCGCCACGCCGATGCTCTGCAGGTACAGCTTGAACTGCCCGCGGCCGAGGCCAGCTGAGCGCTCGATGTCGGCGAAGCGGCCCTGGATCTCGCCCTCGCTGGCCGGGACGCCGAGCTTCTTGGCATCCTGCACCTGCAGGCGCTCGTCGATCATCTGGCGCAGCACCTGGGAGGACATGCGCTGACGCAGGTCGGGACTGTCCTGCAGGCCCGAGGTCTTGATGGCGAACAGCACGCGCTGGGCCAGATCGAAGTCGGTGATGGCATCGTCATTGACGCGTGCGACGACGCGCAGCGACGGGCCGGTCGCGACCGGCTGTTGCGGCTGGCCGCGTTGCGCCAACGCCCCCTCGAGCAGGAGGAGGGGGCCGAGCGTCAGCAGCGGAAGCAGCGCGAGAGCGCGTAGAAGGGTCGCGGACATTTCACCGGCGTTTCGTAAGAGGGTCATCCATTATATTCCGTGACAGGGTGCCTGCAACGCGTTGCCGTACGCGGCGAGTGTGGCAACACACAGGCACTGGCTTGACCATCGCGGGTGGGTGGTTTAGCCGGACTGGCGCTATTTGTGGGGGCAGACGGGTCTGGGATGACGACGGCGCGCCGTTCGATCAAGGTTGCCAGCGCCTGGGAACGGGTCTGCTCGGGCGTGGGATACCATCTGGACAATCTCGGACGGTGGTTGATCGTCCGCGCGCCCACTGTCGGCGCGGCCTATGCAGCAATCCTGGCGCCGGGGGCGCCGCGCCTGGGCCCGCGGCCGGGATGGCGGTTCGCCGAGGAATATTACGACCAGCGGCGCTGGCTGGCGTGCCGACGCGGCGCGCTGTGGGAAGCCGCGCGGGAGAAGGACCTCGCGGTGCCGCTCACGGTCCGCTGGCATGCCGGCACGATGGTCGACGTGACCCTCGGCAACGACAACAGCCTGTGCCTCTATGTCTGTGGATCGTTCGAGCCGAACGAGTTCGCCTTCGTCGACCGCGTGCTGAAGCCCGGCATGGTGTTCGTCGATGTCGGCGCCAACGACGGCTACTACACGCTCTTCGCCGCCCGCCGCGTCGGGCCGACGGGACGCGTCGTGTCGATCGAGCCGTCCTCGCGAGAGAGGGCGCACCTGCAGCGCAACCTGGGCCGCAACGGCCTCGACAACGTCCAGGTCGTGGCCGCGGCGCTCGGGGCACGTCAGGGCGTGGCTGACCTCCATCTCGCGCACGGCGTTCATGCCGGCCACAACACGCTGGGCGAATTCGCCCACGACGACGTGGTGCGCGCGAGTTCGGAGCGGGTATCGCTGGAGACGCTCGACACCGTCGTGGCGCGACATGGTCTCGCGCAGGTCGACATGGTGAAGATCGACGTCGAAGGCGGCGAGGCCGGCGTCATCGCCGGCGCCCGCGAGGTGCTCTCGAAGATGCGCCCGGTGATGCTGATGGAGCTGAACGACCGGGCGCTGCACGCCCAGGGCGAGAGCGCTGCCGGCGTGCTGCAGACGCTGAAGGCCGAGTTCGATTACGACATCCTCAGCTTCTCGCCGGTCCTCGGCCGTCCGGAGCGGGCGGTGGAGGGAGTCCCCCTGTCGGCCAACATCGTCGCGGTGCCCCGGGAGAAGGGGATGGCGAAGGCCGAATAGTGGACGACCTTCACAAGCGTCCGGCGCTCGCCGCCTTGGAGCGCTGGTTCATCGAAGCCGCACTTCCACTCTGGGCGACTTCCGGTTTCGACGAAGTGCATGGCCGCTTCGAGGAATGTCTCGACACGGCGAACCGGGCGATCGTCGACGCTCCATTGCGTCTGATGGTGCAGGCCCGACAGATCCATGTGTTCGCCAATGCGGCGACGCGCGGATGGTTTTCCGGAGCCGATGCCCTGGCCTCGCGGGCTTTCGAGACCATGTGCCGGGCCTATCGTCGCCGCGACGGGCGCGACGGCTGGGTCTTTTCCCTTTCGCGGGATGGCGGCGTGGCCGATCCCACTCGAGACCTCTACGCTCATGCCTTCGTCCTCCTCGCCATCTCCTCCTATCTGAAGATGAGCGGAGAGCGATCGGTGCTGTCGCTGGCGGACGAGACGCTGGCTTTCGTCGACGGTGCGATGAAGGCCCCGGCGGGAGGGTGGCTGGAGGCGGTGCCGGCTCCGACCGGCCCGCGCCGCCAGAATCCGCACATGCACCTTTTCGAGGCTCTGCTGCTGCTCTGGACGTCGTCCGGCGAGCGTCGCTACCTGGAGCGGGCGGAGCAGGTGCTGGACCTGTTCATGGGCCACTTCTTCCGGCAGGGCGACGGCGTGCTGCTGGAGTACTTCGACAACGACCTGGCGCCCGCGGCGGGCCAGGTAGGCTCGGTCGTCGAGCCCGGGCATCACTATGAATGGTGCTGGTTGTTACGGACCTATCAGGCGAGCGGCGGGACACATGCGGCAATCGAAACGCTCGACGCCCTGTATCGACACGCCTTGCGGTACGGCAGCGATCGAGAGGGGTTTGTCGTCGACGAGGTGACGGCCGCGGGGAAAGTCAGGACGCCGTCGCGCCGGCTGTGGCCGATGGCCGAGGCCATCCGTTGCAACATCGCCGAGGCTGCGGCAGGCCGGTCCGGTGCCGCCGACCGGGCCGAAGCGCAGGCCCGGCTTCTTCGGGCACGGTTCCTGACACCGTCGGGTGGCTGGACCGACCGGCTGGATGCCGAAGGCCGGGCCCTCGTCGACCGGATGCCGGCGAGTTCCCTCTATCACCTCTATGGCGCCGTCGCGGCGTCGGGGCGCTGACCGCGCGTGCCGGTCAGCCGAGGCCCTGATCCCGCTGCGAAACGATCGGATCCTTGACGGGCCACCAGATGCCCAGCTCCGGATCGTCCCAGCGCAGCGTGAACTGCGAAGCGCGATCGTACTCGGTGCTCTGCTTGTAGTGGAAGATCGCCTCGTCGCTCATGACGAGGTGGCCGTTGCCGAACTTCGGCGGCACGAGGATCTGCAGGCGATTGACGTCCGAGAGGGTGAACGACGCCCATTGGCGATACTGCGAGGAGTCGGGGTCGTTGTTCACGACGACGAAATAGAAGCTGCCGCGCAGGCAGGAAATCAGCTTCCATGTTTTGCTGTCGCCATGGATGCCGCGGAGGACATGCTTGTAAGACACCGAGATGTCGTCCTGTATGAACTCGATCGGGATGCCGGCGTTGAAATAGACGCTGCGGTTGTAGGTTTCCACGTAGTGGCCGCGGAAATCCTCGAAGATCGTCGGTGGCTTCAGCATCAGCACCGAATTGAGCTTGGTCGTGAATACTTCCATGTCCGTCAGCCTTTCTGCGTGGCCCCCAGAAGCCGGTTGCGTATGATCTCCATCGGCGCCCGCAGCAAGTCGATGCCGTAGCGCGCCTGCGTCATGCCGAGAAGGAAATAGACAGCCGTTTGGCCGACCGAATCCTCTCCGACATGATCGAGGAACGACTGGCGCGAGACGATGACGGGAGCCAACCCATCCTCGATGCGGCTGCCCGCGCGGGGGACGGAATCGAGGCCCACGAACATGTATTCGCGCTGCGTCAGCCGATTGGGGTAGAATCGGCCGGAACCGATCTGCACGAGGTGGCCGCATTCGTATCCGGTCTCCTCGAGGATCTCTCGGTGGGCCGCCCCCAGCGCCGTCTCGTCGCCGTCGATCGAGCCGGCCGGAATCTCGACCGTCTCGATATCGAGGGTCGGGCGCCGCTGCCTGACCATCACGATGTCGCCCTCGGGCGTGAGCGGGAGGCAGATGATGCCGTCCGGCGCCGTCATGCGGAAGTAAGTCTGCGCGCCGTTCGCAGGCGGCAGGCTTTCCTCGATGGCGAACCACGGCGTGGAGAAAACGGTCCGGTACTTCAGCGCGGCGGCCATTCCGCCGCCTTGTCGTAGATGATGGACGAGCCCGTGAAGTCCACGGCGAGAGGCACGCTGACGAGATGCGACAGCGCCTCGCGCACGGCGGCCTGCTTCTCCGGTGGAACGACGAAGGCGAGGAATCCCGTTCCTCCGGCACCCAGCAGCTTGCCGCCAATGGCGCCCGCACGGCGCGCGTCTTCATAAACGCGATCGATCGTATTCGTGGATGTGCCCTCCGAGAGACGGCGCTTCAGCATCCAGCTCTCGTGCAGCAGGCCCCCGAAGTCGTCCATCCTGCCGTCGGCGAGGAAGCCGGCCGCCACGTCGACCATCGCATGCATGCGGGTCAGGCGGTCGGTGTTGTTCGACAGGTTGTCGATCAGCTTCTTCGCGAAATCGGAGGAAAGGCGGCTGCTGCCGGCATAGAACAGCATGAGCCAGCTTTCGAAATGGCGCAGTCGTTGTTCCGGGAGCGCGAGCGGCTGGACCTCGAATCCCTCTCCCGGTCCGAAGCGGATGATGTTCAGGCCACCGTAGGCGCTGGCGATCTGGTCCTGGCAGCCGACATTCTCCTTGAGCCGGTTCTGCTCCAGGTCGATGGCGCCTTCCGCCAGTTCGCGCGGCGACAGGCGCCGGCCGCGCATGGCCTGCAGCACGTTGATGAGTCCCACCGCAAAGGCCGAACTCGAGCCGATGCCCGAGCGCGCGGGCAGGTCGCCCTGGTGGTGAAGTTCGACCCCGTCATCGTCCGTGAAGCCCAGCGTCTGCAAGCCGACGCGGACGGCGGGATGGAGGATTTCGTGCAGAGACTGCACGGTCTCGATGTGCGACCAGACAATACGGTGGCGAATGCCGAAGAACGAGGGCAGCGCTCGGCCGGAGACGTAGCAATACTGGTTGATCGCCATCGACAGCACGGCACCGCCGTGTTCGCGGAACCATGGCGGATAGTCAGTGCCGCCGCCGAAGAAGGACACACGGTAGGGTGTGCGCGAGATCGCCATATGCATGGAAGTGCCGGCTCGTATGGGTCAGCGTGACAGAAAGCGGTTGCCTTCGGTCGCGATGCGCTCGCGCCAGTAGTCAAGCAGGTCGCGCAAGGTCACGTCGCAGGCGATTTCGGGGCGCCAGCCCGTGTGCTGGCGGAACTTGGACGTGTTCGGCACCTGAAGGTCGGCATCGATGGGGCGCAGCCGGTCGGGATCGACTTCGACGCTGATCTGCGAACGAAGGGGAGAGAAGGACAGCAACTTGTCGAGGATGTCCTTGATCGTGCAGGAAAAGTCGCCGCCGATATTGTAGTAGGCGCCGGGAACGGGGTTCACCGTAACGAGCATGAAATAGGCGCGCACCGCGTCGCGCACGTCCGCGATGGTCCGCAGCGACTGCAGATTGCCGACCTTGACGACCGGCGGCAGCAGACCCTTCTCGATCATGGCGATCTGCTTGGCGAACGTGGACTCGGCAAACACGTCGCCGCGTCGCGGTCCGGTATGTGTGAACATGCGGGTCGTCATGACCGTCATGCCGAAGGCCTCTGCATAGTACCGGCCGATCAGGTCGGTTCCGACCTTCGAGATGGCGTAGGGCGACGCCGGATGGAAGGTGCACTCCTCGTCGATCGGAAGCTTTTCCTTCGGCACGCGCCCGAAGACCTCGGAGGAGGCGCACACATGGATGATGGCCTTGGGAGAGACTTCCTTCAGCGCCTCGAGGACACGCAACGTGCCCTGGACGTTGGTGTCCATCGTGTCGAGCGGGGAATCGAAGCTGGTTCGCGGGAAGCTCTGGGCTGCGAGATGAAAGCAATAGTCCGGCCGGGCCTGCGCGACCGCGTTCTTGATCGAGATCGTGTCGCGCAGGTCTCCATAGACCAGGGAAACGCGGTCACGGGCATTGATGCGGCCGACGATGCCGGAGAGATTGTCGAGCGGGCTCCGCCAGCGGCAGAGGCCCACGATCTCCCAGTCCGTGTTCTCCAGCAGGTACTCGGCCAGATGGGAGCCGACCATGCCCGTGATGCCCGTGATGAAGGCCCGCTTCGCCGTCATTGTGCCTTTGTCCCGTACCCGCCAGAAATTTTGCCTCGCGCAAACGGCCCGATACCTCTACCACTCCCTCCACGAAAGCGGATTGGACCAGAACAACCCGGATTCAGCCGTTGGACGGCTGGTGCGCGCTGTTTGCCATTACTGCATGCCGGCTCTAGTCTTTTTCTCGACGAAACGCAAAAAGCAAAGAAATCCCGATGAGTAACGTTTCGGAGCACGTCTCCAAGGAAGTGGCGACCGGGCTCTACAGGAGCCTCCTCCTCGCCAGGCGCGCCGAAGAGTACATCGTCAAGCATTACCCCGAAAACCTGATGCGGACGCCCATGCACATGTCCATGGGGCAGGAGTTCGTCTCCGTCGCGGTCTGCAGCGCGCTGGAGGGCAAGGCGGACGTCTTCGCCTCCTATCGCAGCCACGCGGCCTTCCTCGCTCAGACCCACGATACCGACCGGTTCTTCGCAGAGCTGTACGGCCGCATGTCGGGTACGGGCGAAGGGAAGGGCGGCTCGATGCATCTCGCGGCCCCGGATCGCGGCCATCTCCTGTCGAGTGGCGTCGTCTCGACTCAGATTCCGGTGGCGCTGGGTGCCGCCTTCGCCAACCTGCGTCTCAAGACGGGGCGGACGGCGGTCGCCTTCTTCGGCGATGGTGCGACGGATGCCGGCGTCTTCTGGGAGTGCATCAATTCGTCGGCGCTGTTCCGGCTGCCGGTGCTGTTCGTCTGCGAAGACAACGGCTTCGCTGTCGACACGCCGCGCAGTGCGCGCCAGGTGTTCGACAAGCTGACAGCGGTCGTCGGTCCGTTCGGCTGCGACGTCTACGAGGATCGCAGCGGCGACGTCGAGAGTGTCTACCTGCTGGCCCGAAAGGCGGCGGAGACCGCCCATCGCGAACGGCGTCCGGCCTTCCTGAATATCGCCTGCTGCCGCTTCCTGGAGCATGTCGGCACGGGCGAGGACTGGCATTGGGGCTATCGCGACAAGGAGGAGACGGTGCGCGACTGGATATCGCGCGACGCGGTGGTGGTGCAGCGGCGGCGGTTGCTGGAGCGCGGCATGGCCGAGGCCGAGGTCGCGGCTATCGAGGGGGAGATCGAGGCCACCGTCCGCCGCAGCGTCGAGCGCGCGGCGGCCGCTCCGATTCCCGGTCCCGAGCGTCTGTATGCGGGTGTGTTCCATGAGAAAGCTTGATTACTGCGGGGCCATCCGCGAGGCGATGTGGCAGGAGATGGAGCGCGACGAGCGCGTCTTCGTCTACGGCATCGGCGTGCCCACCTTCTCCAAGATCTTCGGTACCACGAAGGGGCTGCAGGAGAAGTTCGGCCCTGAGCGCGTCTTCGACACGCCGATCTCCGAGGATGCCATGACCGGCTTCGGGCTGGGCGCGGCGATCCGGGGCCTCCGTCCGGTCCACGTCCATATCCGCGTCGATTTCATGCTGCTGGCCACCAACCAGCTCATCAACATGGTGTCGAACTATATCTACTCGACAGGCGGCAAGCTTTCCGTGCCGCTGGTCGTCCGTGCCGTCATAGGCCGCGGCTGGGGGCAGGGCGCACAGCACAGCAAGAGCCTGTTCTCCAATTTCGCGCACATCCCAGGCCTCAAGGTGATCGCGCCGACCACGCCTGCAGATGCCAAGGGCATGCTTACTGCCGCCATCCGCGACGACAATCCGGTGATCTGCTTCGAGCATCGTTGGCTCTATTGGGCCGAGGACGATGTGCCTGAGGAACCTTACGAGGTACCGCTCGGCGTCGGCCGCATCCTGCGTCCGGGCAAGGACGTGACAATCGTCGGCCTGTCGTGGATGAACGTCGAGGCCCGCCTCGCCGCCGATATCCTCGCGCGCCGCGGCGTGTCGGTGGAGATCGTCGACCCGCGCACCCTGTCGCCCCTCGACGACAAGCTGATCGTCGAGTCGGTGAACCGCACCGGGCGGTGCATCGTGGCCGACTGCGACTGGGTCCATGGCGGCTTCAGCGCCGAGGTTGCCGCGACCGTGAGCGAGAAGTGCTTCGGCAAGCTGAAGGCGCCAGTGCGGCGCATCGGCTTCGCCCACACGCCGTGCCCGACCGTGCGCGAGCTCGAGAACGAGTTCTATCCGAATGCGCAGACGATCGTGCGCGCGGTCGAGGAGATGCTCGGCCTCGAGCCGGCCGATCTCGAAGGCGAGGATTTCTTCAGCCACGAGCGCCGCTTCCGGGGGCCGTTCTAGGACGGATCCCGGGGAGCGGTCGCGACACGCATCGCCGGTGGAGTGACGATGGATTTCGGCCTCAAGGGACGGCGCGCCCTGGTAACGGGCGGCAGCCACGGCATCGGCCTTGCGACCGCGCGGAAGCTGGCGGAGGAGGGATGCGACATCGCCATCTGCTCGCGTTCGCCCGAGAGGCTGGAGCAGGCGATGGCCGACCTGAGGTCCTTCGGTGTCCGGACCCTTGCCGTGGCGGCGGACTTCCTGGAGCCGGCGGCGGCCGACCGCGTGTTCGACGAGGTCGAGCGCGCTTGGGGCGATATTGGCATCCTCGTGAACAATGTCGGGGGCGGTGGGCGCTGGGGCAAGGCCAACATCGAGGAGACGGAACTCCGTGTCTGGTCGGAGGTCTACGAGAAGAACGCCATGGCCGCGATCCGCTGCACACGCCGCGCGCTGCCCGGAATGCGCCGCGGCAGGTGGGGGCGGGTCGTTACCATCACCTCGATCTACGGCGGCAACGAGGGGGGTGGACGCCCATGGTTCACCATGGCCAAGGCCGCCGAGACGGCGATGATGAAGTCACTGGCTCGGACTGCCTACCTGGTGCGGGACGGCATCACCTTCAACAGTGTGGCGCCCGGCGGTATCTACATTGCCGGCACGGGCTTCGACGAGGAGCGGGCGCGCGATCCGGAAGCCTTTGACCGGGAGATCGACCGGGAATACCCGCTTGGACGGCTGGGCACGCCGGAGGAGGTCGCCGCGGTGGTGGCCTTCCTGTGCTCGCGCCAGGCCAGCCTGGTCAACGGCGCCAACATCACGGTTGATGGCGGCCAGAGCCACGGACTATGAGGACGCGCCGGGGGCGAGCCCGCGCGCTCGAGGAGAATTCATGCCGTCACTGAAAGCGATCGACTTTGCCGATATCTTCGGGACCACGCTGGACCTGTTGTCGGAGGACGATCACGCGCGGATCGCGGCGGGGAACTGGAATTACCGCGTGCTGCGCGGGACCGAGCGCGATGCCGTCGTGATCGACCTGCTGAAGCGCATCGAGAGCCGGCGCCTGACACTGGTTGAGAATGAGGACAAGTCGCGCTGGGAGCGCGGCTGGGGCGAGAACCTCGCCGATTTCCGCAGCAGCGGCGGCAAGCTCGAAGCGCTGCTGCCCAAATACATCCGGCCTGGCCTGCCGGTCCGCCTGTACGGTGATTTCGTGCAGCCGGAGGATCCGAACTTCGAGGCCAACTGGTATTCGATCTACCGCGCCTGGTTCGTCCGCCGCCATCTCGCGGGCTTCTCCAACATCTTCGAGTTCGGCTGCGGGTCGGGCTTCAACGTCGCCTATGTCGCGCAGCAGTTTCCCGGGAGCCGCGTCGTCGGGCTCGATTGGGCGCAGGCCTCGGTCGACATCGTCGAGGGGTTGCGCGCGCAGCACGGCTTCAACGTCGCGGGCCACGCGTTCGATTTTTTCCACCCCGACGAGTCGCTGGAGGTGCCGCCGGGCAGTGCCATCTTCACGGTGGGCGCCTTGGAACAGACCGGCACGCAGTGGGAGGCCTTTCTCGACTTCGTGATGCGCAAGAAGCCGGCCGCCTGTTTCCATATCGAGCCGATCTACGAGTGGTACGATCACGAGAACAGCCTGGTCGACTACACGGCATGGAAAGCGCACGAGGTCAGGAACTTCTGGCGTGGCTTCCCGCCCAAACTCGTCGAACTCGAACGGCAGGGCAAGGTGCGCATCCTGAAGACCAAGCGCATCAATTTCGGCAGCCTGGTGATCGAAGGCTATTCCCAGCTCTTCTGGCAACCCGTCTGACCCTCGCGCGGGCAGCGTGTTTGCCCGCCTGGGAACGCTCATCTACTAGATAAAGACGCCCACGGAGCACGCATTGCAGGACGCCATCTACCGCCGCCTCTTCCGGAACGCGCTGCTGATCCGCCTTGTCGAAGAGCGGATCATCGACCTCTATCCCTCCGACAGGATCCAGAGCCCGGTGCATCTGTCGATCGGCCAGGAAGGGGTTGCCGTCGGAGTCTGCGATGCGCTCGAACGCGACGACATCGTCTTCGCGACCTATCGCTCGCATGGCTTCTACCTCGCCAAGGGCGGGCCGCTCGGACCGATGTTCGCGGAGCTCTACGGCCGGATGGGCGGCATCTCGAAGGGCAAGGCGGGGTCGATGCATCTTTCGGCCCCCGAGGTCGGCCTGATGGGCTCGTCCGCCGTGGTCGCGAGCAGCATCCCGCACGCGGTCGGCGCGTCCATGACGTTCAAGCGCCGCGGCGAGAAGCGGGTCGCGGTCGCGGTGTTCGGCGATGGCGCTACCGAGGAAGGCGTCTATCACGAGAGCCTCAACTTCGCCTCCGTGATGAAGGTGCCCGTGCTGTTCGTCTGCGAGGACAACGGGCTCGCCGTGCACAGCTTCCGCCACGTGAGGCAGTCCTACCGGCTGATCGACCATGCCGCGACCTTCGGCATCGCCGGCCGGCGTCTGGAGGAAGGCTGGGACATGATGGCCGTCCGGCAGGCCACGCTCGATGCACTGGAGACCGTGCGTGGCGGCGTGCCCTTCGTGCTGGAGATCGCCACCGGCCGCTACAAGGAGCATGTCGGCGTCGGCGACGATTTCCATTTCGGCTACCGGAGCACGCAGGAGATCGATGCCTGGAAAGCCAGGGACCCGCTGCTGCGGGAAAAGGAACTGGTCGCCGAACTCACGCCCGGGATCGAGCGCGAGATCGCGGCCGCCGTCGCCTTCGCCGAGGCGAGCCCGGCACCGGGCCGCGACGAATTGCTGACCGACGTCCTCTGAGCCGGAAGCCTGCCATGACCGCCATCGCAAAGAAGAAGCAATCGGGCACGACGCGCGTGCTGTCCTATGCCGGCGCCCTGCTGGAGACGATGGATGCCGCCCTGGGCGAGCACCCCAACGCCTACATCATGGGGCAGGGGGTGGACGACTTCAAAGGCATCTTCGGCTCGACCACCGGGCTTGCCGACAAGTATGGCGCCTCGCGCGTCTTCGACGTGCCGCTGATGGAAGAGGGCATGACCGGCATCGCGATCGGGTCGGCGCTCGCCGGCGACTATCCGATCACGACCCATATCCGCGCCGACTTCGCGTTCCTCGCGATGAACCAGATCATCAACCTGGCCTCGAAGTACCGCTACATGTTCGGCGGCATCATGTCGTGCCCGATGCTGATCCGCGTCGTCGTAGGCCGCAGCTGGGGGCAGGGCGCGCAGCACTCGCAGAGCCCGCAATCGACCTTCGCGCACTATCCGGGCCTCACCGTGGTGATGCCGGCGACCAGCCAGGCGATCCTCGACATGTACCCGCAGATCATTGCCCGGCATCCCGGGCCGGTGGTCAGCATCGAGCACCGCCTGCTCTACAACCTCGACTTCACCGTGGGCGGGACGGCGGCGCCGGTGCCGCTCACGAGCTATGTCGCGCGCGAGGGCAAGGACGTGACGGTCGTGGCGACCTCCGTGATGGTGCTGGAGGCGCTGCGGGCCGCCCAGTACGTGCAGGAGCAGACGGGGCTCGAGACCGAGGTGATCGACCTCAACTCGATCAGCCATCCGGATTGGGACCTGGTCGCCGCGAGCGTGCGCAAGACCGGTCGCCTGGTCATCGCCGACACCTCCTGGCTCGAATACGGCGTCGCCGCCGAGGTGTGCCGCCAACTCGTCTTCCGCGATCCGGGGCTGCTGCGCCAGCCGCCATCGATGCTCGGCATGGCACCGGCGCCGTGCCCCACGGCCAAGAGCCTGGAAGACATCTACTATCCCAGCCAGCACGAGACGGTGGATGCCATCCTCACGCAGGCGAAGGGAGCGGGCCATGGCGTGCCGCTGCCGACGGAAAAGTCGATGACGGAAGGCTACAAGCGCTTCCGCGGTCCGTTCTAGCGAGCCCGCGGCCGGTGGCTCACGCCGCCGGCCTGTTGGCGCGGTACCAGGCGATGGTACGGCGCAGGCCCTCGGCGAGGGGGATCCTGGCCTGGAAACCGAGCGTCTCGCGCGCCAGCCGGTCGTCCATCAGGCGCACTGGCACCGTGCTCGGGCGCGAGGCGTCGAAGGTGACCTGGGCGTCGGTATAGCCGTCGACCTCCAGCAGCGTCTGCAGCACCTCGCGGACCGCGTAGCCGCGACCGGCGCAGATGTTCACGGCCAGGAAAGGCAGGTCGGTCGACGCGGCGGCCAGCAGCCCGTCGATGAAATCGTCGACATGGAGCAGGTCGCGGATGTCGTTGCCGGTGCCCCAGACCTCGAGCGGCGCCTGGCGCTCGACGACGCGGCGCAGCAGGGCGGCCGTCACGTGGCTGGTCCCGAAATCGTACTTGTCGAACGGCCCGTACACGTTGGACGGCCGCACGACCACCGTGGGCATAGGATTGGCGATCTTCTCCGCATAGGTGCGGCAGAGGATCTCGGCATAGCGCTTCATCCATCCGGCCGGGAAGTAGACCTCCTCGGGGTCGCCATCGAACATCTCGGCCTCGCCGACGGGCCGGCTTCCCGTGCCCGGATAGGCGGCGCCGCTGGAGATGAAGCACACCTTCTGCAGCCGGGCCTCGTAGGCGGCCTCCAGCAGCAGCGTGTTGATCAGCACGTTGGGCGTGACGTGGATCAGGGGCGTCCCGCGGATGGCCGCGGCGCCGGAGGTCTGGGCGGCGCAGATGAACAGGACCTCCATGCCGGCGACGGCGCGGGCGCAATCCTCGGGCCGGCGCAGGTCGGCCTGCACGATCTCGGCCCCCGCGATCTCCGCCTGGAGCGGCTTGCGGTGCGTGGTGACCCGGAGGCGGGCCCCGAGCCCGGCCAGCCGCAGCGCCAGGTTCGTCCCCAGGAAGCCGCTTCCCCCTGCCACGACCACCTTCTTGCCGGCAAAATCCATCGTCTCCGCGCCTCTTTCCGAAATTTCCCTGCGATTGCGGGCATTTGCGGCCCAATCCTGTTGCATTGCAAGGTTCGTCGCTCTACCTGCAGAAGGACGACGTCCCCGGAAAACGCCCTCCGTCGCGCCGGCTTCCCGACCGGCGAGGGGAAGCATACGAGGCGCTAGCGAATGTCGACGCCACAAGCCGAGCCGACACCGATCCAGGCAACCACGCCGTCCGATGCACCCGGCCGGCCGGCGCTGACGGTCGGGCTCGTCCAGATCAACAATTCCTTCTCCGGCCAGAACTATTTGCCGTACTCGGTCGCCCTGCTGCAGACCTATGTCGCGAAGTTCGCGCCGGACCCGTCGCGCTACCGGTTCCTGCCACCCCTCTACAAGCGCGTGCGAATCGCCGACGCCGTCGAGGCGCTCAAGGATGCCGACCTGGTGGGCTTCAGCACCTATGTCTGGAACGGACGCATCTCGCTCGAGATCGCGCGCCGCCTCAAGGCGCTCAAGCCCGGCATGGTGATCGTGTTCGGCGGCCCGCATGTGCCGGACCAGCCCGAAGCCTTTCTGCGTGCCCATCCGCAGATCGATCTGGCCGTTCACAACGAGGGCGAGCGCACCTTCCTCAAGCTTCTGGAGGCGTTCCCCGACCGCGAAGCCTGGCGGGCGCTGCCGGGCGTCAGCATGGTCGGTGCCGACGGAACGTTCGTGCGCAATCCGAACATCGAGCGCGTGCGCGACCTCGACGAGATTCCGTCGCCCTTCCTCGAAGGCGCCTTCGACGAGATCATGGCGGCCAACACGACGGAGAGCTGGATCGGTCTCTGGGAGACCAACCGCGGCTGCCCGTTCCGCTGCACCTTCTGCGACTGGGGATCCGCCACGGCGGGCAAGGTGACCAAGTTCGGAGAGGACCGCCTGTTCCGCGAGGTCGACTGGTTCGCCGAGAAGAAGATCGAATATATCTTCTGCTGCGATGCCAATTTCGGAATCCAGAAGCGCGACGTCGACATCGCCAACTATGTGGCCGAGATCAAGCGCGCCTCCGGCTATCCCGTGGCGCTCTCGGTGCAGAACACCAAGAACGCGACGGAGCGCGCCTACCTCACGCAGAAGATCCTGTCCGACGCCGGCCTCAACAAGGGCGTGGCGCTCTCCATGCAGAGTGTCGACATGCCGACGCTGGAGGCGATCAAGCGGGACAACATCTCGCTCAACACCTACATGGAGCTGCAGCGGCGCTTCACGCGCGACAAGGTCGAGACCTACTCGGACCTGATCCTCGGGCTGCCCGGCGAGACGTACGAATCCTTCGTGCGCGGCGTCGACCAGCTCATGGAGAACGGCCAGCACAACCGCATCCAGTTCAACAACCTGTCGATCCTGCCCAACGCCGAGATGGGCGACCCGGCCTACCAGGCAAAGTACGGCATGGTCACGGTCGAGTCGAAGATCATCAACATCCACGGCGAGCGCATCGAGCTCGACGACGACGTGCCGGAGGTCCAGGACCTCGTGGTCGCGACGGCCTCGACGCCGCTCGCCGACTGGCGCCGCACGCGCGTCTTCTGCTGGATGACGGCCCTGCTGCATTTCGACAAGCTGTTCCAGATTCCGCTGATCCTGGCCCACGGCATCTCGGGCGTCGCCTATCGCGACATGATCGAGGCCTTCCTTGCCGCGGACCCGAAGCGCTTCCCGATGATCGCCGAGATCAATGCCTTCTTCGAAGGCGAGGCGCGCTCGATCCAGGAAGGCGGCGCCGAGTACGTGTTCTCGCGGGAGTATCTCAACATCTACTGGCCTGCCGACGAATTCATCTTCGTCAAGCTGACGGCCGAGAAGAAGTTCGACGCCTTCTACGAGGAAGCGGGGCGGCTGCTGGCCGAGACATTGAGCGCGCGCAGCGCCGATCTGCCGCTGGACATCGTGGAGCAGGCGGTGCGCCTCAACCACGCGCTGGTACACCAGCCTTTCGTGCGCGACACGCTGAAGGTCCGGCTCGACTACGACATCCTCGATTACTGGAACAAGGTGCGCGGTGGCGAGCCTGCGCTGCTGCGCAAGGCGCCGCTCGAGGTCGAGATCGACCGCGCCAGCAAGCCCTACGACGACTTCCAGAAATGGTGCCGGGAGATCGTCTGGTGGGGCAACAAAAAGGGGGCCTACCTCTATTCGCCGCGCGCCGTCGAGATCACGCCCGAACTGGCCGGTCACTACTGATCGCGGCCGATGCGCTACCGCAAGCTGGGCGCGACCGGGCTGGTCGTCTCCGAAATCGGCTTCGGCGCCTGGGGCATCGGCGGCCGCAGCGTCGGCGAGACCTCCTACGGCGACACCGACGATTCGGTCTCCCTCGCGGCGTTGCGGCGGGCGTTGGACCGTGGCATCACCTTCATAGACACCTCGCCCGCCTACGGGGCCGGCCATAGCGAGACGTTGATCGGGCGCGCGCTGGCCGGGCGCCGGGACGAGGCGGTCGTCGCGACCAAGGCTGGCTACGAGGATTGGGCGCGGCCCGCCGACTTCTCGCCGGCCGCCATTCGGAGTTCGGTGGAAGCGAGCCTCCGCCGCCTCGGCACCGGCTATATCGATCTGCTGCAGCTTCACAATCCGCCGTCGGACGTACTGGCTTCACCCGAGGTGAGGGAGGAGATGGCCGCGCTCATGGCGGCAGGCAAGGTTCGGAGCTGGGGTGTGTCGGCCAAGAGCCCGCAGATGGCGCTGGAGGCTTTGCACATGGCCGGGGCGCCGGTCATCCAGGCCAATTTCAACATGATGGATGTGCGGGCATTGACCTCGGGGTTGCTCGACGAGATCGCGGCCCGAGGCGCGGCCTTCATTGCGCGCACGCCGCTCTGCTTCGGCTTCCTGTCGGGCACGATCGGCCGTTCCACGACCTTCCCGCCGGGCGATCACCGGCTGGCATGGCCGCGAGCCCAACTCGACAACTGGATAGAGGGGGCAGCGGATCTCCTGGCAGCCGTCGGCGCGACGCCGGGCAGCGAGGGGGCGTTGGCCGCGTTGCGCTTTTGCCTGTCCTTTCCCGCGGTCGCTTCGACCATTCCGGGAATCCTGCGACCGGAAGAGGCCGAAGCCAATGCCGTGGCTTCCGGGCAGGGGAAATTACCGGAAGAAGCGGTGGAGGCTGTCCTGGAGATCAACCGGCGGCGGGAATTCTTCGTCGCGCCGGTGCGAGCGTCCTGACGAAGTCGAGCAGGTTGCCTCCCCTGAAGAGATGACCGGGCAGGCCGGCCGCCTGGCCTGCCTGCACGTCGATATCCTTGTCGCCGATCATGAAGGAAGCACCGGCATCGATATCCCATCTCTCGCGGATCTTCAGGAGCATGCCGGGACCCGGTTTGCGCAGGTCGGAGACGCGCCGGTAGGCCTCGACGCTGCCCTCCGGATGGTAGGGGCAGTACTCGAACGCATCGACGTGGGCACCGGCGCGACGCAGTTCCTCCTGCATCCAGCCATGCAGGGCCTGGACCTCGCCCTCGCCATAATAACCCCGCGCGACGCCTGCCTGGTTGGTGACGACGAAGACGTAGTAGCCCTGGTCGTTCAGCCAGCGCACGCAGTCGATGGCGCCGTCCACCCAGCGCACCTGGTCGGGACGGTGGACGTAATTATCGTCGTGGTTCAGGACGCCGTCGCGGTCGAGGAAGACGGCCGGCCGGCGCAGGAAGTCGGGCAGGGCGGCCTGCGCCCGCTCGAAATCATCGGGGATGCCGATATCGATGAAGGCGCCTTCCGCCACATGCCCGAGCAACTGCCCTTCGGTCGCGAGGGCCGGCAGGATGTCGTTCTCCATGGAGCAGGGGACGCTCCGGATGCGGTCGAGCAGGCGCCGCCGGGCGAGGTAGATGCCGGCATTGATCGGCAGCGCGCTGTCGCCCTCGCCCTTGGCGAGGAAGCGCGAAACGCGGCCGGCGGCGAGTTCGACCCGCCCGTAGCGCCCGCCGTGCACTCCCGAGGCAAGCGCGAGATGCATCGTCCAGTCGTCCCGCGCGAGCGCCGGCACCAGCGACAGCCAGTTGAAGTCGAAGAAGGAGTCGCCGTTGAGCAGCACGAATGCCTCGTCGAGCCGGTCCGCGGCAAGGGCCAGCGCGCCGGCGGTGCCGGCAGGCGACGCCTCGACAGCGACCTCGACCTGCAGGTCGCCGAAGGTCTGCCCGTCATAGAGATCCCGGAGCTCGCCCGCACGATAGCCGCAGAGCAGCAGCGCCTTGCGGAAGCCGAACCGGGCGGCCTCGCGCAGCAGGTGCTCCACGAAGGGCCTGCCCGCGACCGACAGTGCCGGCTTCGCACGGTTTGCGGTAAGGGAGCCGAGCCGCGTGCCGAGGCCGCCGACGAGGAACACGGCTTGGGAAGGACTCATCGGATGCTTGCCCAAGCGATCATACAGAGAAAAACTCCGGCCGTTCAGGACTGGAAGACATGGCGCACGAGGTCGAACCAGTCGCCGGCCGCCTCGATGGGAGGGGAAGCGATCCCGCCGGAATCCGTCAACCAGAGCCGCTTGGTCGCTGGTGGAAATTCAGGTGCAAGCAGCACTTCCGTAAGGTCGTCGACGAACCAGGCGCATCCCAGCTCCGCGACGCGCCGCAGCTTGTCCTCCCGGGTGTCCTCAAAAAACACGCGGTCGGCCGGAATTCCCAGCGATTGTCTGTCGAGCCAGCGCCGTGCGGCCTCGCGCAGATCGGTTCCGTAAGGTGCCTGGGCCGCATAGCGTGTCTTGTGGCTGACGATGGCGAGCGGGACAGCTTGCGAAAGGCAACGCTCGACAAAGGCGCGCGCGCCTTCCATCAGCCGGGCGTTGTCGATTCCCGGGCCATAGACACGCGCCTGGAGCTTCTGCCATTCGATCTCGCCGCCGGGGCGGCGGCGCAAGGCGTCGCGGATGTCGGTCTTGCCGGACGTCGCCTCGGGCAGGCCGAGATGGCCGGCCTCGGTACGGAAGGCGTCGCTGTAGTCGACAAGAGTGTTGTCGAAATCGAGTCCGATCACCGGCCGCTCACGCGAGGTGGACGGCCTTCATCAACTTGATGTTGGAATAGCGTGGATCGCTGTCCCAGTCGCGCACCTGCCCGTCGTGGAAGGCCCGGACCAGGCTCTCCGCGGCATCCACGATCGTGTGGCGGGCCTCGAAGCCCAGTTCCCGGCGCACCTTGTCCGAGGAGATATGGTAGGAGCGATGATCGTTGGTCGGCTCGATGGCGATCTCGACGTTCTTGCCGACCACATCCTTCACCATCTCGGCGATCTCCGAGACGCGGTGGTTCTCGTAGCCGACATTGTAGGTCCTGCCGTCGATGCGCTCCGCCGGCTGGCGAAGGCTCTCGACGTAGAACTCGACCATGTCCCGAATATTGATGTTCGGCCGCTTCTGGGCACCGCCGAAGACGCGGATGCGGTTGTTGAAGTAGGCGTGGCTGGTGAGGATGTTGACCGTGAGGTCGAGGCGCAGGCGTGGGCCGTAGCCGCACACGGTGGCAGGCCGGACCGTCAGCGTCGTAAAATTTGACGTCTTCTCCTCCGCCAGCACGTCCTCGCAAAGGGCCTTGTACTTGGAGTAGTCCGTCAGGGGATCGAGGGGTTCGTCCTCCGTGACGTTCGGCACGTCCTTGACACCGTAGACCGACGACGATGAAGCATAGATGAAGCGCTCGATGCCGGCGTTCTTGGACGCGCGGACCAGGGGGCGGAAGCAATCGAAGTTGATCGACTTGCCGAGGTCGGGATCGAGGTCGAAGGATGGGTCGTTGGAGATGCAGGCGAGATGGATGACCGCATCGCAGCCCTTCAGGGCGTCGGCAACGACGTCGGGGTTGCGGATGTCGCCCTGGATCTCCACCAGTCGCGGACCGCGCTGGTCTGCGAAGATATCGCGACCGTAGAGGTAGAGGTCCAGCACACGCACGGTGTGCCCCTCGGCGAGGAGACGCGGCACCAGCATGCTGCCGACATAGCCGGCGCCGCCGGTAACGAGGACAGTCCAACGACGGTTGCTCATGCGCCCCATCCCATGGCTAGATCGACGACGGCCGACAGCAGCACAAGGTGTCCGGCTTCGACGAAGCCATACCGGCTGGACGGCAGGTAGAAATTGAGGTCGCCAAGGCTTCGCAGCGGATTGTCTGCGTCGAAGCCGCTGAGTGTCGCGACCTCGGCACCGGCCTTTCGGGCCGCCTCGACGCCGAGGATAATGTTCTTCGAGCGGCCGGAAGAGGAAATGGCGATCAGCAGGTCGCCCTTGCGACCGAGCCATTCGATCTGCTTCTCGTATATGTGCTCGAAGCCGTAGTCGTTGCCGAGGCACGTCAGCGTGGCCGCATCGCTGAAGCAAAGCGAGCGGATGCCTGCGGCCTTTGAAAAATCCTCGGACATGTGGCTCGAAATGGCAGCAGAACCGCCATTGCCGATGAACATGACCTTGTCGCCGCGCGCGTGCACCCGTTGCGCTAGCGCGAGAAGGTCCTCGATGGCTTTCGCTGTGTCGAGGGGCGCGGCCTTGCGATCGGTGGCAATCGTGGCCTCGAGCGCTGAGTGGAAGGACGAGAGGTAACTGCCGAAGCGGCTGGTACTGGACATCGTTCGGGGAGCCTAATTGAGCAGGGCGCGGATGGACTTGATGACGTCGGGCTTCTCGATCGAACGGCGGTGACCGACAATACCCACCTTGAGGGCGCCGACGACATTGCCGACGAAGCCGACGGCCTTCATTGCCCCGCCGGCCGCCACGAGAGGGGCGGTCACGGCAATGAATGCATCTCCGGCGCCGACCGTATCGACGACCGTGCGCGTCATCGCGGGGATACGGCTGACTCCGTCGCCCTTGTCGTAGGTAACACAACCGAACTTGCCGTGCGTCAGGATGAGGCGATCGCAGGAAACGAGGCCTGGCAGGCGGTGCTCTGCGATCTCCTCGATATCGGCATACTTTTCGCCGGTGGCGAGGCGCGCCTCGGGGGCATCGATGCAGAGATAGTCGGCCCGACGATACTTGGTGATCAGGTTGAAACCCATGTTGGCGCTGTTCGACTGGGCGTTCACCGCGAGGAACTTCGAGCGCTCCGAAAGCAGCGAGATCGTCGACGGGCCGATCATGCCGTGGCCGAAATCGGTTACCAGCACGACATCGTAGCCGTCGATCTTCCCGGCGATGGCCGTGTCGAGCTTCGCCTGCTGGACGGTGTCGAGCGGCGTGTCGTCCATCGAATAGACTTCGAACAGCTTGCGCATGTACCCGGGATCGACGAAGCGCGTCTTGCGCGTTGTCGGCATGCCTTGGCGTTCGATGAACGTCACGCTGACATTGTCTCGGGCTGCGCCGAGGATCAGCTCCTTGTGGGACTCTTCCGTGCCGATGCAGGTGACGACATCCACCTGGGCGCAGAAGCTCGCGATATGATTGGCCGCGGCAATCACGCCGCCGGCGAAGATCTCGCGATTCTGCAGGAGGGTCGCGATCATGTTCTCCTTCGGCGACTTCCCGAGGGGAACGACATACTGGTATTCGTCGACGATCGCGTCGCCGATGACGAGAACGCGATAGTCGCGCACCCTCTCGATAAGCTGTTCGAGGGTCTCCGGCGCATGGTCTTCGCGAAACCCGTCGAGATATTCGCGCACGTCGGAATCGACGACGCTAAAATAGCGGTTGATCAGCTTGGTCGAACTGTTGGTGATCTCGTCCGTGAACACCAGCTCGCCGCCATGCGCCTCGACCGCTCGGCGCTCCTCCGAGATCTTCCCAGTGATGTCGGTGGCGGCGTCCGCGTAATCGGAGCCCTTCACGTAGAAATCGGGCTTGATCGCGCGGATCAACGAAATCGCGTCGGGCGCCCGATTGATGCCGACCCAGTCGACATACTCCAGGGCGCCGAGCATCTCGGCACGCAGGGCTTCGGTGAAGGCCGGGCGGCCGGGGCCCTTGTTGACGAAGGCGTCCGCGGTGAGCGTCACGAGCAGGAGATCGCCCCGGCGGCGAGCAGCTTCGAGATGGCGGACATGGCCTAGATGAACGAGGTCGAACACGCCATGACAGAGAGCAACCTTACGGTTCTCGCGGCGCGCTTCCGCTGCGATCCGCGCCAGCCCGTCGATATCGGTGATCTTGGAACGCGCGCCACGCATGTCGCCGTTCCTCCTGGAGTTCGATCCTTCGGGAGCGGGCGTCTGCGACACTTCCTCCAACGAAACCCAGCCTGTCTTGGAACTGCTCATGCAGTCGGGAATTCCAACAAAATTGCCTGCTCCATATATGGAGTTTTCCTGGCAGACGCCATAGCGGTGGCAATCATGGCATTCTCCACTGAATTAGGGGTGCTGGATTGAGAGACGCGGACATTGCCGGAGCAGAGAGACGCGAGTGATTCGCAAATGGTGCGAAATCCCCTCGCTACGATAGGTAGGATCCGGCTTCAAAGCCAAGCTGCCTTTCCGACGACCGGCGACAAAAGAGCGCCTCTCAGATCACCTTCATCTTGGGAACCGGCACGATGAAATGCCCCCCCTGATCGAGGTAGGCTTGGTTCTTTCGGATGATCTCGTTGGCGAAGCGCCACGCCAGCACGACGACATAGTCGGGCCGTCGCTCGCACAGGCTGGGTGAGGGCAGGACCGGCAGGTGGAGGCCGGGGCTGAAGCGGCCCTGCTTAGCTGGGTTGTCGTCAGCCAGGAAATCGAGGAACTCCCCGATCTCGAAATGATAGATTAGGGTCGTGCCGGTGATGGAAGCCCCGAACCCGGCGATGCTTTTGCCTTCGCTCCTGAGCTTGGCCAGCAGTGAGCGGGTCTGCTCCTTTAGAGCTTCGACCTTCGCAGCAAAGCCCGCATAGGTTTCCTTCCGGTACAGACCCGTCCGGTCTTCCAGGGCGAGCAGTTCCCCTACCGATCCGTCTTTCGCGACCGGACCGCCAGGACGCTGCACGAAGTAGCGGAGCGAGCCGCCCTTTGTGGAAACACGCTGGACGGCGGCAAGCTCGAGGCCAGCATTGGCGAACAGGGCTTGGATCGGCTTCACGGAGAAGGCGGACAGGTGTTCGTGATAGATGAAGTCGAACACCATGTTCTGGAGCACGTCGGCCAGATAGTAGCTTTCGCACACGAACACCCCGTCCGGCGAAAGCAGGGCATCGATACCCTCGACCCAGCTCCTGAGATCATCGATGTTCGCGAAGACGTTGTTTGCCGTGACGACGTTGGCCTTGCCGAACTCGGCGGCCATCTCGCGGGCAACTGCGGGCGAGAAGAACTTGTCGACGGTCTTCACGCCGGCCGCTGTCGCCTCTGCGGCAATATGGCTGGCCGGCTCGACGCCCAGCACGTTCATGCCCCGCGATTTGAACTGTTTCAGGAGCGTACCGTCATTGCTGCCGAGGTCGACCACCAGCGAGCCAGGTCGGAGGCGGGCGCGCTCGATTACTGCTTCTGCATATCCACCGAAATGCTCGGCGAGTCCGAGCGAACTCGCGGTCATGTAGATGTAGTCGCCGTAGAGGACATCGGCGTCGATGACGTCGGTGAGCTGCGCCAGACCGCACTTTCGGCACATGAAGAGGTCGATCGGGTAGCTCGGCTGTGGCACGTCGACCTTGTCGGGCGTGACGTACGCATCGCCGATCGGCGTCGGCTTCAAGCTGAAGAACAGGTCGATATCTGTCGAGCCGCATCCACGACAATCGCCGCGCCGATGAATGATGTCAGCCACGTCGCCGCTCTCCCGTTTCATGTAGCCTGTCCCAGCCTGTCCTCGAGGTCGGCGATGTAGCGCCTTACGCCTTCGTTGTCGTCGTCGGCCGGTGCCCATGGCGCAAACACCGTGTCCTTGCGGTCGAAAGGTCCATTGGTGATTTCGTGGAACACCAGCACGTCGGACCGGATGAGCAGGGTATGGTACATGGGAGCGGCCATCCGGTAATAGAACGTCCGTCCCGAGGCGTAGTCCCCGACCGGGATCACTTCCCCGATCCGGCCGTCGTCGTCGAATGTCACGACGTCGACCGTTCCTTCGACGACATGGGTCGATTCGATCTTGCCGGGGTGCTTGTGCGGGCGGACGTACGCGCCGCGCTCGTGCACGATAAGCATTTCGTGCAGGCGTTCTTTGGGGCCGGCATGCGTGCAGAGCCTGACGCGCTTTCTTGGATTTGCCGCCGACAGTTCCTTGAAGCGGCTGATTTCTGCGCGGTCTACCTTGGTCACGGCGTCGCGCGTATAGAGAACTTCAGGGTTCTGGATGCGGTATTTCTTGTCCAATGCCATGGCACCATCAATCGGTCGCGGGCCCGGATCGGTCCCCGCGCTTCCTGCCACCGTTCCGGACACGGGGGACAGAGGTGGCGGCGGGCTTTTCCCGGGACATGAGGAGGGGCCGGCCATTGTGCTGCGACGATATCCCCGCGGAGCGTTTGCCACGTGGGTCACCTATAAAGAAATGCCCCAGCGCGCAACAAGAACAATCGGGAAGGGGCGGACGGCGATCCCCGGTGGGCCTTCATGGCCTGTGTTAGAGTGGTGTGATGGACGACAACGGTTCGGTCGAGGAGCGCGCCGGAGAAGCGGTGCGCCGTTTGGTTGGAGAGGGAGTTCGGAGGATCGAGACGATCGGGGGCGGGGGCAACAACCGCCTGTACAAGGTCGCGACGGCAACGCGGACGCTCGCCCTCAAGAGCTACAAGCCCGCGGACGAGGACAAGTGGGATCGGCTCGCGCACGAGTGGACCGCCCTGCTTTTCCTGGCGAAGCATCTCCCAGGCTTGAGTCCGGCCCCGATTGCCGCCGATCCGTCGACTGGCTGGGCCGCAATGGAGTGGATCGAGGGCGAGAAGGTCGTGGGCCGGGGCGCCCCCGACATCCATGCCGCCCTTGCGTTCACCGGCGCGCTGCGTGAGCTCGGGGGCCGGGCGAGGAGCGAGCCCTTCACGGAGGCTCGCGAGGCATGTCTTTGCCTCGCTGACCTACTGTCGCAGATCGACTGGCGTCTTTCGCGTCTCGAACCGGCTGCGGCAGTCAATGCCGAACTCGGCAGGTTCCTCGACGAGGTGCAGTCGGAAATGGGACGCCGTCGCGCCGATGCTCTGGAGGCTCTCGGCCCAGCCGCACGACTTCACCCGGATTTTCAGGTCCTGTCACCGTCGGATTTCGGGTTCCACAACGCGATCCGCCGCCCGTCTGGGCAACTGGCGTTCATCGATTTCGAGTATTTTGGCTGGGACGATCCCGCGAAGCTGGCCTGCGACGTCCATTGGCATCCCGGAATGGCACTCGATCCACAGGAGCGACGAACGTTTTTGGCTGGTTTTGAGAAGCAGGCGCACGCCGATCCGGGCTTTGGTCGCCGGATGGAAATCTACCGGCCGCTGATCGGCCTGCGGTGGTGCCTGATCATCCTCAATGAGTTTCTCTCCGGAGGGCTGGCGCGGCGTCGCTATGCCGGCCATATCGAGGAGGCACGGGCCGCCCAGTCCCGCCAACTCGCCAAGGCGCGCGTCCTTTACAGCAGCATCGCGCATCGCATATAGCCCTTCTGTGCAAACGACTTCTCCGACCAGTCCGGTCCTCGACCAGCGGTCCCGGGACCTGCGGTCCATGGTCATCGATGCGCTGGATGGCGGTGGCCGCGGCCATGTCGGCGCCGCGCTGTCGATCATCGAGATCGTGCGTGTCCTCTACGAGGACGTCCTGGATGTCCGGCCCGGCGAGCCACGCTGGCCGGATCGAGACCGTTTCATCCTCTCGAAAGGCCACGGCTGCCTGGCGCTCTATGCGATGCTGGCGGAGAGGGGCTTCTTCCCCAAGTCGGAGATCGCGCAACAGTGCCGTCCAGGCGCCCTGCTTGGCGGGCATCCCGAGATCCACGTTCCGGGGGTCGAGGCCTCGACGGGCGCCTTGGGCCATGGCCTCGGCATCGGCGTCGGCATGGCCCTGGCGGCGCGCATGCAGAAGCGGAAATCGCGGGTCTTCGTGCTGACGGGCGATGGCGAACTGAACGAGGGCTCGGTCTGGGAGAGCGCCCTGATCGCCTCGAAGCACGCGTTGTCCAATCTTTGCCTGATCGTGGACTACAACAAGATGCAATCCTACGGACGGGTCGCCGACATCCAGCCGCTCGAGCCTCTGGCCGCCAAGTTCGAGGCATTCGGTTTCGGGGTATCGGAGGTCGATGGGCACGACGTCGCCGGGTTGCGCGAGGTGTTCGCCGCGCCGGGCAAGCCGAACCGCCCGCGCGCCGTCATCTGCCATACCGTGAAGGGCCGCGGCATCCCGATCTGCGAGCACAATGCGAGCTGGCACCATAAGGCGAAGCTGGCGCCCGACCAGGTTGCCGAACTGCGCCGTGCGCTGGCGGCTGCCTGATGCGCGAGACAAGCCTCCGTATGGTGCACGAACTGGCACGGCGCGACCCCCGTGTCGTGTTCGTCGGGTCGGACCTCGGCGCCGGCGCGTTGGATGCCATGCGCCAGGAATTCCCAGATCGCTTCTTCATGGAGGGCGTTTCGGAAGCGGCAATCATCGGTCTGGCCGCGGGCCTCGCGATGGATGGGTACATCCCATACGTGAATACGATCGCGACGTTCCTGACGCGGCGCTGCTATGAGCAGGTCGCGGTGGATCTCTGCCTGCACAATCTTCCGGTTCGCCTGATCGCCAATGGCGGCGGCATGGTCTATGCCCCGCTCGGGCCGACCCACATGGCGACGGAAGACATCGCCATCATGCGCGCGCTGCCCAACATGGCGGTGACGGCGGTGGCCGATGCCGAGGAAATGAAGCGTTTCATGGCGGCCACGCTCGACCACCCCAGCCCGATCTACATCCGGCTCGGCAAGGGCGGTGACAAGGTCGTGACGCCGGCGGACCAGGTCTTCCAGCTCGGAAAGGCCATCGAACTGAAGCCGTCGCGCGACATCGCTTTCGTGACGACCGGCGTCATGGCGAGCCGCGCGCTCGCCGCTGCGGCATTGCTCGCGGAGCAAGGCGTCGAGGCGGGCGTGCTGCATGTGGCAACAGTCAAGCCGCTCGACGAGGCGGCCGTGATTGGGCTGGCACGGCGCGTGCCTCGCCTCGTCACTGTCGAAGAGCATTCCAGGATCGGCGGGCTTGGCTCGGCCGTCGCCGAGCTCCTTGTCGACAACGGTGTCCCCACGCCGCTGCTTCGGCTGGCCCTTCCCGACACCTTCCCGGAAGGATACGGCAGCCAGGAGCATCTGCTCGAGGTTGCGGGCCTGGATCCCAAAGGCATCGTGAAGTCGGTGCTGGCAAAATGAAGGTCCGCTACTCCTATCTCGGCCAGCAGTTCGCCGATCCCGACCCAATCCTCGCCGAGATCAAGAAGCTGGTGGCGACCGGCGACTTCACGCTCGGTAAGCCGGTCGGCGAATTCGAGCAGCGCTTCGCGACGCTGATCGGCGTGAAGCATGCGATCGGGGTCGGTTCCGGCACCGATGCGCTGAAACTGCCGCTCAAGGCTTTGGGGCTTGGGCCTGGCGACGAGGTGATCACGGCGGCGAACACCTTCATCGCGACGGTCGGCGCGATCGCCGAGGTCGGGGCGACGCCGGTGTTCGTCGATGTCCTCGACAATTTCTGCCTCGATGTGGCCAAGGTGGAGGCGGCGATCACGCCGCGCACCAAGGCCATCATGCCGGTCCATTTCACCGGCGAGATGGCGGACATGCGCCGCCTGTCTGAGATCGCCTCCGCTCACGGCCTGCCCATCGTCGAGGATGCCTGCCAAGCGATCCTCGCGGAATGTGACGGCCGCCGCGCCGGGAAGTGGGGGATCGCGGCGGGCTTCTCGCTGCATCCGCTCAAGAACCTCAACGTGTGGGGCGACGGCGGTGTCGTCGTCACCGACGACGACGCCTTCGCGGCGAAGCTTCGGCTGCTGCGCAACCATGGCATGGCCAACCGCGACGAGATCGAGATCCTGGGCTATAATTCGCGTCTCGATTCGCTACAGGCGGTCGTCGGCAACTGGCTGATCCCTCAGACGGAATCGATCACCGACCGGCGCATAGACAATGGCGCCTATTACGACCGCGGATTCGCGGCCATCCAGGGTGTTCGGGTCCCCGAACGGTCCGCGCGCGTCAAGCGGGTGTTCCACCTCTACATGATCTTCGCCGAGCATCGCGACGAACTGCACCGGCATTGCTTGGATGCCGGCATATCGGCGAAGGTCCATTACCCTATTCCGGTGTATCGGCAGAGGGGCCTTCGACAGTTCGGCCATTCCCTCGGTGATTTTCCGGTCACCGACCGGCAGGCGGCCGAGGTGCTGAGCTTCCCGGTCGACCAGCACCTGTCCCGCGAGGAGCAGGACCATGTCATCGAAACAGTCGCCGCTTTCTATCGCGCAAAGCGCTAGCCGGGTTCCCTACGTCAATCTGGCGGCCCAGTTTGCGGCTGACCGAGAAGACCTGCTTGCTGCCGTCGAGCAGGTGTTCGCCAAGGGCGACTTCATTCTAGGGGCCGCGGTCGGGCAGTTCGAGGAAGCGCTGGCCGCTCGATACGGCTTCGCCAATGTCATCGGCCTTAATTCCGGTACTGACGCGCTTCTGCTCGCCCTCCAGGTGCTCGGCATCGGGCAGGGCGACGAGGTCATAACCCAGTCCAATTCCTTCATCGCGTCGGCTGCGACCATCGTCCAGGCGGGCGGCGTGCCGGTCTTCGTCGACGTGAAGGCCGACCAATGCCTGGATCCGGCGAAGCTCGAGGCGGCCATCACACCCCGCACCAAGGCGATCATGCCGGTCCATCTGACCGGTCGCGTGTGTGACATGCCTGCAATCCTTGCCGTCGCGAAGCGATACGGCCTGGTCGTGATCGAGGATGCCGCCCAGGCCATCGGTTCGATGCTGGAGGACCGGCATGCCGGCGCTTGGGGCGATGCCGCGGCCTTCTCGCTGCACCCGCTGAAGAACCTGAACGCCGCGGGCGATGCGGGCTTCCTCGTGCTGGCTGATGCGGCTCGGGCGGAGCGGGCGCGCCGCCTGCGCAACCACGGGCTGGTCGATCGCAACACGGTCGGTGAGTTCGGCATCAACTCGCGTCTCGATACCCTCCAGGCCGCCGTGCTGTTGCGCCGGCTGGAGCAGCTCGACGAGGTGACGGCGAAGCGAAGGGCCAATGCCGCCCTCTACCGGTCGCTTCTCGATCCCAGGTACGTTTTCCATCCGCCGTGCCTGCAAGCGGAGTTCAACACTTTCCACACCTTCGTCGTCCAGCTTGACCGTCGGGATGAGCTGCAGGCCTATTTGAAGGACAGGGGAATCGGCTCGGCGATCCACTACCCGATCCCGATCCATCGCCAGCCGGCAGCGACGGCGCTCGGCGAGGCGGCCTACGACCTTCCGGAGACGGATCGCCAGGCCGGGCGTATCCTGTCGCTGCCGATCCACCAATTCCTTTCCCGGTCCGACATCGAGCTGGTGGCGGAAACCGTCAACGGTTTCTACGCATGAGTGAGAGCTTCATCTCGGGCGAGGCCCGGAACCTCTGCGACGCGTTCGTCTCGGAAGGCCATGTCATCCGCGACGTCGAGGATCGCAGTGCCCTCGACCGCATCCGTGACCGCATGGTGGCGCTAGCGCGCGAGAAACTGGGGGCGGGAGATATCGCCTCGCCGCAGGATTTCCTTGACGGTATCCACCGGCACGTGAGCGTCGACCGCCTGAACGAATTCAGGCTCGCCCTGATCGGCGGGATCAACGCCGAGCCTTGGCTTCGTGAAAGCTACTACCGATTGGCTGAGTCGGCGATCAACACGGTGGTGGGCAACGAACTCGCCATGCAGCGTCGCATCAACCTGTCGATCCAATTGCCCGAGGACGAGAGCTCGCTGCTGCCGGCCCACACCGACACATGGTCGGGAGACTCGCCCTTCGAGGTCGTGCTGTGGATCCCGCTCGTCGACTGCCAGCGCACGAAGAGCATGTTCCTGCTCCCGCCTGCCGCCAACGCGCGCATCGCACCCACGCTCTCCAGCTACGAGACGCGCGGCGTCGATGCATTGTTCGAGGAGCATGAGGCGGAGTTCCGCTACCTCTCCATCCGCTATGGGCAGTACCTGCTGTTCGACCAGAATCTCGTCCACGGCAATCGGGTGAACCGCGAGCCGTCGACGCGCTGGTCCTTCAATTGCCGCTTCAAGGGGCTTTTCACGCCCTATGCCGACAAACGGCTGGGCGAGTTCTTCCAGCCGATCACGCTGCGTCCGGCGACGCGCCTCGGCCTCGATTACCGGCTGCCCGGGAATTTCAATGGTTGAGCCGCGACACGGCTACCGGGGCTATATCGGGACGCGCCCGATAGCAGGTTCGAGGACACCGCAGGCGGTCCAGAACCTCGTCGTGCGCGACTACGCCCAGCGCAATGGGCTTGTCTATCTACTGTCCGCCGTCGAATACGTGATGCCGGATTGTTTCATGATGCTGAACGGCGTCTTGGCCGAACTGCCGAAGCTCGAGGGCGCGATCTGTTACAGCGCATTCATGCTGCCCAAGAGGGCCGAGCGACGGCTCGCTATCTACCGCCGTTTCATCGATACCGGCGCGCAGTTCCACAGCGCCCTCGAAGGTCTTGTCCTTCGCGAGGAGGCCGACATCCGTCGCTGGGAGGATCTGTGGCTCGTGCAACAGGCCCTTGCAGCGAATGCCATGGGAGCAGGGCAGTGAAGCGGATCGACTTCCTGCAGGAGATGCATGCCGGTACGCGGCGCGACTACCTCGCGCGGGTGACGAGCTTCGACAAGACCGAATGTGCGACCGTCGCCAAGAAGTTCGGGGCCGACTATTGGGACGGACCGCGGCAGTACGGCTATGGCGGCTATCGTTACGACGGGCGATGGCGCAAGTTCGCCGACCGGCTGGTCGCGCATTTTGGCCTCTCGGCAGGCGATAAGGTACTCGATGTCGGGTGTGGCAAGGGATTCCTGGCCTACGAGCTCGCGCAGTCCGTACCGGGCCTTGAGGTCTATGGGCTCGATATTTCGTCCTACGCGATCGACAATGCCAAGCCGGAGGTGCTGCCGACCCTGGTCGTCGGAACGGCCGACAAACTCCCGTTCGCAGATGCGAGCTTCGACGCCGTAGTGTCGCTCGGCACACTGCACAATCTTCCCGTGGAACGGGCACTCGCGGCTTTTTCCGAGATCGCGCGCGTCAGCCGCGGCGAGCGCAACTACGTGATGGTCGAGTCCTTTCGCAACGAAAGCGAGAAGACCAACCTCATGTACTGGCAGTTGACGTGCGAGAGCCTGCTCTCCGTCCCGTCCTGGGAATGGGTCATGGGGCAGGCCGGCTATCGCGGCGACTACGGGTACATCTTCTTCGAGTAGCCGCGACATCGCGGCTTGCTGCGAGGTCGACGCTCAGGCGAATCCGGCGCGTTCCGCGGGTGTCAGGGGAAGCTCGACAGCGGCATGGACGCGTGCGGACAGGACCCCCGCCTCGATCACGGCCATGACCGCCAGCGCCTGTTGTGCCGTGACGCAGGTGCCGAGGTTGCCGTGCAGGGCATCGACGATACCCCGGTAATAGAGACGCTGGTCGCCGGCGATTGCGGAACTCAGATGAGAGCCGCCTGTGCCGTCGAACAGAACAAGCCTATCAGGATCGTCCCCCCAACCTGGATCGCCCGGGCGCATGCCGTTGCGCAACTGCTGTTCCTGCCGGTCGGCGGCCTGCTTGACCAGGCTGCCTTCCGTCCCATGCACGGTGAACCGGGCCGTTCCCCCGGCGGCCAGCGACCCCGAATGAAGGATCACGCGCAGCTTCCCGTAATCCAGCACCACATGCGCCCAGTCGTCGGTCACAGCGCCGGTGCGCTGGATGGCCAGGTTGGCGTGCACGCGGTCGGGCAATCCGAAAAGCTGCAGCGCCTGATCCACGAGGTGGGGCCCGATGTCGAACCAGGCGCCGCTGCCGGGGCGTGCCTGCTCGCGCCAGCGGCCCCAGACCTGCGGCCGGAAGCGGTCGAAATGTGACTCGAAATGCGTGACCGTCCCGATCATGCCGTTCTCTATGGCCCGCCGGACGGTCAGGAAATCGCTGTCCCATCGCCGATTGTGGAAGGCCGACAGGAGCACACCCTGTCGGTCCGCCAGTCCGATCAGCGTCCGAGCCTCGGCGAGATCGACCGTGAACGGCTTTTCGATTACGACATGCTTGCCCGCCGCGAGGGCGGTTCGGGCGATCGGGCTGTGGCTGTCGTTCGGGGTGGCAACGACGACAAGGTCGATCGCCGGGGCGGCCGCGAGCGTCGCATGATCCGGGAAGACCGTCATCTCCGGCAGATCGGCGCGAACCTTGCCGGCGTCGCTCGACGCGACGGCGACCAGTTCGAGGCCGGCCGTGGCCCGGATCAGAGGAGCGTGGAAAATCCTGCCCGCCAGACCATAACCACAGAGGCCGACACGAACGGGAGAGGAAGAAGTCTTCATGGGGACGGCGGCAGGCTAGTCCTATCGCGCCTTCGGCGGAAGGCGCATTTTCCCGATGGCGGCGGGCCGTGCGGGCTGGGCCGGAACGCGGCCCGTAGGGATGGCGATGGACGGAAAGAGGGACTGGCGGCCGCCGCGCCGGGGCGGCCGTATACCCTCTGGCGCTGTTCGGGAAACTTCCTTTATCGGGTTGTATCCCAGGTGTCCGGTATGCTTGATGGGGCGCGGGCGGTCGCTATTTCGCGGCTCGTTGCTCGGTCATTCCTGCTCCGGAGGGGATTGGTTTGAGGACGCCCATCTTGTTTGGAGGCTGCATGTACGGCTCGTGTGGTTGCTGATGAATTCCTGCCGCCTCTGTTCGAGCACGGACCTTGCCGATTCCATCGATCTCGGCCCGATGCCGATAGCGCATCGCATGCGCAAGACGCACGAAGCGACCGATGAGACCTTTCTCTTTCGGACAATCGTCTGCCGCAGCTGCGGCCTGATGCAGATCGCCGAGCCGATCGACCCGGAAGAGCTCTATCGTGATTTCAATTACTGCTTCTCCGGCTGGAAGGCCCAGCCGCATATCGCCCCCGAACTCGCGATGCTCGGAGGTGCGACCGAGGGACGGTCGGTGCTCGAGATCGGCTGCAACGACGGTCTCTTCCTCCTCGAGGCACGGAAGTCAGGCTTCGGCCCGTTGCTCGGCATCGAGCCGAACCCGATAGCGGCAGGCCACGCAAGGACAGGTGGTATAGAGGTCGTGAACGAGATGCTGTCGGTCGATCTCGCCCGCAGTCTCGTGGAGAAGCGCGGCCGTTTCTCGATCGTGGTCCTGCGCCAGGTGCTGGAGCACCTGGCCGACCTGCCGGGCTTCTTCGCCTGCCTGGATATCCTCCTGGAGGAGGAGGGCATCCTGTTCGTCGATGTCCCGGATGTCGAACGAGGCGTCGTCGTGGGCGACGTGACGATGCTCTGGGAGGAGCATGTCAATTCGTTCACGGAGGCCGTGCTGGAGGCCACCCTCGCGCGGTTCGGGTACGCGGTAAGTGCGCGCGAGCGCTACAATTTCTCGGGAGGGACCATTGCGGTCTGCGCGCGCAAGTCGCCGAACGCAGCGCCCTCGGTCGATCTCGTCGGGCATATCCAGCGGGCTGCGAGCTTCTCCGAGCGCGTCGGCCGCTACCAGGAACGTCTGCGGGGTGTGTTCGAGCAGGCCAGGCGCAAGGGCGTCCGCAATGTCGTCTATGGTGCCGGCAATCGTGCCTGCACCCTGGTCAATTCTGCCGGACTGGCCAACCTCGTCGACTACGTCGTCGACGATCAGCCCGAGAAGCAAGGGCTTTTCATGCCCGGAAGCGGTCTCTCGGTAAAGCCGTCACAGCTGCTTGCACAAGAGGCGAGCCCCATCCTCTGTCTGCTGGCGGTCAACAACGAGCACGAGGAGAAAGTCGCCGCGAGGCTAAGGGCGTCGACGGCCGTGCCACCGATCGTCTTCACCGCGCTCTCGCCGAGCGACATCTGGGCGGAACTCGACCGCGTGGAAGCGGAGCTCGACAGGCTTTCGGAGGCCGCGTGACCACCACGCCACGCGCCGGGCTGCTGCACGAATACTACCGCGACGCGGGCCGGTCCCCGACGTTCGGCGCGCTGAAGAGCGAGGCAGATCTCGACGGATTCAGTCGTCGGCGCGCCGAACTGTTCGGCCAGAAGCTGCATCTGCCGGTGAGGCTGTTCCGGGGCGCGCGGGTCCTCGAATTCGGCCCCGACACAGGCGAGAATGCTCTCGCGTTCGGCCGATGGGGGGCACGACTGGAACTGGTCGAGCCGAACCAGGCGTCGTGGCCGCAGATCCGGGCGTACTTCGAGCATTTCGGCATGGCCAACAGCCTTGTCGGCCTGCGCGGGGAGACGCTCCAGGATTTCGCCCCGGTCGAGCCCGCGGACATCGTGATCGCCGAAGGCTTCATCCATACGGTGAAGCCGGAGGCGATGTGGATCGACGTCGTGCGTCGTGCGCTGGCGCCGGGCGGCTTCGTCGTGCTGTTCTACTACGAGCGGACGGCGCAGCTCATGGAGCTGTTCCACGCCGCTTCGTTTGCCGAGTTCTGCCGTCTCTCCGGCATGTCGGGCGTTGCCGCGGCGCGGCGCATATTCGGGGCGAAATGGGACTCCATTCCCCATGTCCGGGCCTTCGAATCATGGGTCATGGACGTTCTCGAGAACCCCTACACGCGAACGGCCTTCACGCTCGACGCGCCAGCGCTCGTCAACGACATGGCGGCTGCCGGCCTCGATTTCTACCAGTCCTGGCCGCGGTACCGAGACGAGCTGCGGATCAAGTGGCACAAGACCCCGGAGCCGAAGGACGGGGTCGTGGCCGAGGTCGCATCCCATCTTCCACGCATGGCGCTGGGACATGCCCTCGGGCAGCCTCTCCTCGTCGTCGGCAGTGGGGAGACCGTGCGCCGCTGCCGGGAAACGCTGGACGACCTTCTCGGATTGGTCGACGGTGCCATCGGGCAGGGAGGGGCAGCGGTGTGGGCGCATATCGGCGACGCCCTCGCAGCGCTGCAGCAGACGATCGGAGCGCCGGCCGATGTCTTCGCCGCCGATCCCGGCGTGCGTGACAGGGCCAGTGCCACCCTAGCCGGTCTCGTGACCTGCGCACGCGTCCTTGCTGCGGGGCAGGTGGACGACATTGTCCGGTTCATGTCGGGCGATCCGACATTCCTGTCGACATGGGGGCAGCCGGCACATTTCTGCGTCTTCCAGAAGGCCCCGACCGAAAGCGCCGCGGGCCCGTCGGACTAGCTGGGCGAATCCGCGCATGTTGATCCGCTCTTCCCACCGGATATCGATACCTGCATGCGGCCACGGATCGGTCGGACTGCGCCGTGTCCCAGCTTCAACGTATTTGGACGTGAAACCATGAAAACGCTCGTCACCGGCGCGGCCGGCTTCATCGGCAGCCATCTCGTGGACAGGCTGCTGGCGGAAGGGCATTCCGTCGTCGGCATCGACAATCTCGCCTGCGGTTCGGACATCAACCTCGCCGACGCAAAGGCCAATCCGAACTTCCGCCTTCATATCGCCGACGTGGCGGATGCCGCGGCGATCGCCTCCTGCTTCGAGGGCGTCGATTGGGTCTTCCATCTCGCCGCCCTGGCCGACATCGTTCCGTCGATCCAGCAGCCGGTGCCATACCACCGCGCCAACGTCGACGGGACGGTATCCGTACTGGAGGCAAGCCGGGCGGCGGGCGTGAAGCGCTTCGTCTATGCCGCGTCGTCGTCCTGCTACGGCATTCCCGACACCTATCCGACGCCGGAGGATGCGGAAAAGCGGCCGATGTACCCCTATGCCCTCACCAAGTATCTGGGGGAGGAGTATGTCCTGCACTGGGCGAAGACCTATGGCTTGCCAGCCGTGTCGCTCCGCTTCTTCAACGTCTATGGCCCGCGCGTGCGGACCAACGGCACATACGGCGCCGTGTTCGGTGTTTTCCTGGCGCAGAAGCTGGCCGGACTCGACTACACCGTCGTGGGCGATGGCACCCAGACCCGCGACTTCACGTATGTGAGCGACGTGGCGGCAGCCGTCGTGGCCGCAGCCCGTAGCGAGGCGACCGGCTTCGCCATGAATGTCGGGTCGGGCAACACCTACAGCGTCAATCGCCTGGTCGAACTGCTGGGGGGCCGCGTGACCTACATCCCCAAGCGGCCTGGCGAGCCGGACTGTACCTTCGCCGATACGACGCTCATTCGCAGGACGCTCGACTGGACGCCACGCGTCTCGTTCGAGGAGGGAGTCGCGAAGATGCTCGAGAACATCGAGTACTGGCGCCAGGCGCCGGTCTGGACGAAGGACAGCATCAAGGAAGCGACCGCGGACTGGTTCAGATATTTGGGAAAGGGCAGTTGAGGAAGGGTAGCCGCGCCGTCGAACCGGCTGCCCCAACTCTAGACTTTCTGGGCCTTTCGGTCGAAGGTAGGCCTGCTTCGGAAGACGTTTTCGAGCGTTGAGGGGATATTGCAGTTGACTGGAAATACGCCGCCGACTTTCGACTTTGCAGAGCGCGACCGCTACTACTGGGCCGCCCTGGAAGAGATCGTCAAACAGCAGGGTTTTAAGCTCGAAGACGTGATCAGGAACTGGTCGGCCTATGTGATGAGGCGTGACCTGATCCGTTTTCTTTCTCACTACGAGCTTTTCAAGATGGTCGTCGACCTGCCGGGCTCGATCCTCGAGTTGGGCGTGTTCCGGGGGGCAAGCTTCTTCACCTGGTCCAACCTGCTCGAAACCTTCTGCCCGTTTGATCGACATCGCAAGGTATACGGCTTCGATACCTTCGAAGGACTTGGCGAGTTCACCAGCGCCGACGATGCCGATGCGAACGGCAAGGTCCGCAAGCCGGATCCGTCGGTGCTTCGTCTGCCTGGTGCCTTCAAGTCCGATGCGGGCATGATGATGAAGCTCGTCGAGATGCATAATGCGGACAGCTTGTTTCCCAACATGGACCGCTCAAACCTGATCATTGGGGACGTGTTGGAGACACTGCCTAAGTTCCTCGGCGACAATCCGGGCCTCCGCTTCAGTCTCGTCTATTTCGATGTCGATCTCTTCGCGCCGACGCGGAAGGCGCTCGACCTGCTTTATCCACGCGTTGTCGAAGGCGGCGTATTGTGCTTCGACGAATATTCTCTTCAGGCGTGGCCCGGCGAGACAAAGGCGGTCGATGAGTTCTTCGCGGGCATGTCGGAGAAGCCGATGATCCGGAAGTTTCCTTGGGCGCAGACTCCTTCCGGTTATTTCGTCAAAGGAAAGAACTGAGCGTGCGGGTCGACGAGATCTATTTCAACGGGCAATCGTTCGATGCGGATCGCGTCAAATCCGTCTTCGAGGAGGCGGGAGCCGTTGTCTTCAAGGGAGCGCTGGATCGTTCTGTCGTGACGGGATACGCCGATGCCCTGAGGTCCCTTGCGGTTGCACGCTTGCATAGCATTGGAGTGCAGCCGGAAGACGATACCGATCTCGATGCTTGCGGCCGCCAACTGCTGGCGGTCGGTGCCGGCCATCTTGGCGAGCTTTTCCACATTGCGCGGGAAATTCGCGAGCAATACGAGCTGCTGTTTGCTTCCGGCATGAACCGCGTGATCGGGGCCGTCATGCCTGCAGCCGTTGTTCAAGTCGTGCCGGAGAGTTGTGGCATCCGCATGGATGCACCGAACGAAGACGATCGCGGGTTTCACTGGCACTATGACTATGCCTACATTTCCACGTCGCTGGATGGGGTTACAGGGTGGGCGCCTTTGATGCCCATGTCACCGGACATGGGTTGGCTCAAGGTGGTGCTGGGATCGCACAAGAGAATCCACCCTGTAGCAGTGAGAGCACCGAAAGAACCCCGAGGGCCGTTTCTCGGCCACCACGTTTTCTCGCTCCACCAGCCCGACATCGAGGGGTTCGAGCGCGACGGCGTCGAGGTTCCAGATGTCGGGCCAGGTGACCTTTTGGCGATCCATTGCTGCCTGCTGCATCGCAGCGGGTACAATCGCGCGAATAGGTCACGCTGGACCGCACTTTGCCGCTTTGGCAACGCCGCCGACCGGGCCGTTGTGGAGCGGGGATGGCGCAGCGTTCGGAGCGCCGACGGAAGCAGGCTATTCCACACCCTGCATCCAGATCTCGTGCATTTCGAGGCCGACACCCCAGTTCGGTCCACTAGCTAATCGAGGGTATCTCTGAAATGGAACCTAGGTTTGCCTCCACGGTCGACGGCAATCTGCTGTCGCGTGCCAACCTTATGCAGTTCATGCGGGCGTTCTTTCGGGCCTCTGACATGAGCCGGGGCTACTACATGGAGTTCGGCGTGCTGAATGGCTCGTCGCTGGTCGAGAGCTGGGGCATGCTTCGAGGTCTTCTCACGCATCTCTACGGTTTTGATAGTTTTGCGGGCTTGCCGCCGCTGAGCAGCGAGGATGCCGGCGCTAAGCCGCTGATGCCGGCGTTCGACGAAGGCAATTTCGTCTCGATGTCACGAGATCGCGTCAACGAAACTGTGCTTGCTGCCACCCACGGTCTGCCGCCATCAATGCTGACCCTCACGGAGGGCTTCTACGAGAAATCCTTGCCCGTCTTCGACAAGACGCACCTCGTCGACAAGGGGCCATGCCTCGTGGCTCACGTCGACTGCGATCTGTATTCATCGTCGCTCGACGTGTTCCATTTTCTCGATGACGTCGTCACGACCGGTACGTGGCTGTTGCTCGACGACTACTGGTGCTATCGCGGCTCCCCGAAGCACGGGCAGCGAAAGGCCTTCGAGGAATGGATGGCGACGTCCCGCCGCATCGGGGCTACTCCTTACGCGCCCTATGGTGGTTTCTGTCAGGCCTTCATCCTGCACGAGAAGTAAGCCTGCTGGCGACAGATTCACAAGGAGGTCGAGCCATGATCTCACCGGCTCAACTCGAAGCCTATGACCGGCTTGGCTATGTGTATCTGCGCAACGCATTGCTGCCGGGTCTGCTCGAGGATGCTCGCGAATTGATCGAGCCATGGGTGGATTTCCAGATCGAGGAGTGGCGGCAGCAAGGGCGAATTGACCGCAGCTATCGCGAATTCGACTTCTGGCATCGCCTGCTTGAGGCTTGGCGTGCGGCGGGCAAGCCGATGTTCCGGCGTCGCCCCAATCGTTTCCTCATAAACCGCCAACTGTACGATTTCCTGCATTCGCCTGTGTTGCTTGACATCGCCGAGCGAGTGCTAGGTACGGCCGAACTAAGCGTGCACGGCATTTTCAACGCTCGCCCACAGCTCCCAGACGCTCCCTGGACGGAGACGCCGTTCCATCAGGATAGCCAGTACTGGAGCTTGAACTACGGCGGAGAGGAGCCTGATCGCGAAAGACGCACGCACGTCCTTACAATATGGATTCCGTTGCAGCCAACGGACGATAAAACCGGCGGTCTCCAGATCCTCTCACGGCAGGACACTGGCGATATCTTGTTTGCGGCCCACGATTACGATTTTTCCACGACAGGCTATCTCGGCCTCTCTCCAGCCGACATTGCACGCTATCCCAAGATCTGCGAGCCGATGCAACAGGGGGATGTTCTACTCTTCAATCAGCGGACACCGCATGGAGCGGCGCCCAATGTCGCCGATAGGATTCGCTGGTCAGTGGATATCCGCTACGAGGCGACCTCGACGGCGACCGTCGTCGGCCGCCGCTTCGGATTCGTCGTGCAGAGCGGCGACACCTCGACGGTGACCCCTTACGAGGACTGGGCCGAGCGCACTGCTAGCTTCCGCTGACGGCGTTTCAGCGAGCTATTGCACTCGCATCACGAAGGCCTCCCGAGCGTCCAGCTCCGGTAGCGCCGGTTGGTTAGATCATAGGCTCGTGCGGTTGCCAAAGCCTCGTCGACCTCGGCAAGGGCTCGTCCCTCGACCGGTCGCCATTCACCACCTATCTCCGTCGTAGAGTAGCGAAGTTGCGAACGGAAATACCAAGGGCGAAGCTCTCCCCAAACGCCCCAAAGCCAAAGGCCGACGTCGCGCGCTACCATTCTGTTCGGCTGCGCGTCCCCTTGACCGATGACCGGCTCGCTTTCCACGCCGAAGCCCGCGATCTCGTCGTCTAAGACGAGATGGACGCGCTCGCAAGAAAAGCCCGCCCGCTCCATGAAGCGGCTGTCGACCGGATCGATGGTGAGTTCGTAGGGATGTTCGGTCGCGGCCGCGCGAATACAGACCGGATGATAGTGGTTGGAGTGGATCAGAACTCCAGTATCCCCCACGCGCCAGCAGAGCATGATCGGCATCAGTGCGAAGCAGTCCGATTCGGCGAAATAGCCGTCCGGAATGTGCTCGACATATAGTCGGCTTACCTCGGGAGACGGGATCGCCAGCAGGCCGTCCTCCGTGCGGAAGGTCTCGATCATCGGCTGGACCTCGTCGCCGAGGCGGATACCCATCAGAAGGATGACGTCCTTACCGGCATCCATATGCCGACCTATCGCCTCGAAGGAGCCATCTGCGAAGATGGCATCTGCGCCCAAGGGAATCGCGAACCCGCCGTGTCTGCGTGCAACGGTAAGAGCCACGTAATGAGCAGATGACATCAGCAGGAACTTGCAAGTCCGCGCGTAGTAGGGGCCAAGCTCCTCGCCGTAGGCCCTCTTCATCGGTGCGGAAAAGTCGATTAGCTCATCCGGATAGACGATAAAGTGTATCGAGGCGCAAGAGCGAAGGCGATTAAATGTGCTGTCTGTCTCTAGTTGCATCCGTGTCGCTTCAGTCGTGAAAACCACGAAATGCACTTTCCGTCCGCACGCAAGACCCGGCAGATTGCCCGAGGCGAGCAGGGAGGCACACAGGTATCGGACGAAGTCACGCGCGTATGTTTCACCCCAGACCGGGCAGGCGATCACATAGGGACATGGCCCCTCGGGTGTCTGCATCTCCCGATCCAGCTCTTCGATCCACTGTTGGTAGAGTCCAGACAGGATGTTGAAATAGACAGCGAAGCAATCGCCGGGATCGATCGACAGCACGCTTTCAAAAAATTCTCGTGCATCAGCGGCCGTTCCGTGCCGAAGGATGGTGATGCCGGTTTCGTGCCTCAGCCTAGCGTGATGCGGAAAGGCATGCGTTGCTTGTCGGTAGACCGATAGCGCGTCGCAATGACGGTTTACCCGATCGTACATCACGCCGAGCTGGATCGCCGCATCTGGCGAGGGCAGCAGGACCCAGGACTGCTCCGCCTTTATGATTGCGTCCGTCACCCTGTGAGGGTCCGCCGCCCAGATTTCGGTTGCGTCTTGCAGGAGCGCCGCAGCGAGGCGGGGAATATCGTCGTAGAGCTTCTGTTTCTCCGGCCGCTGATCCTGCTTTGGCGGAGGAGCCATGCCGAATATCCGGCGGATGGTCTCGGCGATCGTCATGTGACACCCCGGAGAGACGGCAGTCGGAGATACGACGGTTTGTCCTGCACGTCAGGCTATTGCCTGCATTGGCTGTTCCCAGCTGCCGCGTGACAGGATTGTCTCCGGCAGGTCTTCGCGCCCCAAGCCCCAGCCAGCATCGTTCGTCGCAATCGTCGTGTCGCCCCGAGCGTAGCGGGTTGCCTTGGCGACGAAGTTTCGTTCGATCGAGGGTGCGAGGATATCCTCGACGCCGCGCACGCGACGACGCGGGTAGTCGAGCCAGATGCGGAGGTTGGCGGCAAGGCGCCGCCTGTTGGTCTCGACGAGCCTGCGGTCGAGGCGGAGCTGCCAGTCCTTCCAGATGACGCTCATCCTCTGCAGATGCGTATTGCCGTGCAGGATCTTGTAGATGTGGCAGGCGTCCGGCAGGCACACTTCCCGAGCGCCATGCGCCGCGGCGGCGTGAAGCGCGATCGAATCGCCGTCCAGACACAGTACCGTCGGATCTTCCGGAAAGCCGCGGATACGTTGCCACATCTTGTTGGACATGGGCATGAAGTCACCGCACGCGTTGGTGTGAAGGTCGCGGATCTGCCAGTCGATGCTATGGCTCAAACGGCCATTCCGGACCGCGACGTGTCGGCCGAGTTCGGCGAGGAGTGCATCGTCGGGCAAACGCATCCAGTCCACATCCTCGGGAGGGCGGACATCGACCCTGTCGCAGCGATAAACGCACGATGGGTCGAGAGCCTGTCGTGCGATGTGCGCGACCAGAGCCTCGGTGTAAAAAGTGTCGATCGCCTTTGGTTGTATGAACTGCCCTCGCGCCCGTCGGATGCCGACATTGGCTGCGTTGCTGGGGTGCATGCCACGGTGCTGCCAACCCTTCGCACGCTGATGAAAGCGAGCATCGACACTTACCAGCCGAAGCGTGACATAAGGTGCCTCAGGAAGCGCGTTCAGAACCTCGGACAGCCGCGGCCGATCCGTGGGGGGATTCCAGTCCACCACGACGATCTCCGAGGGAATGCGATGCCTGTCGAGCTGGCGCTGCAGAAACCCGATCGCGTGCAGCAGGCGAGCCTCGTGGTTGCTCGTGTAACCGTCGTTGCGCGTCCAGCAGACAACAGAGAGGTAAGGGCGAGGCGTCATTTTCGAAGCATACTCTTGGCTACCCGGAAATCGAGAGCGCGGGCTCCGACCGCGGTAACCGGATTTGCCGCGAAGAAGAGAGCATCAGGCATCAAGAGGGGTAGAAACTCGGGTCGTTGGCCTCGAATGCCCCGACATACTCTTTGTAGGACATTGCGCTCGACCAGCCGGCCTGTGCCTGGGACTGCCCGGCGAGCAGTTCGAGCGACAGATCGACATCGATGAGCTCGCCAACCCTTTCCCGAAAGGTCAGCAATATCTCCGCCGCACCGTCGGGTTGGTTCCACATCGACAGTATGGCCGAGAGCTTGACGAGTTTGGACGGCGAAAGTTCGAGCGGCGGCATGTCGGTCGCCACGGGATCGCGTACGTAATACGCTTCTGCCTGGAAGGCCCTGCCGCTTATGTTCTGCGCCGGCATCGTGATGGCAAAAGGCGCAGGCATGGCAGACATCGCGTAGGTGCGCACGTCCAGTCGGGCCAGGACAAAGCCCTGCGCGCACATGAAGCGATCGGTGTTGTGAAAGGAGTGTTCGACGTCGCCGGGGGAGCCATAGAGGTTGACCTCCAGGCTCGCGGCGATCACGCCGAGCCTGCCGAGGTGAGCGTCGAAGGAGTTGAGGACGTCGAAATCCGGGCCGTCGATGTCGATCTTGAGAATGTCGACGTCGGTCCATCCCAGCCTGTCGATCTCGTCCGGAACGATGACAGGCTTGGACGGATCGGCGATCTGGGTCAGGTCCCAGGCATTGTGCTGAAGCTTCTCGCCGAGCGAAGCGGTCTGAAGCCGGGCGTCGTTCAGGGCCCGCATCCGCCCGGCGCAGAAGCGGGGGAAGGGGTTCCGCAACAGCCTGGGGCGATTCCCAGCCTTTATGGCGAAGGGATGATCGGCGGGAATGCCGACGAATCCTGCGAGATAGTGAATATCCGGATGAGTTTCGAGCGAAGCAAGACGGTTGCATTCGTCTATGCTTGCGTCCAGCGCCAGTACCCTCAGCTTCTCGCCGAACATACGCCAGACAGGATCGATGCCGCCCGAGCATCCTACGTCAATGTAAGTCAAGTGCTCCAAGCGCAGGGCGCCGGCAACATAAGCAGCAAACGCCGTGGTCATCATAATGGGGAATAGCCTGCGTGAACAGCGAGCGTCAATTGGGACAACACACGAATATCGCGCGGTGCGTGTTGCAGTGCTTCGGAGGCGCAGAAGACCGTCCAGCTTGTGGAAAAGTGAGGAGAGACGCCGTTTGAGGCGTTTATAGGCCCGGTAAACTTGACGATATCTACGGCGTGGGCTAGCGGACCCCGGACGAGGAAGCCCGTTCGGATCGACAGGCCCTGCGGCCGTTGCAAATGCCTGCGACCGACGGAAGGCCAAGGCGGAGTTTAGCGTGTGAGCGCATCAAGCATTCTGGAACGTATCGCCGGGAACCTCAGGCCCGTCCTTCGGTTCGGCAGCGTGGATGAAGCGAGCCATGCTCATGTCGGGCAGCAATCGCCGGAGATGCTGTTCCTGCGGGGCCGCGCGCTTGGCAGGTCGGGTAACCTGCGCCATGCAACGAAGCTTTTCCAAGATGCGGTAGCGCTCGACCCCAATTTCGCCGACGCCCTAGAAGCGGAAGGCGAGGCTTGGGACCTCATGGGCGAGGGGGAGCGGGCGCGTGAGCTATTCCGAACAGCCCGCGCCGCCCGGGCGCGCCAGATCATGGGACCGCCAGACCGGCATTATGTCCTCCGGCAACGGGGGCGATTTGCGGCCGAGATACTCGCCTATGATTCGGTCGTCGCGGCGCTCAGGAAGCATTCGCTGCCGCATCTGGCCCGTGGCAACGCCCATCTGGCAGCGGGCCGGCCGGCCATGGCGCTGGCGGACTACGAGCAGGCCCAGAAGCTGCAGCCGGATTTGATCGATATTCATGTCGTCCGGGGCGAGGCCATGATCCAGCTTGGTCGTCTCGAGGAAGCGACGAAGGAATTCGACACCGTGCTGGCAAAACGTCCTCGCGATGCCGAGGCGCTGGGCGGCCGGGCGATCGCACGGATCGGCCAGGGCCTGGTCGCGGAAGCTGGTGCGGACTGGACCGCGCAGGCGGCGGTGCTGGCGCATCGGCCAGCGGCGGTGGCCTGTATCGCGTTGCGCCGCGCCGTCTACGAGGAAGCCCTGCCGCTGCTGGAGAAGGCGGTCTTGTCGGACCCTGACTATCCCTATTGGCCCGTCTACCGCGCGGCCGCAGCCCGTCGGACCGGTGCGGCCGGCGCACTCGGTTCCGAGGCAGGCGTGACCGGATGGCCGGCCTTGCTGCTGGCGTTCCATCGTGGCGACGTCGACGCCGCCGCAATGCTCGCCCAGGCCGACACGGACGGTCGCCGGGCGGAAGCGCTCTTCCATATCGGCGTTGCGGAGCACCAGACCGATCCGGCCGCAGCCCGCAAGCGCTGGCAGGAGGTGGTCGCCATCAACCAGCCCTGGCTGATCGAGTACGCTGCGGCCCGGAACGAGCTTTCGCGGGCATAGGTACGTCGCCGTCGACCAGACCTGCCGTTTTGTGAGGGACCGATGTTCTCCGTCATTCTTTATGGCCGCAACGACAGCCACGGCTACAATCTCCACAAGCGCGCGGCCATCAGCCTGAACGCCCTGTCGGAGGTGATGTCGGATCCCGACGACGAGATCCTGTTCGTCGACTACAACACGCCGGACGATCATCCGACCTTTCCGGAAGCCATCCACGATACGCTGACGGACAAGACCAAGCAGGTGCTGCGGGTGCTGCGCGTCCGCCCCGATCAGCATGCGCCTCTCAGGTCGCAGACCCACCTGGTGGCGCTCGAGAGCCAGTCGCGCAACGTCGCCCTGCGCCGGTCGAATCCGAACAACCGCTGGATCCTGTATACCAACACCGACATGCTGCTGGTGCCGCGCGTCGAAGGCGAGTCGCTGAGCGATATCCTGGGCTCGGTGCCGGACGGCTTCTATCAGATTCCGCGGTTCGAGTTGCCGGAAATGCTGTGGGAGGCGGCGTTCGACCGCAAGGATCCGGCAGGAAACCTCGCCAAGCTGCGAGACTGGTCCGTCCGCTACCATCTCAACCAGGTCGTCCACAACTTCATGCCCATGAAGTACGATGCCCTCGGCGACTTCCAGGCCGCGCTACGCCAGGACATGTTCGACATCCATGGTTTCGACGAGACCATGATCAAGGGTTGGCACTGCGATTCCAATCTGGCGGCGCGACTTGCGCTCTACCGCGGCCGGGTGGACACCCTGATCGACCGGCTGTTCGGCTACCATTGCGACCACACGCGCGTCGCGGCAGCCAACAACAAGGGCCGCCAGACCAAGATGAACGATCAGGACCGTTACATCTGGAACGTGTCCTCGCCCTATATCCCGGAGCAGGCCGAGACCTGGGGATGGCCGGACACCAAGATCGAGGAGATCAGGCTCGATCGCGACACGCCTTATCAGCGCTTCACGGCCGGCCTCGACGCCGCTCTGGAGCCGGCGACCGTGCCTTACTCCCACACGAGCCTGGAGTGGCATCTCTACGACGACCTGACATACGACATCCCGCACACCCTGCCGTTCGTCTGCGACCAGATGCTGACCTACCCGCGCGAAAGCTCGGTGATGGTCGTGGCGGCCCGCGCCGAATTCGTCGAGCGCTTCGTCCGTTCGTGGAAGGCGATGGGTTTCACGGGGCCCGTCCTGGTGCCGGAGGAGTGCGAGGGATTGCCTGCGGCAAGCGATGGGCTGGTTCGCGGAACGGTCGACGATCTCGTTGCAAAGGCCGACATGTTCGTCTTCGAGTTCGGCCTGGCAACGCAGCGCAGCAACGAGCCGATCCGCACCGGGCGGCCCAGCACCAAGATCGACCGCGAACGTCTCAAAGTCGTATCGCGCATTTTTCGCCAGATCGCATCGACCGAAGCGGACACGCGCCCGCCGAATCGTCGCACGCCGCGGCGCTTCGTCGGCGTGAACGTGATCTACAACAAGTTCTGGCCGATGTTCACGAACTACGTCGGGGCCAATATCAATCCGTTCTGCGCCCAGGTGCTGGCAGGGCTGCCACGCAACGATGCGAGCCTTCGCGGCAAGGTGCTGCGCTTCCGCGGCCGCCACGCGCTCTAGGCGACGCGGCACTCAGTCGATATCGAGCGGGTCGCAGTCGCTGCCTGCTTCGGAGCGTGTGGACGGCGTCGTTCCTGCATGAAGCGTTCGGGCTCCTGGCGCTGCCGCCGAACGCTTATGACCGGTCCTTCCGGCGCTTGAAGATCGGTTACGCTTCTTCGGGGTAGAAGATCGAAGCATCTGCCTCGAAGGCAGCTACATAATCGGCGAAAGGAAGAGCGCTCGGCCGGGCATGCTGGGCCTGCCCGGCCAGCAGTTCCAGTCCCAATTCCACATCGATCACGGTCTCGAACCTCGATCGATATGCAAGAATCAGCTCTGCCGCCGAATCGGGCTGGTTCCACAGCGACATGATCGCAGCGAGCTTCGCGAGTTTACCGGTCGTCATGCTCTCGCCCATGCCCTGCCAATGAGGCGCCGCCGGATCGCGAGCGTAGTAGGCTTCCCCCTGGAAGGGGCGGCCGCCGGTCGTCTGGGCGGGGGCGCCGATGGCGAAGGGCAGTGGCAGAGCCGACATCGAATACGTCCTCACGTCGAGCGCCAGCAATTCGAAGCCGCGTTCCCGCAGGAATCGATCGGTGTTGTGGAAGACATGTTCGGTCGGATGCGGGCCGCCGTAGAAATTCACCTCCGCGCGCAACGCCAGGATGCCCAGAGAATCGAACAGGCCGTCGAACGAGTTGAGGACCTGATAATCGTAGCCGTCAATGTCGACCTTCAAGAAATCGACATCCGACCAGCCCGCTTCGGCGATACAGTCGGGCACGATGACCGGCTTCTCGGGGTCGCCGAGCTTCGTCAGCATCCACACATTGTTGTGCAGTTTCTCGCTCAGGCTCGCGACAGCCAGCCGCTCGCGCTTCATGTCGAAGAGGCGGCCGGCGCTGGTGCGCGGGAAGATGTTGCGATTGTAGAGCGGCAGGTTGGCAGCATCGGCGGCGAGCTTGAAAGGGTGTGTTTCGGGAATACCGACATAGCCGCCGATATAGTGCACATCCGGGAATGTCTCCTGCGCGGCCAGCCGCTCGCACTCGTCGATCGATGCGTCGAAGGCGAGCGCGCGCAGATTGTCCCCGAACAGGCGCCACACCGGGTCGATCCCGCCGGAGCAACCGATATCGACGAGGCTGAACCGTTCGTTTGCGAGAGTGCCTGCGACATAGGCCGCGAACGCGCTGCTCATGTCACTGCCGTCCGTCGGCATTGCGCTGGATGCGATAGAACTTCTTCGCGACCGGGTCGTCGAAGAGCGGCGTAGCCGTGAAGCGCCGGTGGAGCATGCTATAGATCGCCTTCGCCTTGGGCGCATCGCAGACCGTAGACATGTACGCCACGAAAGCCGGTTCGCTCATTTCCCATACATAGTCGGCGACGACCTCGTAGCCGAGGTCGAGCGCTCTGTCGATCTCGCCGGCAAGCCGGTCGGCGGTCTGGATGCTGTCGTCTCCGGGATGGTGTATCGGCGCGTTGACGAGGGCGATGAACTTGAACTTCGGTAGCGGGGAGGGCGCCGGCCCGAGCCTCGGGAAATAGGTCCAGTCGCCCCGCCACTCGTAGAACATTTCCGACATCACCTGCTCGAAGCCGTGGAACAGGAACACGGTACGCGCGGGATCGACCTGCCGCCCGATCCGCTCCAGGGCGCCTCGCCACGCACTGTCGGCACCACGCACCGCTTCCGTCCGATTGGCGTTGTAGTACAGCAGGGCGCAGGAGAGGCCTGCGACCAAGAGGGAGGCGACGCTACGGACGGGACGTGGGATCGCAGCAAGGATCGCAGCCACCGCGACGGTGAGCCAGATCATGACATTGATCTGCATCTGCGGGTCCTGAGGCTGGGAGTAGAGGTTCAGGAACTCGCCGGCGAGGAAGGTGATGCCGAAAACGGCCGCCGTCACGCGCAGGCGGACATCGTGAATATTCCGCGCAAGCAGTATGAGTGCCGCAAGAGCGGCGAATCCGATGAGAGCCGACGCAAACACCATCTCGCGGATGATCGACGGGAGATAGGAGACGTCGCCGAAATTCGTGCCGCCCACGAGGTACTGCGTGACGCCTGCCCACATGAGGAGCAGTTTGCGCGCGGCGAAGCCGCCCCAACCAGTATCGTACCCCTTGCCGGTCCACAGCAGGTCTGCGACCGAACCGGCATTGCCTTCCTGTGGTCCCCACAGGAGCATGGCGAGTTCTGCGAAACCGACCATGAGGACGACGAAGAACGCAGCCCGGCCGATCCGCCGCCAGAGCGTTCCCGGACCGACCAGCAGCGCGACCAGCAGTGCCGGCAGGGTCGGAAACATCAGTCGCCACTCGGACAGCCAGGCCAGCGTGAAGACGAAACACACCGCGGCGATCCGAAACAATGTCGGGCGGTCGAACCACAAGCAGGCCAGCACCATGGAGGCGAGCAGCAGCGTGTAGGAGGGGAGGATGTCCTCGTTGCTGACGGCAAGATTGAGGAAGAAGGCACTAGCCAGATGGAACAGGACAGCGGCCCAGGCGACGAGACGCGACGCGAAGAGGCGCCTGACCAGGATGTAGACGAGGCAGAGGGAGATCGCCGCGAAGAAGCAGTTGATGTAGGCGATCTGGCGGCGGGGGTCGCCGGCGAGGATACCCAGCAGGTCGAGCAACTGGCAGAGGCGCGCCATCACCGGATAGTAGAGATAGTTGGAAGCGTCGAGCGACGCACCTGCCGGGTCCGCCATCCAGGTCCGGATGGTCAGTGCCTTGAAGATTCCGTTGCTCGTAAGAGCCTGCGGATTGTCGATCCAGCCGACGAGCAGGGTAAGTCCCGTCAGCGAGAGGCCGAAGACCAGCGCGAGATCGACCTGCAAGCCTTCGTCGCCATAGCGGCTGCTCCGCTGTGCAGGCGGTGCGCCTACCGTCCCCATGTCAAGATCCACACCTGTCGACTAGTGCCACGAAACCGGCCCGCCTCCAAGGCAACCACGGCAATGCTTATCGCGGTGCTTTAACAAGCCTAACGAAAGTCCCGGCTACCGGGTCCTCGTAGAGAGGGATCCCGACAAACGAGGTGTGGAGCATCCGGTAGAGCGCGGCCGCCTTATCGTGGTTGGCGACGGTTGATAGTTCGAGTGCCATCTTTTCTTCGCTCCATCCCCAGAGGTTGACGGCAACGACGTTGTAGCCAAGGCTCATGGCCTTCTCAATCTCACCCTTGAGCTCGTCTGCCTGTTGCTCCGGCGTGAGGCGCGGTCGATTTACCGGGCCGCTGACGAGGGCGAGAATCTTGAACTTCGTCAGGGGCGTCGGCGCGGGGCCAAGCGTCTCGAAGAAGCGCCATTCGCCTTTCCAGTGGTAGAATGTCTGCGAAACGAGCGGCTCGAAGCCCTGGACAAGCAGGAACGTGTTCGCCGGATCTACCTCGCGCTCCATACGGCCCAGCGCTTCCCGCCAGCGGGCATCCTCGCCGCGTGTTGCGACGAGCCCATGGGCGTTGTGGACGAGGATGCCGAGCGACAGGACTAGGAAGGCTGGCAGGACGATTCTGCGGTAGCGCCGCGCGGCATGCGCCACGACTAGGGCCAGACCGACGGTGACCCACGACATCACATTGATTTGCATCTGCGGATCTTGCGGCTGCGAATAGAGATTCATGAACTCGCCGGCGGCGAAGGTGATCGCGAAAACAGCAAACACGATACGCGTCTCGACGAACGAGCGGTTTTTCCAGCAGAGGGCAAGCGTGGCGGCCGCCGTCGCGACGAGGAGGCATGTCGAGACGACGAGTTCACCCAGGATTGTCGGCACCATTTCAATGCTCGCAAGGTTACGTCCACCAACCAGCGATTCTGAAATGCCGATCCAGAGGAACACCAGCTTCCGTGTGGCGAATCCGGCATAGCCGCTGTCGACACCTTTCCCTGTCCAGATGAGGTCGCTCAAATAGTAGGGATTGCCCGCGTGGCTGCCCCAAGCCAAGTGGGCGAGGGCGGCGACCAGGAGGCCAGTAGCTAGGAATGCAGCGATACGCAGGGCACGCGTCGCGAGGCTTCCCGACGAGACCCCGAGCGCGACGAGCAGGGCGGGGATGGTAGGGAACATCAGTCGCCACTCCATCAGCCAGCCCAGCGTAAAGACGACGCCGACCATAGCGACCTGACCAAGGCGCGGGCGCGCGAACCACAGGCTCGCCATGGCCATCGACGCGAGGATCAAGGTATAGGACGGAACGATGTCCTCGTTGCTGATCGAGAGATAGAGGAAGAAGGCGCCGCCGAAATGGAAGAGGCTGGCGATGGCCGCGACCGCGCGCGACGCCGTGAGTTGCCGAATCAGGAGGTAGATGATCGCGACCGATGCGGCGCCGAAGAAGGTGTGGATGAACGCCAACTGGCGTCGGGGATCTCCTGCCATGAAGCCTAGCCCGTCCAGCAGCCAGCACAGGCGGCCCATGAGCGGGTAGTAGAGATAATTGGAGGGATCGAGCGGAGCAGTGTCTGGCGTCGTCGCCCACTGCCTCACGACGATCGCCTTGAAGATGCCGTTACCGGTGATGCCTTGCGCGTTGTCGTGCCAGACGACGAGAGCGACGAGGGATACGAAGGCGCAAAGCCAGACGCACGCGAGTTCGAAAAGCAGGAGTCTCGGGCCCAAGGGCAATGCCAACTGCCAGCTGGGTCCGGACGACGTGTCCGCTTCGCCGGGAGCTGACCGGGGCGTCGATGCGTGAGAAGAAGTCGTGGAGGGGAGCGTTGTTGCTGCCGCGGATTTTGCCATTACAGGGTGTGTAGGGCGGCCGGGCGCTGGAAGGCAATGTCATTGGTGAAGCTGGAGTGATGGCCTGCGGCTTCACTCCAGCAGGTCCTGAGGGTACTGAGGGAGGCATGAACGCTCTCGACAAATACCGGGACAAATGGCGGGAAGTGCCCGCCGGCGATGACACAGACGGTCGGCTCTATTCTTCAGACCTGATGAAGGAGACGGACGAGGCGTTTCTCGCGAGATGGCAGGACATGGCGGACCGCCGCGCGGCCGGCGCGATGTCCTGGTTCCGCCCGCTTTACCGGGACTTCTTCAAGGACCGTCGGATCCTAGAGATCGGACCGGGCGCCGGCGTCGACGGCATGCCGATGGCCGAACTGGGAGCGAAGTGGACCTTTGCCGATATCGTTCCCGAGAACCTCGCCAACCTTCGCCGCCTGGCGGCCCTGAAAGGAGTCGAGGCCGGCTTTCACCAGATCGGAGAGGATTTGTCGTTCGATGGCCTCGAACCCGGCTTCGATGCGATCCTGGTCGTCGGATCGATCCACCATGTGCCCTACGAGATGACGCGCCGGGAGGCGATGAACGCCCTCACGCTGCTCAGGCAGGGGGGCCGCTGGATCGAATTGGTCTATCCGCCGGACCGCTGGCAGCGGGAAGGCCGGATGCCTTTCGACAGCTGGGGGCGGCGAACGGACGGCGAGCGGACACCCTGGGTCGAATGGTACGACATGGAGAAGATCCGTCGGCGCCTGCGGCCCGGGCGTTTCCGGACGGTCCTCGACTTCCCCCTGCGGTCGGGCGACCAGCAATGGGTCGACCTCGAATATCTCGGTATGGGGCGGGAGAGCCTGGGGTTCGTCGATCTTCATGGAGACGTCCGGCTGCAGGCCGGCGGACGCGACAGCTGGACGTTCGAGGGCCCGCGCGGTGCCTTCCATCCGATCGCGCACATCCTCCTCGAAGGACGCCTCGGCAACTTGGCGGCCCCCTACGAGTTCGAGGTCACGCTGCGTATCGAGCAGGGCGCCGTGGGGATCGGTCTGGCCGATGCGTCGGGCAGCCACCTGCCAGACACCGAGATCGTCGCGCGGGCGGCTCCCGACCCGGTGACGATCACGCTGAGGACCGGCGAGACCCCGGCGGAGCTCGTGATCCGCAACCGCCACGAGGACCGCGAAAGTCGCTTCACCCTGCTGCGGGCCATCGTGCGCGAGGCACCCTGACGGCGTTTCAATCCAGACGCCGGCCTCAAAAGAAAAAGCCCGCCGTATGGCGGGCTTTCCTGCGTCGGTAGGGCGGGTTCAGCGGCCCTGGCCGAGATAGAGGATGTCGGCCACGTCGCCGAACTTGTCGGCCGGCAGAGTCCGCCACAGGTCGAGGATCGTGAGGCGGGCGCCATTACGCTTGCACAAAGCGGGATCGATATCCTTGTATTGCGGCCAGCCCGTCCCGACGATCAGGAGGTCGGCTTCCTTCACCGCGCTTTCCAGAGAAGAAGCGCCGACGACCTTTTCGCCGAGCACGCCGAGGGCGGCGTCCTGGGCGAGCGGATCGTGGATGGTGACGACATAGCCCGCGTCGGCGAGCTTGGCGGCCAGCTTCACGCTGTGGCTCTCCTCGACGACCGGCGTCTGCGGCTTGTAGGACATGCCGAGGATCGCGATCTTGGTGCCGGCCTTGGCGAACTTCGCGACGAGATCGGTCAGGCGCTCGACCTGGAAGTTGTTGATGCGGTCGGTCGCCTCGGCGACGTCGGCGCGCGCGCCCAGCTTGCGGGCGAGGGCGGCGAAGGCGACGTTGTCGCGCGGGAAGCAGGGGCCGCCATAGCCCATCGCGCCCTTGAGGTACTTCGCGCCGATGCGGGTATCCGCGCCCAGTGCCTTGGTCACGACGTCGACGTCAGCGCCCGGCAGGCGGTCGCAGATGTCGGCCAGCATGTTGGCGTAGGAGATCTTGGTGGTGACGTAGGTGTTGACGGAAATCTTGGTCAGCTCGGCGCTGACCCAGTTCATCCGCTGCACCGGGGGCTTCTTCTCACACATCTGCAGGTAGATCGTCTGCAGCATGTCGCCGGCCTTGGAGTCGCTCTCGCCGATCAGGATCGAGTCGGGGAAGAGCATGTCGCGCACGACGGAGCCCAGCGCGATGAATTCCGGATTGTAGCAGAGGCCGAGGTCCGGCCCGACCTTGCGGCCCGACGCCGCCTCGAGCGCGTCCTTGATGACCGTGCCGGTCGAGCCCGGCATCACGGTGCTGGTGATGACCACCATGTGGTAGCCCTTCTTCTTGCGCAGCGCCTTGCCGAGCGTCTCCATCGCCTGCAGCACGAAGCGGTTGGAGAAGAAGCCGGTGTTGTCGGACGGGGTGGGGACGATCACGAAGCTCGCGTCGCTCTTCTCCACCGCCTCGTCGGCGTCCATGGTCGCCGACAGCCGTTCCTTGTTCGCCGCGATCAGCTCGTTGAGCTGCGGCTCGACGATTGGCATCTTGCCTGCGTTCATGGCGTCCACGAACGTCTTGTTGACGTCGAGGCCGATCACGGTGAAACCGCGGCTGGCCAGGACGGCCGCGAGCGGGGCTCCGAGCTTGCCGAGGCCGACGACGTTGACACGAGGCAAAGAGGCGTTGGTCATTTTCGGGTCCATTTTGAGGGCCGGTACTGATACTGGCGCCAGCGGCGGGAAGCCATAGGGAATTTGCCCCCTCGCGCGCGACAATCGCCGCTTGCGCCCACCCGTCGCAGGGGCGAAAAATCGCCCAAAATGCCGCCATGGAGCGAGGGATTCCGATGAAAGTTGAGTTTTCGGCCTTTCCGAAGGCCTTTTCGGGCAATGTCGCCGTGTTCGTCGGGGCCGAAAAGCAGCTCCTCGCGACGGCTCAGACCCTGGAAAAGGCCCCGGGAAGCGCCTTGCCGGCCGCCCTGGCCGCCGGTCGCTTCACGGGCGCCAAGAACCAGACCCTGACGATCCTCGGCAATACCGGCGGCATCGAGCGGCTGCTCCTGCTGGGCGTCGGCAAGGGACGGGAACTCGACGCCCGCACGGCGGAGGGGCTGGGAGGCGTCATCGCGGCGGAAGCCAACGCCGCGGGCCATACGGCCGTCACCGTGGTGGTCGACCCGGTCAAGGGCAGCCGGCTCACGCCGGCCCAGATCGCGGCGCGGATCGCGCTCGGCGCCAGCCTGCGCAACTATCGCTTCGACCGGTACAAGACGAAGGACAAGCCCGAGCAGAAGCTCTCGCTCGAGACGCTGACGATCGTCGTCGCCGGGCCCGCCGACGCGCGCAAGGCCTGGACCCAGCTCGAACCGACGGTCGAGGCGGTCTTCCTCGCGCGCGATCTCGTGAGCGAGCCCGCCAATGTCCTCTATCCGGTCGAATTCGCCCGGCGCGCGAAGGAATTGACCAAGCTGGGCGTCAAGGTCGAGATCCTGGGCGAGGCCGAGATGAAGAAGCTCGGCATGCATGTGCTGCTGGGCGTCGGGCAGGGCAGCGAGCGGGAATCGCAGCTCCTCGTCATGCAGTGGATGAATGGTCCCAAGGGACAGGCGCCTGTCGCGCTGATCGGCAAGGGCGTCTGCTTCGACACCGGCGGTATCTCGCTGAAGCCCGCCGGCGGCATGGAAGACATGAAATGGGACATGGGCGGCGCGGGGGCGGTGGTCGGCGCCATGCACCTCATCGCCGGGCGCAAGGCCAAGGCCAACGTGATCGCCGTCTGCGCGCTGGTCGAGAACATGCCGGACGGCAATGCTCAGCGGCCGGGCGACGTCGTGACCTCGATGTCGGGGCAGACCGTCGAGGTGATCAACACCGACGCCGAGGGGCGTCTCATCCTGTGCGATGCCATGTGGTACGCGCAGGAGAAGTTCAAGCCGCAGGCGATGGTCGAACTCTCGACGCTGACCGGCGCCATCATCGTGGCGCTCGGCCACGAGCGAGCCGGCCTGTTCGCGAACAACACACCGCTGTCCAACAAGCTGCGCGCCGCCGGGTCGGAGATCGGCGAGAAGCTGTGGCGCATGCCGCTCGGCCCCAAATACGACAAGCTGATCGACTCCGAGATCGCCGACATGAGGAATGTCAGCAACGGGCGCGACGGCGGGTCGATCACCGCGGCGCAGTTCCTGCAGCGCTTCGTGCAGGACGGCGTCGCCTGGGCCCATATCGACATCGCGGGCGTCGCCTGGTCGAGCAAGGGCGACGAGACCCGGCCCAAGGGCGCGACGGCGTTCGGCGTCCGTCTGCTCGACAAGCTGGTCGCCGACAACTACGAGCGTTGAACGATCCATGGCGACCGAGGTCAATTTCTACCACCTGACCCGGTCCTCGCTCGAGGATACGCTGCCCCGCCTGCTGACCAAGACCCTGCAGGCGGGCGAGCGTGCCGTCGTCATGCTCGGCTCGCCCGAGCGCGTCGAGTCGCTCAATAATCTGCTCTGGACCTTCGATCCGAATGGTTTCCTGCCCCACGGTGCAGCACGGGACGGCGAGGCCGACCGGCAGCCGGTCTGGCTGACGCATCTGGACGAGAACCCCAACGGCGCCGCGTTCCTGTTCCTCGCCGACAGTGCCCGCTCGGAGAGGCTGGGAGACTACAGGCGTTGCTTCGAGCTGTTCGATGGACGCGACGAGACGGCCGTGGGCGAGGCACGCGAGCGCTGGAAGGCCTACCGGCAGGCAGGGCACGCCGTGGTCTACTGGCAACAGACCGAAGGGGGTGGCTGGGAGAAGAAAGCCTGAGTCGCCTGGCGGTCGCGGCGATGCCTAGATCCACTGCCAGCCGAACACGCGCTGCGTCAGTCCGACCATCAGCGACGTCCCGATCGCCCACAGGAAGGCCGTGAGCACGCCGCCGAGCAGGAAGGCAGGGTGCAGGACATCGGCGTATCCGTTACCGGCAAGCGGCTGCAGCACCACCCAGTTCACGAGGCACACCGGCGCGAGGCCGAGGGCAAGCCAGCCCGGCGGGCCGTCGAGGGCAGCGGGAAGTCGCGGGACGAGGTAGGCGCCGAGAACGCCCCAGAGCCCGCCAATCACGGCGCCAATTGCAACGGCTGGCGCACCTGACACCAAGTCGGCCGGCAGGCGAAGCGGCGAGGAGGCAGGCATTCCCAGCGCAGCGAGGGCCATGGTGGCGATCTCGCCGAAAATCAGGGCGCTCAATGCGCCTGCAACGAAGCCCACGACGATCGTGCGCATCCATAACTCCCTGCCTGGCTACTCGGCGGCAAGCCTCTGCGGGCCTGTCCATCGTTTGCTTGCGGACGTTCTAGCATCAACGCTCCCGAAAGCATCAGAGCAAAGATAGTGCCGGGTTACCGCGGCAGGATCGTTCACAGGCGCTGTATCAGGGGCGCGGCGCCCTGAAGGCCTTCCAGGCGGCAGAGAGACGCTCGCCGAGGCCGATCGCGCCCTCGCGACGATAGAGGTCGGGGGGATCGGACTCGAAGCGGGCCATGTACGCCTTGTAGGGCAGGGCGCGCGCGCTGCCCTCCTGGGTCTGCCGCGCAAGCAGGTCGAGGCCGCGATCGACATCCATCAGGCCCTGCAGGCGCGAGCGATGGTGCTGCAGGATCTCTGCCGCGGCGTCCGGCACTTTCCAAAGGGACAGGATGGCCGCGAGCTTGGCCAGTTTCTCCGGCGACAGGCTGTCGGCCGCCGGCGTCCCGGCAAGCCGCACCACGTCCAGCGCATAGTACGCCTCGCCCTGGAAAGGGCGGCCCGACAGCGTCTCGGCCGGCGTCGGCCAGACATAGCGTGCAGGGAGGGCGCGGCTCGAATAGGTGCGCACGTCGAGGCGGAACAGGTCGAAGCCCTGCCGGCGCAGGAAGCGGTCCGTATTGTGGAAGGAATGCTCCTCGGCACTCCCGTCTCCGATGAAATTCACTTCCATTTGCAGCGCCAGCAAGCCGAGAGGGGCGAGCTTGCCGTCGAGCGGCTGCAGCACATCCCAGTCGATGCCGTCGGTGTCGATCTTGAAGCAGTCGAGATCGGTCCAGCCGTGCGCGGTCAGGAGCTGCTCGACCGTCATAGGCTTCGATGGATCGGCGAGCCCGGTCAGTTCCCAGGCATTGTGCCGGAACTGCTCGGTCGACGAGGCATGCCTCAACCGTTCCTCGCGGATCTCACGCGTGCGCATGAAGCTCAGCCGGTCGCGCATCCGCATGATGTGCGGCGCGGCCGGTCCCGCCGAAAGGTCGATCGCCTGGCCCGGACGCGGCGCGACGAAACTCGCCACGTAGGTCACGTCGGGGTTCTTCTCTTCCGCCGCGAGACGCCTGCATTCCGTCTCGCTGGCGTCGATGCCGAGCGCGCGCAGGCGCGTGCCGAACGCGCGCCAGGCCGGATCGAGCCCTCCCGAGCAGCCGACGTCCAGCAGGGAAAAACGCTCGGTGCGGAGGCTCCCGGCGACGAAGGCGGCGAAGGAGATCACGAGGTCGCTCAGACCGTCGCGACCGGCGTGGCAGGCGAGCCGACGGCGCCGGGCAGGCGCAACGGCGGCGCGGTCAACAGGAAACGCGAGCGCTTGCGCTCGCGCAGCCACAAAGCGAGGTCGTGCAGCCACCAGATCTCGCCCAGGTTCAGCCCGAGCTTGAACAGACAATGGTTGTGCAGCGGCAGCGACGGATGCTCGGCATCCTCGGGACCGGGCTTGGCCGGCACCGCCTCGACGCCGTAATTGTCGGCGATCAGCGCCGAGATCTGGCTGTCGGTGATCCATTGGAGCAGCTTCGTGTCGCGGCCGTCGAGCACGGCGCACATGGCGTGGGCGCGCGCCGGATCGACCTTCTTGTTCATCTTCACGATCTCGTCGGTGAAGCCGGTATAGAGGAGGAGCATGTCGCCCGGCTCGACCACGACCTTGTCGGCTTCGAGCACGCGCATCAGGTCGCCGTGGCCGACATAGGTGTGCGCGCGGCCGAAATGCTTCTCGAGGTCGACCAGCACCGCGCGGCCCTGGATCGCCTTCGCCGCCATGTTCTCGACGCCCAGCTTGTGCGCATAGGAGAGATGGCCGCATCCGTCCCGGCCGGCGTCGGGCTGCGGCCCCACGATGTCTGAGCCGGCCTTGTAGCCGTTGTAGTAGAGCGGCTCCGGCACGCCGTCGCCGTCGGCGTCGAACAGACCGCCTACATGGGCGAGCGTGTCCCACTGGGTCGAATATTGCAGCGTCAGGATCACGCGGTCGTCGCTGGCGACGTCGCGGAACATCGGGTTGAGGCTGTTGGTCAGGAAGTTGAAGCGCCAGCCGTTCTCGTCGCCCGTCGGCGACAGGACCGGGGGCAGGCGGCGCGCGTTGAGCACGTTTCCGCCCGGCAGGTCGAGGGGCAGGCTGAGACAGAAGGAGAGGCCCTCCTTCACCTCGGCGATGCCCTCCATCACCTTCTTCGGCGTGATGAGGTTCAGGCGGCCGAGCTGATCGTCGTCGCCCCAGTCACCCCAGGTCGACCCTTCCGGGCGATGCTTCCAGCGCTTCATCGTGCGTTTCTCCCTTGTGCCGGCGCGGACACTACAGCATCGGGCGATGGGCTGGAATCCACTGCTGGCCAATGGCGAAACCGTCACTCGCCGGGCGACGCAGCGCCTTGGCGCCGAACCTCAGCGACGACTCGGCGGCTCTGCATGGCTCCCCCGTATATTTCGCCACGCGTACCCGCCGGCGGATCGCCTATCATCCGCAGAATGAGGACTCAATGACTGCAACGGCTGTTCCGCTCCGGCAGGACTTCAAGGTCATCGGCCTGATCGGCGTCGCGCACGGGATCAGCCACTATTACCAGCTCGCCTTCGCCACGATGCTGCTGATCGTGCGCGAGGAGGCAGGCCTCACCTATGCCGATGTCGGTCTTCTGGCGGGCATCTTCTACGGCGTGTCGGGGATCGCTCAGACGGCGGCAGGCTTCGCGGTCGACCGGTTCGGCGCACGGCCCATCCTGGCCGGCGGCCTGTTTGTCGTCGGAAGCGGCCTGGCCACGATCTCGGTCGCGCATTCCTTCGCGGGCTTCGCCGCCATCGCCATCGTTGCCGGACTCGGAAACTCGGTGTTCCATCCCGCCGATTTCGCGCTCATCAACGCCTCGGTGACGCCCGGTCGCCTCGGCCGCGCCTTCAGCATCCATGGGCTCGGCGGCTCGCTGGGATGGGCGGCGGCCCCGGTCATGTACTTCCTCGACAGCATGTTCGGCTGGGTCGGCGCGGCGATGGTCGGTTGTCTTCCCGGCCTCGTGATGTCCGTCCTCGTCCTCGCAAGCCGCAACGACCTGGTCGACCATCGCATCCGGGACCGCGCCGTCTCGGCGCATCACGGGCAGACGCCGACGCTGAAGCTCCTGCTGCAGCCGGCGTTGCTGCTCTGCCTCGCGTATTTCGCGCTGATCGCCGCCAACACCGTGGGCATCCAGCAGTTTGCCGTGCCTGCCTGGAGTTCCATGTTTGGCGTCACGGAGAACTACGCGGCCTTCTGCCTGATCGTGTTCATCGTGGGCTCCGCGACCGGGACGCTGGTCGGCGGCTTCTTCGCGGATCGCGTGGCCCGTCACGACCGCGTCGCTGCCTTCGGCTTGCTGGCGGCCGCCGCGCTCACGATCCCGGTGGCGACACAGGCGGTGCCGGCATGGCTGCTGCCGGTGCTGCTTGCCCTGGCCGGCGCCGCCAGCGGCTCGACCAATCCGTCGCGCGACATGATCGTGCGCAACGCGACGCCGCCCGGCGCGTCGGGCAAGGTCTTCGGGTTCGTCTATTCCGGGCTCGACATCGGCTCGTTCGTGGCGCCGCCGCTGTTCGGCTTCCTGATGTACCAGGGCGTGCCCTCGGTCATCTTCTGGATCGCGGTCGGCCTCTACACGTTCAATGCGGGACTTGTGATGATGATCCGTCAGGCCGCCCCGGCGCCGAGGCCCGTCGCGGCCGGGTAGGGTCGCCCGGAGCCGACACGCGCGTCAGGCCGCTTCGTAGGCTTCCTGGGCAACCAGCCACTCGTGCTCGGCATGGGCAAGCTCGCGCTCCAGCCGCAGCTTCTCCTTCTGCAGTTCCTGGGCGACGCTCGGCGGGCCGGCATAGGTCGCCGGATCGGCCAGCTTCGCTTCGATCTCCGCGCGCTTCTTGCCGAGGGACTCGAGGTTCTTCTCCGCAGCCTCGAGCGCGCGCTTCAGCGGCCCGCGCTTGGCCTTCGGCGCGGCGGGCGCGGGGGCAGGCGACGGCGGCTGCTGTTGCTGCTGGCGCGGCCGCTCGTCCTCTTTCTTCTGCCTGTTTTCCTTCTTCGCCTTGCCGTCCTTGGCCGGCCGGCCGCTGCGGTCGCGCAGCAGCTTCGCCTGGTATTCGTCGATGTCGCCTTCGAAGGGCGTGACCTTGCCGCCCGCCACGACCCAGAGCTGGTCGGCGACCATCTTCACGAGATGGGTGTCGTGGCTCACCAGCACGACGGCGCCCTCGAAATCGTTGATCGCGTCGATCAGCGAGGCGCGCGCATCCATGTCGAGATGGTTGGTCGGCTCGTCGAGCAGCAGCAGATGAGGGGCGTTGCGGGTGGCGAGCGCCAGCAGGAGCCGCGTCTTCTCGCCGCCGGACATCAGGCCGACCTTGAGGTCGGCGCGATCGCGCGAGAAGCCGAACCGGCCGAGCTGGGCGCGTATCTTGGGCTCGGGCGTGCCGGGGCCCAGCGCGCGCGCCATGTGGTCGAACGGCGTCGCCTCGTAGTCGAGGCTCTCTTCCTGGTCCTGCGAGAAGTAGCCCATGCGCAGCTTCGGGCTGCGGCGCATTCGCCCCTCGCGCGGCGCCAGCTTGTCCGAGAGCAGGCGGATGAACGTCGACTTGCCGTTGCCGTTCTGGCCGAGCAGCGCGATGCGGTCTTCCATGTCGATCCGCAGGTCGAGCTTGTGGAGAATGGCAGGACCGCCCGCATAGCCGACCGAGACTTCGTCGAGGGTCTCGATGGGCGAGGCGAGCTGATCGGGCGAGGGGAAGTTGAAGCTGATCTTCTCGTCGACCGGCACCGTCGCGACCGGGCCCAGCTTCTCGATCATCTTGAGGCGCGACTGAGCCTGGCGCGCCTTGCTGGCCTTGGCCTTGAAGCGGTCGACGAAGGCCTGCATGTGCTTGCGCTGCGCGGCGACCTTGGCCTGCTGGGCGGCATCGTTGGCCAGCCGCTCGGCGCGCGTGCGTTCGAAGAAGTCGTAGTTGCCGGTGTAGGAGACCAGCTTCTGGTTATCGATATGGACGATGTGGTCGCATACGTCGTTCAGCAGGTCGCGGTCGTGGCTGACCATCAGCAGCGTGTGGCGGAAGCGCTTGAGGTGCTCGGTCAGCCACATCATCGCCTCGACGTCGAGATGGTTCGACGGCTCGTCGAGGATCAGCAGGTCGGGGTCGCTGAACAGCGTGCCGGCGAGCGCCACGCGCATGCGCCAGCCGCCGGAGAACTCGCCGCAGGGCCGTGACTGCTTCTCGTTGTCGAAGCCGAGGCCATTCAGGATCGCGGCCGCACGCGAGGGCGCCGACGCCGCGCCGATTTCGTCGAGGCGCATGTGGATTTCGGCCAGCCGCATGCCGTCCTCGCACGTCTCGGACTCGGCGAGCAGGCTGGTGCGCTCGACGTCGGCCGCCAGCACGGCGTCCAGCACGACGATGTCGCCGCCCGGCGGATCCTGCGGCACCGTGCCGACGCGGGTCCGGCCCATGAGGTTGATCTGGCCGCCATCGGCTTCGATCTGGCCCTGGATCAGGCGCAGCAGCGTCGACTTGCCGGCGCCGTTACGGCCGACGAGGCCGACCTTCCAGCCGTCGGAGAAGGCCACGGAGGCGCGGTCGAAGAGTATGCGCTCGCCGTGCCGAAAGGAGAGGTCGCTGACGTGAAGCATGGGGTGGCGGCGTGTACCACGCACGCCCGGCCGGTCCAACCGGCTTGCCGCTCGGGGACCCCCCGTCTATAAGGCGCGCCCACACGCCAGAAGCACAGCGGCAAGAGGACAAAATGGCTGTCGAACGCACTTTCTCGATCATCAAGCCGGACGCGACCCGCCGGAACCTGACCGGCAAGATCAACGCCCGGTTCGAGGAGAAGGGCCTGCGCATCGTCGCCCAGAAGCGGATCTGGATGAGCCGCCAGCAGGCGGAGCAGTTCTACGGCGTGCACAAGGCCCGCCCGTTCTTCAACGACCTCTGCACCTTCATGACCTCGGGACCGGTCGTGGTCCAGGTGCTGGAAGGCGAGAATGCCGTCGCGAAGAACCGCGAGATCATGGGCGCGACCAACCCGGCCAATGCCGATGCCGGCACGATCCGCAAGGATTTCGCCGAGTCGATCGAGGCCAACTCGGTGCACGGCTCGGACTCGCCGGAGAACGCGGCGACCGAGATCGCCTACTTCTTCTCGGGCACCGAGATCGTCGGCTGAACGCCGGCCTTCCGGACAAGGAAAAAGCGGCCGCGAGGCCGCTTTTTTATTGGCGCCGAAGGGGCGCCGAAGGGCGAGCCGGGCTCAGCCGAGGATGGCGAACGCCACGATCAGCGCCAGCGAGCCGCCGATGCCCAGGAGCAGGCCGAGGACCGGCAGGTGCGCGACCAGGCCGATCGCCATCGAGACCAGCAGCAGCACGACCCAAGCCGACCCGAAGGTCACGAGCTTGTTGAACGCCGCGTAGGTCTCGGCATGTTCGCGGTATTCGGTCTGCGCATCGGCCATTTCGGGAAGCCCTCGTTGCTGTTAGGTGCCGGTCTTATAGCCAATCACGGCTCGCCGGAGAAGAGCAGGGACGCCGCGGGGGGCAGCCCCTTCAACCCGACCCGCGCGCCATCGAGGACGACCCGTCCCTCGGCCAGCCAGCGCACGACCAGCGGATAGAGAAGATGCTCCTGGCGCAGGATGCGCGCCGCCAGCGTCTCCTCGCTGTCGCCGGCCATCACCGGGACGGCCGCCTGCGCGATGATGGGCCCGGCATCGAGGTCGGGTGTGACGAAATGCACCGTGCAGCCGCTGACCCTGACGCCGGCCTCCAGCGCCTGGCGGTGGACATGCATGCCCTTGAAGGCGGGCAATAGCGACGGGTGGATGTTGATCAGTCGGCCCGCCCAGCGTTCCGGGAACCACGGGCTGAAGATGCGCATGAAGCCGCACAGCGCGACCAGCCCGGTCCCGTGCCGCTCCAGCTCGGCTGAGACGGCGCGGTCGAACGTCTCGCGGTCGGCATGGTCGCGATGGGAGACGACCGATGTCGGGATGCCGGCGCGGGTCGCGATATCGAGGGCCGGGGCGGTCGCCACGTTGCTCACCACGCACCCGATCTCGGCGGGATGGTCGGGGGCTTCGCAGGCCTTGATCAGGGCGGCGAGGTTGCTGCCGCGGCCCGAGACGAGCGCGCCGACCTTCAGGCGGGCCATAGCGCGTCGGCGTGGTCGACGACGCAGTCCGCCTCCGACGTCGGAGCCTGCTCGACGACGCCGATCCGCATTGCCGTCTCGCCGGTCGCCTCCAGCGCCGCCAGGACGCGCGCCGCATCGTCGGCAGCGACGATCACGATCATGCCGAGGCCGCAGTTGAAGGTCCGCAGCATGTCGTCGGTCGGCACCGAGCCGGTCGAGCGCAGCCAGGCGAAGACCGGCGGCGCGGTCCAGGTACGGGCGTCGAGGCGCGCGCGCAATCCGTCGGGCAGGCAGCGCGGCACGTTGCCCGGCAGGCCGCCGCCGGTGATGTGGGCGAGGCCCTTGATCGCGCCGGTGGCCCGGATGACCTGCAGGAGCTGCTTGGCGTAGATGCGCGTCGGCTCCAGCAGGGCGGTGCCGAGCGGCTTGTCGGCAAAGGGCGCCTTGTCGCCATAGCCGAGGCCGCTGCGTTCGACGACGCGGCGGACCAGCGAATAGCCGTTGGAGTGAAGGCCGCTCGACGCGAGGCCGAGCACGATGTCGCCGGCAGCGATGTCGGTCCGCGGCAGGAGCTGGTCGCGCTCGGCGGCACCGACCGCGAAGCCCGCGAGATCATAGTCGCCGTCGGCGTACATGCCGGGCATTTCCGCGGTCTCGCCGCCGACCAGGGCGCAGCCGGCCTGCCGGCATCCGTCGGCGATTCCCGCCACGATGCGCCGGCCGGTGTCGACGTCCAGTTTCCCGCAGGCATAGTAATCGAGGAAGAAGAGGGGCTCCGCGCCCTGCACCGCGATGTCGTTGACGCACATCGCGACGAGGTCGATGCCGACCGTGTCCGGCACGGCCGCCTCGATGGCGACCTTGAGCTTGGTGCCGACGCCATCGGTGCCCGACACCAGGATCGGGTCGCTGAAACCCGCCGCCTTGAGATCGAACAGCCCGCCGAAGCCGCCGAGGCCGCCCATCAGGCCAGGGCGATGGGTGCTGCGCGCGAGCGGCTTGATGTGTTCTACGAGTTCGTCGCCCGCATCGATGTCGACGCCGGCTTCCTTGTAGGTCAGGGGAGGGCCGTTGTGGCCGGGGGCATTAGGCTTCAAGCCACGCTCATTCGTGCTAGATAGGGTGCGCGAACATAGCTCAAAACCGGAACCCCGCAATGCCGATAGGCCGCTGGTTTTCCCCCATCGCAGCCGCGCTGGGGGCGTTTCTCTTCATCGGCGCAGCCTTCGCGCAGACAGCGTCCCCCGGCGCCGGCTACGCCGTCACGGGCGTCGACGTCGACACGTCGGGCCCAGATGCGATCCAGGCGCGCCAGCTCGGCATCCGCGAGGCCCAGCGCCGCGCCTTCCAGCAACTCGTCGATCGCATGGTCGCACCCGAGGATCGCGCCAAGCTGCCGCAGGTCGACCAGGCGCAGCTCGAGGGCATGGTGCGCGGCGTGGAATTCGTGCGCGAGCGCACGGCGCCCAACCGCTACATCGCGACCCTCAACGTCGTGTTCCAGCCCGATGCGGTGAAGAGCTGGCTGAACGGCGCCGGCGCGAGCATCGTGGAGACGGTGACGCGCCCTGCCATCGTGGTGCCCCTGTGGAAGGGGCCGAACGGCGTCGAGCCGCTCGCCGACCAGAACGCCTGGCGCGAGGCGTGGCAGCAGCTGAACAGCGCCGGAAGCTCGGTGCCGGTGACGGTGATCCGAGGCGATGCGACCGACCAGAACGCGTCGAGCGCGGAAGCCGCCTATGTCGGCGACGTGGCGGCGCTGTCGCGGCTCAACGACCGTTACCGGGCCCCGACGGTCCTTGTCGTGACGGTCGAGGGCGACAAGGAGAACGGCCCGTTGACCGTAGGCGGCATGCGCTACGACACCAAGACGGGCGCGCGCAGCGAGATCCTGAAGGCGACGGTGCAGAACGCCGCCCAGCTCCCCGAGGCGGCGAAGAAGATCCATGCCAAACTGGACGAGGAGTGGCGCGGCGTGGCGACGGTGCGACGCGACTCTCAGGATGCGATGGACGTGTTCGTGCCGATCAACGCCCTGGCCGACTGGGTGCAGGTGCGGCAACGGCTGGGCGCCATCCCGGCGGTGAAGGCGGTCACCGTGAAGCAGCTCGAGGCCGGCCGTGCCGATCTGCGCCTCGACTATTTCGGCTCGCCGGAGGATCTGCAGCGCACCTTTGCCCAGGCAGGCCTGTCGCTGACGCGCGAAGGCGATCAGTGGCGCCTCCAGCCACGCTAGTCTCCATTTCCGGGCGCAGTCAGATGGAACAATCGACGCCGAACCGGCGCTGGATCTTCTGGGTCGCCGCGGCGGCGGCCTTCCTGGGGATCCTGTGGCTCTTCAACGACATCCTGCTGCCCTTCCTGGTCGGCATGGCGGTCGCGTACTTCCTCGATCCGATCGTGTTGCGGCTGCAGCGGCTGGGCCTGTCGCGGACTATGGCGACGTCGGCCGTGACGGCGGCCGCGGCGCTCGTCGCGATCGGTGCCGTCGGCGCCGTCCTGCCGCCGCTGATCCACCAGATCGACGCGCTGATCGGCAGCATGCCGGGCTACATCACGAAAGCCGGCAGCGCGATCCAGCCGCTGATCGAGCCGGTTCGCGACCGTCTCGGCCTGCAGCCGATGACGATGCAGGAGATCCAGTCCGACGCCACGCAATGGGCGACCAAGGCGCTGTCCGTGGCCGGAGGCGTCGCCGGCACCATCGCCCAGGGCGGGGTGGCGATGATCAACCTGCTCGGCCTGCTCTTCATCACCCCGGTGGTCGCCTTCTACCTGCTGCGCGACTGGGAGAGGATCCTTCGCTCGATCGACGGCGCCCTGCCGCGCGACAGTGCGCCGACCATCCGGCGGCTGGCCCATGAATCGGACGTCGCCATCGCCGGCTACTTGCGCGGCCAGGCGCTCGTCTGCATCGCGCTCGGCTCGTTCTACGGCATCGGCCTCACGCTGGTCGGCCTGCAGTTCGGGCTGGTGATCGGCCTCATCGCCGGGGCCATCTCCTTCATCCCGTTCGTCGGTACCTTCGTCGGCGCGGTGATGGCGATCGGCATGGCGCTGGCGCAGTTCCCGCCGGACTGGATGGGCGTGGTGAAGGTCGCCGCAGTGTTCATCGTCGGCCAGATGCTCGAAGGCAACATCCTCTCGCCGAAGCTGGTCGGCGATCGCGTCGGCCTGCATCCGGTCTGGATCATGTTCGCCCTGCTGGCGGGCGGCGTGCTGTTCGGCTTCGTCGGCGTGCTCGTCGCCGTGCCGGTGGCCGCGGTGCTGGGTGTGATCGTTCGCTACCTGCTGGAATGCTATCGCGAGAGCCCGCTCTACCGCGGCGAAGACGCCGCCTGAACGCCATGGGCCGGCAACTCGTTTTCGACCTGGCGCTTCCCGAGCCGGCTTATACGCGCGCCGATTTCGTGCTGGCGCCGGGCAACCGCGAGGCACTGGCCTGGATCGACCGCTGGCCCGACTGGCCCGCGCCGGTGCTGGCATTGAGCGGCCCGCCGGGCTGCGGCAAGACCCATCTCGCCCATGTCTGGGCCAAGCGGAGCGGCGCGGCCCTGCTGACCGGCGCGGATCTGCAGGGCAAGGACGTTCCCGACCTGGTGGCACTGGTCGACCGCACGAAAGCCGTCGTGGTGGAGGATGCCCGGGCGGCCCCGGAACGGGCCCTGTTCCATCTCTACAACCTCCTGCGGGAGCAGGGCGGCCATCTGCTGCTCACGTCCGGCGAGCCGCCCGCCCACTGGCAGATCGCCCTGCCTGACCTTGCCTCCCGGTTGCGGGCCGGTGGGGCGGTGGCCCTTGCGCCGCCCGACGACGATTTGCTGGGCTCGATCATCCTGAAGCAGCTGGCCGACCGCCAGCTCCACGCCGGGCCCGGGGTGGTGCAGTATCTCACCTCGCGCATGGAGCGTTCGGGCGATGCCGCACGGCTGGTCGTCGCGGCGCTCGACAGGCGCGCGTTGGCCGAGGGCCGGGAGATCGACCGGCGACTTGCGGCGGACGTGCTCGACGAGATCGAGGCACGCAAGGGAGAGGGCTGAGATGACGGGCTCGAAGAGGATGGCGCTGGCGGCCCTGGTGCTGGCCCTGTCGGCGCTGCCGGCGGCGGCGCAGGACTCGGTGATGGGCACATGGCTGTCGGCGTCCGGCGTGGCCAAGGTCCGGCTGGAGCCGTGCCTGGACCCTTCGCGCGGGCCGGTGTGCGGCTTCGTCGTGGGCCTCGTCGATCCGAAGGGGCCGGACGGCAAGGTGGTGCCGCCCGACCAGGCGGTGGATTATCGCAACCCGGATCCCCGGCTGCGCGGCCGCAAGGTCGTCGGCATGCCGCTGCTCTGGGGCTTCAAGAAGACCTCGGATCCCAACAGTTTCGAGGACGGGCAGATCTACAACGGCGAGAACGGCAAGACCTACAACGCCAACATCTCGCTCCAGCCCGACGGCAAGCTGCGGTTGCGCGGCTATGTCGGCACGCCGATGTTCGGCGAGACGCAGATCTGGACACGCATCAACTAGGAGGAAACGGCATGGACATGGGCATCAAGGGCCGCAAGGCCATCGTCTGCGCGGCAAGCAAGGGGCTGGGCAAGGGCTGCGCCATGGCGCTCGCGCAGGAAGGCGTCGACCTCGTGATCAACGCGCGCACCAAGTCGGAGCTGGAGGCCACCGCCGAGGAGATCCGGCGCAAGACCGGCGTCAACGTCACCGCCATCGCCGTCGACGTGACGACCGAGGCCGGGCGCAACCAGGTGCTGGCGGCGTGCCCGGAGCCCGACATCATCGTCAACAATGCCGGCGGCCCGCCGCCGGGCAATTTCCGCGATTGGGTGCGCGAGGACTGGATCAAGGCGATCGACGCCAACATGCTGACGCCGATCGAGTTCATCAAGGCGACGGTCGACGGGATGATGAAGCGGGGCTTCGGGCGCATCGTCAACATCACCTCGAGCTCGGTGAAGGCGCCGATCGACGTCCTCGGCCTCAGCAACGGCGCACGCTCGGGCCTGACGGGCTTCGTGGCCGGCGTGGCGCGGACCACGGTCCGTTACGGTGTCACGATCAACGGCCTGCTGCCGGGCCCGTTCGACACCGACCGCCTGCGCAGCAACATGAAGATGCGCGCCGACAAGGCCTCGCGCAGCTTCGACGAGGAGTATATCGCGGCGGCCAAGGCGCATCCTGCCGGCCGCTTCGGCACCGCCGACGAGTTCGGCGCCGCCTGCGCCTTTCTGTGCAGCGCGCATGCCGGCTACATCACCGGTCAGAACCTGCTGATGGACGGCGGCCAGTATCCCGGCACCTACTGAGCCGGCGAGGCCTCAGCGGCGGTCGAAATCGCGCGGCCGCACGAACGACTGGAGCCGGCAGCTGCCCGGCCCCAGCGCCTGCCAGCCGCCGTCCCGCAGGACAAGGACGGCGAGGGCGCCGGTGGGGAATTTCTCCGCCAGCCGGTGCAGTTCCGTCCGGTCTCCGCTGCCGGCCAGTCGCCGGGCCAATTCGCCGATCCCGTCATTGTGGCCGACCAGCAGGATCGTGCCGACCTCCTCGGGCAGGTCGCGCAGGCGTTCGAGCAGCGCGTCCTCCGACGCGAGGTAGAGACCGCTCTCCAGCGCTATCGGCGGAGCCGGTGTTCCCAGCTCGTCGAGCACGGGGGCGAGGGTGGCGCGCGTGCGCGCCGCCGTCGAACAGAGGATGAGGTCGGGCCGCACGGCACGCGTGGCGAGATGGTGCGCCATGGCGCGGGCGGCCTGTTCGCCGCGCTCGTTCAGCGGGCGCTCGTGGTCGTCCAGACCGGGGCTGGTCCAGGACGATTTGGCATGCCTGAGCAGGAGAATGGTCTTCACGTGCCCGACCCCATAAAATTCTTCCGGATCAAAAGGTTAGGGAATTGCCATGACATAGTCATGCAGAGACGTTACCGTTCGGTTAGCGAATTTTCAGGGTGGACGCCGAAGTTAACATGGATGTGCTCGCATCGACGGCCGACCAGGCGGCGCTCGGGGAGATAACGGCCGACAGCCCCCGCCGCTTCATCAATCGCGAACTGTCGTGGCTCGCCTTCAACACGCGCGTGCTGGAGGAGGCGACCAATCCGCGCCACCCGCTGCTGGAGCGCGTGCGCTTCCTGTCCATCTCGGCCGCCAACCTGGACGAGTTCTACATGGTCCGCGTCGCGGGCCTCGTCGACATGCTGCCGACGCGCTCGACGCTGCTCAGCGACGACGGCATGACGCCGACCGAGCAGCTCGCGGCGATCTTCGAGCGGGTGTCGAGCCTGATGGCGCACCAGCAGGAGGTCTGGGCCTCCCTGCAGGGCGAGTTGCGCGAAGCCGGCATCGCCGTGCTGGATTCGGGCGAACTGACCGACGGCGAACGGACCTGGCTCGACCAGTATTTCATCGACCAGGTGTTCCCGATCCTGACGCCGCTCGCGATCGACCCGGCGCATCCGTTCCCCTTCATTCCCAACGGTGGCTTCTCGGCGATCCTGAAGCTGCAGCGGCGCGACGACCGCCGGCCGCTGATGGCGCTGCTGCCGCTGCCCTCGCAGGTCGACCGGTTCGTGCGCCTGCCGGGCTCGGAGATCCGGTTCCTGCCGCTCGAGGACCTGATCGACATCTACCTGCCGCGGCTGTTCCCGGGCTACGAGGTGATCGAACGCGCCTTCTTCCGCGTGATCCGCGATAGCGACGTCGAGATCAACGAGGAGGCCGAGGACCTGGTGCTGCTCTACGAGAGCGCGCTGAAGCGCCGCCGCCGCGGCGACCTGATCTCGATCTCGGTCAACAGCGCCATGCCGGCCGAGTTGCGCGACTTCCTGTTCGACCAGCTCGAGATTCCCGCCCAGACCCAGACGGTCCACGTCTTCCATCTCGACCGCATGCTGAACATCGGCGACGTGAAGGCGATCATCGTCGACGACCGGCAGGAGCTGAAGTTCGCGCCCTACATCGCGCGCTTCCCCGAGCGTATCCGCGATTTCGGCGGCGACTGTTTCGCCGCCATCCGGGCCAAGGACATCGTCGTCCACCATCCCTACGAGAGCTTCGACGTCGTGGTCCAGTTCCTGCGCCAGGCGGCGCGGGATCCGGCGGTGGTGGCGATCAAGCAGACGCTCTACCGGACGTCCGCCGACTCGCCGATCGTGAAGGAGCTGATCGCCGCGGCCGAGGCCGGCAAGACCGTGACGGCGCTGGTCGAGCTCAAGGCGCGCTTCGACGAGGAGGCGAACATCCGCTGGGCGCGCGACCTGGAGCGCGCCGGCGTGCAGGTCGTCTACGGGTTCATCGACCTCAAGACGCATGCCAAGGTGTCGATGGTGGTGCGCCGCGAGGCGCAGTCGACCCGCACCTACGTGCATTTCGGCACCGGCAACTACCATCCCATCACGGCCCGCATCTATACCGACCTGTCGTTCTTCACCTGCGACCCGGCGATGGGCCGCGATGCGGCGCGGCTCTTCAACTACATGACCGGGTACGCGCGGCCCGAGCAGATGGAGAAGATCGCCTTCGCGCCGGTCACCCTGCGGCCCAAGCTGATCGACCTGATCGATGCCGAGATCGCCAATGCGAAGGCCGGCCGGCCGGCCGCGATCTGGGCCAAGCTGAACTCGCTGGTCGACCCCAAGCTGATCGACCATCTCTACAAGGCCTCCTGCGCCGGCGTGCAGATCGACCTCGTGATCCGCGGCATCTGCTGCCTGAGGCCGGGCGTGCCGGGCCTCAGCGAGCATATCCGCGTGAAGAGCCTGATCGGACGCTTCCTCGAACACGCGCGCATCGTCTGCTTCGGCAACGGCAAGCCGCTGCCCTCGATGCAAGCGAAGGTCTTCATCTCGTCGGCCGACTGGATGCCGCGCAACCTCGATCGCCGCGTCGAGCTTCTGTGTCCGGTCGAGAACCAGACCGTGCACGAGCAGGTGCTGGACCAGATCATGGTCGCCAACCTGAAGGACGACGGCCAGAGCTGGCTGATGATGCCGAACGGCGAGTATCGGCGGCCGCATATCGGCAAGGAACCGTTCATCGCGCACCATTATTTCATGACCAATCCCTCGCTGTCCGGCCGCGGCAGCGCCCTGAAGCTGAGCGGGGCGGTGCCGCGCCTGGTGCTGAAGGGGCCCTGACCGGACCAGCGGCGTCGCGTCGCGCCAAAAGCGACGCTGCAATCCGCTCCGGATTGGGCTAGAGGGGGCGCGCATGGACGGCCATCCGACCGCGAGTTCCGCTTACCCGCAAGACCCGACCGGAAAGGGGCGGGTCGGCATCATCGACGTCGGATCCAATTCGATCCGCCTCGTCGTGTACGAGCGGGCCAGCCGGGCCCCGCTGCCCGTGTTCAACGAGAAGGTGCTGTGCGGGCTTGCCCGAGGGCTCGACGCGACGGGGCGGCTCAATCCCGAGGGCGTCGAGATGGCCCTCGCCAATATCGACCGTTTCGTCACGCTCGCAGGCAACATGAAGGTCCAGTCGCTGGACCTGCTGGCGACGGCCGCCGTCCGAGATGCCGCCGATGGCGCGGATTTCATGCGCGAGCTGGCCAGCCGGCCCGGCATCGTGGCGCACACGGTGAGCGGCTCGGACGAGGCGCGCTATTCCGGCTACGGGGTGCTGTGCGGCATGCCCGAGGCCAGCGGCGTGATGGGCGATCTGGGCGGCGGCAGCCTCGAGCTGGTCGGCATCTCCGACGGCCAGCTCGGCAATTCGACGACCCTTCCGGTCGGGCCCCTGCGCCTGATGTCGTCGGGGCGGGGCGATCCGAAGAAGATCGTGGTCGATGCCATCGAGGGCGTGCGCTGGCTGCGCGAGGAGCAGGGCAAGACCTTCTACGCCGTCGGCGGCGCGTGGCGGTCCTTCGCCCACCTGCATATGGAGCAGGCCGGCTATCCGCTGCATATCATCCATCAATACGAGATCTCCGCCGAGGAGGCGCGTGCCGTGGCGCGGCTGATCGCCGTGCAAAGCCCGAAGTCGCTGGAGAAGATGCCCGGCGTCTCGCGCCGCCGCGTCGACACGCTGCCGCTGGCCTGCCTGGCGCTCGACCGGCTGCTGGCGGCCCTAAAGCCGCGCAACGTCGTCTTCTCGGCGTTCGGCCTGCGCGAGGGCTTCTACTATTCCCGCCTGAGCGAAGCCGAGCGCGCGCGACATCCGCTGATCGCCTTCGCCGAGGAGCAGGGCGCGGGATGGCGACGCTTCGACCTGTCGCCGACGGAGATATTCGACTGGCTGACACCGGCCTTTGCGGGCGAGACCGAGGGCGAGCGCGTGTTGCGCACCGCCGCCTGTCATCTCAGCGACATCTCGTGGGACGACCATCCCGACTACCGCGCCGAGCAGGCCTATTTCCGCGTGCTGCATCTGCCGGCCCCGGGCATGAGCCATCGCGAACGCGCCGTCCTCGCGATGGCGCTGATCTACCGTTACAAGAGCGATCCGCGCTCGGCGACGATCGATACCGCGCTGCGCCTGTCCGACGGCAAGGGGCGGGTCTTCGCCAGGCGACTGGGGGCGTGCCTCAGGCTCGCCTACAATCTGAGCGGCGGGGCGCCGGGCCTTCTGCCGCAGCTCAACCTTCGGCGCACCGAGCGCGAACTGCGCCTGCTGGTGCCGGCGGCGCTGCGCAAGACGCTGGGCGACGTGACCGGGCGGCGGCTCGAGACGGCAGCCTCGGCCTTCGACCTCAAGCCGGTGATCGTCGCCGCCTGACGCGCGGGCGCACTTCACATACAGGTCGACGCGATGGCCACCGGTGCGCCGGTGACGAAGATGGCGCCAAGGCCGACCAGGGCGGAGGTGCGGAACAGCCGCCGCTCGAAGACGGAAGAGCCGCGCCATCCCCATGCCGTCCGCGCCAGCGCGAGGGCGCCGGCCAGCAGCAGCATCCAGGTCGCCATCAGCACCCAGCGCGCCGGCGTCACGCCCAACACGGTGCCTCCCATGGGTGCGCCGTCGTTCCAGCCGCCGCCACACGCAATGCCCTGGAGCGAATAGAGCAGGGAGAAGCCGAAGGCCCACAGCAGGAGCCCGGCACTTGCCCGCGCCAGCAGCGTCATGACGCGAGGCCTGGCAGCAGCAGGCAGGCCAGCGCGACCGGCGTGGAGACCGCGCCGTAGTCGCCGAACAGTCGGGCGACGGCGGGTTCGAGCAGACGCGTGCGCGCGACGTGGCCCGACGCGAGACGCGCACGCACGAACGCCGTGCAGAGCAGCGCGAGGGTGGCGTGCAGCGTGCAATAGGCCAGCAGAGCCCAGGCGGCGGCGGCATAGGCGTGGTCCTGCGGCGGGGGCAGCGCCGTGGTCCCGAGCGTGACCAGCGCCGCGATGGCGACCGCCTGCGCCACCACGCCGGCGACGGCGGCATGTCCGGCGCGGGCCAGCGATCCTGCGGCAGCCATTGCCAGGCAGCGGCGCGCGAGGAAGGCCCCGAGCACCGCGCTCGCGGCCGCGGTAAGGCCGGCGACCAGGCCGCCGTCGATCAGCCGCGGCGGCGGCCAGTTCGGCGCCACGACCCAGAGGAAAGCGTAGCCGAACAACAGCGAGGCGAGCAGCGTGCCGTCCGCCACCAGCAGGAGCGCGCTGCCCCACCAGCCCGGCGGGCGCGACGCCTCGCGATGCACCGGCGCCGTCTTTCCAAGGCCGACCGCCAGCGGTCCGATCTCCTCGCGCCAGCCGAGCGCCGACGCCCACCGCCAGGCGAGGACCACGACACCGACCACCGGCAGGAGGGACAGCCAGTAGAGGCCGGCGAGCAGGCAGAGGAAGAAGCTGCCGGTCACCGCCGCCGTCACGATGGGCAGGAGCGTGTTGCCGGGCAGCACCACGACGTGATCGATGGCGCCGCTGGTGGTCTCGACCGCCAGCGTCTCGCGCCAGCCGTGCCGTGCCGTCGCGAGATAGCCTTCGCCGCGCGCCAGCTTGAGCGTCAGCCCGGGATCGGCGGCCAGCGGGTCGCGGTCCTCGACATGCGGCTGGCTGGCGATGTTGTAGGCCGGCGGCGGCGTCGCCATCGCCCATTCGAGCGTGCCGGCGCGCCACGGATTGCGACGGCTGCGGTGCGACAGGTAGATCTGCAGTGCCACGTCGATGGCAAAGAGCGCAAAGCCGAACGCCATGACGAAGCTGCCGATCGACGAGGTCAGGTTCAGCCACGTCCACCCCATGTCCTCACCGTAGGTGTGGATGCGCCGGCGCATGCCCATGAGGCCCGTGAGGTGCATCATGAAGAAGGTGGCGTTGAAGCCGAGGAAAATCAGCCAGAAGGCGGCTTGCCCGAGGAACGGCACGCGGGCGCGCCCGGTGAAATGCGGCAGCCAGTAATAGGCGCCGGCAAGCATGGGGAAGATGAAGCCGCCCACCAGGACGTAGTGGAGATGGGCGACGACGAAATGCGTGTCGTGGGCCTGCCAGTCGAACGGCACCATCGCCAGCATCACGCCGGTCAGGCCACCGATCACGAAGACCAGGAAGAAGCCCAGCAGGTAGAGCATCGGGATCTTGAGTTCCGGCCGGCCGTTCCACAGCGTGCCGATCCAGGCGAAGACCTGCAGCGCCGTCGGCACCGCCACCAGGGCGGAGGCGGCGGAGAAGAAGCCGAGCGCCATGTGCGGGATGCCGGTGGCGAACATGTGGTGGACCCACAGGCCGAAACTGAGGAAGGCGAGGGCCAGCAGCGCCGCCACGATCCACGCGTAGCCCAGGATGCGCGTGCGGGCCATCACCGGCAGCACGGTCGAGATGACGCCCGCGGCGGGCAGGAAGATGATGTAGACCTCGGGATGGCCGAACAGCCAGAACAGGTGCTGCCACAGCAACGGGCTGCCGCCGCGGGCAGGGTCGAAGAACGGCCAGTCGAAGGCGCGCTCGACCTCCAGCAGGATCGATCCCAGGATCAGCGGCGGGAACGCGACCAGCATCATCAGCGCGGTGACCAGCAGGTACCAGGCGAAGAGGGGCATGCGGTCGAGCCTCATGCCGGGCGCGCGCAGCTTCAGGACCGAGGCGGTGATCTCGATCGCGGCGGCGATGGCGGAGATCTCGACGAAGGTGATGCCCAGCAGCCAGACATCGGCGTTGATGCCCGGCGTGTAGGCCTTGGAGGAAAGCGGCGTGTACATGAACCAGCCGCCGTCGGGCGCCACGCCGAACAGCAGGGAGGCGATCAGGATCGAGCCGCCGAACAGGTAGCACCACCAGCCATAGGCCGAGAGGCGCGGGAAGGCCATGTCGCGGCTGCCCAGCATCTTCGGCAGCAGATAGAGCGCCAGCCCCTCGAACATCGGGATGGCGAACAGGAACATCATGATGCTGCCATGCATCGTGAAGAGCTGGTTGTAGAGCTCCGGACCGACGAAGGCGCTGTTCGGCGTCGCGAGCTGTGCCCGGATCATCATCGCGAGGACGCCGCCGATGGCGAAGAAGGCGAAGGCCGCGAGGATGAACCGCCGGCCGATGTCGGAATGGTTCACCGACACGATCGTGCCGCGCCATCCTTTGGGCGCTCCCCAGATGGCGCTGAGCGCGCGATGGCGGCGCAGCGCGCTCATCGCCGTTCCCCGCGCTGGAAGGAAGCCCAGCCGGCCTCGTCGTGGGCGACGACCCGGAACCGGTGCGCCGAGTGACCGCTGCCGCAGAACTCCGCGCATTGACCCTCGAACACGCCAGGCTGGTCGGCCTGCAGGCGCAGCACGTTCACATGGCCGGGGATCGCATCCATCTTCCCGGCCAGCCGCGGCACCCAGAAGCCATGGATGACGTCGATGGCGACGATGCGCACGTCGACCGGCCGGCCGGCCGGGATGTGCAGTTCGTCGTTGGTCACGATGGGGCCATCGGCGCCGGGCTGGCGGAATTGCCAGCTCCACTGACGGCCCGTCGCTTCGACCTGAAGCACGCCCGCGGCTGTGCGCGGAAGGGTGCGTTCGCCGAGGATCAGCGCGTAGGCCAGCAGGATGGAGAGGATTACGATGGGCATCGCGATGCCCAGGCCGCCCAGCCACACGGAAACGCCGCGTTCCGCGTCGGTATCGGCCGCGGCGCGATCCGGCGCGTGCCGGCGGCGCAGCGCGAGGAACAGCAGGATCATCACCAGCAGCGTCAGGAAGGCCGCGCCGGCCAGCATCGCCCACCACAGCGTGGCGATGCCGTGCGCCGCGGGGCCGGCCGCGTCGAGCGTCGAGAGCGGGCTGGAACATGCACCGGTTCCTGCCGTTAGGGCAGTCAGGCAGGACAGGTGCAGAAATCGATGGCTTCCGACCGACCGACTTTCCCCCAGACCGCCCGGCGCGAGGAGTCGCGCGCCGGTCATGACGGGGATCTGGTCGACCCGATCGCCACGCAGCCCCATTTCCATCGCACCGAATCGCGGATCGCCGTCGCCGGCCATCCGATCCATGCCATGCTGGTGACCTTTCCGATCGCGCTCACCATGTGCACGCTGGGCGCCGACGGGTTCTACTGGTGGACGGGTGACGCTTTCTGGGCACGCGCCGCGCTCTGGGCCTCCGGCATGGCGTTCCTGTTCGGCGTCGCGGCCGGCCTTGCGGGTACGGTCGAGCTTCTTCTGGTGCCCGGCATCCGGGCGCGCGCCGCGAGCTGGACCCACTTCGTGCTGGCCGTGATGCTGCTGTCGGTGCTGGGCGCCAACTGGGGATATCGACTCACCACCGGCTACGAGCACGCGGTGCTGCCCTGGGGCGTGCTGCTCTCGGCGTTCGCGGCCGGCTTCACCGGCGTCACGGGCTGGCACGGCGGGAAGCTCGTCTTCGACTATCAACTCGGCACCTCGACGACGGGCAGGGGCTGACCCTGGGGCCGCAGCAGCCAGCCCGGCACGAGATCGTCGCCGACCAGCGGCTTGCCCAGCACCAGGAACAGGATCGCCAGCATCGCCACCGACGACACGGCCACCGCAGGGCCTGCGGCAGGCGAATTGTAATCGCCATGATGTTCGCCGACTTTCACTGTGACGTGTCCGATCCAGGCATGGACGAGCACCAGGATCCCGACCGCCACCAGCTTGGCGAACAGCCACGGCACGAACACGCCGCGCAGGAAGATCAGTGCCGTGCCCAGTGCGATCGCCAGCACCGCGGCCGGCGTGACGACCCAGACATAGGCCTGGTGCGTGACGATGCGCAGCCGCCCGTAAACCGTCTGGTCGTGCGACGGATCGTGGCGCGCCAGGAGAAGGGGAAGGCCGACCAGCCCCGCGCACCATACCGACAGCGCGGCGATGTGCAGGAATTTCAGCAGCGCGATCACGCGGCGATGCCGGCGCTGCGCCACGCACGGCGGGCGACAACCGCGGTGAGCACGGCGTAGGGGATTACGCCCGGCACCCACATGACGAGGCCGGCCAGCTGCTGGTCCACGATCTGGTCGAGTCCCCAGGGCAAGGTCGTGGCGGCGTGCGCGGCGTAGAGCGGGGACGGGGCGAAGGTGAGCAGCGCGCCCAGCATCCCCATCTGCGCCATGCCCAGGATGGCGGCCATCGCCGCCGGCATGGCCGGCGCGACGAGCAGCTCGCGCCAGAACCAGACCGCCGTCGCGAGCAGGCTGACCTGCATCGCCCAGTAGATCGAAGTGTCGCCCAGCGCACGGTCGTAGAGGGCGGGCAGATGCCACGACCAGAGGATCGCCGTGGAAGCGACGAAGGCGATACCGAGGGCGCCGGCACGGCGCGCGGGAAAGGCCAGCGCCAACAGCGGTGCCGCGACGGCGACCAGCAGCACGTGATGCACGGCCCTTGCCGAGAAAAGCGCGACGCTCAGCGCACAGAGCGGCGAGACGAAGGCGAGGGCGAGAACGCCGACGGCGCCCAGGCCGGCTCGTGGCCGGTCCGATCGTGCGGCAGCCACAGCGCAGAGGACAAGTGCCACCAGCAACACCGGATCGAAATTCCACCGGTGAAGCCAGTCGAAAGGGTGCGGGGCAGGACCGCAGTAGGTCACCGGGGTCGGTCCGCCATGCCCGGCACCAGTGGTCTCAGATCAGGATCGATCACGAGCGGGCGCCTCCTGCCGCAGCGCGGCGTGGCCGTAGGCGACACAGAGCGCCAGCACCGCACCGCCGACGATATTGCCCAGCGTACTGACCGTGAGGTTCAGCAGTCCAGCCGACCAGGCGGCGCCTTGGGATGATTCCGCCAGCCAGCCGAGCGGGAGGATCGACATGTTGGCGACGGAATGTTCCAGCCCGGCCGCGACGAACACCATCACGGGCCCGGCGATCGCCAGGATCCTGGCCGGGATGCTGGTGGCGTTCATGGACATCCACACGGCAAGGCAGACGAGGATGTTGGCGAGGATGGCCGAGCAGAAGATCGCGAGCGGCGACTTCGCGAGCTTGGCCTCCACCGCCTTGGCGGCGGCTTCGCCGACCGTACCGTCGAGCCCGCCGCTCGCCGCGAACAGGAGCGCGATCGCCAGGCTGCCGACCAGGTTGCCCAACCACACGATCACCCAGGCCTGCACCATGCGGACGACAGACAGCGTCCGGACGGTGGCCGGCAGGATCATCATCGTGTTGCCGGTAAACAGCTCTGCCCCCGTGATCGTCACCAGCACGAGGCCGACCGAGAAAGCCAGGCCGGCCATGAGCTGGACGCCGCCCGGCGACGGTCCATCCCCGGTGCCCGCCTGCGCCACGGCGGCGATCACCGATCCGAAGGCGATGAAGGCACCGGCGAGGACCGCCAGCACCGCCATGCGCGGCCATGGCTGCGTCGCCTTCGACGCAAGCGTCTCAGGCGCCGCCTGCGCGATCGCTTCGCCTACGGGATCCCGGGGTGTTGCGTCCATTGCCTCCCGCCCTCGTCAGGCGACGATCCGCACCGGCACGGCCTTGGACGCGGGCGTCTTCGAGCGGCGGTCGTGGTGCTGCAGGGGGATCAGCGGATTGAGTTCCGGGAAATAGCCGGCGATGCTGCCGTCCGGCAGCTCGAACGGCACGATCTCGAGCCCGTCGATCCGCCGGGCGTGGCCGTCGTCCGCATCGCCGACGAGAGAGATGCGCTGGCCCGCAACGACGCCGGCGCGAACCATGTCCTCGGGATTTATCAGCACCACGTCGCGCTTGCCTTCGATGCCGCGCAGACGGTCGCTGTAGCCGTAGACCGTGGTGTTGAACTGGTCGTTCGACCGTACGGTGATCAGGCGGAAGCGCCCGGGCGCGTCGGCGACATGCGTTGCCGCCATCATTCCCGGCGTCGTGAAGCACGCGCGACCGCTCTCGGTCTTCCAGACCCGGTCCCGCGCCGGGTTGCCGCGATAGAAGCCGCCCGGCTGGAACATGCGCTCGTTCATGTGATGGAACTGGTCGGGGTAGGTTTCGGCGATGAGATCGCGCACCAGCCCGTAATCCGCCGTCCATTCGTCCCAGCGAACTTTCGGGTTGGGCGGCAGCGTCGCTTTCGCGAGCCCGGCCACGATCGCCAATTCAGACAGGAGGTGTTCGCTGGCGGGAGGCCGGTGGCCAAGCGACCCGTGGATGTGGCTGAAACTGTCCTCGATCGTCACGGTTTGCGCACCGCCTGCCTGGAGATCCTGCTCGCTTCGGCCGAGGCAAGGAAGCAGGTAAGCCGTGCGGCCGTTGAAGAGATGGCTGCGGTTGAGCTTGGTCGCGATCTGCACGGTGAGGCGCATCTGTTCCCACGCGGGCTCGACGCGTGCCTGGTCGGGGATCGCCCGCAGGAAATTGCCGCCAAGGCCGAGGAAGGCGTCGACTTTGCCGTCGAGAAGTCCCTCGCAGACATGGACGGTGTTCATGCCCTCGGCGCGGGGCGGGTCGAAGCCGAATTGCTCGGCGAGCCTGTCGAGCGGCACCAGCTCCGGCTTCTCCGCGATGCCGACCGTCCGCTGTCCCTGGACGTTCGAATGGCCCCGCACAGGACAGATGCCCGCACCGGGCCGCCCGATATGGCCCCGCATCAGCAGCAGGTTCACCAGCATGGCGATGTTCTCGAAGCCATGGACGTGCTGCGTCAGGCCCATGCCGTACACGCCGATGACGCGTTCTGCGGAAAGATAGACCTGCGCCGCTGCCTCGATGTCGCTGCGGGGCAGGCCGGATTCGCGCTCGATCTCCTCCCACGACACGCTCTCTGCCCTGGCGCGGAAGGCGTCGAAGCCGGTGCAATGCCGCGCGATGAACGCGTGGTCCAGCACGGAGCCGCCGCGACGCTCGTCTTCCGCGAGCACGATCTTGCAGAGGCCCATGAGGGCCGCAATGTCGCCGCCGGCGCGCAGCTGGTGATACTGGCAGCTGATCGGCGTCTCGGCGCCGCCGAGCATCTGCGTCGGGCGCTGCGGATTCAGGAACCCGGTCAGTCCCTTCTCGCGGATCGGATTGAAGGTCACCACTTTGCAGCCGCGTTCGACGGCCTTTTGCAGCGGGTGGAGGAAGCGGGGGCTGTTTGTGCCGGTGTTCTGGCCGAAGAAGAAGATGGCGTCGCACTGCTCGAAATCGTCGAGCACGCAGGTGCCGACCGGCGAGCCGATCAGCGCGCTGAGCGCCACGGACGTCGTCTCGTGGCACATGTTCGAACTGTCGGGCAGGTTGTTATGGCCGTAGAGACGCGCGAACAGCGCATAGAGGTACGAGGTCTCCAGGCTGGCGCGGCCGGAGGCGTAGAACACCGCCCGTTTCGGTTCGATCGCCTTGAGCTCCGTCCCGATCGCCGCGAACGCTTCCTGCCAGGTGCAGGCGACGTAGCGGTCCAGGCGCGCGTCGTAACGCATCGGATGGGTCAGGCGACCCTGCTGCTCGAGGTCGTGATCGCTCCAGGCCCGTAGCTCGGAGACGGTATGGCTGGCGAAGAAATCGGGCGTGCAGCGATGCGTGGTCAGTTCCCACAGCGTAGCCTTGGCGCCGTTTTCGCAGAATTCGAATGCATGCGGATGCTTCGGCTTGCCCCACGCACAGCTCACGCACATGAACCCGCCGGCCTTGTTCTGATGCCGCAGCGTGTCGAGGACACCCGGCACCGGCATTTCGCGCGTCAGCGTCTCGACGATTCCGCGCAGGGAGCCCCAGCCGCCGGCTGCACCGTCATAGTCGATGGGGTCGTCGGGCTTTCCGGCCATCCTGCTGTCCCTGTCTGATGTTCGGAACGTAAGGCGCGGAACGGTTTAAGGTTCCACCTGGATTTCAGTCGTTGTGAATTCAAGTGGCGAGCTAAGTGAGACGCGCAGCGCCTCCTGCCGCGCAGAATGCGGCAGTGCATTTCCTGGACGCGAAGCCCGGCACGGTGCTGCCGGGCGGGATCTTAGGTGGCGTCGGAGAGCTTGATCAGCTTGGGCTGGTCGCCGGCCAAAGCGAGGGCGAGCCTGCCCTCGATCAGGTCGACGGCGTCGGCGCCGAAAACCTCGTTGCGCCAGCCCTTCAGGACGGCGACGTCGCGCTTGCCGGCGGCCAGCCGGTCGAGGTCGTCGGCGCTGGCGACAAGGCGACCGGCCACGCCGGCCTGTTCGGCCTTGAGGCGCAACAGGGTGCGCAGCAGGTCGACGACGGCCCCCGACGTGCGGAGCTGTTCCGGCGGCTTGTCGCGCACCGGCAGTTCGGCGTCGGGCAGGGCGCGTGCGCGCTCGATGGCTTCCATCAGCTCGCGCCCCTGCCAGCCCTCGGCGAATCCCCGGCCGAGGCCGCGTGTGGCCGCCAGTTCCTCGATCGATTTCGGCGCGTGGCTGGCGATCTCGAGCAGCTGCTCGTCGCGCAGCAGGCGCTGGCGCGGGATGTCGATGCGCTGGGCGGTGCGCTCGCGCCAGGCGGCGATTTCCTTGAGGACCGCCATCAGCCGGGGCGAGGCCCCGCGCGGTCGCAGCCGGCGCCAGGCCTGCTCGGGGTCGGCCCGATAGGTCGCCGGGTCGTTGAGCACCGCCATTTCCTCGGCGATCCACGAGAAGCGGCCGGTCTTGTCGAGCTGGCGCTTCAGCTTTTCGTACACCACGCGCAGATGGGTGACGTCGGAGAGTGCGTAGGTGATCTGGCGTTCGCTGAGCGGACGGCGGCTCCAGTCGGTGAACCGGCTGGATTTGTCGATCTTCGCCTTGGCGAGCCGCGTGGCGAGCGACTCGTAGGACGCCGCCTCGCCATGGCCGCAGACCATGGCGGCGACCTGGGTGTCGAACAGCGGGGTCGGCACCTTGTTGAGGCGCAGGTAGAAGATTTCGAGGTCCTGCCGGGCGGCGTGGAAGACCTTGAGGACCTTGGGGTTGAGCATCAGCTCATCGAGCGGGGCGAGGTCGATTCCTTCCGCGAGCGCATCGATGGCCGCCGCATCCTCCGGGCCGGCGACCTGTGCCAGGCACAGTTTCGGCCAGTAGGTGCGTTCCCGCATGAACTCGGTATCGACGGTGACGAACTCGGCGTCGGCCAGGGGCTTGCAGAAGGCCGCCAGTTCGTCGGTCGTGGTGATCAGCTTCATTGACCGTTCTATAGCGGGCGGGGAGGCGGGGGGCAAAGGTCGCGGCCGCAAGGGGGCCATTCCCTTGACTTGGAAGCCCTTTCCGTGCCTCTTGCCGGGCCTCTAAACCCCGGAAATTCCTATGTCTTCTGCCTACAGAACACACACGTGCGGCCAGCTCCGCCCCGAACATGTCGGCCAGCAGGCCCGCCTCTCGGGCTGGGTGCAGCGCAAGCGCGACCATGGCGGCCTGCTGTTCATCGACCTGCGGGACCATTACGGCGTCACCCAGGTCGTCGTCGACTCCGGCAGCGCGGTCTTCAAGATCGCGGAAGCGGTGCGCAACGAGAGCGTGATCACGGTCACGGGCAAGGTGCTGGCCCGCGAAGCGAGCACGGTGAATGCCCGCCTAGCGACCGGCGCCGTCGAACTGGGCGCCGAGGAGATCGTGGTGCAGGCGATGGCCGACCCGCTGCCGATCCCGGTCTACCAGGAGAACGACACGACACCGGAGGAGCTGCGGCTCAAGTACCGGTTCCTCGACCTGCGCAAGGACAAGCTCCACAAGAACATCATGCTGCGCAGCCAGGTCATCGCGAGCCTGCGCCGGCGCATGATCGATCAGGGCTTCATGGAGTTCCAGACCCCGATCCTGACGGCTGACAGCCCGGAGGGTGCGCGGTCCTACGTCGTGCCGAGCCGCCTGCATCCCGGCAAGTTCTATGCGCTGCCGCAGGCGCCGCAGATGTTCAAGCAGCTCCTGATGGTGTCGGGCTTCGACCGCTATTTCCAGATCGCGCCCTGCTTCCGCGACGAGGATGC
>VFQP010000206.1_pt1 | contig 151049 bp, 136 predicted proteins | sample 3512351 | NCBI WGS metagenome assembly VFQP01 (sample SAMN10412372, study PRJNA504923) | tailings metagenome | isolation source: Relicate 1 Philex TSF1 revegetated site | place: Philippines: Tuba, Benguet | collected 2017-08-29 | reverse complement strand
GGTAGTTCAGTTGGTTAGAATACCGGCCTGTCACGCCGGGGGTCGCGGGTTCGAGCCCCGTCCACTCCGCCAAGAAATGGAAAAGCCGTTGAAAATCCTTGATTTTCAACGGCTTTTTTCTTTGCGGCTACCCAATCCACGCTCAGGCGGTGCTGCCCCCGAATGCCTTTCGGTGCAGCCGCCAGATCAGCAGCTTGAGCGCGCCGCGAGGTTCATCCCGGCCATGTTCCACCCCAGAGGGGCTGGTCTGCTTGGGTGGCACCGTCAGTGGAATCTCAGGCCTTCCTTGCTTTCCCTGTCTGGGTCGCGCGGGCCGTCTTCAGGCCTTTGACCACACCATGAGCTCGCCGTGATGAACCCGCTTCTGCCGCGTGCACTTCGCGGAGCAGCCACTTCTTGAAAGCGCGGACCTTCTCGACCTGTGCCTCGTTGGTCCTGTGCGACAAGAAGTGCGTCTCTCTGGCGATGCGCTTGAACTCTGCCTCTCCGGCTTCCACCAGGTCGCCGCTGGCCAGCTCTCGTTCGGCGAACCTCCTGGTCTCCAGCGCAACGCCCATGCCGTCCACAGCGGCAGAGACCGACAGTGCACCCCGATCAAATGAAGGTCTCGCTCTTTTGGGCTGCTCCAGACCATTCTGGGCGAACCAGTCACCCCAACTCACTCTGCTGAGTTGAGAGTCGATAAGAGGCAGCTCGGTCAACTGCTGTCTCCATGAGCGCCGAGCTTGCTTCAGCAGAGGTGAGCAAAGCGGAACGATGTACTCCCTTCCGAGCGACACGACCTCGATGCCTGGGCGTTCGATGGCGTGGCCATACGAAATCGCAACATCCACTTCGCGCGCCTGGGTCAGATCCATGGGGTCCGGGCCGCTCGAAAGGCGGATGGTGATGGCGGGGTGTTCCTTCATGAAGTCCGGTAGCCGCGGCCCCAGCCATTTCACGGCAAAGCTGGGCGCGCAGTACAAGGAAAGGACCTCGCCAGACGGGGAGAGATTCACTTCAGAACAGCATGCCTCCAAGGCATCCAGGACGCGTGACAAACTGTCCTGCAACCTGTGCCCCTCCTGGGTGAGCCCAACCCGGCGATGCGCTCTGTGGAAAAGAGGCTTGCCGAAGAACTCCTCGAGTTCGCGAACCTGATGGCTGATGGCCGAAGGTGTCAGGTGCAGCTCATGAGCGGCCAGCGTGAAGCTCTGCAGGCGCGCGGCGGCTTCAAACGAACGCAGCAGGACGAAGTTGGGGATTCTTCTCATGCGAGTTTTCAGGTCAGTGGTTTGATTGTGAATGATGTCGGCATTCATGTGAATGTCATTCAACCAAACATGAATATCTATCGGTTGTCATTCACTCATGACGGCTGCAACATGGGGAATCCCGGCACGGAGACAGTCTGGTGCCAGATTCCTATCAACGTTGGAAAAAGGATTCCCCATGTCTGCAGTGCTCGACCGCCCTCTCGAGAAGCGCCCAGTCCTCTCCAGGTTGCCAGATGGCCGCGTGTCCATCTACCAACCCACCCAACCGGGCCTGGTCTATCCGCAACTGCCCGAGTTCTCCAACGTTGCGGAAGAGCGGCTGTATCTCAAGCAGCGCCTGGTCTCCGCATGCCGTGCCTTTGCGCTCGAGGGGTTCGACTACGGGTTCGCAGGTCATCTGACGGTGAGAGACCCGGAGCGTCCGGATCTGTACTGGACCAACCCGATGTGCGTACATTTCGCGCAGGTCAAGGTGTCCAACTTGATCCTGGTCGACCACCATGGGACCGTGGTTGAGGGCGAGTACGCGGTCAATCGTGCAGGGTTTGTTCTGCACGCTGCTGTGCACGAAGCGCATCCGGACATCGTGTCGATGTGCCACGCTCACACGGTTTATGGCACTGCCTTCGCTGCGTTAGGCCGACCGCTCGATCCGATTTCGCAGGACGCAGCGGCCTTCTTCGAGGATCACGTGGTCATCCGGGACGAGGCGGGTCAGGTTGCTGTGGAAGAAAAGGCTGGAATGGCTGTTTGCGACTGGTTCAAGGGCGTCAAGGCCGCCATTCATCAGAACCACGGGCTGTTGACTGCAAGCCGTCACAGCATCGAATCAGCAGCGTTCTGGTTCATCGCGCTGGAGCGTTGCTGCAAACAGCAGCTTGTTGTGGATGCCAGCGGGCACAAGCCACTGCTGGTGTCTCCGGAGCGCTCGCGCTACAGCCGGGAGCACGTGGGGTCGGAGTACATCGGGTGGCTTCATTTCCAGCCCATCTACGAGCACCTGGCAAAAACCCAGCCCGACATGTTTGACTGACCTGGCCGGGTGCCTTGCGAACCTGACCGGTCCCACGGCCGGTCGGGTGGCCTTGCGAGCCCCACGGGCTTCAGAAGAAGACAAGGAGATGAGATGGCCTCAGTCTCAAGCGGACTGGACTTCCGAACGGGTCAGGAGCTGGTCGAGCTGGCTGACCACGTTGGTGCTTGCCCTGCCGATGTGCAGGTCACTCAAAAGTGCGGCCCGCTCCGCATCACCCTGCGCGATGGCGTCGGCGATGGCAGCGTGCTCATCCCAGAGCGTCGTGCGGTGTGTGGACACGCGATGCACCGCGCCCATCACCCGACGCAGGTGGACCCAGTACAGGTTGGCGCTCTCGGCGATGAGTGGGTTGCCCGACGCGGCATAGATGGCGTTGTGAAAGGCGATGTCCGCATCGATGATGGCTTTCAGGTCCGTGCCTTGCGACGCCTGGCGACCCCGCTCAATCAACGCAGGGTCAATCACCTTCTTTTTGGCGGCGGCAAGACGCGCAGCCAGCGCATCAAGCGCTCCGCGCACCTGGTAAATGCTGGCCACCCATGCGGCGTCCAACTGGGACACTTGCACGCCCCGCCCCGGCGCATCTTCGATGAACCCGTCTTTCTTGAGCAACCGCAGCGCCTGAAGCACTGGCGAACGGGACACGCGGAGCTGTTCCGCGATTTCTTCCTGGGTGATGCGCTCCCCAGGCGCAAGCGAGCCATCTGTGATGGCGTCGAGCAGGACCCTGTACACGGTGTCAACGAAGTCCAGCCTTGCTGGAAAGTTCTCAGGATTGAGGCGCATGGGCAAATTCTAGTTTGGATACAGACTTCAAAGTGCGGAGCGCCATGAGCCCGACCCGCTTTCAAAGACCGATCGACGCACTTTTGCTCGCTGGGGTGTGCCTGCATGCTGCCATGGCCATCACTCGAAACGAGTTCGGAAGCCTTGCCGAGGGAACGACCGAGCTGCAGTGGTACAGCCTGGCGGGCCTGTACGCGGGGATTGTCTGGGTGAGCTCTCCGGGCCTCCTGCTTCCGGGGTGGCTGTGGCTTCTCGCCAGGTGGGGCTTGGCCATTGGGCTGTTGCTGTGCTCGATGTATCTCTGGCAGACGGTGGCGACCCTTTCACACGCTGACGACTCCCGGTGGCCCTATTGGCTTTTGCTGTGGGGCAGCTACGTGGTGCGTGGCGTCAGCACGCGCTTCCTTGCGCAACATGCAGCGACTTCCGGGAAAGGGGGAGCGACCGGCCCCGGATGAGTCGGACGGTGCCTCACTTCGCCAGAGTCAAGGGTAAACCCTCAAATATTCGTTCCAATTTGCCTTTAATCTCTGTATACAGAGTTCAGAAGACGGAATCCGTACTGCGGATGATGTGTTTGCCAACCCACCAGAGAGCATCCCCATGACCATCAAACAAGAGCAACTTGAGCGTTCCACAAGCACCGGCGGAGCGGTGACTGCAAAAAAGTTGATTCCCTTCGGCGGCTATTTCACCAACAAGGTGCCCGGTCATGATCCCGAGCTCACCGAAGTTGGTCCTGGCACCCCGACGGGCGAGTACCTGCGCCGCTTCTGGCACCCGGTCTGCATGGCGATGGAGCTCACCGACACGCCTCGTTTCCTGAAAATCCTGGGCGAAGAACTGGTCTGCTTCCGCGACGGCGCGGGACGGATTGGCCTGCTGCACGCGCATTGCGTGCACCGCGGCGCGTCGCTGGAGTACGGAAAGATCGAGAAGCACGGCATATCGTGCTGCTACCACGGCATGGTGTTCGACATCGATGGCACCTGCCTGCGGGTTCCCTTCCCGGAAGGTGAAGAGGAGGAAGGCGAGCGATATCGCTGCTCCATCCGTCAGGGTGCGTACAAGGCCTTCGAAAGGAATGGCCTGGTCTTTGCCTACATGGGACCTCCTGAAGAGGAGCCTCCATTCCCTGAGTGGGAGGGGAACTTCACCGTGGCCGAGGGCGACGAACTGGTGCCTTACTCCAATTTCCAGCACTGCAACTGGCTTCAGGTTCAAGACAACGCCGCGGACAACTACCACACGATGGCGTTGCATGCGAAGCGTCAGGTGACCGGTGAGCACTATCAGGGCACCACCTTCGATGAGGTCGGCGCGGCCTCCATGGAGGTTCCTCCTGACATGCACTTCGTTCCGGTTCATGGAGGTCGGGGGTTGGCCTGCGCAGGGGCACGACGCGCTGACGATGGCCATATGTTCATCCGGGTCCAGCATCAGGTGCTGCCCAACCTGAGCCTGCATGCGTACACCTCGGAAGACGGGAAGCAGAAGAAGCTTTTCAGCCGCTTTCACATGATCCGCTGGACCGTGCCGGTGGACGACCACAACGCCAAGATGATTGGCTGGCGTGTGATGGGTCCGGGAATCGATACCCGGGGCGTGGGCGACAAAGGCATGGTCGGCTACGAGACCATCGACTTCCTGGAGGGCCAGGTCGCCATGCGCCGCCCTGAGCGCTTCGGCACCTACAAGCTTGAAGACATGCCTCCCATTCCGACGGACCACCGGGCGCGGCCAAACTACAAGGACTGCCAGTACGCGCCGGGCGACTATGAGGCCATCATCAGCCAACGGCCCATCGCGGTTCACTCGCTTGAAAACCCGACCAAGTTCGATGCTGGCCTCTTCATGTTCCGCAAGTTGCTCAGGGATGCCGTGCGCGGGACCAATCCGAACGCCGGCCCGGAGAAGTTTGCCGAGTGGTTGCGCGACTGCGCGGGCGAACCCAACAGCTATTGCTCCGGCAACGTCTTCGACCTCCCGGTGGGGCGCACAAAGGAAGAGGAAGTGACGCTTCGACGGCACCTGGCGCGGCAGGTGGTGTTGATTCTTTCGGAAGCGGACACCATGAAAGGTGGCGAGCGAGCGGATTTCGTCAGGGGCAGGATGGAAGCACTTCAGCAGGATGTGCTGGCCCGGAGGCACGCTTGAATGCACCACCACCGAAGGGCGCACTGTTGAAGGCGCCGACGGACCAAGGTCAGCTGCGACTGCAGCTGCGCAGCATCTGTCTGCAGGCCGAACGGGTTCACTCGTTCGAGCTGGTTCATCCGGACGGGGAGCTGCTTCCCGAAGTGACTGCAGGCTCCCATATCGATGTTCACTTGCCAGGCGAACTGGTTCGTTCGTACTCGCTGGCCGGAGACCCGAGCGACCGCACGCGATGGACGCTGGGCGTGCTGCGCGAGCTGGCGAGCTCGGGTGGCTCCCGCGCGATGCACGAGAGTCTTCGCGTCGGCGAACTGGTGACCTTGAGCTCGCCCAGAAACGCGTTTTCACTGGCCGATGAGGCCAGGCATTCGGTTCTGCTGGCAGGCGGTATCGGCATCACGCCGTTGAAGTCGATGGCACATGCGCTGGCCGCACAGGGGCGGTCGTTCGAGCTGCATTACTGTGCTCGAGGTCCTGCCCAGGCGGCGTTCACAAGCGAGCTGCGCAGCCTTGTCCCGGAGAGCAACCTCCACTTCCATTTCGACGGTGGAGACGCGTCCCGCAACCTGGACCTGCGGTCATTGCTGGCTCAACCTGGCGATGGCCGCCACGTTTACTTCTGCGGGCCTGCTGGTTTCATGAAGGCATGTGCTGATGCCACCGCGCATTGGCCGAAAGGCACCGTGCACAGCGAACACTTCAAGGCGCCCGAGAAGCCCAGGGTCGCAGAAGCCACCAGCGACACGTTCGAGGTGAAGCTGGCACGCACGGGCGTGACTGTTCAAGTCCCACCCCATCAGACCATCGTGCGTGCCATCGAGCTCGCGGGTCATCGAGTGCCGACATCGTGTCTTTCCGGTCTGTGCGGCTCGTGCAAGGTCGACTACCTGGAGGGTGAGGTTGAGCACAGGGACTACATCCTGAGCGACGAAGAGAAAGAGCGATGCCTTACCGTGTGCGTGTCTCGCTCGAAGAGCCCTTGTCTCGTGCTGGACCTTTGACTGGCGGTGGTTCGCCCATCTCCGTTACGGCTGTCGGCGGCTTCCCGCTGTCAGGTCGCCCGCTCCAGCCAGCGCAACCGCACCAGCCCGGTCGACAGCGCGGTGCCACACACGATGACGATGCCGCAACCAATCATCCAGGGGGTGATCGACTCGCTCAGGAACACGACGCCGTAGCCCAGGGCAAAGACCGGGATGAGGAAGGTGACGGTCAGGGCGCGGCTGGGGCCGGCTTTTTCGATCAGGCGGAAATACAGGATGTAGGCGATGGCGGTGCACAGCAGTGCGACCGCCGCAACGGCACCCCAGGCGCCGGTGCTCACAGGCGCGGCGGGCCAGAACCAGATCGTCGGCAGGGCCAGGCCCAGGCTGGCGCCGATCTGGCTGCCAGTGGCTGAGGCCAGCGGGTGGGTGCCGGTGAGGTAGCGTTTGGTGAAGCTGGCCGCGATGCCATAGCACAGGGTGGCGAGCAGGCAGGCACCCATGGCGAGCAGGCTGGTGCCGGTGGAGCCCTGTCCCGCCACGCCTTCTGCGCTGAAGCCCGATTTGCCGACGACGAGCAGCGTGACGCCGATGAATCCGATGGCCAGGCCGAGCATGCGGGAGCCACCGGGTCGGTCCTTGAGCCACAGCCATGCGACGAGCGCGCCCGTGAGTGGCACGGTGGCGTTGAGGATGGACGTGAGCCCGGTGGTGATGTGCAGCACCGCGAACGCAAAGAGCGCAAACGGAATGCCGGAATTGAGCAGTCCGACGAAAAGAATCGGCCCGACCTTGGCGCGGAAATCGGCCCACACGCGCGGGATCAGGAACACCGGCAGCAGGAACACGGCGGCGAGCGCCACGCGCAGGCCGGCGGTGGGCAGCACGCCGAACTCGGCCGCGCCCAGCCGCATGAACAGGAAGGAAGCGCCCCAGAGGGCGGCCAGCAGCAGGAATTCCAGGGCGAGGGCGGGGTTCATGGGGTCAAAGTATGCATGGGCCTTGCGGCGTTGCTGAAGGCCATTGATGCCGGATGAGACGGCGATTGATGAGCGGGCCGGCACAATGCCGACCCGCCGGGGCTAGAGCCGCGTGGCACCTTCGAGCGAGAGCAGCGCGGTCTTGCGTTCCAGTCCGCCCGCGTAACCGGTGAGCGATCCGTCCGTGCCGAGCACGCGGTGGCAGGGCACCACGACGCTGACCGGGTTGCGGCCGACCGCTGCCCCGAGCGCCCGCACGGCGGCAGGTTTCCCGATGGCGGCGCTCAGGCTGCCGTAGCTGGTGGTGGCGCCCGGTTCAATGCCCAGCAGTGCCTGCCACACCTGTTGCTGAAAGGGCGTGCCGATGCTCAGGTCCAGCGGCAGTTCGAAATGCTGCCTGTGACCGGCGAAGTACTGCGTGAGTTGTTCGATGGCCTGGCGCAGCACCGGGTGGTCCGGATCGCGCCGCCAGGGCGAGGTGTCGGGTCCGTGGCGCTGGCCGTCGAACCACACGCCGCTGAGGCCGCGCGGCGTGGCCGCCAGGGTCATGGCGCCCAGCGGGCCCTGCCATGAGGTGAAGACGGTGAGGGGATCGTGTTTCATGTGGATGCTCCAGTGGATGATGCAACGCGGCCCGCCGACCAGGCGCGCACGACGGCGTAGCTGCGCCAGGGTTTCCACGCCATCGAGGCGGCTTCGGCTTCGCGTGCCGGAAAGCGGGCGTCCTGAACGCCCATGGCCTTGTGCAGGGCGACGTCGCCGGCGGGGAACGCGTCGGGCCAGCGCAGGGCGCGCATGGCGATGTACTGCGCGGTCCAGTCGCCGATGCCGGGCAGGGCTTTCAGGGCCGTGATGGTGGCCGGCACGTCGGCACTGCCGTTGAGCACCAGCCCCTGTTCGGCCACGCCGCGCGCCAGCGCAACGATGGCCGCCTGGCGCTGGCGGACGATGCCGAGCTCGCCCAGCCCGTCGCCGCCTGCCTGCGCCAGCACCGCCGGCGTGGGGAAGAGGCGGGTGAGCTCCGGAAAGGGCGTCTCGATGGGTTCACCAAACCGGTTCACCAGGCGCTGCGCGAGCGTGCGCGCGGCCGCCACGGTGATCTGCTGGCCGAGCACGGCGCGCACCGCGAGTTCGAAGCCGTCGAGCGCGCCGGGCACGCGCAGCCCGTCGCCGTCCGGAAAGGACGCGTGCAGCACGGCGCTGATCGCTCCGGGATCGGCGTCCAGGTCGAGCGCGGCGCGCAGCCGGTGAATCACCTGCGGCAGCACGTCACGCAATCCGTCGCTCACGCGCAGTTCGAGCTGGCTCCGGGGCTCATCGAACCGGGCCACCAGCCAGCCCCGGTGGGTGCGTTCGCCCACGGTCACTGAAAAGGTCTGGCCGAGGCGAAGCTGCGGTTCGTCGACGAAGGCCACGCCCTCAATCAACCGCTGGCGGAAAAAACCCAGCGTGGCCGCCACGTCGTAGGGTGGCCGGTAGCCCAGCCGCACGCAGGTGGCCTGGCCCGCGTCGCGTGCCCGGGGCGCGGTCTCGCGGCGCAGCTGGGTGGGGTTGAGCCGGTAGTGGTCGAGAAAGGCCGCGTTGAAGCGCCGCACACTGCCAAAGCCGCTCGCCAGCGCGATCTGGGTGACGGGCAGATCGGTGTCGGCCAGCAGCTGTTTGGCGGTGAGCAGCTTGCGCGTGAGCAGGTATTGCAGGGGTGAAACGCCCAGGCGGTCCTCGAACACGCGCCGCAGGTGGCGGTCGCTCACGCCCAGGCGTGCCGCCAGGCGTTCGCCCATCGCGCCGCCGTCGTCGTTCCAGTGTTGCGGGTCGTCCAGCCACAGGGTGGCCTGCTGGACGAGGATGGTGGAGGCGTCCTCCGTCGACCAGTGCCGGTCCAGCGGTGCCAGCTCGGGGCGGCAGCGCAGGCAGGGCCGGAAACCGGCGTGTTCCGCCTGCGCCGCGTGGGTGAAGAAGCGGCAGTTCTCGCGCCGGGGCGTGCGCACGCGGCAGACCGGCCGGCAGTAGATGCCGGTGGAGGTGACGGCGGTGAAGAACTGGCCGTCAAAGCGTGCGTCGTGCGAGCACAGCGCGCGGTAGCAGGCGTCTTCGTCGATGCGGTCGGAGCGGTTCATGGGTGCCATGGTAGGCCGGCCGGGCGCTGCGCGCTGGCCGTTTCCGGACATATGCCTCGGACGCCGGTAATACCCCCCTCCTACAATCCGTTTTTCAGCCCCAACACAGGAATTCGCCCATGCAAGTTGCTTCGTCCATCTTCAAGGCCTACGACATCCGTGGCGTCACCCCCACCGCGCTCAACGAGGAGGTTGCCGAGGCGCTCGGCCTGGCGTTCGGTACCCGGGCCATGCAGCTGGGCGAAAAAACCGTGGCCGTGGGGCGCGATGGCCGCCTGAGCGGGCCGGGCCTGTCGGCCGCGTTGATCCGGGGCCTGGTGGCCGCCGGGGTGGATGTGATCGACATCGGCCTGGCCACCACGCCCATGCTGTACTTCGCGGCCGCCACGCTGTGCAACAGCGGCATCCAGGTCACGGGCAGCCACAACCCGCGCGACTACAACGGCTTCAAGATGGTGCTGGCGGGGCGCGCGATCTACGGCGAAGAGATCCAGGGGCTGCGCAAGGTCATGGAGGCCGAGACGCACCAGCGCGCCGACGGCGGCCGCGTGCGCCTGATCAATGTGCAGGCGGCCTACCAGGCCCGCATCGTCTCCGACGCGAAGCTGGCGCGCCCGATGAAGCTGGTGGTGGATTGCGGCAACGGCGTGGCCGGCGCGTCTGCCCCGGCGATCTTCCGCGCGCTGGGTTGCGAGGTGATCGAGCTGTTCAGCGAGGTGGACGGCAACTTCCCCAACCACCACCCGGACCCGAGCAAGCCCGAGAACCTGCAGGACGTGATCCGCACGCTGCGCGAGACGGACGCCGAGCTCGGCCTGGCCTTTGACGGCGACGGCGACCGCCTGGGCATCGTCACCAAGGACGGCCAGACCATTTACCCGGACCGCCAGATGATCCTGTTCTCGCAGGACGTGCTCTCGCGCGTGCCCGGTGGCGACATCGTCTTCGACGTGAAGTGCTCGCAGCGCCTCGCGCCGGCCATCGAGGCCGCCGGGGGCAAGGCCCACATCTACAAGACCGGCCACTCGCTGATCAAAGCGCGCATGAAGGAACTCGACAGCCCCCTGGGCGGCGAGATGAGTGGCCACATCTTCTTCAAGGAGCGCTGGTTCGGCTTTGACGACGGCACCTACGCCGGCGCGCGCCTGCTGGAAATCCTCAGCCGCAGCCCGGACGCGAGCGCCGTGCTGAACGCCCTGCCCACCAGCCACAGCACGCCCGAACTCAACGTGGCCTGCGCCGAAGGCGAGCCGCATGCGCTGGTCGAAAAGCTCGTGGCGCTGGCGAAATTTGACGCACCCGCGAAGCTCTCCACCATCGACGGCGTGCGCGTGGACTGGCCCGATGGTTTCGGCCTGATCCGCGCATCCAACACCACGCCGGTGCTGGTGCTGCGCTTCGAGGGCCAGACGCCCGAAGCTCTGCACCGCATCGAGGCCACCATGCTAGACCTGTTGAAGCAGGCCAAGCCGGACGCGGTGCTGGGTGCCAGTGCACATTGAGCCCGTCCTTGTGACACCCGCCGATCCGCTCGATCAGGTGACGGTGGTGGTGGTCACCTACCACAGCGCCCATTGCCTGGAGGCACTCGACGCCTTGCTCGCGCATTGCCCGCACGTGGTTATTTCCGACAACGGCAGCGGCGACGGCACGCCCGAACAGGCGCAGCAGCGCTGGCCGCACGCCAGGGTGTTCGCGCACGGCCGCAACCTAGGCTTTGGTGCCGCGAACAACCGGGCGCTGGCCGAAACGCGCACGCCGCTGGCGTTGCTGCTCAACCCCGATTGCGAGATAACCCCCGACGGTTTGCGCGAGCTGGTGCGCGCCGCCGACGGCATGCCCGACGCCGCCATCGTGGCGCCGCAGCTCGAAGGCGCGCCGGGCCGGCCCGATGTGAACTACCGCTGGCCCAGCACCGCCTGGTCGTCGCGCGGCCCGGGCGCGCAAGGCCCGGCCTGTGTCGGCTTCGTGGTGGGCGCGGCCATGCTGTTCCGGTTGGCGCGTTTCGAGGGCGTCGGCTTCTTCGACGAACGCTTCTTCCTGTACTACGAGGACGACGACCTCTGCCTGCGCCTGTTCCAGAACAGCCGGCCCATCGTCGTGTGGCCCGGCGTCGCGGCGGTGCACCGCGCGCGGGGTTCGGTCAAGGGCAAGACGCCCTGGAAGAGTGAGTACCTGCGCGGGTACCACCACGCGCAGTCCAAACTGATCTACACCGCCAAACACCGCTCGGAGCGCCAGGCCCGGCGCCAGCGCTGGTCGGTGCTGCTGGGCACCACACTGGCCCTGCCACTGCGCGCGATCGCCTGGTCGCCGCGCCTGCTGGCGCGCATGGCCGGCCGCTGGATGGGCCTGGTGCAATGGAGGCTGCGTGACTGAGGCCGCATCCAGCCGCCCCACGCTGGGTATTGCCGTGCTCACCCTCAATGAGGCGGCGCGCATCGAGGCCTGCCTGCGCAGTGCCGCGTTTGCCGACCGGGTCGTGGTGATCGACAGCGGCAGCACCGATGACACGCGCGAACAGGCCGAGCGTCTGGGTGCCCGGGTGCATCTGCACGCCGACTGGCAGGGCTTCGCGGTGCAGCGCACGCGCGCGCTGGAGCACCTGCAGACCGACTACGTTTTCTTTCTGGACGCCGACGAGGAGATCCCGCCCGCGCTGCGCGACGAGATCGAACGCGCCGTGGCTTCCGACGAGGACGCCATCTGGCGTGTGTGGTGGGACGAAGTGGCTTTCGGCCGCGCGCTCACGCGCATGAAGCCGCGCGGCGGCATCCAGCGCCTGTTCCGCCGCAGCACCCTTGAACGGTTCGATGGTGTGGTGCACGAGGCGCCGGTGCTGCGGCATGCGGTGCCTCTGCACGCCTTCCGCCAGCGCCTGTTGCACCATTCACGCACCACGGTCTATGGCAGCCTGCGCAAGCTCGCTCAATACGTGCAGCTGGGCACCGTCAAGCGCAGCGCCAAGGGGCGCAAGGGTGGCGTGCTGCGCGGTCTGGTCACGTCGATGATGGTCTTCATCCGGGTGTACTTCTTCCAGCGCGGGTTCCTCTGCGGCGCTGAAGGTTTTCTCTACTGCCTGTTCATTGCGCTGGAAATCTTCTTCCGCGACGCCGCGCTGCGCTACGACACGGCAGCGTCCACCGACCTCGCCCGGCGTTAGCCGAAGCGCATGCTCAGCTTGAGCCGGTAGTACGGCAGGCGATCGCTCCAGCGCAGGTTGAGCTCGGGTTTCGCCAGATCGCGGTTGCGCAGGGCCGGCTGGATCAGGTGCTCGTCGAACAGCCCCATCACCACCTCGCGGTTGTAGAGCGCCGAGTAGCGGTCCCACGAACGGCGCCGGAGTTCGGCGGGGTCGAGTTTCTCGATGATGTCGACGAGGGACCGCGCATCGGTGTAATAGAAACCCGAGTCGCCTAGCACGTCGATGTGGTGGCGGTGCTTGCTGCGCGCGTAGGTGATCACGGGCTTGTTGCGGATCGAGAACTCGCCGCACGCGAGCCCGAAGGACTCGCCCTGCAGCCGTGCGTGCAGCATGGCGTCGCAGGTGTTGATGAAGCGCGTCTTGTAGGCCATGTCGCTGCTGCCGGGCAGGAAGAGCGCGCGCGGGTGGTCGACGAAGCGGCCGACGTTCAGGAAGACAAACCAGGTGTCGGTCGAGCGCGCCAGCACCTGGCCCACAGCCTCGATGGCGCTGGGCACGTCGAAGCTCTGCGCACCGCCATGGCAACCGAGCACTTTTGCCTGCGGCGGTATGCCCAGCTCGGCGCGCAGGTCACCGTCCACGTCGGGCAGTTCCACGATGTGCGGCACGGCGGGAATGCGGCCGTTGGCGCAGTGGCGGCTGAGCCATTCGGAGATGTAGGCGTACGACGCGCCATGCGCCTGTGCCGGGTTGGTGGGAAAGACCGCATGCACCATGGTCGGCACGGTGCGCGACCACACGCCGTCGTTCTTGCCTGCCTTGATCGCGTACAGCAGGTCGGCCTTGTGCCGGGCGAGCAGGGTGTCGAATTCGCCAGGCTGCTGATAGCCCACCACCGGGAAGCGTGCCCCGAACTTGGCCAGCGCCTCTGCACTGTTGTGGGGGCTCGCGGCGTTGTAGACGATCAGGCTGTCGTGGCCCAGCACCGCCTCGTTGTTCAGGGCGTAGTCGTACAGCGCCACCTCGGTGCCGCGTATCGACAGCTGGTTGGAATGGAACGCGATGGTTTTCTTCACGGCTTCACACCGGTGGAGGCACGTTCGACACCACGCGTGCGCGCATGAGAGGCGGCCATGAGCAACGCGGACATCAGGATGAAGAAGTGGTTTTCCGTGGACAACCAGAACGAGCTGTGTGTCGTGTTGGACACGATCAGGATGGCGAGGAAACCCATCATCAGCGCGCGGCGCGGCGCGGTCTCGCGCCAGGCCTGACGGGCGATGGCACCGACGAACCAGAGGAACAGCAGCAGCCCGACCAGGCCCTGTTCAAACAGGAAGAACACGAACTGGTTGTGCGGGTGCACGCAGACCACCGAGCACCACGAGGGATCGGTGAAGTGGCTCGGTGCGAGCACGGGGTAGGCGGCCGTGCCATGCCCCTGGACGGGTTTTTCCAGTGAGCCACCCAGTGCATAACGGGCCATCTCCACGCGCGCGCCGGCGGAGGTGACGGGCATGGTGAGACCGCCGCTTCTGGCCTCGGTCCACGCCTGCGCGGCGCGCGAGCGCAGCTGGGTGGACGTGGTGAAAGCAGTGGCCAGGACCGCGATCACCACCACCGAGACCAGGGCCAGACGGCGCGGCCGCAGGCCGGCGGCGAACAGGGCGAACACGGCCATTGACAGCAGCAGGGCGAGGTAGCCCGTGCGGCCGGCGGAGAGGAACAGCACGCTGAACGCGGCCAGCCCCGCCACGCACGCGGCCAGCACGGCATGCGTGCGGTTTTGTGCGCGCAGAGCCTGGTGCATTGCCATCGCGGTGAAGAACGACATCAGGATGCCCTGCGCGATGTAGTCCTTGAACACCGTGTGGTCCACGCCGAAACCCTGGTTGTGGGTGCGGGTCCAGGAAAAATCGAACCACACGTTGAGCCAGGTGATGGTGAGGGTGAACAGCATGGCCAGCGCGAATGCCTGAAAGCAGCGGCGGCGCGTGGCAGGGTCGGCCAGCAGGCCGACGAAAACGGGAACGAAGAGGAACTTCGCGTACTTCTGCAGGGCGGCGCCGATGAGTGGGCCATCGGCCGGCGACCACAGGGCTGCCACCACGATCCAGGCGAACAGCGCCAGGGCGGGCGCGGCCAGCGGATTGGACAGCGCCTGGCGCGTGTCGCGCAGCGAACTGCCCCAGATGCAGCCGAGCAGCCAGAACACCAGCGTGAGCAGCAGGCCGACGTTGGCGAGCGCGACCGAGACCGGGAACGCGAAGAACACCAGCACGAGCGAGGCGCGCGCGGCGGGCTGGATGAAGGACGAGGGGCTCATGGTGTGTGAAGGGGCACCGTCTGGTAGCCCGCCATCAGCGGGGCCCAGTCGGCTTCGGTCCAGTGGTAGGGGCTCACGCGCCCGGCTTCCTTGCGCAGGGAACGCAGCAGGCGCTCGAGGTTGCGGGGTTTCCAGTCGTCGCCGGTGCGCAGTGCGCATTTGTCGAAGTCCACCACCCAGGCCTGCCCGGCGGCGTCGAGCAGCAGGTTGTGGGCGTTGAGGTCGGCGTGGAACACCTGCCGGTCGTGCAGCTGGCGGATCGCGCGGCCCAGCGTCTGCCACTCGGCGGGTGCCAGTGCCCTGCGCTGCAGCCACTGCACCACGTTCGCGCTGTCGGGAATCAGCCCGACCAGGATGTCGGCCTCGTAGAACAGGCCGCGTGGAAGGTGGCTGGCGGCCACGGGTTCGGGGACCGGCAGTTGCCAGGAACGCATCAGGCGAAGCAGTGTGAACTCGCGCATCGCGCGGCTGTCGTGCGGCGCCTCGCGCCAGAAACGGTCGTCGCTCAGGCGCGCCACCAGGCCGCCGCGGCGGTAGTGGCGCAGGACATGGCCACGCCCGTCCTGCTCGATTTTCAGGGCCTGGCCGCGCCCGCTGCCGGTGGCCAGTGCCGTGCCGCTGGCGTGCGCTGTGGGGTCGAAACTGCGGGCCGACACGCCGGATATCTGATCGGGATCGAACCAGCAGGTGCGGTCGCCGTCCATCGACGCGCACACACGCGAGACGTTGCCGGTGCCGGCGGGTTGCCACAGCGGCTGCAGCACAGCCAGCGTGCGCGCCGATGCACCGCGATGTCGGGCGATCAGCGCGCGCGCGGCCCCGGCGCGTTGCTGCCACGCCTGCGGCTGCGTCAGCCAGCGTTGCACCGTGTCGGCGAGTTCGCGCGCGTCGTGCACGCACTCGCCCGCACCGGTCTGCAGGATCTCGTCGAACAGCGGCGCCGCGTTGTGGGTGTGCGGGCCGAACAGCACCGGCTGGCCGACCGACATGGGTTCCAGCGGGTTGTGCCCGCCCACCGGTGCCAGCGTGCCGCCCACGAAGCACAGGGCGGCGTGCGGGTACCACTGCATCAGCTCGCCCATGGCGTCGACCAGCAGCACCTGTGTGGCCGGTGTCACGGCCTCGCCGCTGCTGCGGCGCACATGGGTCAGGCCACTGCCTTGCAGCCGTGCGGCGACGTCGTCGAAGCGTTGCGGGTGGCGGGGCACCAGCACCAGCAGCCAGCTCGGGTGCGCAGGCGACAGTTCGGCCCAGGCCGACAGCCAGACCGCTTCGTCGCCTTCGTGTGTGCTGGCCGCGACGACCAGGGTGCGCCCCTGCAGTTCGAGAGGCGGTGTGGGCGCGGTGGCGGGCGCGGCGACATCGAACTTCAGGTTGCCGGTCTCGCGCAGCCGGTTCGCGGGCACGCCCAGCGCGAGCAGCCGGGCGGCGCTGTCGGCGTCGGCGGCGGCCACGGTGAGCGACGGCCAGACGGCCTGCATCACGCCGCGCCAGCGCTGGTACGAGCGCGCCGACCGTTCGGACAGGCGCGCGTTGACCAGCGCAACCGGCACCCCGCCCGCGCGGCATTGCTGCAGCCACTCGGGCCAGAGCTCGCGCTCCACCAGGATGAGCAGCCGCGGCTGCAACCGGTTCAGGAAGCGGGCGACGGCACCCGGCGTGTCGATGGGCGCGTAGACATGGCGGATGCGATCGCCCCAGTGCGCCTGCAGCGCTTGCGCACCGGTGGGCGTCTGGGTGCTGACGGTGACCGCGTGCGAGGGCCATTCTTCCAGCAGCGCCTGCAGCAGCGGCTGCATGGCCTGCACTTCACCAACCGAGGCCGCGTGAAGCCAGATGCAGCCGAACTGTTCGGGGTCGATGGGGATGAAGCCGAGCCGGTGGCGCAGGTTCTGGCGGTAGCCGGGTTCGCGCCGGCCCCGCCACCACAGCCAGCCCAGCAGAGGGGTGGCCAGGGCGCGGCTGAGCAGTCGGTACGCCCGGTGGGGCAGCGAGACCGCGCTCAGCGCCAATGTTCGGCGACCCATGGAGCGGGCAACACGCGCCGGTACCACTTGCCGCTCACGCCGGCGATCACGTCGGGCGGGTTGGGCTTGCCGTGGAAGACGATGATCTTGGCACCGGGCGGAATGGTGGGCGGCGAGAACCAGCCCAGGATGCCCGGGCGCATGCAATGGCGCTTGAAGCTGCGGCACCAGGCCTCGGGCCAGTAGCTCACCTTGCCCTGCCGGTTGAGGAAGCCGGTGATGTATTCCTGCTCGTTGCGCACGTCCGCGATAGATTGCGGGTAGCCGTTCTTCAGGTGGTCCAGCGCGTCGGTGTGCGCGCCGATGGTGTAGCGGTAGCACGAGGTGTTGCCCGTGCCGTCCTTCTTGTCCCATTCCTTGATCACGATGAACTCGCCGGGCAGGTCGAAGAACTCGTCCAGGCTGCCGACGATGACGATGTCGAGGTCGAGGAACAGCGTCTGGCCCTTGAGGTCGTACAGCGGGTCGGCAAAGCTGGTGAGCTTGAGCCAGCCGTGGCCGAAGGACCAGGGCTTGCGTTGGTCGAACTCGTCAAAACCCACGGCGGGAATCGGTTTGACCTCGACCGCCGGGTCGATGCCTTCGCCGTCGTCGGTCAGGCAGACGAAACGGAAGGGCCTGTGCAGGTGCCGCGACACCATGCTGTGGAGCTTGTTGACGTATTCGGGGCCGTATTTCTTGCCCCACTTGATGCACAACACGTTGACGGTTTGCACGTCTTTTCCTTATGGGAATGCTGGTTGGAAGACGGTGTCGGCACTGGCGCTGACCTGCCGGGCGAGTGTAGCGGAGCTCACTTCACCAGCAGGGCGTCGATCGGCAGCAGGTCTTCGGGCAGCAGGGCGCCGCTGGCCTGGCGCAGGCGCAGGCTGCTCAGCAGCACGTTGTAGCGCGCCTGGGCCAGGTCGCGCTTGGTCTGGAACAGCTGGCTCTGGGCGTTGAGCACGTCGATGTTGATGCGCACGCCCACCTGGTAGCCCAGGCGGTTGGCGTCCAGCGCGCTCTGGCTCGAGGCCTCGGCGGCCTGCAGGGCGCGCACCTGGCCCTGCCCGGACACCACGCCCAGGTAGGCGCTGCGGGTGGACAGATCCACGCCCCGGCGGGCGGCTTCGAGGTCGGTGCGGGCCTTTTCCTCCAGCGCCAGGGTTTCCTTCACCCGGTTCTGGATCGCGTAGCCCGCGAACAGCGGCAGGTTGAACTGCACGCCCACGCTGGCGGTGTTGGTGCGCACGTTGCCGGCGGTCGGCAAGGCGGTGAAAGGCCCGCGCGCCACCTGGTACTGGCCCACCAGGTCCAGCGTGGGCTTGTGCCCGGCTTCGGCCTTGCTGGTTTCCAGCTGTGCGATTTCCAGGTTGCGGGTGGCCTGCAGGATGGTCGGGTGCGTGCCCGGGTTGCGGTCGACCCAGGCCTGTGGGTCGGCCGGCAGCAGCTCGGGCAGCGTGACTGGCGCGGCCAGCGGCCGGGGCTCCACGGCCGGACGGCCCACCAGCTGGTTGAGCGCGAGCTTCTTCACGCGCAGGTCGTTCTCGGCGGCGATCTCCTGGGCCAGCACCAGGTCGTACCGCGCCTGTGCCTCGCGCGAGTCGGTGATGGTGGTGGTGCCGACCTCGAAATTGCGCTTGGCCGCGGCGAGCTGCTCGGCCACGGCGGTTTTCTGTGCCTGCACGAAGGCCAGCGTGTCCTGCGCCGCGAGCACGTCGAAGTAGGCCTGCGAGGTGCGGACGATCAGGTCCTGTTCGGCCTGCGTGAGGCGGGCCCTGGCGATGTCGGTGCTGAGCTCGGCCTGTTCATTGGCGAGCCGGTTCACCGGGCGGTACAGCGGCTGGCTGGCCGAGAGCGTCGCGCTCTGGTTGTTGCTGTTGCCGTCCAGCGCGCCATAGTTGCTCACCTCGCGGCGGGCCCAGTTCGCGGCAGCGGCCAGGCCGGCCTGGGGCAGCAGCCCGGCGCGCGCCTGCGCGGCCTGGGCCAGGCTGGCGTCGTACTGTGAACGCGCGGCCAGGTAGGTGGCATCGAATCCGCGCGCCGCCTCGTACAGCTGCACCAGGCTTTGCGCCTGCGCGCCGGTGGCCAGCGAACCCAGCGCAAGCATGACCGCCAGCGGAAACCAGGGGCGGTTGGCAGACGATTTGCGAGCGGACGAAGCTGCTTTCATGCGGTGTTCCTTGAAGCGGGACGGTGCGAGGATGTGGAGGGGCTTATGCAAGGGGCATCAAGGGTCCGGCTCCGCCGGCCCGAGATGCCGTCCCCCCTCGAAGCGCCGAAGGCGCGCCACGGAGGGGGGAAGCCGCGCAGCGGCGCAGGGGGGTGTTCATCTCAGTAGACGGGCACGCTGGGGTCGCGTTCCTGCGACCAGGCGTGGATGCCGCCGTGGATGTTCACGACGCGGGTGTAACCGTTGCCTTCCAGGAACTGCACCACCTGCGCGCTGCGGCCGCCGTGGTGGCACAGCACGGCGATGGGCTGGTGGCGGTCCAGCTCAAGCAGGCGCGCGGGCACGGTGCGCATGGGCATGGCGCGCAGCTCGAAGCCCTCGGGCTTGACGGACGCGGTCTGCAGTTCCCAGGGTTCGCGCACGTCCAGCACCACGGGCAGTGCCTCCGGCGCGGCCGGGTCGCTGGACTGGCGCAGCCAGTCGGGGAGTTGGGCGGGGGTGATCGAGTTCATGGTCGCGGTCCGTTGGAGTGGCGGGGCGTTTCAGAAGCGGAAGCGCGAAGGCTCCGGGAAGTTGCGCAGGCGCGGGGCCACGGTGTCCCAGGGCTGTGCGGTCTGGAACGAGGCCTCGCCGGTGCGGGTGACGATGGTCGCGCGCATCATGGGCTCGAAGCCCACGATGGCGGCCAGGCGGCCACCCGGCGCGAGCAGGGCGAGCAGGGCCGGCGGGATCTCGGCGACCGACCCGCTCAGGACGATGGCGTCATACGGCGCGTTGGCGCTGCAGGCGGCGAAGCCGTTGGCGGCCGCGTCGGCATGGCGCACCTCGGCGTTGGCAATGCCGGCCTTCTGCAGGTTCTCGCGCGCCAGGCGGGCCAGGGCTTCGTCGATCTCGATCGAGACCACGCGCTGTGCCATGCTGGCCAGCAGCGCCGCCATGTGGCCGCTGCCGGCGCCGATTTCCAGCACCGAGTCGGTGGGCTTGAGGAGGAGGTCCTGCGCCAGGCGCGCTTCCACCTTGGGTGCGAGCATGGCCTGGCCGTCCACCGCGGGCTGGTTCAGTGGCAGCTCCATGTCGGCAAAGGCCAGCGATTTGTGCGCGGCGGGCACGAAATCCTCGCGGTGCACGCGGTCCAGCAGGGCGAGCACGCGCGGGTCGAGCACTTCCCAGGGGCGGATCTGCTGCTCGATCATGTTGAAACGGGCCTGGCTCAGGCTGGGGGCGGGGGTGTTGGAAGTGGTCATGGCGTCGACTCGGTGGAACGGTGTTTCGAGGGGGCGGGGAACCGCGAGATTTTAAGGAGTGGGACCACCCGAAACCGGGTGGGCGGGTGCAAGACCGAGCCGGCGCCGGAACCAGGCGGCGAGGTCGTCCATGTAGCAATAGACCACCGGCACCACCACCAGCGTGAGCAGCGACGAGGTGATGACGCCGCCGATGACGGCCTGGCCCATGGGCGCGCGTTGTTCCGAGCCCTCGGTCAGCGCGAAGGCCAGCGGCACCATGCCGAACACCATGGCCAGCGTGGTCATGAGAATGGGGCGCAGCCGCACTTTGGCTGCCAGCAGCAGGGCGGACTCGCGGTCCATCGGCGGCCCGCCGGCGCGGCCCTCGCGCGCGCGGATCGCGAAGTCGACCAGCAGGATGGCGTTCTTGGTCACCAGGCCCATGAGCAGCACGATGCCGATGATGGAGAACATGCTCATGGTGGAGCCGAACATCAGCAGCGCCAGCACCACGCCGATCAGCGTGAGCGGCAGCGAGGTCATGAGCGAGAGCGGCTGCAGGAAGCTCTGGAACTGGCTGGCCAGGATCATGTAGATGAAGATGATCGCCAGCGCCAGCGCGGAGAGCGCATAGCCGAACGACTCCTGCATGTTCTTGGTGGAGCCGCCGAATTCATAGCGGTAGCCGGGCGGGAAGGCGATGCTGTCGAGCACCTGCCGGATCTCGGCCGACACTTCGCCCGGCGAGCGGCCATACACGTTGGCGTTGATCGACACCTCTCGGTTGAGGTTGCGGCGGTTGATCTGGTTCGGGCCGGTGGCGTCCACCACGTCGGCCACCTGGCCCAGGCGCACCACGCGCGCCGTGCCATCGGCGGCGGTGCTCACCACCAGCGGCAGCTGCTCGAGGTCGCTCGCGCGGGCACGGCCTTCGGGCGCGAGCCGCACGTTCACGTCGTAACTCTGCCCGTCGGCCGCGCGCCAGTTGCCCACGGTGGTGCCGGCCACCAGGGTGCGCAGGCTCGCGCCTACGGCGGCCACGCCAAGGCCGGCGTCGGACGCGAGGTCGCGTTTCAGCTTCACGTCCACCGTCGGCTTGTTGGGCTTCACACTCGCGTCCAGGTCGACCAGGCCCACGATCGGGCGGATGCGTTCCATCACCTGCTGCGTGAGGCGTTCGAGCTCGGCGAGGTCGTCGCCCTGCAGCGAGAACTCCACCTGCTTGTTGCCACCCACCGCATCGAGCAGGCCGACGTGCGTCACGGTGATGCCGGGCACGCTGCGCAGCCGGTCGCGCAGGCGGGCCGACATCTCCACCGCGCTCAGCGTGCGCGCCTTGCGGTCGGTCAGGCGCACATAGATGCTGGCGTACATGGCGCCCTGGGCCGCGCCCGTGTTCACCGTGGACAGCGTGTACTGCACCTCGGGGAATTCGCGCAGGATGGCCTCGACCTCGCGCGTCTTGGCCTCGGTGGCTTCCAGCGACGAGCCCACCGGCGTGTGGAAGCTCAACGATGTCTCGGAGAAATCGGCCGTGGGCACGAATTCGGTGCCCAGCAGCGGCACGATGAACAGGCTGCCAACGAACGTGCCCGCGGCCAGGCCCAGCGTGGCGAGCTTGTGTTTGAGCGACCAGCGCAGCGTGCCCTGGTAGGTGTGGCTCAGGTCGTCCTGGAAGCGGTCGAACCAGTGGGTGACGCGGCCGATCGTGCGGTCGTAGAACGAGGTGCGCGGCGCGCCGTCCTTGCCGTGCTTCTCGATTTCCGGGTCGTGCCAGACGGAGGAGAGCATCGGGTCGAGCGTGAAACTCACGAACATCGAGATGAGCACGGCCGCGACCATGGTGATGCCGAACTCGTGGAAGAACTTGCCGATGATGCCGCCCATGAAGCCGATGGGCAGGAACACCGCCACGATGGACAGCGTGGTGGCGAGCACCGCCAGGCCGATCTCCTGCGTGCCGTCCATGGCGGCCTGGTAAGGCGTCTTGCCCATCTGCACGTGGCGCACGATGTTCTCTCGCACCACGATGGCGTCGTCGATCAGCAGACCCACCGACAGCGTGAGCGCCATCAGCGTGATCATGTTGATGGTGAACCCGAACAGGTTCATGAAGAAGAAGGTGCCGATCAGCGCAATGGGCAGCGTGAGGCCGGTGATGACGGTCGAGCGCCACGAGTTCAGGAACAGGAAGACGATCAGCACCGTGAGCACCGCGCCCTCGATCAGCGTGCGCCGCACGTTCTCCACCGACACGCGGATCGGCCGCGAGCCATCGGCGATCTGCTCCAGCCGCACGCCAGGCGGCAGCTCGGCGCCCAGCGCGGCGACGGCGGCCTTGAGGCCGTCGGTCACCGCGATGGTGTTCTCGTCCTGTGCCTTCTGCACCTGCAGCAGCAGCGTGCGCTGGCCGTTGTAGAGCGCCAGGCTTTCCACCTCCTGGGTGCCATCGCTCACGCGCGCCACCTGGCCCAGCCGCACCGCCTGGCCGCCCCGGCGCGCGACGATGATGTGCTCGAAGTCCTGCGGGTTCTGCAGGCGCGAGAGCACCTGCACCACGCGCTCGGCCTCGCCGGTCTTGAGCGTGCCCACCGGCAGGTCCTGGTTCTCGTTGCGCACGGCGGCGTTGATCTGCTCCGTGGTCACGCCCAGGGCTTCCATGGCCGACGGGTCGAGGTCGATGTTGATGGCGCGCTGCGTGCCGCCCACCAGCGTCACCGAGCCCACGCCGCGCACGTTCTCCAGCCGCTTCTTGAAGACCTGTTCGGCCCAGGTGGTGAGCTCGACCGCGCTCGGCGTCTTGCCGTTCGCTTCCTGCGGAATCACGGCCACCGACCAGATCGAGCGGCTGGCCGGGTCGAAGCGCAGCACGCGCGGCTCTTCCACCTCGTCGCGGAACACCGGGCGCAGGATGGCGATCTTCTCGCGCACGTCCTCCGCCGCCTTGCGCCCATCCACCGTCAGCTGGAATTCGATGATGACGACCGACTGGCCTTCGTAGCTGCGCGAGGTGAGCGTGTTGACACCGGCGACGGCGTTGACCGCTTCCTCCACCTTCTTCGTCACCTCGGACTCGACGATCTCGGGTGAAGCGCCGGGGTAGGCCACCTGCACCACCACGACCGGAAAGTCGATGTTGGGGAACTGGTCAACCTGCAGGCGGTTGAACGAGAAGATGCCCAGCACCACGAACGCGACCATCACCATGGTGGCGAAGACCGGGTTGCGCAGCGAGACCTGGGTGAACCACATGGCGGGGCGGCCCGATCAGTTGGTGGCGAGGCGCACGGAGGTGCCTTCGCGGATCGCGCCGGCCTGGGCGCTGAGCACCTGCGTGCCGGCGGCAAGGCCCTTCACTTCGCGCATCGGCTCCGCGCCTTGCAGGCCGGTGGCACCACCTTCCAGCACCACGTGGGCAATCTTGCCGTCGCGCACCACCTGCACGTAGGGCTGCGGCTTGTCGTTGCGCACGGCGGACACGGGCACCGCCGGTGCGTTCGCAGTGCCGGTGGCGATGTGGCCCTGGGCGAACAGACCCTGGCGCATGCCTTGCGCGGCAGGCACACGCAGGTACAGCAGCACGCTGCGGCTGCCGGCCTGCACGCTGGGGTTGATGCGCGACACCGTGGCCTTCACCGGCTCGGCCAGGCCTTCCACGCGCAGCACCGCGTCCTGCCCCACCTTCACGGTGACCGCGTCGGCGGGGGTGATGGCGGCTTCCATTTCGAACGTGGAGAGGTCGACCACGTCGAACACGCGCGTGTCCACGCCCACGCGTTCGCCGTTCTGCACCAGCCGGGCCGAAATCTGGCCGGTGAGTGGCGAGCGCAGGGTGGTGTCGGCCAGCGCCTTCTTCGCAATGTCCAGCGCTGCGAGCGCGGCCTGGTGCGTGGCCTCGGCGCCCGACAGGTTGGCGGTGGAGGTTTCCAGCGCCGTGGCCGAGATGAAGCCCTGGCGCACCAGCGCCTGGTTGTTGTCCAGCGTGCGCTTTGCAATCGCCACCTGCGACTGCGCCGACTCGGCCTGCCGCGCCGCCTGGCGCACGCGGGCGTCTGCTTCGGTGCTGTCGATGCGCGCGACCACCTCGCCAGCCTTCACCGGGTCGCCCTCGCGCTTGGAGAGGCCCTGGATCTCGCCAGCCGTGCGGGCCTTGATGGCCGCGGTCTGCAGCGCCTGCACCGAGCCCGAGAGGTTCACCGTCTGCGTGAGTTCCATGGCCTGCACCGTGACCACGTCACTGGCCGACAGGTTGTACACCGGGGCGGTCTTCAGTGCCTCGGCAGCGGTGCGGGCCGTTTCGGTCTGGGTCTTGCGCTTGTCCAGCGCACGCACCACGCCCAGGCCCACGGCCAGCACCAGCGCGGCGAGCAGGAGCCACTTGATCCAGGCGGAGCGGGAGCGGGGTGCGTCTGTCATGGGCGGTGGGCAGAGGATGGGGCCGACACCAGCATGCCGTGCAGCAGCAGGTCGGCCTGGTTGTCGATGAAGCCGATGGGGTCGATGGTGGCCGGGCAGCACGGCGCCATGGAGTGCTTCCACATCAGCAGGAAGATCATGGGCGCGATCAGGCTGTAGATGGCGTATTCCATGGACAGCGGACGGATCTCGCCACGGTCGATGCCACGCTGCAGGACGCGGCGGATCAGCTCGTGCCCCGGTTCGATGACCTCTTGCTGATAGAAGGCCGCGATCTCCGGGAACATGCCGGCTTCGCTCATCACCAGCTTGGTGATGCCGGAAGCGGGGGTCATGCCCACGCGCTCCCACCAGGTGTGCAGGCAGTAGCGCACCAGTTCGGCGCTGTCGCCGTCGAAGTTGTCGAGCTCCTCGTTCCATTCGTCGAAGCGCCCGGCGAGGTTCTCGCGCACCACGGCCTTGAACAGCTCTTCCTTGCTGGGGAAGTACAGGAACAGCGTGCCCTTGGACACCCCGGCGCGGGCAGCGACTTCCTCCACCCGGGTGGCGGCGAAACCCTTTTCGACGAAGAGCTGCAGCGCCGCGTCCAGCAGTTCACCGGGGCGCGCTTCCTTGCGGCGCGAGCGCCGCTGGCGCGGCTCGGCGTCGGATTCGGGGAGGGCCGGAGAAGGGGGGGCAGACATGGGGACGTATTTTAATGACCGGTGGGTTATTAATATAACCCACCCCCCATATCTTGCGGGCTGGCCCCGCGCCAAGGTCAGGAAAACGCCTGGATGCCCGTGATCGCGCGGCCAAGGATAAGGGCGTGCACGTCGTGCGTGCCCTCGTAGGTGTTCACCACCTCCAGGTTCACCAGGTGGCGGGCCACGCCGAACTCGTCGCTGATGCCGTTGCCACCCATCATGTCGCGCGCCAGGCGGGCGATGTCCAGCGCCTTGCCGCAGCTGTTGCGCTTGAGGATGGAGGTGATCTCCACGGCGGCCGTGCCCTCGTCCTTCATGCGGCCCAGGCGCAGGCAGCCCTGCAGGCCCAGGCTGATCTCGGTCAGCATGTCGGCCAGCTTCTTCTGGATCAGCTGGTTGGCGGCCAGCGGGCGGCCGAACTGCTGGCGGTCCAGCACGTACTGGCGGGCGCGGAAGTAGCAGTCTTCGGCCGCGCCGAGCGCGCCCCAGGCAATGCCGTAGCGCGCGCTGTTCAGGCAGGTGAAGGGGCCCTTGAGGCCGCGGATTTCAGGGAAGGCGTTTTCCTCGGGGCAGAACACGCTGTCCATCACGATCTCGCCGGTGATGGAGGCGCGCAGGCCCACCTTGCTGTGGATCGCCGGCGCGCTCAGGCCTTTCATGCCCTTGTCGAGAATGAAGCCGCGGATCGCGCCTTCGTCGTCCTTGGCCCAGACCACGAACACGTCGGCGATCGGGCTGTTGGTGATCCACATCTTGGCGCCCGACAGGCTGTAGCCGCCGGCCACCTTCTTCGCGCGCGTGACCATGCTGCCGGGGTCGGAGCCGTGGTTGGGTTCGGTCAGGCCGAAGCAGCCGATCCACTCACCGGTGGCCAGTTTCGGCAGGTACTTCTGCTTCTGCGCCTCGCTGCCGAATTCGTTGATCGGCACCATCACCAGCGAGCTCTGCACGCTCATCATCGAGCGGTAGCCGGAGTCGACGCGCTCCACCTCGCGCGCCACGAGTCCGTAGCAGACGTAGTTCAGGCCCGCGCCGCCATAGGTCTCGGGGATGGTCGCGCCCAGCAGGCCGAGTTCGCCCATCTCGCGAAAGATGGCCGGGTCGGTCTTCTCATGGCGGAAGGCCTCGGTCACGCGCGGCAGCAACCTTTCCTGGCAGTAGCTGTGGGCGGCCTCGCGCACCTGGCGCTCGTCGTCGGTCAGTTGCTGGTCGAGGTGAAACGGGTCTTCCCAGCTGAAGCGGGCCTTGTTGGTGCTCATGGCGTTGTCTCCGGTGTGTGGTGTGGCAATGCCCAGGATTGTCGGTGGCCCATGAATACCTGTCTAATATCGTTGGTGTATCTGGCCATACAGGAATCATATTCATGGAATTCCGACATCTGCGTTATTTCCTCGCGCTTGCCGAAGAACTGCACTTCGGGCGCGCGGCGCAGCGCCTGGCCATCACGCAGCCGCCGCTTTCGCTGAACATCCAGCAGCTTGAGGCGTCCGTGGGCGCCCAGCTGTTCACCCGCAACAGCCGTGGCGTGCAGCTCACCGCGGCCGGGCAGGCCTTCGTGCCGGCGGCGCGGGCCCTGCTCGACCAGGCCGGACAGGCCGCGCGCGAAGCGCGCGAAGTGGCACAGGGTCTGGTGGGCAGCCTGCAGATCGGCTTTGCCGGCACCGTGCTCTACCGGGGGCTGCCGCAGATCCTCAAGGCTTTCTCGGCCGCGCACCCGCGCCTGCGCCTCGTGCTGCGTGAGATGAGTTCGAGCGACCAGTTGATCGACCTCATGCACGAGCGGCTGGACCTGGGCTTCGTGCACACCACGCGCGTGCCCACGGGTTTCTCGCAGGTGCTGGTGTCGAGCCAGCCCTTCGTGGCCTGCCTGCCCGCAGGCCACGCCCTGGCCCGGCGCAAGCGCTTGCCGCTGGCCGCGTTGCGGGGCGAGCCGTTTGCCATGGTGTCGCGCGCGGTCTCGCCTGACTACCACGAGCGCATCCTCGGGCTGTGCGCCGATGCGGGCTTTTCGCCCGAGATCCGTTATGAACTGCGCCACTGGCTGAGCGTGGTCTCGCTGGTGGCGCAGGGGCTGGGTGTGGCACTGGTGCCGGCCGCGCTGCAACAGGCGGGCCTGCCTGGCGCGGTGTTCCTGCCGCTGGCCGCAGAAACGCCGCCCTACGACACGCACTGCTTGTGGAAGACGGATCGCGATCAGGCGGCGCTGGCGGCATTCCTCGACGCCGTGCGGGCCTTTGCTCAACCGATACAGTGAGCCGTCAACCATGGAGAACACGATGAGCGACAAACAGGTGCTGGTGCTGGGTGGCGGCTGCTTCTGGTGCACCGAGTCCGTCTACAAGGAAGTGAACGGCGTGACCGACGTGGAGTCGGGCTATAGCAACGGGCAGGTGAAACAGCCGAGCTACGAGATGGTGTGCACCGGCACGACGGGGCACAACGAGGTGGTGCGGCTGGAGTACGACCCGGCGAAGATCAGCACGCGCGAGATCCTGGAAATCTTTTTCGTGGTGCACGACCCGACCACACCGAACCGCCAGGGCAACGATGTGGGCACGCAGTACCGCAGCGGCATCTACTTCACCACGCCGGAGCAACAGCAGGTGGCGCAGGCGTTGATTGACGAGCTGACGAAGGATGACGCGTTTGGCCGGCCCATCGTCACCGAACTGAAGCCGCTGGAGAACTACTGGCCGGCGGAGGCGTATCACCAGGATTTCTTCGAACGCAATCCGAATCAGGGCTACTGCATGGCGGTGGCGGCGCCCAAGGTGGCGAAGTTTCGCAAGACGTTCGCGCGATTGGCGAAGTAACGTTTTCCGCGCCTGGTCTTCGCGGGCGCAGTGGGGCGCGGTGCTCTGTTCCGCGAATGTCCCCCGCCGGCTGGTGCCGGCTCCTCCTTGACTTCGCTACACAGAGCACCGCGCCCCCCTGCGCCTGTGGCATGGTGGTGCGCAAGTGGTGAGCCCAAAGGTCTTCGGACCGGGCGGTGAGGGCGCAGCGACGTCAAGGAGGAGGGCCGGCGAAGCCGGACCGGGGGACAGTCGCGGAGCCCTCACCGCCCGGTCCGAAGACCGCTCTGCCCGGAAAAAGCTCAGCGCCCCGCCCGCCAGCGAGGCCACAGCACGATCACCGCCAGCCCCATCAACACCAGCGCCGCCGCCCCCAGCTTCCATCCAGGCAAAGGCTCTCCAAGAGAGAGCGCCGATGCGCCCATGCCGAACACCGGAATCAATAAGGCCAGCGGCGTCACCGTGGCCGCCGGGTGACGCGCCAGCAGCCAGTTCCACACCCCGTAGCCATACAGCGTGTTGCCCACCGCCTGCCACAGCACACTGGCCCACACCAGCGAGCCCGCGTGCTGCAGCCCCTCGCTGATCGCCTGCGGGCCTTCAATCAGCCACGACAGCGCAAACAGCGGCGGCACCGCGAACACGCTGCTCCACACCATGAAGTGCAGCATGTTCACCGGCCCGAGCGACTTCACCACCAGGTTGGCCAGCGACCAGAAAAACGCCGCGCTCAACACCAGGCCGATGCCCAGCAGGGTCACCGACGCGTCGAGATTCGCCGCGATCACGCCCAGGCCAGCCAGCGCGAGCAGCAGGCCCATGACCTGAAACCCCCGCACGCGCTCACCCATCAGCCAGAGCGACAGGCCGATGGTGAAGAACACCTGCAGCTGCACCACCAGCGACGCCAGGCCCGGCGAGATGCTGCTGCGCATGGCGAGGAACAACAGCCCGAACTGGCCCACGCCCAGCAGCACGCCAAAGGCCGCGATCTTGCGCCAGGGGGCGGTGGGGCGGGGGATGAACAGCAGCCACGGCAGGGCCGAGAACGCGAAGCGCAGCGTGGCGAACAGGAAGGGCGGCAGGCCATCGAGTCCCCAGCGGATGACCACGAAATTGGTGCCCCAGACGAACACCACCGAAAGGGCCAGGAGCAGGTGGGTGGTGGGCAAGATGCGGGTCCGTGGGGGATGGGATGGGCAGTGTAGCCATGGCGTCGTAGTGCAACTTGATTGCGTTAACATCGCCCCCAACAGCAACTCGGTTGCAACAACGGAGAAGCCCGTGCCCACCCCCGCCACCTCTGCGCTCAGCGGCGTGCCCGCCGTCATCCAGACCCGCCTGGAAGCCGCGGGCCTGCGCCGCACCCTGGCCACGCGTGCCGTGCTCGGGCTGTTTCTTGCGCAACGTGGCGGCGGCCTGACCCATGCGCAGGCCCTGCACGCGCTCACCGTGCGCGGTCTGGACATCAACCGCGTAACGCTCTACCGCCTGCTCGACCGGCTGGCCGCCTGCGGGGTGCTGCAGCGCCACACCGACGACCAGGCCCGCACCTGGCGGTTCAGCCTGGCGCCGCTGGAGCCCGAGAGCGACAAGGACCACCTGCGGTTCCGTTTCGAATGCGGCGCCTGCAACCGCGAGATGCCCCTGGACGATGCAGGCGCCTCTGCCCGCAGCACGGCCCGGGACCTGTTGAACGCCTGCGCGCGCATCGGCCACCTTGGCGAGCAGATCGCGGTGCGCGGCACCTGCGCGGACTGCGTGGAGCGCGCCGCATGATCGAGTCCCGCGGGCTGCAGTTCGCCCACGCGCGCCAGGCGCCGCTTCGCATGCCCGATGTGTCGGTGGCGCAGGGCGGCACGCTGCTGCTGCGCGGGCCGTCGGGCAGCGGCAAGTCGACGTGGCTCGCACTGGCCTCCGGCCTGCTCACGCCCTCGGCGGGCGAGATCGTGGTGGCGGGGCAATCGGTCGCGGCGCTGGCCGGGGCGGCGCGCGACGGCTGGCGGGCGCGCCACGTGGGCTTTCTGCCGCAGCGGCTGCACCTGAGCGAGGCGCTCCCGGTGGCCGACAACCTGGCGCTCGCCTATTTCGCGGCGGGCCTGCCGGTCAACCGCGCCGCCATCGCCCAGGCGCTCGAGGCGCTGGACCTGGGCGCTCTTGCCGCGCGGCGGCCTTCGCAACTCTCCGGCGGCCAGGCGCAGCGCGTGGCGCTTGCGCGGGCTGTGCTGCTGCGGCCACGCGTCATCCTGGCCGACGAGCCCACCGCCAGCCTGGACGACGATGCCTGCATGACGGCGCTGGCGCTGTTGCGCCGCACCGCGCGTTCGCTTGACGCCACGCTGGTGATTGCCACGCACGATGCGCGCGTTCGCGAGGCGCTGCCCCAGGCGCAGGTGCTGGCCTTTTCGGCCGTTCAGCCGGAGCGCACCGCATGAATGTGCTGTCCCTGTCCTGGCGCTACCTCTGGTCGCGTCCTCTGGCCACAGCACTGAACCTGCTGCTGCTCGCGCTCGGCCTGGCGTCCATGGCCTTCGTGCTCATCGCGCGTGACCAGGTCGACCGCGCCTTCGAACGCGACCTCGCCGGCATTGACGTGGTGGTGGGCGCCAAGGGCAGCCCGATGCAACTCATCCTTGCGGGTGTCTTTCACCTCGACGTGCCTCCGGGCAACATCCCGCTGGCCGAGGCGCAGGCGCTCGCACAGCACCCGCAGGTGGCTCAGATGATTCCATTGAGCCTGGGCGACAACCTGGGCGGTTTCCGCATCGTCGGCACCACGCACGACTACCCGGCCCACTACAACGCGCAACTGGCCCAGGGGGCGCTCTGGCAAGAACCGCTTGAAGCCGTGCTGGGCGCGCAGGTGGCGGCACGCACCGGACTGAAACCGGGCCAGGCCTTCGAGGGCGCGCACGGCCTGGGCGTGGGCGGCAGTTCGCACGGCGAGACGCCCTACACCGTTACCGGCGTGCTCGCACCGTGCGGCTGTGTGCTCGACCGGCTGGTGCTCACCGCCACGGAATCGGTCTGGCGGGTGCACGACGACATGCACACTGGCGCAAATATGAGCGAGGCCGAGCGCGCCGAACTGGCCGAAGCCCTGGCGGAAGAACGCGAGATCACGCTCGCGCTTGTGCGCTACAGCACGCCGCTGGCGGCGGTGAGTTTTCCCCGCTTCATCAACCAGACCACGGCCCTGCAGGCCGCCGCGCCGGCGGTGGAGATCACGCGCCTGCTGAGCATGGTGGGCGTGGGCACGCAGGTGTTGCGCGCGCTCGCGGCGGTGCTGCTGGTGGTGGCCGGGCTGTCGGTCTTCATCGCGCTCTGGAGCGCGGTGCGCGAGCGGCGGGCCGATCTGGCCATGCTGCGCATGCTGGGGGCTGCACCCTCGCGCGTGGCCACGCTGCTGTTGTGCGAGGCCCTGTGGCTCGCGGTGCTGGCCTGTGTGCTCGGCCTGCTCGCCGCGCACGGCCTGGCGGCCCTGATGGGCGAAATGTTGATGGCCCGGCATTCGCTGGCCATCACCGGCTGGCAATGGGTTCCGGGCGAAGCCTGGGTGCCCGCGCTGGCCTTTGGGGTGGCGGTGGTGGCGGCGCTCCTGCCAGCCATCAGCGCCTACCGTGTCGATGTCACTCAACTCCTGGATTCGAGGTAAATGCCATGAAGAAAAAACCGTTCCTGTTCCTGTTCGCCGCCGCCCTGCTGTCCACCGCCGCGCTGGCCCAGCACTCCGACAAGGAGACAAAGGAGGACATCGCCCGTCACCGGGCCATGGCCGCCGCGCACGAGGGTGCGGCCAAGTGCCTGGAAGGGGGAAAGGGCGAAAAAGTGTGCATGCAGGAACTCGCCGTGGCCTGCAAGGGTCTGGCACTGGGAAAATACTGTGGCATGCGCCACGTGCACTGACCACCGGACCCTGACCGAGAAGCCCCGATGACCCAGCTGTTCCAAGCCTCCTGTTGTGCCGTGTTGCTCGCCATGGGTGCCGCGCTGCTCGGTACTGCTGGCGCCCAGGGCCTGAGTTCGCCGGTGCCGGCGGGCAGCTCGGCCACGCAGTCTTCCGGCTTGCCGCACGGGCAGGGCGCGGGCGTGCACAGCCCGCTCAGCCCCTTTGCGCCGCTGCCGAAGCGGGACGACGTGATTGCCTGGTCGACGCTCACCGACATCACGACCAAGGTCGAGAAAAAGCGCATCGTGCCGGTGTACCCCGCGCCGGTGGCCGAGCTGAACCAGAAGAAGCTGCGGCTGCAGGGTTTCATGATGCCGCTCGAGCCCGGCGAGAACCAGCGCCACTTCCTGCTGGCCTCGGTGCCGCTCACCTGTGGTTTCTGCACACCGGGCGGCCCCGAGAGCATGGTCGAGGTGCGCACCAGCAAACCGGTGAAATACAAGCTGGAGGCGGTGGTGGTCGAAGGCACCTTCCACGTGCTGCAGAACGACCCCTACGGCCTGTACTACCGCATCACCGGCGCTGTCGGCGTCGAGTGAGGGTCCACCTGGCGATACCATCGCCGGGTGAACATCGCCACCCACCCCGTCGTCGCCTCCCTCACCCCGGTTTTCCTGCTGATCGGACTCGGCTATCTGGCCGGCCGCATGCACTGGATCCGCGACGAGGCCGTCAGGGACCTGTCCAACCTCGTCTTCCTGATCCTCATCCCGGCGCTGCTCTTCCGCACCATGAGTTCGGTGCACTTCGAGGAGCTGGAGTGGCGCCCGGTCGGTGCCTACTTCCTGGCGGCGCTCACGCTGCTGGCGGTCTCCATCGTCTGGCGCGGTTTCAACCGGGGCAGCGTGGTGATGGCCCTGGCCGGCACCTTCTCCAACATGGTGATGCTGGGCATCACGCTGGTGGAACTGGCCTATGGCAAGGCCGGCCTGGTGACGCTGCTCACCGTGGTGTCGGTGCACGCCCTCATCATGCTCACGCTCGGCTCCATCGTGCTCGAGCTGGCGGTGGCGCGCGAGGCGCGTCTGGGTGGCGAGCGCACGCCGCACGTGCTGCAGACCGCGTGGTCGGCCTTCAAGGGTGCGCTCATCCACCCGATCCCGCTGCCCATCATCAGCGGCCTGCTGTTCGCCCAGACCGGCCTGGCGCTGCCGTCGGTGATCGACAAACCCCTGCAACTGCTGGGCAGCGCCTTCGGCCCGATCGCGCTGGTGCTGGTGGGCGTGACGCTGGCCCTCACGCCCATGCGCGGCTACCTGCGCCAGGCGCTGTGGGTGAGCGCGTCGAAGAACGTGTTCCTGCCGGCGATGGTGGGGCTGAGCGCCTGGGCGCTGGGCATCACCGGCCTGCCGCTCACGGTGCTGGTGGTGGCCGCCGCGCTGCCGGTGGGCGCCAATGTGTTCCTGTTCGCCCAGCGCTACGAGGTGGCGGAGCAGGTCACCACCGCGGCCATGGGCCTGTCGACCGCGCTGGCCCTGGTCACGCTGAGCTTCGCGATGACGCTCATGTCCTGGCTCAACTGAGCAGGGCGCGCGCGCCTCACTGGCTGATCTTGCGGCCTTCCTCGACCTGGTATTCGAAGTAGCGCTGGAAGCCGAATGCCAGGCTGCCCATCAGGGCAATGGTGCCCATCAGCAACGCGGCCACGAGGGCGCCGATGGTGAGCCAGTTCGTTCCGCCGGGCGATGCGTCGGCCGGCAGGGAGGGGTTGAACTGCCGGTTCCATTTCTCGCGGTCGGTTAGCGCGTACACGATGGCCATCAGGCAACTGGCAGAGATCGTCGCGCCGAGCAGCGGAATCAGGATCCAGGAGAGCTTGTCGTCCTGCCCGTAGAGCAGCACGCGGTCCACGCCCCAGAGGCCGAGGGCGGCGGGAATCGGGTGCAGCCACCCCACCCAGTCGCCCAGGCCACGCAGGTAGAAGCGGTGCAGGCCGAGCATGCCGCCCAGCAGCGCCAGCCAGACCGCCAGCGTCTTGTTCTTGCGCACCATGCTCAAGCCCCCTCGGTCGGCGGCGTGCTGTCGCCGGCACCCAGGGTCTTCTGCATCAGCACGATGTCCAGCCAGCGCCCGAACTTCCAGCCGCACGACTGCACGATGCCCACCGGCTCGAAACCCAGCGCACGGTGCACGCCGATGGAGCCGGCATTGGCCGAGTCACCGATCACCGCCATCACCTTGCGTGTGCCCGTGCGCTCCAGCGCGGCCAGCAGCTCGGCCAGCAGGGCGCGGCCCAGGCCTTGCCGGTGCGCGGCCGGGTCCATGTAGATCGAGTCTTCCACCGAGAAACGGTAGGCCGGGCGGGGCTTGAACCAGTTGCCATAGGCAAAGCCCAGCACCTGGCCGCCTTCTTCGGCCACCAGCCAGGGCAGGCCCTTGCCCAGCACGTCGGCGCGGCGTGTGGTCATCTCGGCCAGGGTGGGCGGGGTGGTTTCGAAGGTGCCGGTGCCATGCAGCACATGGTGGCCATAGATGCGGGTGATCGCGTCGAGGTCTTCGTCGCGGCTGGGGCGGATCAGGGGCATGGGAGGTCGGGGCTCGGAAGAGGGGGCTGGCAAAACCAGCGAACGGGCTATAATCGCGGGTTTCGTGGCGTTTCGCTGGCCGGGTGGTCAGTCGTGTGTCTCAGGCGCTGCAGATAAGCGGGTCGCAAGATCCAGTGAAGTACCGATGTTGGTACCTCTCCACCCGAAGGATAAATCATGGTCGTCATTCGACTCTCCCGCGGCGGCGCAAAAGCCCGTCCGTTCTACAACATCGTGGTTGCTGACAAGCGCAACCGCCGCGATGGCCGTTTCATCGAACGCATCGGCTTCTACAACCCCCTGGCCCGCGGTGGTGAAGAGCCCCTGCGCATCGCCGTGGACCGCCTGACCTACTGGACCAGCGTCGGCGCCACCCCGTCCGACACCGTGGCTCGTCTGGTCAAGCAGAACGCCGCCAAGGCCGCTGCCTGATCCTGCGCCTGACAAGGTGAGCAGCCCCGCGTCCGGCGCCTTTCAGGCGTCAACCCTGCCCGACGACGCCGTCGAGCTGGGCCGCATACAGGACGCGTGGGGCATCAAGGGCTGGGTCCGCATCCTGCCCCACAGCGCCGACACCTCGGCGCTGCTGGCCTCTCCCCAGTGGTTCCTGCAGCCGCCCGAAGCCCGCTTCGCGCGCGGCTTTTCGGCTTTCACCGGCTGCGTCGGCGTGGCCGTGGCCGAGGTCAAGGCCCACGCCGATGGACTGGTGGCGCGCCTGGAAGGCGTGAACGACCGCAGCGCGGCCGAAGCCCTCAAGGGTGTGCGCATCAGCCTGCCGCGCAGCGCCTTTCCCGAGACCCCCGAAGGTGAGTACTACTGGGTCGACCTGATCGGCCTGGACGTGTTCAACCGGGAGGGCGTGCACCTCGGCGTGGTGCGAGACCTCATGCCCACCGGCCCGACCTCGGTGCTCGTGCTGGAGCACACCGAAACCGTGGATGGCACCGAGCAGGCCGCGGAGCGCATGATCCCGTTCGTGGCTGCCTACATCGACGACGTCGACAAGGCGCAGCGCCGCATCACCGCCGACTGGCAGCCGGACTACTGACGCCTGCGCCGGCCACACCGCCATGCGCTTCGACGTCATCACACTTTTCCCCGAGCTGTTCGAGCCATTCCTTCGGCACGGCATCAACCGCCGCGCGTTCGAGTCCGGCCAGGTCGCCGTGCACCTGTGGAACCCGCGCGATTTCGCCGAAGGCAACTACCGCCGCGTCGACGACCGCCCGTTTGGCGGTGGACCGGGCATGGTCATGATGGCCGAGCCCCTGTGGCGTTGTCTGCAGGCCATCCGCACCGCGAGGGCCGAAGCCGACGGCGCGCAGGCGCCGGTTGTCCTGTTCTCCCCCATCGGCCAGCCGCTGGACCACACCGGTGTGGAAGGCTGGTCGCAGGGCCAGGGTGCGGTGCTGGTGTGTGGCCGCTACGAGGGCATTGACCAGCGCTTCATCGACACCTGCGTGGACCGGCAGATCAGCCTGGGCGATTTCGTGTTGTCCGGCGGGGAGATTCCCGCCATGGCCTTGCTCGACGCGGTTGCGCGCCTGCAGCCCGGCGTGCTGACCGACGAGGGCAGTCACCAGCAGGACAGTTTCAACCCGGCGCTCGATGGCCTGCTCGACAGTCCCCACCACACCCGCCCCGAGGTCTGGCAGGGGCCGACGGGGCCGATGCCGGTGCCCGAGGTGCTGCTCGGCGGTCACCACGAGCGCATTGCCCGCCACCGGCGTGAGCAAAGCCTGTCGATCACCGCCACCCACAGGCCGGATCTGCTGGCCCGTGCCCGGGAGCAGGGCCTGCTCGATGGCGCAGACCAGGCTTTCCTGCGGTCCAAAGGCTTGCTATAATCCAAGGCTTTTCGATCCTCTGACCGGCCGCCGCGACCGGGCCAGCCCGCAAACCCGCAAGGGTCTGGACAGGGCCCCTGCCGGATTCGCGGCCTTTAGTGCAGCGCGGTCATGACCGACAAAACAGGAAATCATGAACCTTATCCAGACCCTTGAGCAGGAAGAAATTGCTCGCCTCGGCAAAGTGATCCCGCCGTTCGCCCCTGGCGACACCGTGATCGTCAGCGTGAACGTGATCGAAGGCACCCGCAAGCGCGTGCAGGCTTACGAAGGCGTGGTGGTTGCCCGCCGCAACCGTGGCCTGAACTCCAGCTTCATCGTGCGCAAGATCTCCAACGGCGAAGGCGTGGAACGCACGTTCCCCCTGTACAGCCCGCTGATCGCCAAGATCGAAGTCAAGCGCCGCGGTGCCGTGCGCCGTGCCAAGCTGTACTACCTGCGCGAGCGCAGCGGCAAGTCGGCTCGCATCAAGGAAAAGCTGGGCGCGTAAGGCGTCTCGTGGCCTCCCCGGCCGCCAGCTCCCCCGAAAAGCCGCTCCCCGGAGCGGCTTTTTTGCGTCTGGCCTATGCTCGCCCTCACATGACACAAGTGCTTCCCGCGTTCGATCCCCGCCTTGCGCCCATCGTTGCGGACGAGGCCGACGAGATGTTGCGGCCCGCGCAGGCGCAACGCCTCACGGCCGACGGCCTGCGCGCGCTGTTTGCCCGTCCTCCGCTCTGGACACCTGAAGTGCACCGCGAACGCAAGTTCGTCGACCGTGCTCCGGCCGAGGCCGCGGTGCTGTTGCCGCTGGTCATGCGCGATGAACTGACGCTGATCCTGACCCAGCGCACCGCCCACCTCTCGACGCATTCCGGCCAGATCGCCTTGCCCGGGGGCAAGCTCGACCCCGAAGACGCCGATGCCACGGCGGCGGCCTTGCGGGAGGCGCAGGAAGAGATCGGCCTCGAACCCGAACGGGTGGAGGTGCTCGGCACCCTGCCGGTCTACGTCACCGGCACGTCCTTCATCGTCACGCCGGTGGTGGGACTGGTGCGGCCTGGCTTCGAACTGGTGCCGAACCCGGACGAGGTGGACGACGTGTTCGAGGTGCCGCTGGCCTACCTCATGAACCCCTTGCACCACCGCCGCCACGCGCATGAGTTCGAAGGCGTCGTGCGCCAGTGGTATTCCATGCCTTACCTCGACGGTGACCGCGAGCGCTTCATCTGGGGCGCCACCGCCGGCATGCTGCGCAACTTCTACCGCATGCTCAGCGCCTGAGAGGGCAGCGCATCCCCGGCCCGCTTCTGGCCCCGCTTGGAGCACGCCACTATGATGGCACCATGAGTTTCTTCGCCATCCTCATTGCCCTGCTGCTGGAGCAGGCGCGCCCGCTCGCTTTCGACAACCCTGTTCATGCCGGTCTTCGCTCCTGGGCGCGCACCGTGCGCCGCAACCTCGATGCCGGCCAGTCCTCGCATGGCTGGGTGGCGTGGTTGCTTGCCGTGGGCGTGCCGGCGGCCATTGCGGGTCTCGTGTACTGGGGGCTCTGGCAGTTCAGTTCGGTGCTGGCCTTCGCCTGGACCGTGGGCATCCTCTACGTCACGCTGGGTTTCCGGCAGTTCAGCCACCACTTCAGTGAGATCCGCCAGGCGCTGGACGCAGGCGACGACGCCACGGCACGCGAGAAGCTCGCCCGGTGGCTGCGCGTGGACGCCTCCAGCCTGCCGCGCACCGAGCTGCTGCGGCAGGTGATCGAACATTCGGTGCTGGCGGCCCACCGCCACGTGTTTGGCGTGCTGGTGTGCTTCGTGGTGTTCTGGGCCATCGGCCTCGGCCCCTCGGGTGCGGTGTTCTACCGGCTGGCCGAGTACCTCTCGCGCAACTGGCGCGCGCGGCCGGACGGCACGCCCAGCCCCGCGCTGCAACACGCCGCCGCCACCGCCTGGCGCTGGGTCGACCATGTGCCGGCGCGCCTCACCGCACTGGGTTTTGCGGTGGTCGGCAACTTCGAGGAAGCGGTGGCCAGCTGGCGCGGCGATGCCGAGCGCTTCGCACCTGGCAGCGATGGCGTGGTGCTCGCCGCCACCTCGGGCGCGTTGAACGTGCGCCTCACGCCCCGCGCCGATCCCCTGGCGCTGGAAGAGGAAGAGGGCGACCCCGGTGCCCGGCCCGATCCGCAACTTGCCCACCTGGGCAGCGTGGTGGGTCTCGTCTGGCGCGCGGTGGTGCTGTGGATGCTGCTGCTCGCGCTGCTGACGCTGGCCGGTCTCTAGTACCGTCGTTTGTCCGACAGCTCTGCAAAAAACTCGCGGTAGAGCCGATAGCGGTTCTCGCTGATGGCCAGCGGATCGGTCTCAGCCTGGTCAGGCTCGCCCGTCTGAACGTGTGCCACCACGCCGCAGCCCGGTTCGTGCAGGTGGGTGCAGTTGTAGAAGCGGCAATCGCCCAGCGTCGCGTTCAGGTCAGGCATCAGATGCGCCAGCTGCATGGGCTCGATGTGGTTCAGCCCGAATTCCTGAAAACCCGGTGAATCGATCAGTGCGGTGCGCCGCCCGGCGTCCACCCAGTACCAGGTGGTGCTGGTGGTGGTGTGCTTGCCTGAGTTGAGCGCGCGCGAAATCTCGCCAGTCTGCGCGCGCGCCTCGGGCACCAGCCGGTTCACCAGCGTGCTCTTGCCCACGCCCGATGGGCCGAGGACCAGCGTGCGCTTGTGTTCCAGGCGCTGTTGCAGGGCGTCCAGCCCGGCCTCGGAACCGTCGGCCGACTTCAGGCGCAAAGGCAGCACCGTGCAGCCCATGCGGCGGTAGGGCTCGAGCCGTGCCCAGGCGCGGTCGAACGCGGGCTGCAGGTCGCTCTTGTTGAGCACGATGAGCACGTCAATGCGCTCGGCCTGCGCCGCGATCAGCGCGCGCGCCAACTGGCTTTCAGAGAATTCGGGATCGGCGGCCACCAGCACCAGCACCTGGTCGAGGTTGGCCGCGAAGGACTTGGTGCGCATCTCGTCCTGCCGGTAGAACAGGTTGCGCCGCTCGTCGACGCGCTCGATGCTGCCCTCGTCGCCCGTCACCTGCCATTGCACCTGGTCACCCACGACCACGGCGTTCTTCTTGCCGCGGGGGTGGCAGATGCGGCGTTGGCCGTCGGGGCTTTCGACGAGGCAGTGGCGGCCATGGGCCGCCACCACCAGACCGGGTTGCAGATCGGCCATCAAGCCTTCTGCAGGGCGTCCACCGCCGCGGCGCAGTGGAAGTCGCTGGCCGAGATACCGTTCACGTCGTGGGTGTTGAAGCGCACATTGCAGCGGCTGTAGCCCAGCGCGAGGTCGGGGTGGTGGTCTTCGCGGTGGGCGATCCACGCCAGCGCGTTCACGAACGCCATGGTTTCGTGGAAGTTGGCGAAGCTGTAGGTTTTCTCCAGCGCACCGTCGATCAGCTTCCAGCCCTGCGCGGCATCGCCGTTGAGCTGGGTGAGTTGCGTCACGATTTCGGTGGCGGAGAGGGAGCGGCGGTTCTGGTGGATCGGGTTCATGTCGGGTCGCCTCAGGCGGTTTGCAGGCGCGAGAGTCGCTCGCTGGCCGGCGGGTGGGAATAGTAGAAGCGCGCGTACAGCGGGTCGGGCGTGAGCGTGCTGGCGTTGTCCTTGTACAGCTTGAGCAGTGCGCTGGCGAGGTCGTTGCCGTTGGTGTGGGCCACGGCGTAGGCATCGGCCTCGAACTCGTGCTTGCGCGAGAGCTGTGCCATCAGCGGCGAGAGGAAGAAGGTGAACAGCGGCACCACCATCATGAACAGCAGCAGGGCCAGCGCGTTGTTGGGCGTGTCCATGGAGGGCGTGACGCCCAGGCCGCTGAAGAACCAGGCCTGGCTCGACACCCAGCCCAGCAACGCGAAGCCGCCCAGGCTCAGCGCAAACATCATCACGATGCGCTTGAGGATGTGGCGGCGCTTGTAGTGGCCGAGTTCGTGTGCCAGCACGGCGTCGATCTCTTCGGGGCTCAGCTGCTTGAGCAGCGTGTCGAAGAAGACCACGCGCTTGGCGGCGCCGAAGCCGGTGAAGTAGGCGTTGGCGTGCGCGCTGCGCTTGCTGCCGTCCATCACGAACAGGCCCTTGGCGGCGAAGCCGCAGCGCTGCATGAGGGCATTCACGCGCGCCTTGAGCGTTTCGTCGGACAAGGGCTCGAACTTGTTGAACAGCGGCGCGATCACGGTGGGGTAGAGCACGAGTGCGAGCAGGTTGAACACCATCCACACGCCCCAGGCCCACAACCACCAGGCCGGGCCCGCTGCGCCCATGAGCCACAGCACCAGCGCGGCAATGGGCAGGCCGACGAGCGCGCCGACCAGGGAGCCCTTGACCAGATCGCCCAGCCAGAGCGACATCGTCATCTTGTTGAAGCCGAAGCGCTCTTCGATGCGGAAGGTGGCGTACCAGCCCAGCGGCAGGGTGATGAGGCCACCGATCAGCACGAAAGCCGCCAGCAGCACGAGCTGCTGCAGCATGCCGCCGCCCAGCGCGTCCAGCAGCAACTGGTTAAGCCAGTCCAGGCCGCCGAGCAGCGTCCAGCCCAGCAGCAGCGCGGCGTCGATCGCGGTTTCCAGCAGCCCGAAGCGGGCCTTGGTGATGGTGTAGTCGGCCGCTTTCTGGTGCGCCGTGACCGAAATGGTGTCGCTGAAGGCCGCCGGAACCGTGCCCCGGTGGCGCGCCACGTGGCGGATCTGGCGGCTGGCGAGCACGGTGCGCACGACGAGGCCCAGCAGCAGCAGGGCGCAGAAGACGGCGGTGAAGGCGAAGGATGCGGTGTCCATGGGGAGGAGTCTATCGAAGACGGCCCTCCGCGCGCGCCGTGGGGCCGCGTCCCCGGGCGGCGGATCGGCGAGAATGCCGGCCATGACTTCTGCCACCAATACCCTGGCGGGTACCGCCACCACCGAGATTCCGACCCTTGCCAAAAGCGACCAGAACCTGGTCTGGATCGACTGTGAGATGAGCGGGCTGGACCCCGAGAAAGAGCGCCTGCTGGAAATCGCGGTTGTCATCACCGGCCCCCAGCTCACGCCGCGCATCGAAGGCCCGGTCATTGTGGTGCACCAGAGCGACGCTGTGCTCAATGCCATGGACGCCTGGAACAAGGGCACGCACGGCCGCAGCGGCCTGATCGACAAGGTCAAGGCCAGCACGGTGAGCGAGGCGGAGGCCGAGGCCACCCTGCTGGCCTTCATCGGGAAGTACGTGCCGAAGAACGGCTCGCCGATGTGCGGCAACACCATCAGCCAGGACCGCCGTTTCCTGGTGAAGTACATGCCGAAGCTGGAGGCGTATTTCCACTACCGCTGCCTGGACGTGAGCACCCTGAAGGAACTGGCCAAGCGCTGGCGCCCCGAGGTGTACGAGTCGTTCAAGAAGCACCAGAAGCACACCGCGCTGGCCGACGTGCACGAGTCCATCGACGAACTCGAGCACTACCGGACGCATTTCCTGCGCTGAAGCACCGCGCCCTTTCACGACAAGGCGCGGCTGCTCGCCCGTCTTTCCGTGGGCAGGTGCATGTCAAAATTGTGACATTCACATGAGATTTTCATGACAAAAAAATCCCGCTACCGATTCGTCTCCAAGCACCTGGAGGTGTTCCAGCTGGGCGCTGCGGTGCTCTTCCTTTTGCTCGTCGGGCTCTACGCGTCGCTCACCGGTGCGTCCACCGCCAGCCTCACGACGTCCGCCATGTGGCTGCTCATCGTGGCGGCGGCGGTGGGGGCGTACATGGCCATGAACATCGGCGCCAACGACGTGGCCAACAACATGGGCCCGGCCGTGGGGTCGGGCGCCATGACCATGGGCTGGGCCATCGTCGTGGCCGCCGTGTTCGAGGCGCTGGGGGCCATCGTGGCCGGTGGCGACGTGGTCGGCACGATCAAGGGCGGGATCATCGACCCCCGGGCCATCAACGACCCTGCGCTGTTTGCCTGGGTGATGTTTTCGGCATTGCTGGCAGGTGCGCTCTGGCTCAACCTCGCCACCGCACTGGGCGCTCCCGTTTCCACCACCCATTCAATCATCGGTGCCGTGATGGGTGCGGGCATCGCCGCCGGAGGGTGGGGACTGGTGAACTGGGAGACCATCGGCCAGATCGTGATCAGCTGGGTGATCTCTCCACTGGCCGGCGGCGCGATGGCGGCGGCATTCCTCTACATCATCAAGCGCAGCGTGACCTACCGCAGCGACATGATCGATGCGGCCAGCCGGGTCGTTCCCATACTGATTGGCGCCATGGTCTGGGCCTACACGACCTACATGCTGCTCAAGGGCCTGGGGCAATTGGTGCAAGTCGGGATCCTGACGGCGATTGCCGCCGGCGCGGCGATGGCCTTGATCGTCTGGGCCCTGGTTCGCAAGCCGATCGCCATGCACGCGCGACGCCAGGACAATACCAAGAACGGCGTCAACCGCCTGTTCACCTGGCCGCTGATCTGCTCGGCCGCGCTCCTGAGCTTTGCGCACGGCGCCAACGATGTCGCCAACGCCATCGGACCACTGGCCGCCATCTACGAAGCAGTGAAGGAAGGTGCCATCGCCACCAAGGCGGGCACCCCGTTGTGGATCATGGTGCTGGGGGCGCTGGGCCTGGCCGTGGGGCTGGCGCTCTACGGTGCCCGCCTGATCCGCACGGTGGGCAAGGAAATCACCGAACTCGACAACATGCGTGCCTATGCGATCGCCATGTCGGCCACGCTCACGGTCATCGTGGCGTCGCAGCTGGGCATGCCGGTGTCCACCACGCACATCTCAATCGGGGCGGTGTTTGGCGTGGGCTTCCTGCGCGAACTGCTCAAGGTCAACTACGCCAAGATGGAGCGGGTGGTGCGCGCGGGCCATCAGGGCGCCGACCGCGACGTGGTCGAGGCGTATCTGAGCCGTTTCGAGGCCGCCGAGGTGGCCGAGAAGAAGCGCATGCTGGCCGACATGAAGCACCGCGCCAAACAGCGAGAAGCCACGCAGTCGGGCGAGGAGGCCGTGTTCGCCAAGAAGGAGCAGAAGGCGTTCAAGAAGGCCTACAAGAAGGAGATCGTCAAACGCTCCGTCGTGATGCGCATCGTGGCCGCCTGGATCGTCACCGTGCCTGCCACCGCGGTGCTGGCGGCGGTCCTTTTCTACATCGTGCGGGCGGTGCTCGACTGAATTCGGGTGGGTCTAGGGTTTTCCCTGAATCTGTGTCATAATCGCTGGCTTCGCAGGCAACTGCGATGATTTGTGCATCTGCCTCACACACCAGGCCCCCCGAACACCCGGTGAGTGCGATGTCTGAAACGACATCACACCCACTTCAGCGGATGGGGTCTTCGCTCCCGGCGTCACGTTTCGTTTTGTGACCCATGGCGCGTCGATCGTTTGATGGTTGATGTTTTGTAACCACGAACGGATCCGACGCCCCCGGAGCTGCCACCTTTTCAGGTCGGCCGTCACCTCCAGCGTTTGCTTCGATCAATTGCGCTTTTTGTATGGCGCATGGACGAACATGAGCGACTCTTTTGAAGACCGCGGCGATTTCTCGCCCGAAACCCTGTCTGCCGATACGGACGCAGACACCTCCACTCCCCTCGCCGTTGAAGCCGAGGCCATCGAGCCCGCAGGCCCGAACGGTTTCGAGCTGCTGGGCCTGGCGCCCGAGCTGGTGCAAGCCTGTGCCGACCTCGGCTACGTGCAGCCCACCGGCGTGCAGAACAACGTGATCCCCAAGGCCATGCTGGCCCAGGGCGACGCGCGTTTTGCCGACCTGATGGTCTCCAGCCAGACCGGCAGCGGCAAGACCGCCGCCTTCCTGCTGCCCGTGCTGCACACCCTGCTGCAGCAACGCGCCGAAGCCGAGGCCAAGGAGCGTGCCGACCGTGAGCGTGCCGCTGCCGACGCCCTGGCGCGCGGCGAAGCGCCGCCCAAGGCGCCCAAGCGCAAGAACCCGATCGACCCGCGCCACTTCAAGGCCGCCACCCCTGGCGCCCTGATCCTGTGCCCCACGCGCGAACTCGCGCAGCAGGTGGCCAACGACGCCATCGACCTCGTGCGCCACTGCCGTGGCCTGCGCATCGCCAACGTGGTGGGTGGCATGCCTTACCAGTTGCAGATCGCACGCCTGCAGAACGCCGACCTCGTCGTCGCCACCCCAGGCCGTCTGCTGGATCTGCAGCGCTCGCAACAGCTCAAGCTGGACCAAGTGCAGTTCCTCGTCGTCGACGAAGCCGACCGCATGCTCGACCTGGGCTTCTCCGACGACCTCGCTGAAGTCAACGAACTCACCAGCCAGCGCCGCCAGACCATGATGTTCAGCGCGACCTTCGCGCCGCGCATCCAGCAACTCGCCATGCGCGTGATGCACGACAACGGCAAGCACGTGCAGAAGGTGCAGATCGACAGCCCGCAAGAGCAGCACGCCAACATCAAGCAGGTGCTGTTCTGGGCCGACCAGGCCGACCACAAGCGCAAGCTGCTCGACCACTGGCTGCGCGACACGTCCATCAACCAGGCCGTGGTGTTCTGCAGCACGCAGATCGAATGCGACGGCCTCGCCAACGACCTGCAGCAGGCCGGCTTTGCCGCCGTTGCGCTGCACGGCGCGCTGAACCAGGGCATGCGCAACCGCCGCCTGATGGCACTGCGCAATGGCCAGGTGCAGATCCTCGTGGCCACCGACGTTGCCGCGCGCGGCATCGACGTGCCCACCATCACCCACGTCTTCAACTTCGGCCTGCCGATGAAGGCCGAGGACTACACGCACCGCATCGGCCGCACCGGCCGCGCCGGCCGCGATGGCCTGGCCGTCACGTTTGCCGAGTTCCGCGACCGCCGCAAGATCGGCGACATCGAGGCCTACACGCGCCAGCGCATCAACGTCGAGACCGTGCCCGGCCTCGAGCCGCGCCAGCGCGCACCGCAACCCGAGTTCGGTGGCCGTGGCCGCCCGGCGGGCCGTGGTGGTGACCGTTTCGGCGGTGGTGGCAACAACTACGCCGACCGCAGCGGCTTCAACGACCGCCGTGGTGCCGCACCGCGTGGTCCGCGTTTTGAAGGCCGTCCGGAAGGCCGCCCTGAAGGCCGTTTCGACGCCCCGCGCGCCCCGCAAGGCCGCACCGACGCGCGCTTTGACCCGCGCTTCGAAGGCCGCGCCGAACCGCAGCCGCGCAGCGAGAACCGCTTCGACAACCGTGGCGAAGGCCGTGGTGATCAAGGCGGCTACCGCAACGACACGCGTCCCGCCAGCCGTGGTTTCGGCGACCGTGGCGCGCCCGCCCGCACCGGTGGCAAGCCCGGTGGCTTCTCCAGCTTCGGCCGCAGCGACAAGGGCAGCGAGCAACGCGGTGGCTTCAGCGACCGTGGCAACGCCGAACGTGGCGCCATGCGTGGTGGCGAGTTCGCACCGCGCCGCAGCGAAGGCGGCCCCGCCCGCCCGATGGCCCGTCGCACGCCGCGCTGAGCATCGCGCCTGAAGAAAAAAGCCAGACCCCGGTCTGGCTTTTTTTTCGCCCGCGCCTCAGCGGGGCGCGCCCGCCGCCAGCCATGCGCGCCAGCCACCGAAGTGCGTGATGTCCGTCGCGCCTTCGATGCCGATGCCTTCGCAGATGAAACCGGGCACCTCGCCGCCGTCGGCCAGCTTCACCTTGCCGATGCCCAGCGGCGCGGGGATGCCCGCCACGAAACTGCCGAACAGCGGCGCCGGCACTTCCCACACTTCCATCGCGATGGCCGCACCGCCTTCGGCCACGCGCACCATGCCCGGCCGCTGCACCGGCCCGCCGGCCAGGGCGTAGAAGCGGTATTCGGGCGCGGACGCCGGGCTGGCGACCAGGCGCGCACCGCGCGAGGTCAACTGGTGGTTGAGCGGCAGGCCCGAGAGGTGGGCGCCGCACACCGCCACGCGCACCGTGCCCGCGCCGCTCGCGCCCAGCTCGCCGCCGGGAAAGCCCGCGCAGGCCGGGGTGGACGCCACATCGGTCGCGGTGGCGCCGAGCGTGCCGCCGGTGGCGCGGTGGAAACGGTCGGCCAGGCGCAGCAGGGCCAGGTCCTTGTGCGCCGGTGCGCCCAGCGTCACGCCCCAGGGCAGGCCTTCGGCATCGCCACTGGCCAGCACGCCGGCCGGCACGGCCACCGCGCTGTGGTCCAGCAGGTTCACGAAATTGGTGTAGCGGCCCAGGTTCGAATTGAGGCGGATCGGGTCGGCCTGCATCTCGTCGATGCGGTAGATGGTGCCGGCCGTGGGCGTGAGCATGCAGTCGACGTTGTCCCACACGCGGTCGCACACGCGGCGCAGCGCCTTGAGCCTGTACGCACCCGCAAAGGCCTCGGCGGCCGTCTTGCCCCGGCCGCCTTCGATGATGGTGCGCACCGGCGGGAACACCGCTTCGGGATGCGCGTCGATGAAGGACTGGATGGCCACGTAGCGTTCGGTCACCCACGGGCCTTCGTAGAGCAGCTTCGCGGCGTCCAGGAAAGGCGTGATGTCGATGGTGACGGCGGTGCCGCCCAGCGATTCCAGGCACTTCACGGCGTCCGCGAACAGCGCGGCCGCCGCACCGTTGCCGAAGAACTCCAGGTCTTCGTCGCGCGGCACGCCGAAGCGGAACGGGCCGGCGGAAAAGTCCACACCGAGCGGCTGCGCAGGGCGGCTGTAGGCATCGGCTTCGTCGAACGCGGCGGCCACGCCCAGCACGGCCTGCGCATCGGCAGCGGTGAGCGCGAGGATGGAAGGCGTTTCCACCGAGCGGCAGGCCGGCAGCACACCCGAGGCCGAGAGCAGGCCCAGCGTTGGCTTGACGCCGACCAGGCCATTGAACGACGCGGGCACGCGGCCCGAGCCGGCGGTGTCGGTGCCGAGCGCGAACGTCACATGGCCCAGCGCCACGGCCACGCCCGAACCCGAGCTGGAGCCGCCCGACACGAAGGCCGGGTTGACCGCGTTCTGGCACGCGCCGTAGGGCGAGCGCGTGCCGTTGAGGCCGGTGGCGAACTGGTCGAGGTTGGTCTTGCTCACCGGCACCGCGCCGGCCGCGAGCAGCTGGCGCACGAGGAAGGCGCTCTCGCCGGGCGTGAACGCGAATTCGGGGCAGCCGGCGGTGGTCGGAATGTTTGCGAGATCGATGTTGTCCTTGATCGCGAACGGCACGCCGAACAGCGGCAGGCTCGCCGGGTCCACGCCATCCAGGCGGGCGATGAAGGGTTCGATCTCTTCGGCGCTCAGCACATGGATGTGCGCGTGGTGCGTGTCGGCCAGGCAGCGGCGCTGCGCTTCGGCGATCACCTCGCGCGCGGTGGTGCCGTTGCGGTAGGTGGCTTGCAGGCTGGCGAGATCGAAAGACAGTTGGCTCAGGGGCATGACAGGAATCTCCGGGGATTTCTAAAAGGGTTCAAGCAGTGGCTTCGTCGATGAGGACGAGCACGTTCTGGCCGGCGGCGACGGCGCCGCCCTGCGCGCACATGAGGCTGTGCACGGTGGCATCGGTCGGTGCGAGCAGGTTGAATTCCATCTTCATGGACTCGATCACCAGCAGCACGTCGCCGGCGCGCACCTGCTGGCCCACGCTCACCGCCACCTTCCACACGTTGCCAGGCACGCTGGTGGCCAGGGCGCGGCCGCCCTCGGGCAGGTCGATCTCGGCTTCCACACCGGCGGCCGACACGTCTGCCTCGCTGGCGTAGTCCACCTGGCCGGCGGCGGCCCAGCGCTCGCGCTCGGCCTCGAACGCGGCCTGCTGCCGCGTCTTGAAGGTGCAGATGGCCTCGTCGTTCCCGGCCAGGAAACGGCGGTAGTCCTTCAGGCTGAAGCTGCCGTCCTCCGTGCGCAGCGCGTAGCCACCGTGCGGAAAGCGCGCGCGGATGTCTTTCAGCTGCTCCTCGCTCACCGGCTCGAAGCGGATCTGGTCGAAGAAGCGCAGCAGCCAGGGCTGCTCGAACGGCGTGCCCGGCACACCATGCCGCCAGCGGTTCCACATCTGCAGCGTGCGGCCCACGAACTGGTAGCCGCCCGGGCCTTCCATGCCGTACACGCAGAGGTAGGCGCCGCCGATGCCCACGGCGTTCTCCGGCGTCCAGGTGCGCGCGGGGTTGTACTTGGTGGTCACCAGCCGGTGGCGCGGGTCCAGCGGCGTGGCCACCGGCGCGCCCAGGTACACGTCGCCCAGGCCGAGCACCAGGTAGCGCGCGTCGAACACGATGTCGAACACGTCTTCGATGGTGTCGAGCCCGTTGATGCGGCGGATGAACTCGATGTTGCTCGGGCACCAGGGCGCGTCCGGCCGCACCGACTGCATGTATTTCTCGATCGCGAGTTTCGTCTGCGGGTCGTCCCACGACAGCGGCAGCACCACGGTGCGCGAAGGCACCACCATCTCGTCCACCGGCGGCAGCGCGTCGTCCAGCTCGGCGATGGCGCGCAGCAGTTCGTCGCGCGGCAGGCGGGCCGGGTCGAAGTGCACCTGCAGCGAGCGGATGCCCGGGGTGAGGTCGATCACGCCCGGCAGGTGCTGCTGCTTCAACCCTTCCAGCAGGGCCTGCACGCGCATGCGCAGTTCCAGGTCGAGCGTGAGCGGGCCGAACTCGACCAGCACGTAGCGGTCACCGGCCTGGCGCACCACGCGGCGCGGGCGCTCGCCTTCGGCGGCGCGGTCGTCCAGCACGGGGCTTTGCGGCGAGCCCGCGCGGCGGTGAAAGCGCACGGTGTCGCCCGGCCGCAGCTGGCCCAGCTTCCACAGCTCGTCGTGCAGCACCACGGCCGGGCAGACGAAGCCACCCAGGCTCGGGCCGTCGGGGCCGAGGATCACCGGCATGTCGCCGGTGAAGTCGATCGCGCCGATGGCGTACGCGTTGTCGTGGATGTTCGAGGGGTGCAACCCGGCCTCACCACCGTCGGTGCGCGCCCATTGCGGCCGCGGGCCGATCAGGCGCACGCCGGTGCGGCTGCTGTTGTGGTGCACCTTCCAGTCGGTGCCGAAGAACATGGTGATGTCGTCGGGCGTGAAGAAGTCCGGCGCGCCGTGCGGGCCGTAGAGCACGTCGATGTCCCAGTGGTTCGTGTACTCGGGCGCGAACACGTAGTCGCCCATGGTCTGCTCGGCCACCGAGGCGGGCGCGTCGGCCATGTGCAGCACGTCGCCGGTGCGCAGGTGGCGCCCCGCGTGCCCGCCGAACTGGCCCAGCGTGAAGGTGCTGCGGCTGCCCAGGTACAGCGGCACGTCCAGCCCGCCGGCCACGGCCAGCGCCAGCCGCACGCCGGTTTCGCAGCGGCCCACGGCCAGCGTGGCGCCGGCCGGCACGTGGATGGCCTGCCACATCGCCACCGGTTGCCCGTTCAGCGTGAGCTTGGCGGGCGCGCCCGTCACGGCCACCAGCGTGCTCGCGTTGAAGCGCAGCGTGGGCCCGGCCAGCGTGATCTCCAGCGCCGCCGCATCCGGCGCGTTGCCCACCAGCCGGTTGGCCATGCGGTGGGCGTGGCTGTCCATCGGCCCGCTCGGCGGCACGCCCACGTCCCAGTAGCCTTCACGGCCCGGCCAGTCCTGCACGGAGGTCTGCACGCCCGGTTCCAGCACGTCGATGGTGCGCGGTTTGAAATCGAAGGTGGAGAGAAAGCGCGTGACCTGCCGGCCTTCGCGGAACACCGGGTCGCGCACCACCTGGCGCAGGTAGGCCAGGTTGGTTTCGATGCCGGCCAGGCGCGTGGCATCGAGCGCGTCTTCCAGCTGCGTCAGCGCCTGGTCGCGCGTGGGCGCGGTCACGATCAGCTTGGCCAGCATCGGGTCGTACCAGGCGGGCACCTCGGTACCGCGCTCCACCCAGCTGTCCACCCGCGCATCGGCAGGGAACACCACTTCCGTGAGCAGGCCCGCGCTGGGCTGGAAATTCTTCGCCGGGTCTTCCGCGTACAGCCGCACCTGGATGGACGCGCCCTGTGGCGCAGGCTGCAGCGTGTTCAGCGGCGGCAGGTCACCGGCGGCGAGTTGCAGCATCCACGCCACCAGGTCCACGCCGCACACCTGTTCGGTCACGCCGTGTTCCACCTGCAGGCGCGTGTTCACTTCCAGGAAATAGAACGCGCCGGTGGCCGCGTCGTACACGAATTCCACTGTGCCGGCAGACCGGTAGTTCACCGCCTGTGCGAGCCGCACGGCGCTGGCGTGCAGTTCGCTGCGCTGTGCCTCGCTCAGGCCGGGCGCCGGTGTTTCTTCAATCACTTTCTGGTTGCGCCGCTGCACCGAACAGTCGCGCTCGCCGAGGGCGATCACGTTACCCGCGCCATCGCCGAACACCTGCACCTCGATGTGCCGCGCCTGCTCCACGTACTTTTCCAGGAACAGGCCCGCGTCCTTGAAGTTGGCCTGCGCCAGCCGCCCGACGGACTCGAACGCGTCGCGCAGCTCGGCGTCGTTCCACACCAGCCGCATGCCGATGCCGCCGCCGCCCGCGGTGCTTTTCAGCATCACCGGGTAGCCGATGCGCGCGGCCTCCTGCGTGGCCTGCGCCACATCCAGCAGCAGGCCCGAGCCCGGCAGCAGCGGCACGCCGCGCGCCTCGGCCAGTTCGCGCGCCGTGTGCTTCAGGCCGAAGGCGCGCATCTGTTCGGCGGTCGGGCCGATGAAGGCGATGCCCGCCGCCTCGCAGGCCTGCGAGAACGCCGGGTTTTCCGACAGGAAACCGTAGCCCGGGTGGATGGCCTGCGCGCCGCACGCCTGCGCGATCTCCAGGATGCGGTCGGCACGCAAGTAACTCTCGGCCGCCGGGGCAGGGCCGAGCAGCCAGGCCTCATCGGCCTCGCGCACATGGCGGGCCTGCGCGTCGGCTTCTGAATACACCGCCACGCTCTGCACACCCAGCGCCTTGAGCGTGCGGATGATGCGGCAGGCGATGGCGCCGCGGTTGGCAATCAGGACCTTGCTGAACATGAAACAGTCTCCGGAGGCAGGCCGTCCTGCAGGGTGTCTTGGCGCCACGGGCCGTCCCGTGGCGATGGGTTCAGGGGAGGAGGGCGGGTCAGACCGGGTCCCAGACGAGCAACTGGATCGGTGTCGGGTTGTAGGCGTTGCACGGGTTGTTCAGCTGCGGGCAGTTGCTGATCAGCACCCACACGTCCATCTCGGCGCGCATCTCCACGTACTTGCCGGGGCCCGACACGCCGTCTTCGAAGCTCAGCGCGCCGTCGGCCGTGACGGGCACGTTCATGAAGAAGTTGATGTTGGGCACCAGGTCGCGCTTGCCCAGGCCCACGTCGGCGTGCTGCAGGGCGATGAGGTAGTTGTCGCGGCAGCTGTGCATGTACTTTTTCTGCAGCGCATAGCGCACCGTGTTGCTCTCGGCCGCGCAGGCGCCGCCCAGCGTGTCGTGCCGGCCGCAGGTGTCGGCCACGATGGTGAGCATCGGGTTGCCGTCGTTGCTGCGAATGACCGAACCCGTGGTGAGGTAGATGCCGCCCTGGCGCTGCATGGTGTCGGTGGCGCTGTAGTGCTCGGCCGGGTCGTGCCGGTTGTAGAAGAGCACGTCGGCGGCCTGGTTGCCTTCCAGGTCGACGATGCGCAGCGTCTGCCCGCGCCGCAGTTCGAACAGGATGGGTTCGCCCGCCGGGTGGCGCTGGTTCACCACGGCCTGTGCCGGGTTCAATGCGCTTTCCTGCAGGCGGATGGCGGTGGCTTGTGTGGTGGCGGTGTTCATGGGCATCGGCTCCTCACAGGTAGAGCATGTCGGTGTTGTGCAGGGCGCGCGCGTTCTCGGCGCGGAAGGCGCGGCACACGTCGTCGGCCGGTGCGGCGCCGCAGCGCCAGGCCAGCAGGCCCACCTTCTTCGGGCTGTAGGTGGCGGCGGTGTCCAGCCCGTGCGGCGCGGTGCTGATGGCGGCGATCACGTCCATGTCGAAGCGCAGTTCCACGAAGTCGCCGGCCTTCGCGTGGTTCGGCACGAAGGCGAAGCGGCCCTGCGCGTCCACGCCCACCTTGCTGAACAGGTTCACCGGTGCAATCAGGTCGCGCTTGCCCAGGCCGTACTTGCCGATCTCGATCAGCAGCCCGTCCTTGCCCGAGCGGTGCATGCCGTTGCGCGCGTCTTCGTAGCGCTTCTCGCCGTACTTCAGGTGCATGGACTCGTTGTCCAGCAGCGCGCCCAGCGGGTCGTGCCAGCCCACGCTGTCTGCGGTGAAGCTGGCCATGCTGCGCCCCATGTCGCTCATCAGCACGTGGCCGCGCGTGTAGTGCGCGGTGTGCTGCGCCTTGAGCGAATCGGGCATGTTGTAGCGCTCCAGCTTCTCGTGCGCGGCGTACAGCACCAGGCTCACGTTCGCGCCGGCTTCCAATGCCACGAAGCGCACGGCGCTGCCGCGCGGCAGGCGCCAGCTCCAGTGGCTGCCGCCGGGCACGATCTCGCTCCACATGCGGCGGGCGGTGTCCACGCCTTCCAGCGCGGTTTCGGGAAAGCGCTGCCAGAGCTCGAGCGCGTCCACCGGTGCATCTCGGGGAGGGTTCTGTGGCGGGTTGGGTGGCGCCACGGCCATCGGGTCCTTCTGCGTGTCGTCCTGCATGGTGTGTGTCTCCGTGGGGTTCATGCGGTGGCGGCCGCGCCGGTCATGCGCTGCAGCTGTTCCAGGTCGGTCTTCATGCCCGAGGTCTCGCGAATGCGGTCCAGGATGTCGCGCTTGAGGCGCAGGAATTCGGGTGCGTGCTTCAGGTCCTGCGTGCGCTTGTCGCCAAAGGGCACGTCGTACACCGTGTCGATGCGGCCCGGGCGCGGCGCCATCAGCACCACGCGGCCACCGAGGTACAGCGCCTCTTCCACGTCGTGCGTCACGAAGACGATGGTGGCTTTCTCCAGCTTGTGCACGTAGCGGATCAGGTCGTGCATCACCTCGCGCGTCTGCGCGTCCAGTGCGCCAAAGGGCTCGTCCATCAGCACGATGTCGGGCCGGCCCATCAGCGCGCGCGCAATCGCCACCCGCTGCTGCATGCCACCCGAAAGCTGGTTCGGCCACGCGTGGCCCATGGCTTCCAGGCCCATCAGGCGCAGCAGCGCGTCGGCGCGGCCGTCGGCCGCTTCCACGTCGGAAGAGGTGCGGTCTTTCGTGTGCGCCGCCAGCTGCCGGCAGAACTTGATGTTCTGGCACACCGTCATCCACGGGTACAGGCTGTAGTGCTGGAACACCATGGCGCGGTCGATGCCCGGGCCGTTCACCACCTCGCCATCCACCAGCAGCTCGCCGCTGGTCTGCACCTCCAGCCCGCCAATGGTGCGCAGAAGGGTGGATTTGCCGCAGCCCGAAGCGCCCACGAAAGTGACGAACTCGTTGGCCTGGATGTCGAGGTTGATGTTTTCGAGTGCGTTGGTGGGCGCACCGTCGAAGCGCTTGAACACATCGCGGATCGCGATCTTGGGCAGCGCCAGCGTGGCAGGGGAAATGGGGTTGGTGCTCATCGTTCAGCCCTTCAGGTAAAGCCAGGGAAACGCACGGCGGTGCGCAAGGCGGAACAGCTGGTCCGTCACCAGGCCGATGAGGCCGATGACGATGATCCCCGCGAAGATCGTGTCCGTCTGCAGGAAGCGCTGCGCGCGCAGGATCGCGTAGCCCAGGCCCGAGTTCGCGGCCACCAGCTCGGCCACCACCAGGTAGGTCCAGGCCCAGCCCATGGTGATGCGCAGCGTGTCCAGCAGCGCCGGCTTCGCGCTCGGAAAAATCACCTTCTCGATCAGCTCTGAGCGGTTCGCGCCCATGGTCTGCGCCGCCTCCACCTGCGCGGCCGGCACGCGGCGCACGTCCTCGGCCACCATCAGCACCATCTGGAAGAAGGTGCCAATGAAGATGATGGAAATCTTGGACGCCTCGCCAATGCCCACCCACAGCATCACCAGCGGAATGAACGCCACCGCCGGCATGTAGCGGATGAAATCCGTCAGCGGCTCCAGCAGCGCCTGCACCGCGCGGTATGAGCCAATGAACAGGCCCAGCGGCAACGCGATCACCGCCGAGATCAGAAAGCCCGTGACCACGCGGTAGATGCTGATGCCCATGTCATCGAGCAGCCCGGTCTCGGTGAGCCACGTCCAGCTCTTGGTGAGCACCTGTAGCGGCGCGGGCAGAAAAACGGGGTCAAGCCCGCCATAGGCCGAGAGCACGACCCAGAGCACCAAAGGGGTGAACAGCCCGGTGAGGGCCAGCACCCAATAGGTGCGCCGGCCAATGGGCGCGCGCACCGTCCAGAGGCTGGAGGTGCGCCGTTGCGGTGCGCGGGTGGCGGTAAGGGGCGGCGACGAAGACATGCAGGCTCCTGAACGGGGAAACAAAAGCGGAGAGGCGTCGTGCAAGCGCTTCACAGCGCAGCAGCGTCTCCCGGGCTTTTGTCCCTCCGTGGAGCCACACGATCGTGGCCGACCGCTCTCGGACCAGACAACGCCGCGTTGTCTCTATCAGTCGGTGGTCAACTGAATCGCGGCGCCCGGAACCCTAGCGGTCTTCAAGGCTGGCGTGTGCGGGGCACAGCGCCTCTCTGGTGAGGGTGTTAGCAACTTCGGTGCCAGTGTTTTTTATGGATGATGGTCGCTTGAATCTGAGCCATCAAGAGCGGTTTTTGGTGGAAGCGCATTGACCGTCGGCTCCAGACTGAATGTCGTCATTCATAAGGATTGTGTGAACGACAGCTTGCCCTTGCGAACCAGACCATAGCCGCGAATGCAATGTTGCGAGGCGTTGGGGCTGGCCGGGTACGATGCCATTCTCAAAAATGGAGGCTGGAAAGCGATGGGTCTGCAGCAATCGCTTGGTTAGCACGGGCTGTCGGTTCATTCGATCAAACTCGAGCAACCGCTCCTCACCAACTCGGTAGATCCTAGTTTGGATGCACCTCCTGCCATGACCTTCGGAGTTTGAATTGGACAAGCGCTCAGAACGCCAAATTGATTCCTTTTTTGAAGCTATCGCCCGCTGGCGAGCAGCTTACAGAGTGGCACGGCTCCATGTGCTCGGAGCGCGCACCGCCGACATCTTGGAACTGGTTTCCGCTCGAATAGTGCTCGATCTCGGTAACGACACCGTGGTCAAGGCTGCGGTTCGCGCAGGTCGCTTTGAGGCTCACCAAATCCTGCTGAACCAACATGAGACTGACGTACAGGGTCTTGTGCATGCGCTTGCGTCCGCCGACGGTTTCCATATGGCGGGTTTTGGGTGCCTGAAACTGCCAAGCACTGAACAAGTTGGCATCTTCGTCGCGCCGCCTACTTTGCTACACCCCGAAGGTATCAGTGCCGGCAATCGATTGGCTGTACTGTCCATCGGTGGTGGGCATGTTGCCCCTCTGGTGTCGCAACCAGAGGCGGATTGGCTGCTAAAGGCCGCAGACGCCCCTTACGACTCTCTGCAGGAGTTGGCAATCGACTACGGTTTAGGCACTCTGCGCGGTGACCGTGCACTACTTGAGGTTGTTGCGCGAACTTCGATCGAAGTGCTTGCTGAGTCTTGTGTAGTCGGAACACTAGCAAGTGTCGGCATCTTCATGGCGAGCTCACTGGATCATGCCCAGGCTAAGCTTGGCTTTCGAGTTCTTCATCAGGGACAGGTTGTAAAGCGCGGAGTCATTCAAGGCGCCGACTTGACCTGGACCAAACGTGACCTCGCTGTAATCGGAGTAGGAAGCTTTGAAGTTCCCATCGGCGCCGTGGTCCAGTGCATCGCGTCTTACGCGGGCGAGGCTCATCACGTACAGTGGCGCGCCGATCCTGCAAAGTTTCTGAATCCGCGGGGCGCCATTCTCGCGATGATCGACCCTTCGGGTTCACAAATTAGAGCCTACTTACACCCAGAATTACCGATAAAGGGCAAGGCAGCGGATGACTTCGAAGCAGCAATTGCTTGGGTACTCTGGGCAATGGGGTTTTCTGCCGCGTCGTTTGGCACACATCCGAAGACACGGGACGCCTTTGATGTCATCGCAACGACGCCACGTGGGGATTTCCTGGTTGTGGAGTGCACGCTTGGATTACTACGTGCGGATGGGAAGCTTTCAAAGCTAGCGGCTCGAACAGCCAAAGTTCGGGATTCACTCGCTTCATCCAATATGAAGCACTTAAGAGTACTACCAGTAATCGTCACGGCAATGACTGCCGAGCAAGTCGCAGCAGACGCTGGACCGGCCGCCGACTTGGGGGTTCTGGTCATCACGAGTGCGGATCTTGATGAAGTACAGAACGAACTCGTTCGTTTCCCCGACGCAGACTCATTTTTCGAACGAGGTCTTCGCGCCGTGCAGGATCGCCAGTCCGCACGCAAGGCGCAGAACGGCGGAGATCGACAGAGCGACGCGCAGGGAGCGGCCTCTTGATTTCGATGACTGCGAACAACGACTTGCGATTGCGCTCAGGTGGCGAGCCTTTTCGGACAAGCGTTCGCAATCAATGTCGTGCTGTCCTAGCGACTCGTATTGCTATTTCAGACTCGCTGCCGCCGGTCCCTTAAACACGTTGGAGCCGGTGGCTCTGTACCTTAGAAGCTTCCTCGGTTAATGCCATTAAGGCTCTCAGCCTGCGCTAAACCCTCATCAGATCACTGAGCAACCAACTCCGAAGCTAAGATGTCGAAATTGAGAATGGGAGGCTGGAATGTTCAAACGATTGACTCTTCAAGGCTGGCGGCAGTTTCGCTCGGTTGACATCGATTTCCATCCTCAGCTTACGGTACTAACTGGCGCGAATGGAGCAGGGAAGACAACGCTGCTGAACTTGATCAGCCGGCACTTCGGATGGGGAAGTCCCTTCATCAGTACGCCGCTCAAGCGACGTGACAGCACGGAAGTTTCGTATAGCGCCGACTTTTGGGCGTTCGGAGAACGTCCATTTGGAAATGGCCCGGATCCCTCGAGACTCATGATCGGGTCCATTGAGTACTCAGAAGGTGAAGCGAGCATCTCAGTACCGCAGGGAAACATCGGCTGGAACTATGACCTGCAGGTAAACGGTCAGAGGCGCGTTGAGGGCCTTCACATCCCATCTCACAGGGCGACCTACAACTATCAGCAAGTCCAGAACATTCCGACCGTCCCACGTCGCCGAAACGAAGTCTTCAATCAGTACCTAAACTTGATCCGTACTCGATTTGGTGGAGGTCACACTCAGTGGTCACCGCAGTACTACATGAAGGAAACATTGATAGCGCTGGCAACGTTTGGATACGGCAATCAAGCAGTGGAGGCTGACCCTGAATCCGCAAAGATATTCGAGGACTTTCAGGCGGTACTGCGGCGCATGCTTCCGCGGAAGCTGGGATTCAAGAGGTTAGCAGTCCGGATTCCTGATGTCGTACTTGAGACGGACTCAGGAAATTTTTCAATTGATGCTCTTTCGGGTGGCTCTGCAGCGGTCATCGATTTAGCTTGGCAAATCTTCATGTATCAACCAGAAGGCTCCCAGTTCGTAGTGAGCCTCGATGAACCGGAAAACCATTTGCATCCAGAACTGCAGCGACGAGCCCTCGCAGATCTGGTCTCTGCGTTTCCAACGGTGCAGTTCGTCGTGGCGACGCACAGCCCGTTCATCGTTGGATCGGTGCCAGATTCCAATGTCTACGTCTTGGACTACGACGACACGAACCGGGTGATAAGCACTCGGCTAGACACAGTGAACCGGGCTGGCAGCGCTAATGAGATATTGCGCGATGTTCTGGGGCTCGAGTACACGCTACCAGTGTGGGTCGAAAATCGGTTGCAGAGCATCGTTGAAAAATATTCCGAGCGCAACTTCACGGAAGAGACGCTTGCTGAGCTTCGTGGCGAAATGAATTCACTCGGCCTTGGAAAGCATACGCCCCAAGCAATCACAAAGCTCGCCGAAAGAAAGGACGGCGAGTGATCAAGCTTCAGAAGCGACCAGTACCAGCGGCTGTGGCGTTGGCTATCGCAGAGCGAACAGCGCGCTACGCCGAACTTCGCAAAGCGGGCGCGGATGTTCCTGAAGGTCTCGCAAGCGCGTACAAGGCGCCTGAGGTCAAGGCTCTGCTTAAGGAGGAAACTTTTGAAAAGTGCGCGTATTGCGAAAGCAAGATTCTTCATATTGACTTCGGCGATGTGGAACATATCAAGCCAAAAGACACCTTCCATGAGCTACGTTACAGCTATGACAACTTGACGTTGGCCTGTGGTGTGTGCAACAACAAAAAGCGCAACTTTTATAGCGAAGAGACGCCGCTTTTGAACCCATACATTGACGAACCCAAGGATCACCTGATGGCGATCGGACCCATGGTGCTCAGAACACCCGGAAGTGACCGTGGTTTGGTGACGCAGAAGATTCTCGACCTCAACCGGCCATCGCTCGTTGAGCGCCGTTCTGAGAGGTTAGAGGCGATAGCGTCGATGGCGGATCAGCTGGCAAAAACGAAATCTCTCCCAGTTCGAGAGGTCCTGCTTGGCGCCATAAGTGCAGAGTGCAGCGCCGAAAATGAGTTTTCGTTTGTAGTTAGCGAGTACGCAAACAAAGTCTTCGCACAACTAGGCGCCTAGTTTTAATGCTCTCACCCTCGACAATGATCCCAAGCGATGGTGATGTGGCCGAGAGCATCCGGTCACTTGGACGTCGCGACCGGCTGCACCCGCCGCTGAGACGCCACTGGCTATGTTCTCTTGAATGCCCGCAACCGTCGCATGTGCTCTCTTCGCTTGTGTCACATGGGAGCCCAGTGGCGCGCATGCACCCGCCCCGCATCTGCGTAAACTCCCTCACCCCACCATCGCCCCATACCTCAAGTGACCACCTGGAAAACCCAGCAAATGATCAAAGCCTCCGGCTGGCCACTCGCCCCGGAGCTGCTCACCGCGCCTGACGCCGACTTCAACGCGCGCCTGGAAGGCGGCCTCGTACCCCTGCATTGGGCGTGCACCGAAGGCAAGGCCGGGTTGGTGGCGTTCATGCTGGAGCGCGGTGCTAATGTGCAGGACGCCGCCGACGGCGCGGTGAGCGTGGCGGGGCGCACGCCGCTGTACATGGCCATTCATTCGGGCAACTTCCAGACGGTGATGCTGGTGATCGATCAGTTGAAGCTGATCGGTGCGCCGCCGGCCGATGAGGCGCTGAGGAAGCGGCTCACGGGCGCTTTCGCCAAGAGCCATGCCGATGCGAAGAACCGCCTGGCGCAGACGCTGAAGGACTGGGATCGCATCGGCCGGAAAGCACCCACGCCGCCGCGCGCGGCTTGAGAACTGCCCCGGTGAGCGAGCACGCGCTCACATCGGGGGATTGAAAACGCCGCACCGGCCCGCCGCCAGCCCGGTGGCAGAATCGCCCGTCCTCCTGCGGAGCCCATCCGCACCGTCCCGCCTTTCTCACTCCCACCTCTCCCCATGCAATCCTCGCCGCCCGCCGGCATGCTCGGCATCGACTTCGGCACCTCCAATTCCGCCGTTTCCTGGGCCGCGCCCGGTGGCACGGCGCGGCTGTTGCCGCTGGAGGGCGAGGCCACGAACATGCCGACGGCGGTGTTCTTCAATGCCGAAGACCGCCTCACGCACTTCGGCCGCGATGCCGTGGCGCAGTACCTCGCAGGCACCGAAGGCCGTTTGCTGCGTTCGTTGAAGAGCCTGCTGGGCAGTTCGCTGTTGAACGAATCCACGGCGGTGAACCACCAGCAGCTGAGCTTCCAGCAGATCATCGAAATCTTTCTGAACCAGCTGCGCGAGCGCGCGGCGCAGGTGCTGGGCGCCGCGCCCCGGCGTGTGGTGATGGGGCGGCCGGTGCACTTCGTGGACGACGACGCGGCGCGCGATGCGCAGGCGCAGCAGTCGCTGCACGACGCGGCGCTGGCCGTGGGCTTCGACGAGGTGTCGTTCCAGTTCGAACCGATCGCTGCCGCGCTGGACCACGAGCGCCGTCTCACGCGTGAAAGCCTGGTGCTGATCGTCGACCTGGGCGGCGGCACGTCGGACTTCACCGTGGTGCGCCTCGGCCCGCAGCGCATGCAGCAGGCGGACCGCAGCGCCGACGTGCTGTCCACCGCCGGCGTGCACATTGGCGGCACCGACTTTGACCAGCGCCTGAGCCTGGCGCAGGTGATGCCGCTGCTCGGCTACCGTCACCACGGGCCGGACGGGCGCGAGGTGCCCAGCCGCGTGTTCATGGACCTCTCCACCTGGCACCTGATCCAGTGGCTGTACCTGCCGCGCGCCCTCAGCCAGGCGCAGAGGCTGCGCGTGAACTACAGCGACGTGGGCCTGCACCAGCGGCTCATGCGCGTGCTGCAGCAGCGCGATGGGCACCGCATTGCGCACGAGGTGGAGCAGGCCAAGATCCGTTGCTCGCAGCTGGACGCGGAGACGGCGGTGGACCTCGACGGTGTGGAGCCAGGCTTGCAGGCCAGCCTGTCGCCGCACGACATGGCCGAGCAGCTCGATGCGCTGCTGACGCGCACCGTGCAGTGCGCGCAGGAGTGCGTGCAACGCGCCGGTGCCACCACGTCGCTGGACGCGATCTACCTCACGGGTGGTTCGTCGGCGCTTCGGCCGTTCCAGCGCGCGCTGCACGCTGCGTTCCCCGGCGTGCCGCTGGTGGAAGGCGATCTGTTCGGTGGTGTGGCTTCGGGGCTGGCGTATTCGCGGGTGTGATCACGCCGCGGCAGCGGTTCGCCCTTCGGCATAGCGCTGCAAAAACTGTTGGCCGCGCTCTGTGATCGGCGCTGAAAAGAACTGTTGCGGGGTGCCGGTTTCCACCACCACGCCGCGGTCCATGAACACCACCTGGTTGGCCACGTCGCGGGCAAAGGCCATTTCGTGCGTCACCACCACCATGGTCATGCCTTCGCGGGCCAGGTCGCGCATGGCGGCGAGCACCTCGCCCACCAGTTCGGGGTCGAGCGCGCTGGTGGGTTCGTCGAACAGCATCAGCGCGGGTTTCATGGCCAGCGCGCGCGCAATGCCCACGCGCTGCTTCTGACCACCGGAGAGCCGCGCAGGAAACACGTCGCGCTTGTCGAACAGCCCCACGCGGCGCAGCAGCGCCTCGGCTTCTTCCCGCACCTCGGCCTTGGGCCGGCGCTGCACATGCACCGGTGCTTCCATCACGTTTTGCAGCACGGTGAGGTGCGGCCACAGCGCGAACTGCTGGAACACCATGCCGATGCGCGTGCGCACCTTGGCCAGCTGCTGGTCGTTCATCACCACGCCGCCGGAGGTGACGCCGATCGGCTGGCTGTCGAGCAGCACACGGCCACTGTCGGGCCGTTCGAGCCAGTTGATGCAACGCAGCAGGGTGGACTTGCCCGAGCCCGATGGCCCGAGCAGGCACACGGTTTCGCCGGGCTGCACGCTGAAGGAAATGTCTTCCAGCACGCGCAGGCTGCCAAAGCTCTTGCTGAGCGAGATGACGCTGAGAAGGGGAAGAAGCGTGGGCATGGTGGTGGCAGGGCGTTGGGTTTCAGCGGCGGGCATCGGCCATGCGCCCCACGGCAGAGACGCCGGCTTCCACCACCAGGCAGAGCGCCCAGTACAGCAGCACGGCGGTGACGAAGGCGGCGAACGGAATAAAGTGGCGCGACTGGATGGAGTTCACCGCGTTGGTGAGTTCCGGCAGCGTGATGATGGTGAGGAAGGCGCTGTCCTTGATGATCTGGATCACCTGGTTGCCGAGCACCGGTGCCGACGACAGCGCGAGCGAGGGCAGCACGATGCGGCGGAACAGGCCGAAGCCGTGGTAGCCGAAGGCCGAGCCGGCCTCCACCGGCGCACGCGGCAGTGCGGCCCAGGCGGCGCGCAGAATTTCCGCCATGTAGGCCGAGTGGTAGATGGTGAGCGCCACCAGGCCGGCGCTCCACGCGTCGAACTGCAGGCCGAGCGAAGGCAGGCCGTAGTAGACGATGTAGGCGAACAGCAGAAAGGGCGTGCAGCGCGCCGCGTCCACGAACACCTTCGCCGGGGCGGCGAGCACGCGCCGCGGGCTCATCAGGAGCATGGAGAGCAGGGCGCCGAGCGCGAGGCCGGCCAGTGCGGAGAGCAGGGTGAGCAGCACGGTGTTGCCCAGGCCCGAGAGCAGCAGCCCGCGTTCGGACCACACGGTGGCGAAGTCCTGCATCATGCGGCGGCCTCGCGACGCGCCAGCCGGCGCTCCACCCAGCGCTGCACGCTCACCAGCGCGAAGACGATGGGCATGTAGATCGACAGCGCCACCAGGAACGGTGGCAGCGGCTCATAGGTCTGCGCGCCAACGCGCACGGCGGCACGCGTGATGTCCACCACGCCCACCACCGCGAGCACCGGCGTGAGCTTGATCAGCAATGACATCTCGTTGATGAGGCCGGGCATGGCGGTGCGCGCGATCTGCGGCAGCACGATGCGGCGCAGCCGCAGCACGCGGCCCATGCCGACGGATTGCGCGGCCTCGATCTGGTCTTTCGGCAGGTCCAGCAGCGCGGCGCGCCACACCTCGCAGTTGAAAGCCGAGGTGTTGAGCGTGAGCGCCAGCAGGCCGGCCGTGACGGGGCCGAGCGAAATGCCGGCGCTCGGCAGCGCAAAGAACAGCAACAGCACCAGCGTCACCAGCGGCGTGGCGCGCAGCAGGCTCACATACACGGCCACCAGCGGGTTGAGCAGCGGCACCCGGCCCCAGCGCAGCAGCGCCAGGCCCAGGCCCAGTGGCAGGCCCAGCGCGATGCCCGCGAGCGACAGCAGCAGCGTGGTCCACGCGCCGCTGAAGATCGTCAGGACGTCGGCCGTGCTCATTTGCGTCGCTGGTTCAGTGCACCGGCGTGTAGCTCACCGGCAGGTTGAAGGCTTCACCGAACCACTTCTTCTGCAGCGCCGGCATCACGCCGTTGGCCTTCTGCGCGGCAATGAACTCGTTCATGAACTTCTGCAGATCGGTGTTGCCTTTCTTCATGGCCCATGCCGGGTACGAGGCGCCCGACACCGCCTGGCCCAGTTCGAACACGGCCGGCTTCTCGGCCGCCAGCGCCTTCAGGTTGATGACGGTGTTGATGACGTAGTCGGTGCGCTTGAGGGCCAGGTCCTGGTAGGCCTCGGGGTAGGACGCGTATTCCACGACCTTGCCGATCTTGCCGCCGTCCTTGGCGAGCATGGCCTGCAGCTCGGGCAGGCGGCTCAGGAAGGCGCTGCCGGTCTGCACGCCCACGGTCTTGCCATTGAGGTCCTTGATGGACTTGATGCTGGTGTCGTCCTTGCGCTTCACGTAGTAGTGCGTGGCGTCGGCAATCGGGCTGGTGAAGTCCAGCGACTGTGTGCGCTCCTTGGTCATGAGGATGGCGCTGATGGCGATGTCGTACTTGCCGGTGGCCACGCCCGCAAGGATGCCGGGCCAGGGCAGGATTTCCTGGCGGATCTCGAACGGCGCGTACTTGCGCAGCGCGTCGACCATCTCGTGGTTGAAGCCGGCGGGCTTGCCGTCCTTGATGAACTCGAAGGGCTTGAAGTCGTCTTCGGTGACGACGACCAAATAACCACGCTTCTTGATCTCGGCGAGGTCGGCGGCCTGCGCGGTGCCTGTCCACAGCGCGAGCGGAAGCAGCAGGGCGGCGAGCACGCCGCGGCGGTTGAATGGGATGTTGGACGGCATGGTGAAGCTCCTGTGGATGAAAGGTGAATCGCTTCGATGCCAGCGCAAGTTGCATGCCCGTGGAAACGATGTGAAACCGGCCTTGTGAGGGCGAGCCCACCCCACCCGCCGAGAGAGCGGTGCGTGCGCCGATCAGCGCACGGGGCCGGTGCGCGCCGCGTGCCTCAGTCGGGTGCGTTCCACTCCAGCACGCGCCAGTTCGACGGCGATCCACCGAGCACCACGCGCGCTTCGGTGTCGCTCACGCGGTCGATCACGCAGGACGTGGCGGTGCCTTCCAGCGACGGTATCGATGCGCGCTCCACGGTGCACACGCCATCGCTCCAACGGCCGAAGGCAATCTCGAAATCGAGCAGCGCATCGGCCGCGTCCGCGTGCCGCTGCACCAGCGTGTCCAGCGTCTCGTCGGGCTGTGTGCCTTCGGGCCATGCCACGGCGCGTGGGCGCAGGCGCATCAGGAACTGGCCACTCACCAGCAGGCGTTCCGCCGTGGGTTCGGCGTCGGCACCCAGGCGCGCGAGTGCGATGCGCCGGCCCACGGAACCGGGCAGGCGTTCCCACACCTCGAGGTAGGTGCCGTGGATGCCGGTTTCGATCACGCGCTCGGTCGTCTCGAACACCATGTGCCCGGCGTCGGGTGTGCTGCGCGGTGGCTGCAGGTCGATGGTGCGTTGCCAGGTGCACACCTCAGGCTGGTGCGGCGCCGGGCGTGTGATGGCGGTGGTGCCGCCAAATCCCTGCTGCAGCGCGCGGCCTTGTGGTGTGGACCGGTCGGCGTCGGCGGGCACGCGCAGGTCGCCGTGCCACAGCCCGGTCTGCAGCCAGTGCACCCAGGTGGTGGTGTCGCGGCCTTCGGGCGTTTCCAGCAGCGTGCGCTGCCACACGCCGTGGTAGCGGCTGGGCACGGCCTCGCTCATGATGCGGTCGCCATGTGGAGTGACGAGAGTTCGGCCACCACCTCGGCGGTGCTGCGCACGCGGCCGAAGATGCCGCCTTCCACGCCGATCATGGCGAGCGCTGGCGCCTGCAGGTCGGGGTGGCTGGCGGCGGTGGCGTCGCCCACGGTGGTGCAGGCGTAGCCGCGGTCCACCGCCTCGCGCAGCGTGGAATGCACACACACCTCGGTGGTCACGCCGCAGAGGATGACGGCTTCTGTGCCGTGCGCGGCCAGCACCTGGCCGAGCCGCGTGGCGTGGAACGCGCCGTAGCCGGGCTTGTCGATCACCACCTCGTCGCTCAGGGGGCGCAGCGCGTCCACGAAATCGTGGCCCTGTTCGCCGCGCACCAGCAGCCGGCCCAGCGGGCCCTGGCTGCCAATGGGCGCACCGGCGGCCACGCTGCGCGCCATCTTGGCGGGTGTGCAGTCGGAGAGGTCGGGCAGGTGGCCTTCGCGCGTGTGCACCACCAGCAGGCCGGCGGCGCGCGCGGCCTGCAGCAGCTGCTGGATGTTCGCGATGGGTTCGCGCAGGCGTTGTACGTCCATGCCGGCGGTGTGTGCGTAGCCACCGGGGCTGCAGAAGTCGCGCTGCATGTCGATCACGATGAGCGCCGTGTTCGTGGCGTTCATACGGCAGGCCTTTCGAAGCCGGTGGTGATGGCCTCGGCCATGCGGCGAGCCACTTCGTCGGCGAGCAGCTTGCCCTTGGTGGCGTCGGAGCCTTTCGCGGACGAGAGAACGCCGGAGGCCGGCACCCAGTCGGTGCGCGGCGGGTACATGTCGTAGGGCGGGAAGTCGGCCGGCCCGTCGTCGGGCAGCAGGTCCATGCGCACCAGGCTGGGGTGGTAGTGCAGCATCATCGATGTCTCGAGCACCGCCGCGTGTTCCAGCGCGAAGCCGGGGAAGCCGTCGGGGAACACGTCGCCCAGCGTGTCGGGCGTCATGAAGTCCCAGTACTCCAGCCGCATCACCTGCAGCTTCGCGCCGGGCCCGAGGTCGCGCAGGCCGAGGTCGATGCCTTCGATCAGGAACCACTGGTTCTCGTAGTGGCCGTTGACGATGACGAGTTTCGTGAGGCCGTGCCGCGCGAACTCGCGCACCGCATCGCGCACCTGGCCGATGAGGGTGGCCGCGTCCACGCTGGTGGTGCCGCAGAAATGCTGGCCGCCACCGCACTTGGGTTGCGACTTGTAGCCATAGCTCAGCGTGGGTGCCACCAGGCCGCCCACGCGCGCGGCGGTGTCGGCGGCCACGGCGCTGGAGAGCAGGCCGTCGGTGCCCAGTGGCAAATGCGGGCCGTGCTGTTCGAGCGCGCCCACGGGCAGCAGCACCGGCGGCTGGTCGCGTTGCACGCGGGCCTGGTAGTCCACCCATGAAAGCTGGTTCATCCACACGGTGTCGGTCATGTCGTCATCCTCCTGTTGTTGCGGGTCGTGGTTCGGGCGATGGGGCGCGGCCACTGTCCAGCGCCTCCACCAGCGCAGCCACAGCAATGAGCGTGCCGCCGGCCCAGCCCATCGGTGTGAGCGATTCACCACCGAACCAGAGCGCGGTGAGCACGGCCACCACCAGCTCGGCCAGCAGGATCACGCCGGCGCGGCTGCTCTCCAGGTGCGTCACGCCGAACTGCCAGGTGGCGGTGGCCAGCAGCAGCCAGATGAAGCCGTAGGCCAGCAGCGCCAGCCACACGCCGCCGGGAATGGCCGGCACCTGCTGGCCCATGGCGGTGGTGATGAGCAGCGAGATCGCGCCGCAGCCGACGAAGACCGCGATGGTCTTGCTGCGCAGTGGAACGGCCTGCGCGGCGCGCGCAATGAGGTTGTTGCCGGCGTAGGTGAGGCCGGCGACGAGGGCGAGCACGTCGGACAGGGAGAGTGAGAGGTCCAGCCCGGCCGGGCCGCCGAGCACCAGCCAGAGGCCCACGATGGCCGCGACGACCGCGGCCCAGCGCGTGGGCGGAATGCGTTCCTTCAGGAACAGCCAGCCGCCCAGCACCGACCACACGGGCGAGAGGTAGAACAGGAACATCACGCGCACCACGTCACCCACCATCAGTGCGTTGACGAAGGAGGTGTTGGCCCAGCCGCCCACCATGGCGAGGGCCAGCAGCGCAACCCAGTGCGCGCGCCAGACGGTGCGCTCGCGCCAGATGACGAACAGCGCACACAGGCTGACCGCGCCATACGACACGAGCGAGGTCACCGGCCCGCTCAGGCCCTGCGCGGCGAACCACTTGAGTGGCATCCACGACAGGCCCCAGAGCGCGGCCGAGAACAGCAGCACGCCTGCGGCTACACGGTCGGAAGGGGGACGCGCTGCGCTCACGGCATCACCGATCCGCCGTTGGGCCCCAGCACCTGGCCGCAGTAGAAGCGCGACAGGTCGGAGGCGAGGAACAGCGCGGTGGCTGCGATCTCCTCGGGCTCGGCCACGCGGTGCTGCGGTATCGCCAGCTCCTTCTCCATCCACTCGGGGCTCATGTTCTCCAGCGAGACCATGGCGGTGTTCACCGGGCCCGGCGCGATGGCGTTGACGCGGATGCCATGCGGCGCGAACTCGCGCGCGAGCGACCGCGTGAGACCGATCACGCCAGCCTTCGCGGCGCAATACGGCGCGTACATCTCGCGCCCGAGGATGCCGAGGTCCGACGCGAGGTTGACGATAACGCCGCTGCCTCGCGCCACCATGCCGGGCAGCACCGCGCGCGAGGTGAGGAACGCCGCCTTCAGGTCGACAGCGAGCATGCGGTCCCAGTCGTCTTCCGTGGTGTCGAGGAACGGCTTTTCCTGAATGATGCCGGCGTTGTTGACGAGGATGTGCACCTCGCCCGCTTCGTCCATCAGGCGCTGCACCTCGGTGGCGCGGGCCACGTCGGCGTCGATGGCGAAGGCATCGCCACCCGCGTCCACGATGGCGCTCACCACGGCGCGCGAGGCCTCGGGCTGGTGCAGGTGGTTCACCACCACGCGCGCACCGGCCCGCGCCAACATCAGCGCGATGGCACGGCCGATGCCGGTGGCCGCGCCGGTGACCAGTGCGGTCTTGCCCTGCAGTGAGATGGGCACGCTCATGCCATCACCTCACCGTGGCTGGCCACCAGGCATTGCCCGGTGAGCGGGGTGGCGCTGTCGCTGGCGAGGAAGAGGAACACGCCGGCGAGGTCTTCGGGGGTGAGCATCACCGGTATCGCCTGCTTCGAAAGAATCTCGCGCTCCACCTCGGCTTCGCTGCGGCTCTGTTCCTGCGCCATGGCGGTGAGCGAGCGCAGCGCGGCGGCGGTGCGCACCCAGCCCGGGCACACCGCGTTCACACGGATGCCGCGCGGGCCCAGTTCCAGCGCGAGCGAGCGGGTGAGGCCCACCACCGCGTGCTTGCTCGCGGCGTAGGCCGAGAAGCCGGCCACGCCGATGCGGCCCCAGATTGAGCTCTGGTTGATCACGCTCGCACCGCGCGGCAACAGCGGCAGCAGCGCCTGCGTGAGCCGCACCATGGAGCTCACGTTGTTGTCCAGCAGTCCGGCCCAGCGCGCCATGGCATCGGGCGCGTCGTCGGCCAGCGGTGTGGGGTATTCGGTGCCGGCGTTGTTCACCAGCACGTCCAGCGTGCCCCAGCGTTCGCGCACCAGCGCAGCCACGCCGGCCACCTGCGCCGCATCGCCCAGGTCGCATTCGGCTGGCACTGCGCCGAGCTCGGTGCAGAGCGCGTGCAGGCCCGTGCCCGCGCGGTCCAGCAGCATCAGCCGCACGCCCTGCGCGGCGAACGCGCGCGCCAGGGCGCTGCCGATGCCACCGGCCGCTCCGGTGATCAGCACGCTCTTGCCTTGCAGGCCGCAATCGGGTGAGGGCATGTCAGACGGCAGTGAGGAAGGACACACCCACGGCGCCGAGGAAGCCGTCCGCACGGCCCGGCGTGCCCGGTGGCTGCACGCCGCCGTAGTTGCTCGCCATGACGCGCTTGACGCGGTTGATGTGGAAGCTGCGCAGCAGCTCGCGCACGGTGATCACCTGCGCGTAGTCGGTGGGGTAGAGCTCGCGGTGGAATGCGGGCAGGCGGTACCAGGGCGCGGTGGGGCGCTCGTGGTGGGCGTTGTGGAAACCGAAGTTCAGCCACACCAGGTTGAGCCACTTCGCGTCCAGGCTCACCACGTCGCTGAAGGTGTTGGCCTGCTCGTAGACGCGGTCGCGCACCTTGTCCTTCGGGATCGGGGTGTCGTCCAGGATCGGGTAGGCGTCGTAGGTGTGCTGGAAGCAGTCGGCAAAGCGCAGCACGGTGACAAAGATCAGGTAGGCCAGCGCGTACAGGAACAGCGCCTTCAGCGACCACCAGCCGAGCAGTGCGAAGGCGGCGATGCGCACGATGGCGATGCCGACCACGCGGCCTCGCGCGGCCTTCTTCTTCTCGCCCATGAAGGGCATGGCGATGACGAAGCCGCGCATGACGAACTCCACCGCCGGGATGTAGGCCCATTCCAGCGCCAGCACGGTGCGGCGGATGAACGGGTGCGCGCGCAGGAAGGCCTGCGCGTCGAAGGTGATCACGTCGGCGCGTTCGACGTGGTGCCGCATGTGCTTGCGGCGCAGGTCGGCGAAGCTGGCGAAGCAGCTGCCGTTGATCCAGCTCATCAGCGTGCCCCAGCGCTCGTTGGCCGGGCCGGTGCGAAAGATGGCGTGGTGCGCGAATTCGTGGATGAAGTAGGCCGACCACACCAGCGTCTGCGCCACCAGCAGCACGCCCAGCGCGTTGAGCCAGCTGCTGGCCTGGCCGAGCAGCGCGATGCCGACGGGCCAGCCGAGCACCGTGAAGGCGAGGGCCGCGACGTTGGGCCACACGCCGTCCTCATAGCGGAATACCGGTTTCATGGAATTGCTTTCGGAAAGGTGGGGCGCACCGGACCAGCGCCCACCGGGCGCTGGCACCGCAACCGCCCGCGGGGCGGCTTACTTGGCGGCGAGGGCCTTGACGAGGCCGGCGTCGAACGTGGCTTCGGTGGCCGGGATCGTGGTGATCTGGCCCTTGGCCTTGAGCAGCTGGGCGATGATGTCGCCGCTGGCGTAGTACGAGGTGGTTTCCTTCGCGGGCAGGAAGGCCTTGGGCATCTCGGCCAGCGGGATGTTGTAGACGCCGGTGAGCTGTTCCTTCACCTCGGCGGCGGACACGCCCATGAACTTGCCGATGATCTTGTGCGCTTCGGCGGGCTTGGACTTCATGTAGGCCATGCCGTCGAGGTAGGCCTTCATGATCCCGGTGATCTCGTTCGGCTTGGCCTTGATGACCTTGTCGTCGAACACCAGCACGTCAGCGATCAGGCCGGGCGCGTTCTTCGAGGAGAACACCACCTTGAACTTCTTGCCACCGCCCTGGCCGAGGATCTGCGACAGGCTGGGCTCATAGGTCACGCCGATGGGCAGCTGGCCCGAGGCCATGGCCGCCGGCACCGCTTCGGGCGTCATGCTCACGGGGGTGATGTCCTTCTCGCTCAGGTTCACCGTCTTCAGCGCGTACGACAGCAGGAAGTCGCTCGGCGAGAGCGGGTTGTAGCCAATCTTCTTGCCCTTGAAGTCCGCCACCTTGGTGATGCTGCTGTCGGCCACGATGGCGTCGCCGCCATTGGAGTAGTCGATGGGCATCACCACCTTCATGTTGCGGCCCGCGGCCACCTGACCCACCACCTGGTCGTAGGTGAGCATGCCGCCGTCCACCGCGCCCGAGGCGATGGCCGCGGGAATCAGCGCCGGGTCGTTGAAGACCTGCAGCGACACCTTGAGGTTGTATTTCTTGTAGAGGTCCAGCGCCTCGGCCACGTAGAACGGGCCGTAGCCGATCCACACCACGGTGGCGATCTTCATGGGGGCGGGCGCCTGCGCGAACGCACCGGCGGTGGCCAGCGAGAGGGCCAGACCCAGCACGGGCTTGAGGAAGTGGTTGCGCCGGGAAGTGGAGCGCAGGCTGGTGGATGCAGTGAGGGCGGTGCTTTTCATCAGAGGACTCCATGGGTTGTAGGGACGCGCAGGAAGAACCGATCTGTGATCGTTCTCCCGGGCTTTTATCCCTCCGTGGAGCCTGCGATGAGGCCGGCACACTCTCGGACCAGACACCGCAAAAACCCTGCGGCCGGAACCCTAGTGCACCTGAATGTCGAGCTGCCTCGGGATGACCCCGGATCGCTCTTCTTGCTGGTTCTGCTGTGAGCAGAAAGCGTGCCAGCGGTTTGGCCGGGGGATGGCGCGGCGTGTGCACCAAAACAAGTGCCGGCGCGGGGCGGGCAACGCGTTCGGGTGCAAGCCGTTGCCCCGCCTTGGTGCGGCTGGCCGGGGAAAGGGGCTTTCAGGCGCCGGCCGTTGCGGTTGGCGCCCACATGCGGTCGCGGCGTTGTCTGACAGGGCGCGGCCGGGGCCCCTGCCTAGCATGTAAGGCATGCAGGTATTGACCGTGAACATCCACAAAGGCTATGACGTTTTCAACACCCGATCCGTGCTCCACGGTCTGCGCGAAGCCGTGCGCGCCATGGGCAGCGACGTGGTGTTCCTGCAGGAGGTGAAGGGCGGCAACGGCGTGAGCGATGCGCAGTACGAATTCCTGGCCGACGAGATCTGGCCCCAGCACGCCTACGGCCGCAACGCGGTGGCCGAGGGGCACGACCATGGCAACGCCATCATGTCGCGCTTCCCGGTGCTGCACAACGAGAACCACAACCTCTCCATCCCCGGTTGCGAGCCGCGCGGCATGCTGCACTGCGTGCTCGACGTGCCGGGCGACGGCCCCGACCTGCACGTGATGTGCGCCCACCTTGGCCTGCGCGAATCGCACCGGCGCCACCAGCTCGGCCTGATCTGCGACATCGTGAGCCGCCACGTGCCAGACGACGCGCCGCTGGTGGTGGCCGGTGACTTCAACGACTGGCGCCTGAACGCAGACGAACTGCTCGCACCCAGTGGCCTGCGCGAGGTGTTCCGCGAAACACACGGGCAACACGCGCGCAGCTTTCCCTCGGGCTTTCCGCTGCTGCGGCTGGACCGCATCTACGTGCGCGGCGTGGCCAGTGCCTTGCCCGTTCCCATGCCACGCCGGCCCTGGGCCCGGCTGTCCGACCACGCCCCGCTGGCCGCCGAAATTCAACTGGAGCACGCACCATGAATTCCCACTGGGTGCCAGGCAACAAGGTCACGCTGCTGGAAAACGGCGAGGGGTACTACCCGCGCGTCTTTTCCGCCATCGCCGCCGCCGAGAAGGAGGTGCTGCTGGAGACCTTCATCCTGTTCGACGACAAGGTGGGGCGCCAGCTGCAGGCCGCCCTGCTCACGGCCGCCCAGCGCGGCGCCAGCGTGCACGTGCTGATGGACGGCTGGGGCTCGCCCGATCTGCCGGACTCGTTCACCAAGCCCCTGCTGGACGCGGGCGTGAAACTGCGCGCCTTCGAACCCGTGCAGCGCGTGCTGGGCGCGCGCGTGAACCTGCTGCGCCGCATGCACAACAAGATCGTGGTGGTCGACGGCAAGGTCGCCTTCGTCGGCGGCATCAACTATTCGATCGACCACCTGATGGAGTTCGGTGAACTGTCCAAGCAGGATTACGCGGTCGAGGTCGAAGGCCCGCTGGTCGGGCAGATCCAGGCCTTCTGCCGCGCCAACGTCGAATCGCCGCAGCCCGCGCGCGGCCAGTGGCTCAAGCGCTGGCGCGCCGCGCTGCGCCGCCAGGGCGTGGCCGAGCTGACGGGCGATGGCGCGCTGGCCGCCTTCGTCACGCGCGACAACAACGAACACCGCAGCGATATCGAGCGGCACTACCGCGCCGCGATCCGCAACGCACGCACGCGCATCCTGATCGCCAACGCGTATTTCTTTCCCGGCTACCGCTTCCTGCGCGACCTGCGCCGCGCGGCACGCCGCGGCGTGCAGGTGGATCTGTTCCTGCAGGGCCGGCCCGACATGCTGTGGGTGAAGCGCGCGAGCGAACTGCTCTACCGCCACCTCATTCGCGCCGGCGTGCGCATCTATGAATACAACGAACGCCCGCTGCACGGCAAGGTGGCGGTGATCGACGACCAGTGGGCCACCGTGGGTTCGAGCAACCTCGACCCCACCAGCCTGAGCCTGAACCTGGAAGCCAACGTCATCGTGCGCGACGAGGCCTTTGCGCGCCACCTGCGCGAGCGCATCGACGACCTGCTGGAAACCTGCTGCCAGCGCGTGGAACTGCCCGTGCCCGGGCGGCTGCGCTCGGCCTGGATCGCGGTGCGCAGCATGGTGGTGTTCCATGCGCTGCGCCGTTTCCCGGACTGGATGCGGCAGTCCTCCTCGGTGCGCACACCGCGCGTGGTGCCGCTCAGCGTGGAGCAGCAACCATGAGCGCCGCGCCGGGCCATTCCGCCGCCAGCCCGCTGGCGCGAAACGCCTGGCTCTGGACGAAACGCATCGCGCCCTGGGCGCTGGCCGCGCTGGTGCTGGCCCTGGTGGCGCAACAGGCGCGCGCGGTGGACTGGCCGCAGGTGTGGACGTCGCTGCAGAAGATGTCGCCCGCGCGGCTGGCGCTGGCCGCCGGTATCGCGGTGGTGAGCTACGTGGTGTACGCGGGCTTCGACCTGGTGGGCCGCCACCTCACGCGGCATGGGCTGTCCGTGCCGCTCACCCTGGGCACGGCCGCCATCAGCTACGCGTTCAACCTCAACTTCGGCGCGCTGGTGGGCGGCTTTGCCATGCGCCTGCGCCTGTACACGCGCTGGGGCGTGGACGGTGCGACCGTGGCCAAGGTGATCGCCATGAGCATGACCACCAACTGGCTGGGGTACCTCTGGGTGACGGGTGCGGTGCTGCTGTGGTCGCCGCCGAAGCTGCCGGGCGAATGGGCCATGAGCGACGTGGTGCTGCGCGCCATCGGTGCCGCCATGGTGGCGCTGGCGCTGGTGTACCTGGCGCTGTGTGCGTGGTCGCGGCGGCGCACGCTGAAGTGGCGCGAGCATGAACTCGCGCTGCCGGACGGCCGCCTCGCTGTGGTGCAGGCCATGGCCGGGGGCGCGAGCTGGATGCTGATGGGCGCGATCGTGTGGGTGCTGTTCGCGGGCCGCATCGACTACCCCGTGGTGCTGGGCGCCCTGCTGATGGCGGCGGTGGCCGGGGTGATCACCCATGTGCCGGCCGGCCTGGGCGTGCTCGAGGCGGTGTTCGTCGCCACGCTGGCGGGCACGCTGCCCACCGCCGAGGTGCTGGCCGTGGTGCTGGCCTACCGTGCCGCCTATTACCTGCTGCCCCTGGCGCTGGCGGTGCCGGCCTATGGCTGGAGCGAGGTGGTGGCCCGGCGCGGTGGCCGTGGCGTGCAGCGGTCCCCCCACCCGGAGGACCCGCCACAGCCGGTCAAGGGCTCAGGCCAGGCCCTTCGACGGAACCGCGGACTGACGTGATGGCGTGATCCGGCACCGGTGGCGCCACGCTGTGGCCGGCCACCGATGGGCGCAGCCAGCGCTGCAAGGGCGTCGGGGCGGCGAGAGACCTGGCGTCGAGCAGCAGCGCGTGCGCCATGGCGGCCTGGCAGACGTCGTCCAGGTCGCTGGCAAAGGCCGGGTCGAGCACGACGAGCTGGGGCGCGTCGATCAGCGCGCCGCTGTGCCAGCCCGATCCCCCGTCGATCGCCACGCTGGACCACACGCCGTCCACGATGCAGTGGGAGGGCAGGGTCTGTGTGCCATCGCCCTGGTACAGCCAGGCGCCCGCGTGCATGAGCGCGGTGCACGCGGCGCGCCAGGGCCTTGCGTGGGGCGCGCCATGCTGCAGCAACACCGACACACTCACCCCCCGCATGGCCGCAGCGGCGATCGCCTGCACCAGCCGCTGCGAAGGCGCCCGGCGCGACAGGGCGATGAAGATGCTGAAGCGCGCCGTTTCCAGCGCGCCCAGCAGGGGGCTGCCGAACGGTGTGCCCTGGGCCAGGCCCATGCGCTGGCGGCCCGAGAGCGCAATTGGCGGGAAATGCCCGGCCTGGTGCTGATGGGACAGTGGTTCGGCGGCGGTGCCCATGCCGAGGAACAGGCGTTGCAGCCGCTGCACGATGGGCCCGCGCACGCACACGTGCGGGGCCTGCGCGTGCAGCCCCGGCCCCAGCCAGGCCACGCGCCCATCGATCACGGCCAGTTGCCGCTGCATCGGTTGCACCCGGCGTTCCATCCAGCCGCCCAGGCCGGTCGAAGGCGCCAGCCGCCGCACGGTGGCGCCGAGCTGGCGCAGGCTCTCCACCACCGCATCGGGCGCGCGGTGCGCAGCCCCCACCAGCAACTGCACACGAACACCCTGGCGGCACAGCGCGGCCAGGGCGGTGGTGAGGTCGTCCTGCAGCGCGGGGATGTGCAGCAGCGTGGCATCCAGGTTGATGTGGTCGCGGGCGCGGGCCAGCGCCGCCAGCAGCGCCGTGCGCGCGGCCGCGGTGTCGGCCAGCACGGTGGCGTGGTTGCCACCCAGCAAGGGTTCGCCGAGGCGCCTCACCAGTTCGTGGGCATGGGCGATCTGAACAGGAAGCGCGGTGGGGCAGGCGGGCTGGTTCATGGCTGGAGTTCGTGAGGAAAATGAACGCGACGCGCGGCAGGGGCAAACAGCGTGCCCAGGGCCAGGCCTGAACCTGCCGGCCGTCAGATCGCGTCGACGCTGCCCGTTACCGGGAGCACCACCCCGGTGATGTAGCCGGAGCAGCTCGCGGACGCCAGGAACACGTAGGCCGGCGACAGCTCTTCCGGCTGGGCCGCGCGCTTGAAGTCGGTCTTCTCGCCGAACTTCCCCACCTTCTCCGCCGGCAGGTCGGTCGGGTTGAGCGGTGTCCACACCGGGCCGGGCGCCACCGCGTTGACGCGGATGCCGCGCGGCAGCAGGTTGCTCGCCAGCGACTTGGTGAACGCATGGATGGCCCCCTTGGTGGCCGCGTAGTCGAGCAGGTGGGCGCTGCCGCGCAGGCCCGTCACCGAGCCGGTGTTGATGATGCAGGCGCCTTCCTGCAGGTGGGGCAGGGCGGCGCGCGTCATGCGGAAGTAACCGCCCAGGTTGGTGTCCCAGGTCTCGCGCAGGCGGTCGTCGTCGATGTCCTCGATGGACTCGGCGTGCTTCTGGAACGCCGCGTTGTTGACCAGCACGTCCAGCTTGCCGAAGGTGCTCACCGCGTCGGCCACCGCCTGCTCGCACCAGTCGGGGTCTTTCACGTCGCCCTGGAGCAGCAGGCACTGGCGCCCTTCGGCCTCCACGAACCGGCGGGTGTCCTCGGCGTCTTCGGTGGTGGAGAGGAAGGCAATGGCCACGTCGGCCCCTTCCCGCGCGAACAGCACCGCCACCGCGCGGCCAATGCCGGAATCGCCGCCGGTGATCAGGGCCACCTGGCCCTGCAGCTTCTGGCTGCCCAGGTAGTCGGGTGCCAGAAAGCGGGGCGCCAGCTCAAGATCCGATTCCGCGCCGTCCACGCCGATGTGCTGCTCCGGCATCTTCGTCGGCTGGGCGCGCGCACCGGTCCGGGGCGGGCGCTTCTTCGCGGCCGGTGCCCGCTTCTTCTGCTGGTCGCGCCGGTCCTGGGTCTCGTGGATGGATTTCTGCTTGTCGAGCGTGCTGTTGCCGGGCATGGCGTTCTCCTGTGTGGGACGGGGGAACGGCCTGTGCGGCACGGGGCGTGCCGGGGAGTGCCAGAGGCGGCGCTGGTCGGGATGGGCGCGGGGCCGTAAAAACTGCCGCAATCGGGTTTGACATTCTGTTGACCGCCCCGCGGAGGCCGCCCGGGGATGCGGTTTTTCGCGAATTGTGAATTTTTCAAGGAGCTTCGAGGGCGTTTACATTCCAGACACGTTCGAGTGCGCAAAATGCCGGATGGCGGTCATTCCGCCCACGGAACCTCGGCCCGCTTCCGCGCTCTCACCCCCACGCCCGCCTCCTCTTGCCCGGACTCCCATGCCCTTGACGACTTTCGTTTCGCCCCGCCTGACACGTCCACTGGCCTGCGGGCTGGTGGTTGCCGCCGCCCTGGCGCTCGCCGCCTGCGGTGACAAGAAGGCGCCCGCCGCTGCCCCGGCGGCGCCGTCGGTCGGTTACCTCACCGTGGTGCTGCAGACCCAGGGCCTGCACACCGAGCTGGCGGGCCGCACGCGGGCCTCGCAGAGCGCAGAGGTTCGGCCCCAGGTGTCGGGCATCCTGCAGCAGCGGTTGTTCACCGAAGGTGCGGTGGTCAAGGCCGGGCAGCCGCTCTACCAGATCGACGCCCGCACCCTGGAAGCCACGGTGAAGAGCACGGAGGCGGCACTGGCCAGGGCGCGCGCCAGCGCGCAGACCGCCCGCACCAACGCCGAGCGCAACGCCGAACTGGTGAAGATCGACGCGATCAGCCGCCAGGTCTTCGACGAAAGCCAGGCCCAGGTGGCGCAGTCGGCCGCCGACGTGGCGGTGGCGCAGGCGGCGCTGGAGAACGCCCGCATCAACCTGCAATACAGCCGCATCACCGCTCCCATCAGCGGCCAGACGGAACTCTCCGTGGTGCTGCCGGGTTCGCTGGTCACCGCCAACCAGGCCCAGGCACTGACGACCATCAGCCAGCTCGACCCCATCCACGTCGACATCACCCAGTCCAGCGCCGAGCTGCTGGAACTGCGCCGCCAGTGGCAGGCCGGCCTGTTCGGCAAGGTCGAGGGCAGCGGCGCGCCGGTGCGCCTGGCGCTGGAAGACGGCAGCCGGTACCCGCACGCGGGCAAGCTGCAGTTCACCGGCGCCACGGTGAGCCAGACCACCGGTGCCATCACGCTGCGCGCGGTGTTCCCCAACCCCGATCGCCTGCTGATGCCCGGCATGTACGTGCGCGCCCAGCTGGCCACCGGCGAGTCCAGCGAGGCCATCGTGCTGCCCCAGCAGGCCGTGCAGCGCGACCCCGCGGGCAAGCCCAGCGTGCAGTTGATCAATGCCGAGAACAAGATAGAGAAGCGCCCCATCAGGCTGGGGCAGGCGCTGGGCGCCCAGTGGCTGGTGCTGGAAGGCCTGAAGGCGGGTGACCGCGTGATGGTCGACGGGTTCCAGAAGGCCCGCGTCGGCCAGGCCGTGACGCCGGTGGCGATGCGCATGAATGGCAGCCGCGTGGTGGAGGCCCAGGCTGCTGCACCCGCCGGGCAGGCCGCCGTGGCTTCGGCACCGCCCAAGCCCTGAGCGCGCACCATGGCCTATTTCTTCATCCACCGTCCCGTCTTCGCATGGGTGCTGTCCATCGTGGTCATGCTCGCAGGAGCCATGTCCATCTTCACCCTGCCGCTGGAACAGTACCCTGACATCGCGCCGCCGCGCGTGTCGATCAACACCACCTACACCGGCGCCTCGGCCGAAACCGTGGCCGACTCGGTGACCCAGGTGATCGAGCAGCAGCTCAAGGGCATCGACAACGTGCTCTACATGAGCTCGACCAGCGACTCCGCCGGCCGCTCGCGCACGCAGCTCACCTTTGCCCCGGGCACCGACATCGACGTGGCGCAGGTGCAGGTGCAGAACCGGTTGCAGACCGCCATCAACCGCCTGCCGGAATCGGTGAGAAGCCGCGGCGTGTTCGTGAACAAGGGTGGCCAGGACAACCTGATGACCTACGTGTTCACCTCGCCCGACCCGTCGGTGACGCAGGTGGCCATTGGCGACTACATCACCAGCAACGTGGTCGACGTGATCTCGCGCATCGACGGCGTGGGCGACGTGAGCGTGTTCGGCACCAGCTACGCCATGCGCATCTGGATGGACCCGGGCAAGCTGGAGCAGTTCGCGCTGATGCCTTCCGACATCGTCTCCGCGCTGAACTCGCAGAACGCCCAAGTTTCTGCCGGGCAGCTGGGTGCGCTGCCGGCCGTGAAGGACCAGATGCTGAACGCGACGATCACCGCGCGCACCAAGCTCAAGACGGTCGAGGAATTCAAGGGCATCGTGCTGAAGGCCGCCGCCGACGGCTCGCTCGTCACCGTGGGCGACGTGGCCCGCGTGGAGCTGGACGCCGACAACCTCACGGTGAAGTCGCGCCTGAACAACCAGCCTGGTGCCGGCATCGGCGTGGTGCTGGCCGATGGCGCCAACGCGATGGCGGTGGCCAACGCCGTCAACGCCAAGATGGCAGAGCTCGCGCCGTTCTTCCCCGATGGCATCACCGGTGTCATCAGCTCGGACAGCACACCTTACGTCCGCGCTTCCATCAAGGAAGTGGCCATCACGCTGGCCGAGGCCATGCTGCTGGTGGTGATCGTGATGTACGTGTTCCTGCAGAACCTGCGGGCCACGCTGATCCCCGCCATTGCGGTGCCGGTGGTGCTGCTGGGCACCTTCGGCGTGCTCTCGGTGATGGGCTATTCCATCAACATGCTGACCATGTTCGCCATGGTGCTGGCCATCGGGTTGCTGGTGGACGATGCGATCGTGGTGGTGGAGAACGTGGAGCGCGTGATGCACCAGGAAGGCCTCCCCGCGAAGGAGGCCACCATCAAGTCCATGGCCGAGATCACGCCCGCGCTGGTGGGCATCGGCCTCACGCTGTCGGCGGTGTTCATCCCCATGGCGTTCTTCTCGGGCTCGGTGGGTGTGATCTACCGCCAGTTCTCTGTCGCCATCGTCTCGGCCATGGCGTTCTCGGTGCTGGTGGCGCTCACGCTCACGCCGGCGCTGTGCGCCACCATCCTCAAACCCACCGAACACCTGCACGAGGGCGCGCCCGTGCGCAAGGGCGTGCTGGGCTGGGCCGACCGATTCTTCCGCGGCTTCAACGCCGGCTTCGACCGCAACGCCACCCGTTACCAGGGCATCGTGGGCAAACTGCTCGTGCGCAGCAAGCGCGTGATGCTGGTGTTCGTGCTGCTCATCGGTGGCGTGGTGCTGTTGTTCCAGAAGCTGCCCACGTCCTTCCTGCCGGTGGAAGACCAGGGCTTCATCACCGCGAGCGTGACGATGCCGGCGGGTTCTTCCGATGCGCAGCTCGAGGTGGTTCTGCAGGACATCACGCGCTACTTCAACGGCCAGCCCGACGTGCTGCGCGTGAACTCGCTGGCGGGCAACAACGGCAACCAGAGCTCGGGCACGATCTTCGTGCGCCTCAAGCCCTGGGACGATCGCCCGAATTACGAACAGAGCGCCGAAGCGATTGCGCGCAAGGCCACGCGCGATCTCTCGCGCATCCGCTCGGCGCGCATCTTCGTCTCGCAGCCACCGGCCGTGCGCGGCCTCGGTTCGGACGCCGGCGTGAACTTCATGCTCAAGGACGTCAACGGCCTGGGCAACGAGGCGCTGCGCGCCGCGAAGGACCGCGTGATCGAGCTCGCCGGCCAGCGGCCCGAACTCGCCAACATGCGCACGACCGACTTCGACGTCACCTCCGAACTCAAGGTGGTGATCGACGACCGCAAGGCGGCGGCGCTCGGCCTGGCCACCAGCGACATCAACAGCGTGCTCTCGAACGCGGTGGGCGGCTCGTACGTGAACGACTTCGTGCACAACGGCCGCGTCAAGCGCGTCTATGTGCAGGGCGATGCGCCGTACCGCATGTTGCCGCAGGACATCGGGCAATGGACGGTGCGCAACCGCGCCGGCGAGATGGTGCCGATGTCGGCCTTCACCTCGACCACCTGGACCAGCAGTGCGCCGCAGCTGCTGCGCTACAACGGTTCGCCGGCGATGGAAATGAACGCGAACATGGCCCCGGGCGTGAGCTCGGGCGCTGCGATGCGCGCGGTCGAGGCGATCATGGCCGAGATGCCGGCGGGCATCGGCTATGAGTGGACGGGTGCGTCGCTGCAGGAACGGCAGTCGGGCGCGCAGGCGCCGCTGCTCTACGCCATCTCCATCCTGTTCGTGTTCCTGTGCCTGGCCGCGCTGTACGAAAGCTGGAGCGTGCCGTTCTCGGTGATCCTGGCCGTGCCGCTGGGTGTGGTGGGCGCGTTGCTGGCCACCTATTTCCGGGGCATGTCGAACGACGTGTATTTCCAGGTCGGGCTGCTCACCACGGTGGGGCTGGCGTCCAAGAACGCCATCCTGATCGTGGAGTTCGCGGTGCAGTTGCAGGAGCAGGGCAGGAGCGTGTTCGACGCCGTGCTGGAAGCCGTGCGCCGCCGGCTGCGCCCCATTCTCATGACCTCGCTGGCCTTCGGCTTCGGCGTGCTGCCGCTGGCCCTGGGCACCGGCCCGGGCGCCGCGAGCCGCCAGGCCATCGGCACCGCGGTGCTGGGCGGCACGGTGCTGTCCACCGCGCTGGGGCTGTTCTTCGTGCCGGTGTTCTTCCTGCTGGTGCGCAACTGGGTCAACCGGCGCAAATCCAAAGGGGCCGAGCCAGCACCTTTGGCGGCACCGCCGCTGTCGCATCAGGGAGAAGCATGATGCGCACGATGAAGAACATGGGACTTCCGTTGTCCGCGCTGGCCATGGCGCTGCTGCTGGCCGGCTGCACCGTGCAGCCGCCCGCGAAGCCCGACGTGCAGGGCGTGGTTGCGCCCACGCTGGGCCAGCCGCTGGCCGTGGGCGAGACCAGTGCAGAGTCGCTGCAGACGGCGCAGCGCCTGGCCTGGGTGCAGCACCCGGGCCTGCGGCAGACGATCGCGCAAGCGCTCACCCACAACCGCGACCTGCGCGTGGCGCTGTTCAACATCGAACGTGCGCGCGCGCAGTACGGCATCACCAGCGCGGCGCAACTGCCCACGGTGGCCGCCACGGCGCAGGGCAGCCGCAGCCGCACGGCGGCGGATCTGTCGAGTGGTGGCGTGTCCACCACGTCCACCCAGGTCACCGCGCAGCTCGCCATCACCAGCTTCGAGCTCGACCTGTGGGGCCGCGTGCGCAACCTCAACGAGGTGGCATTGCAGCAGTTCCTGCAGTCGGAAGAGAACCAGCTCAACGTGCGCATCACGCTGGTGGCCGACGTCACCAACGCCTGGCTGAACCTCGCCGCCAACGAGGCGCGCCTTGCGCTGGCGCGCGACACGCTGGCCAGCCGCGAGAAGGCCTACCAGCTCACCGAACGCATCCACCAGCTCGGTGGCACCTCGGGCCTCGTGCTGGCGCAGAACCGCATCACGGTGGAGACCGCGCGCGGCGACGTGGCCGCGTTCACCGCGCAGGTGGCCAAGGACCGCAACGCGCTCGACGCCCTGGCGGGCAGCGGGCTGCGCCCCGAGTGGCTGCCGAACGCCGACACGCTGCGCGCCGAGGCCGCCGCTGCACCGACCGGCCTGATGGCCCTGCCGGCAGAGCTGCCCTCCAGCCTGTTGTTGGCGCGCCCCGACGTGCGCGCGTCCGAATTCAACCTGCAGGCGCTGTCGGCCAACGTGGCGGCGGCGCGCGCTGCGCTGTTCCCCACGATCAGCCTGAGCACCAGCATCGGCACCGGCAGCCGCGAGCTGGACGGCCTTTTCGGCAGCGGCAACAACACCTGGAGCTTCGTGCCGCAGATCCGCTGGCCCATCTTCGATGGTGGCGCCGCCCGCTCGTCGGTCGACGTGGCGCAGGCCAACCGCGACATCGCCGTGGCGCAGTACGAGAAGGCGATCCAGACCGCGTTCCGGGAAGCCTCGGACGCCCTGGCCGAGCGCGCGCAGTGGCAGCAACGCCTGGACGCACAGCAGGCGGTGGTGGACGCGAATGCGCGGGCCTTCCAGTTGTCCGAAGCGCGCTTCACCACGGGCGTGGACAACTACCTCACGGTGCTCGACGCGCAGCGCAGCCTGTACGCCGCGCAGCAGGCGCTGATTGCCCTGCGGCAATCGGAACAGGCCAACCGCGTGGCGATCTGGAAGGTGCTGGGCGGCAACCTCGCGCCGGCGTCCTGAGGTTTCAGGCCGCTGCTTTTCTGCGGCGCCGTGAGAGCAGGCGCAGTAACTCGCTCTCGGTGCTGCCGCTGGCCTCCTTGTCCACCGGCCCGTGCAGGATCGACTCCAGCACCGCGGGGTGGATGTAGAAGCGCCGGCACACGGTCTGCGTGTTGCCGATCTGACGGGCCACCTGGCGCACGATCTCGACCACGGCGGCATTCGTCGGCTTCGCACCGGCCGGTGTCGACGGGTCCAGCCCGGCGGTGAGTTCCAGCGCCATCACGCTCGCGTGCCAGGTGCGGAAATCCTTGGCGGTGAAATCGTGGCCGCTGACGCGGCGCAGGTAGTCGTTGACGTGGTTCGAGCGCACCTGCCGCCGCTGCCCTTCGTCGTCGATGTACTGGAACAGCTGCTGCCCGGGCAGGTCCTGGCAGCGCTTCACGATGCGCGCGGTGGCTTTGTCGGTGACGCGGGCTTTCTGCTCCACACCGCTCTTGCCCCGGAACTGGATCACCAGTTCGTCGGCGCGCGTGCGCACGTGGCGGTCGCGCAGGGTGGTCAGGCCGAAGGAGCCGTTCTCGGCCGCGTACTCGGCATTGCCCACGCGCAGCGCGGTGCGGTCCAGCAACCGCACGATGGCCGCGACCACCGCGTCCTGCGTCAGTGAGCTGTTGCGCAGGTCGCGCGTGACGGCCCGGCGGATGCGCGGCAGGCTGCGGCCGAATTCCTTCATGCGGTCGAACTTCTCCTGCTCCTGCTGCGCCTGCCAGTCGGCGTGGTACCGGTACTGCTTGCGGCCCCGCGCATCGCGGCCGGTGGCCTGGATGTGGCCGCGCGCGCTGGGGCAGATCCAGACCTCGGTGTAGGCGGGCGGAATGGCCAGGCGCCGTATGCGGTCGATCTGGCGCGCGTCGCGTATGGCGCGGCCCGCGGCATTCACATACGCGAAACCGCCACCCCGCCTGAGGCGGCGCCATCCGGGTGTGTCGTCCTGTGTGTAGGTGAGTTTCGCGGGCATGGCGACAGTGTCCATGGCCCGCGCGGCGGCCGTGTCAGCGGCCTCCGGTCCCGCTGTAGGAAGGGGCCGTCAGCCCCGGCCCACGAAGGGCATGTTCGTTGCCATCACCGTCATGTTCAGCACGTTGGTGGACAGCGGCAGGCCGGCCATGTAACGCACCGCATCGGCCACGTGCTGCACGTCCATCATCGGTTCGGTGGCCATCGTGCCGTTGGCCTGGCGCACGCCCTTGGTCATGCGCGACGAGAGGTCGGTGAGCGCGTTGCCGATGTCGATCTGGCCGCAGGCGATGTTGTGCTCACGCCCATCGAGCGCGATGGTCTTGGTCAGGCCCAGCACCGCGTGTTTGCTCGCGGTGTAAGGGCAGCTGAACGGGCGCGGCGCGTGCGCCGAGATGGAACCGTTGTTGATGATGCGGCCGCCCTGCGGGTTCTGCCGGCGCATCAGCGCGAACGCGGCGCGCGCGCAGAGGAACACGCCGGTCACGTTGGTGTCGATCACGTCCTTCCAGCGGTCGACGGGCAGCTCGTCCATCGACACGGCCGGCGCGTTCACGCCGGCGTTGTTGAACAGCACGTCCAGCCGCCCATGGCGCTTCTCGATCTCGTCGAACAGGGCCTGCACGCTGTGCTCGTCGCGCACGTCGGCGGGAATCGCCGTGGCGTGTTGTCCGGCGGCCCTGGCGATCCCGGCCACCTCGTTCAGGGGTTCGATGCGGCGGCCGGTGAGCACGACGTGGTAGCCGTCTTTCAGGAGGCCGAGTGCGACGGCACGGCCGATGCCGCTGCCCGCGCCCGTGACCAGTGCGACCTTGGGAGTTGTTGTCTCGGAAGCCATGCGAATCCTTTGCTGGAGGGGTTGTATGAGGCGAGGGCCATGGTAATCGGCGTCCTTTTCACCGCCTTCGGGAAAACCCCGGTGCCTGTCCCGATCATCAAAGATATAACAACAATGTTGGTATATCTCGAAATCGGGTGTATCGACATGCGCTCGACCGCAACGGCATCACAAACAGGAGACAAGTCATGAAACGAACACTCGCATCGCGTTTTCGCCTGGCCGCGCTGGCGGCGGGCTGCATGCTCGGCGGCGCTTCAGCGCTGGCGCAGGACGCCTTCCGCGTCGCCGGCATCGTGCCGCTGAGCGGCGCATTCGGCATCATTGGCGAGAACATGCGCCGCGGCGCCACCATCGCATTCGAGGAACGCAACAACCGCGTGCTCGGCAAGCCGATCGAGGCGGTGTGGGAAGACACCGAAACCTCCACCCAGGTGGCGGTGCAGAAGACCACCCGCGCGCTGGCGCGCGACACGCATACGCTGTTTGGCGAGGTGAGCTCGGGCTCCACGCTGGCCATCATGAAGCTGACCGAGCAGCGCAAGGTGCCGCACATCGTTACGCTGTCGGCCGACGACCGCATCACCGGCGCGGACAAGACGCGTTACGCCTTCCGCACCTCCAACACCGTGGCGATGGAGAACCGCATGATCGGCGAGTTCGCCAAGCGCCAGGGCGTGAAGAAGGTGTACGGCATCGTCTCCGACTACCAGGTGGGCCGCGACATGTGGGCTTCGCTCAAGGCCGATCTGGAAAGCAAGGGCATCGCCGTTGCAGGCATCGACTTCACGCCCATCGGCACCAAGGACTACGCGATCCTGCTCGACAAGGCCATGAAGTCGGGCGCCGACGGCCTGGCACTCATCGTGGTGGGCGGCGACGTGACGACCTCGCTCAAACAGGGCGGCGAAGTGGGGCTGCCGACCAAGATGAAGGTGATGGGCACCATGCTGATGGACGAGACGCAGGGCCAGGCCGTGGGTGGCACTGCCGCCATTGGCGTGCATTCCACGCTGCGCTACCACTTCACGCAGGACACACCGCGCAACAAGCGCTTCGTGGCGGCCTACCGCGCCAAATACGGCGAGCTGCCCAGCCAGTACGCCGGCGAGGCCTACGACGGCATGAGCTGGTGGCTCGACGTGGTGGAAAGCACCGGCGTGTGGGACAAGGAGAAGTGGGTCGACGCCTTCCGCACCAGCGTGCGCAACGATTCGGTGGAAGGCGTCAAGCGCATGCGCGCCTGCGACAACCAGGCCGAGCAGATGGGCCTGTTCGGCACAGCGGTGGCCGGTGGCGCCGGCATGCCGACGGTGACGATGAAGGTCACCGAGACCTTCACCTCGCAGGACCTGTTCAAGGCCTGCAACTGAACGGCGCACCGGGCCACCCATGTCCACCTTCGTCATCGGTCTGAGCATCGGCATGCTGCTGTTCCTGCTGGCCGCGGGGCTGACGCTGATCTTCGGCATGCTGCGCATCATCAACTTCGCCCACGGCGCGCTCTACATGCTGGGGGCCTACCTGGCGTTCCAGATCGCGCTGTGGCTGGGGTTCTGGTGGGCGCTGGCGCTGGTGCCGGTGCTGCTGGCGCTGGTGGGCGTGCTGATCGAGCGGCTCACGCTGCGCCCCATCTACAAGGCGCCGCACGAGTTCCAGCTGCTCATCACCTTCGGCCTGATCCTCGTGCTGGAAGAGGTGGTGCGCGCCACCTGGGGGCTGAGCGGCAAGAGCATCGCGGTGCCGGGCTGGCTTTCGGGCAGCGTGTCGCTGTTCGACACCGACATCTCGCGCTACCGGTTGTTCGTCATCTTCATCGGCGTGCTCACCATGGCCGTGCTGCTGCTCGGGATTGAACGCTCGCGCATCGGCCTGGTGATCCGTTCCTGCAGCACGCACCCGCTGATGGCGGCCACGCTGGGTGTGCGCGTGGACCGCGTGCGCACGGCGGTGTTCGCGGTGGGCGCGGCCCTGGCCGGCCTGGGCGGCGCCATGGCCGGCCCCATGCTGCCCATTCAGCTGCAGATGGGCGGCACCATCATCCTGGACTGCTTCATCGTGGTCATCATCGGCGGGCTGGGCAACATCCGCGGCGCGGTGGTGGGCGCCCTGCTCATCGGCATGACGCGCGCCTTCGGCCAGCAATACCTGCCTGACTGGATCGACACCCTGACCTACGCGGTGCTGATCGCCACGCTGCTGCTGCGGCCGCAGGGCCTGTTCAGCAAGAAGGAGCGACTGGCATGAGCGCCACAGTGCAAAGCACGGAGGTATTCCTGTGAACCGTCTGGAACGCCTGGACATCCGCCTGTGCCTGCTGGCCATGGCCATCCTGGTCGCGCTGCGCATCGGCACGCGCGACGAAGGCATCCTTTTCGTGGCCTGCCTGATCATGGTGTGGTCCATCTTCGCGCTGGGTTACGACCTGGTGTTCGGCACGACCGGCATCCTGTCCTTCGGACACGCCGCGTTCTTCGGCATGGGCTCCTTCGGCATGGCCTGGGCGCAGATGCACGGCGGCCTGCCGTTCAGCGCCGGCCTGGTCGCCGCGGGCCTGCTCGGTGCGCTGTGCGCCTGGGGCGTGAGCCTGATCGGCAGCCGCATCACCGGCCTGTTCTTCTCGCTGCTCACGCTCATGCTGGCCGAGCTGATGTCCATCCTCATGCTCACGCGCCTGCGCGGCCTCTCGGGCGGGGTCGACGGCCTGCCCGGCGTCGCGCGGCCGGTGTGGGGCGAGGTCGACTTCTTCAACAACGCCAACTTCTTCTGGGTGGTGTTCGCCGTGTTCGTGGCGGTGGTGCTGGCCTGCTGGGTGCTGCGCCGCTCGCCGCTGGGCCAGGCCTTCCAGGCGGTGCGGCAGAACCCGGTGCGCGCCGAACAGCTCGGCTTCGGTGTGCGGCCGCTGCGGCAGGCGTCCATGGCGATTTCCGGCGGCCTTTCCGGTGTGGCGGGAGGCCTGCTGGCCTCGCTGATGATGTACACCGGCCCGCAGATGCTGAACTGGAAGACCTCGGGCGACGTGCTCATCATGACCCTGCTCGGCGGCAGCGGCACCTTGCTCGGCCCCATCGTTGGCGTGGCGTTCTTCGAGGTGCTGCGCGAGGTGCTGGCCGCGTACTCGGACTACTGGTACGGCCTGGTCGGCCTGGTGTTCATCCTGTGCACGCTGTTCCTGCCCAAGGGGCTGGCCGGCACCGCACTGCACTGGTGGAGCAAGCGATGAACGCGATCGCACAACCCAACGCCATCGCCTGCTCGGGCGTCACGGTGGAGTTCGATGGTTTCGTCGCGCTCAACAACGTGGCGCTGTCCGTGCCCACCGGCAAGACGGTGGCGCTCATCGGCCCCAACGGCGCGGGCAAGACCACGCTGCTCAACGCCCTCAGTGGCCGCGTGCCCATGAAGTCGGGCCGCATCGAACTCTGGGGCGACGACATCACGCGCCTGCCCGTGGCGGGCCGCACGCGGCGCGGGCTGGGGCGCAGCTTCCAGATCATCAACATCTTCCAGGAGATGACCACCTTCGAGAACCTGCGCGTGGCCGCGCAGCCGCCGCGCTTCGGCCTGCAGCCGTTCTGGCGGCCGGTGGACCGCTGGGGCGAACTGGGCGACCGCGCGCGCGAGGTGGCGGCCATCGTCGGCCTGTCCGACGTGCTCGACATGCCGGTCGCCACGCTGAGCCATGGCCGCCAGCGCGCGGTCGAGCTCGGGCTGGCGCTGATGGCCGACCCGCGTGTGCTGTTGCTCGACGAGCCGCTGGCCGGCGTGGGGCACAACGAGATCGCGCCCACCATGGAACTCATCGAGCGCGTGCGCGAGAACCGCACCGTTCTGCTGGTGGAACACAACATGGACGTGGTGATGAAGCTGTCGAACGAGATCGTCGTGATGATGGGCGGCGAGGTGCTGATGCGCGGCACGCCGGCCGAGGTGCGCAGCGACGAACGCGTGAAGCGTGCCTACCTGGGCCACGACGAAGGCACGGAGGCGGCCCATGCTTGAACTCAGGAACGCCGACGTGTTCTACGGCAAGGCACAGGCGCTGCACGGCATCACGATCGCCTGCGCACCCAACGAGGTGCTGGCGCTGGTGGGCCGCAACGGCGCGGGCAAGTCCACCACGCTGCGCGCGATGATGGGCCAGATCCCGCTGCGCCAGGGGCAGCGCGCGCTCGATGGCGCGGACATCACCAGCCTATCGCTGCCCGATTCGAGCCGGCGCGGCATCGCGCTCGTGCCCGACAGCCGCGACATCATCGGTGGCCTGAGCGCCGAGGAAAACCTGGTGCTCGCCACGCTCAGCCACCCGGCGGGCCACTGGACCATCGAGCGCGTGTACGAGCTCTTCCCGCGCCTGCGCGAGCGGCGCCAGGCGCAGGGCACCTCGCTCTCGGGCGGCGAGCAGCAGATGCTGGCGATCGGCCGCGCGTTGCTTACCAACCCGCGTTACCTGCTGCTGGACGAACCCACCGAAGGCCTTGCGCCGGTCATCATCGAACAGATCGTTGCCGCCATCGAATTCGTGAGCCGCTCCGGCGTGGCGGTGCTGCTGGTGGAACAGAACTTCCGCGTGCCCCGGCGGGTGGCGAAGCGCTTCTGCCTGCTCGACAGCGGCCGCGTGGTGTGGAGCGGTGGCCGCGACCAGATCGACGACCGGCTGGAGGGGATGCTCTCCGGTCTGCACGAAGGAGCGCACGCATGAACCTGCCCGACACCGCGCGCATCGCGCCCCTGGCCGCGGACGATCCGCGCTCGCAGAGCCCGCAACTGGAAGACCTGGTGAATTTCGTGGGCTACCGGCCGCACGCCTTGCTCACCATGGCGCGCAAGCCCGGCGTGCTGCCGGCGGTGCTGGGCCTGGTGCAGACCACGCTGCGCGGCGAGGGCCTGCTCGAACCGGGGCTGCGCTTCCTGGTGGCGGCCGAAGCCTGCCGGGGCGCGCGCTGCGTCTACAGCACGGTGCACGTGGTGCACGCGGCGCAGCACGCGGGTGTGGCCTGGGAACAGCTCGATGCACTGCCGGAACACCGGCACAGCGAGCGCTTCAGCCCGCGCGAGCGCGCGGCGCTGGCCATGGCGAGCGCTGGCGCCACGCTGCCGGTGGGGGCAGGGGCGGGCGCGGCGTTCGACGTGGCCCACGCGCATTTCTCGGAGGACGAGGTCATCGAGATCGTGTCTCTCATCGCGCTGTTCGGCTGGTTCAACCGCTGGAACAGCCTCATGCGTTCGACGCTGGAGCCGGTGCCCGCCGAAGCGTTGCATCATGTCGACTGGTTACGTCGAATGATGGAAGAGACACGCCCATGAGCACCACGAAGACCGCCGCGCGCAAGAAGACACCGCCGGCACCCACCGCCACACCGCGTGCCCGCAAGCCGCGCGGCGACGCACCCGCGCCGGACCGGGACGCCGAGCGCTCCGCCATGCGCACGCTGGAACTGGTGTTCTTCGTGCACTTGCAGATGGCCGACATCGCCGACCAGGTGCTGGCGGGGCACGGCCTGGGCCGGCCGCACCACCGCGTGCTGCACTTCGCCGGGCGCGTGCCGGGCATCACCGTGGGCTCGCTCATGTCGCTGCTGCGCATCAGCAACCAGGCGCTCTCGCGCACCACCAACCAGCTCACCAGCATGGGCCTGCTCGAACAGCGCTACAGCGTCGAAGACCGGCGCGTGCGGCAGAACCACCTGACCGCCGCCGGCCAGGCCCTGCTGGATTCGCTCACCCTGCGCCAGATCGAGCTGATCGGCGCTGCGCAGGCCCGGCTCAGCCAGGGTGACCTCGAGGCCATGTGGAACGGCCTCTCGGTGATGGTGCGCCCCGAGGACATGGCCTGGGTCACCACCCACCCGATTGACACCACGATTCCCTGACCGCTTCCTTCTTCACACCGACCACACCACCATGTACAGCGAGATTCACAACCCCCGCCGCTGGCTGCTGACCGCCGCGCTCGAGGAACTGGCCGGCCGCTCGCCCGATGCGCCCTGGCTCACCGACAGCGAGGGCGGCACGCTGAGCTTTGGCCAGGCCCACACGAACAGCCTGCGCGCGGCGGGCTTCTTCGAGCGACTGGGTGTGCGCCGTGGCGGGCGCGTTGGGGTGTTCATGTTCAACGGCTGCGAATTCGCCACCGCCTGGCTCGGCCTGGGCCAGCTGGGCGCGACCACGGTGTTCCTCAACACCGAACTGCGCGCCAGCTTCCTGCGGCACCAGCTGGTCGACTCCGCCGTGGACTGCATCGTGGTCGATGCCGAGCTACTGGACGCGCTCACCGCCATTGCCGACGACGTGCCCGAGCTGCGCACCGTGATCGTGGTGGGCGAGCCGCCGCGCAGCGCATTGCCCGCGAGCTGGCAGGTGCTGGCCTGGCCCGACTGGGCGCAGCAACCCGACTGGAGCGGCACGGGCCCCGCACCCGAAGACATCGCCTGCATCATGTACACCAGCGGCACCAGCGGGCCCAGCAAGGGCGTGCTCATGCCGCATGCGCACTGCGCGCTGTACGGCATCGGCGCCATCAAGTGCGTGGAGCTCACCGCACAGGACCGTTACTACGTCTGCCTGCCGCTGTTCCATGCGAACGGCCTGTTCATGCAGATCGGCGCCACGCTGCTGGCCGGCATACCCGCCTTCGTGCGCCGCCGCTTCAGCGCCAGCAGCTGGCTGGCCGACATACGCGAGCACCGCATCACGGTGACCAACCTGCTCGGTGCCACCGCCGGTTTCATCCTGAACCAGCCGGCCGGCCCGCAGGACCGCGACCATTCGCTGCGCGCCGTGCTCACCGCGCCCAACCTGGCGCAGCACGAAGCGCAGTTCCACGAACGTTTCGGCGTGAAGGACATCGTCTCGGGCTTCGGCATGACCGAGGTGAACATCCCCATCTGGGGCCGCATCGGTCGCTCGGTGCCCGGCGCGGCGGGGTGGACACACGACGAGCACTTCGAGGTGCGCATCGCCGACCCCGAGACCGATGAAACCCTGCCCGCCGGGCAGATGGGCGAGATCCTCGTGCGGCCCCGGGTGCCGTTCGGTTTCATGGCCGGCTACTTCAACGCGCCTGCCAAGACGGTGGAAGCCTGGCGCAACCTCTGGTTCCACACCGGCGATGCCGGCACCATGCAGGAAGACGGCCTCGTCACCTTCGTGGACCGCATCAAGGACTGCATCCGCCGCCGCGGCGAGAACATCTCGGCCACCGAGGTGGAAGAGGTCGTGGCCGCGCTGCCGGGCGTCGAGGAGGTGGCGGCCTACGCCGTGCCGTCGGACATGCCGGGCGGTGAGGACGAGGTGATGCTCGCCCTCGTGCCCAAGGCCGGCGCGCAACTGGACGGCGCGGACATCCTGCGTGCCGCCAGCACCCAGCTGCCCCGCTTCGCCAAACCCCGCTTCGTGAAGTTCGTGGACGCGCTGCCCAAGACCGCCACCGGCAAGGTGCAGCGCGCGGTGCTGCGCAAGCAGGGCACCGAGGGCGCGCTGGACGTGCAGGCTTGACGCGGGCTTCAGGGCACGCGGTTGAACACGCGTGAAACGTCCAGCGCCAGGGGATAGCCGTCGGCATCGAGCACGACACCGGCGGCATCGGCGCGCGTGACGTACAACTGCGAGCCCTGTGGCTGCGCCAGTGCCTTGAACACAGGGCTGCCGTCGTCCGGCTTGAACTGCAGCGTGTCGACTTCTGCAACAGCCAGCGTTCGCTTGCCCACGATCTCCACCTGGCTGGTGACAGGGAAGCTGCGGTAGTAGGACGTGAGTGTGGAGCAGCCGCTGTTGTTGTAGATGGACCTCACGCTGGAGGTGGCGAACCGGGTGTTGTCGACCCGCGTCACCGTCAGCACCTCGTCTTCGGAGATGCCGTCGGGCTGGGCGGGGTTCGCGGGCGTGGTCACCGCGCAGGCCAGCGCCCAGGTGCCCACGTACACGGCGGTCACATCGCTGGCAGAAGGCGCCACTGAGCTGGCGGCGCTGTCACCTCCACCGCCGCCGCACGCGGTCAACAGACAGGCGAGAGCAAGGGGTGAGAAGCGCAAAAGGTGGCGTCGCACGGTAACTCCTGGGGGTATGACAGAACGGCCCCGGGAGTGTGTTCATCGTGCAGGCGACGCGCGTTGTCGTGGCATGAGCAGTGCCGTGATGGGCATCAAGTGCGGGAAAACGGGTACGTCGTGTGCCCGCGTGCGCGCTTCACGGAGCACGCAGCATCCCCTGCGCATCCGGATTCCACGTAGGCAGGCTCAGGCGAAGACAGAGGTTGATGTGGCGGGAACATGGTAGTTTTCCGGCATGCGCTTCGACCTCACAGACCTGCGCCTTTTCCTGAACGTTCTTGAAGCGGGAACGATCACCGGCGGGGCCGAGAGCACCCACATGACGCTCGCCTCGGCAAGCGAGCGCATCCGCGGCATGGAAGACACGCTGGGTGTGCCCTTGCTGCTGCGCGACCACCGGGGCGTGCGGTTCACGCCCGCGGGCCGCACGGTGGCGCACCACGCGCGCCTTGTGCTGGTGCAGGTGGAGCGCATGCAGGGTGAGCTGGGCGAGTACGGCATGGGCATGAAGGGGCACGTGCGCCTGTTGTGCAACACGTCGGCCCTGAGCGAGCACCTGCCCGAGGTGCTGAGCGGGTTTCTCACCGCCCACCCCGGCATCTCGGTGGACCTGGAGGAGCGGACAAGCTTCGAGATCGTCGATGCGGTGCGCAACAGCCTGTGCGACATGGGAGTCGTCTCCGATGCGGCCGACCTCGAGGGCCTGGAGGTGTTCCCGTTCCGCGCGGACCCGCTGTCGCTGGTGGTGCCGCGCGACCATGCGCTGGCCCGGCGCACCAGGGTCTGCCTGGCCGATGTGGTGGACTGCGCCTTCGTCGGCCTGGCCGAGGGGAGTGCGTTGCAGGAACACGTGTCGCACCACGCACGCCGCCTGGGCAAGCGGCTGCACTACCGGTTGCGCCTGCGCAGTTTCGAGTCGGTGTGCCGCATGGTGGGCCTGGGCATCGGTGTGGGCATCGTGCCGCAGACGGTCGCGGCGCGCTGCGCCCGATCGGCGCGCATCAGGCGCATTGCGCTGGCCGACCCGTGGGCGGTGCGCAACCTGGTGCTGTGCGTGCGGCAGCTGGCGCAGTTGCCCACGCACGTGCAGCAGATGGTGCAGCACGTGCTGGACACACAGCCGGCCCCGTGAAGGGGCCGGCCAGGGTCAGTTGGGCTGGATGCCTGCGGCCTTGATGACCTTGCTCCACAAGGCGATTTCCGATGTGAGCTTGGCCTTCAGGCTTTCGGGAGACGCGTCGGCGGGGCTGACCACCTGTGCACCCAGCTTGGTCATCTTCTGCTTGAACACCGGGTCCTGCACGGATGCCTTGAGCGCCTCGACGAGCCTGTCGCGCACGGCGGGCGGCAAGCCTTTCGGCGCGTACATGCCGTGCCAGGTCTTCACGTCGAAGCCCTTGAGCCCCTGCTCGTTGGCCGTGGGCATGTCGTCGAAAGGGCTGGCCCGGTTCAGCGTGGTGATGGCGTAGGGCCGCACCGTGCCTGCCTTGATCTGCCCGGCGGTGCTGGTGGTCTGGTCGCACACCAGGTCGATCTGTCCACCGATGACATCGGACAGCGCCGGCGCACTGCCCTTGTACGCGACCGACACCAGTTCTGCCTTGAGCGCGCTGGCAAAGAGCAGGGTGCAGAGGTGTGCCGCCGATCCGGGCCCGGCGTGGCCGATCGACACCTGACCGGGCTGGGCCCGGATGTGCTGGATCAGCGCGGGGAAGTTCTCGGCTGGAAACTTCCGGCTGCCCAGGATGACCATCGGCACGTCCACGATCTGGCCGATGTGATCGAAGTCCTTGAGTGCATCGAAGTTCAAGCCCTTGTACAGGCTCGGGGCCGTGGCCATGCCCATGGTGTGCACCAGCACCATGTAGCCATCCCTGGGTGCCGATGCGACCTTGCGCGAACCGATGGTGCCGCCAGCACCGACCACGTTCTCCACCATCACCGACTGGCCGAGCGACCGGGACATGGTCTGCGCGAGTTCGCGCACGACCTTGTCCGTCGGGCCGCCGGCCGAGAAGGGCACGACGATGGTGACAGGCTTGTCTGTGGGGAACCCTGTTGCGTGTGCCCACACGGTGGCCAGGCTGGTGACCGAGGCCAGCAGCGCGATGCGGATGTGTCGCTTCATGTCAGCCTCCCCACGCCTGGCAGACGTCCTGACCGCTGGGCGATTGCCGCAGGCGGTTCAGGAAATCCAGCTGCACCTTGCCGACCTCGCTGCCCTGTGCCACCGCCTTGCGCAGCCAGAGGCCGGCTTCACAGCGGTTGGCCTTGACGGCGGAGCCGTACAGGGTCGGGCCGACCAGCAGGGCCATGCCGAGCATTTCCTGCGCCTCGACGTTGCCCTGGCCCGCGGCGTCACGCAGCAGCGAGAGCATTGCGCGGTACTCGCGCGCGGCCTGGGCTTCCATGCCCATCTGATAGCTCTGCTCGGGCGTGGGCACGATGCGGGGCGCGGCGGGCGCCGCCACGGAGGCGGCCGTGGCGCCCATCAGCGCAGACAGGACAAATGCCAGGGGCCAGGGCCGAAGCCCGGTGAATGAAGTTCGCATGGGTGTCTCCGTTCAGAGGGTGGAGCCACCATCTTCACGAGAGACGCACCGCATGGAAATCTGGATGTGGCTGACGCCGCCTCAGGAGAGGCCTGAGCCAGGCCCGCCAGGATTTCTCCCCAGCAACTGTGTCCAAACTTGTGGATAACAACAGGGAAAAGCGCTGGGGCCTGCGCCCCGCCTGGCTTTCAACGCATTGCTGAGAAATCAGGCACCGGCGTTCACTGCATGCCGTTGCGGCGCGCGAGCTCGACGAACAGCGCGGAATGGTCCATGTCGGCCAGGCCGTGGTCCACGCCCTGCGCAAACAGCTGCTCGAACAGGCCGGTGATGGGTGCCTCGAAGCCAATCTTGTCAGCAGTGGCGAGCGCGTTGCGCATGTCCTTCAACTGCACGGTCATGGCGGCGCGTTTGGAAAAGTCGCGTTCGACCATGCGCTGGCCATGCACCTGCAGGATGCGGCTGTCCGCGAAGCCGCCGCTGATCGCCTGCCGGACCTTCGCCATGTCCGCGCCGCCCTTCTCGCACAGCAGCAGGGCCTCGGCCACCGCGCCGATGGTGATGCCCACGATCATCTGGTTCGCCAGCTTGGCGAGCTGCCCCGCGCCGTGCGGGCCCACGTGCACGGCCTTGCCGAGCAACTCGAACACCGGCAGCACGCGCTCGAAGTCGGCCGCTTCGCCGCCCGCCATGATCGCCAGCGTGCCCTGCTCTGCGCCCACGGTGCCGCCCGAGACGGGCGCGTCCAGATGCTGCACGCCCTGGGCGGCCAGCCGGCTTGCATGGTCGCGTGCCTGGTGTGGCTGGATGGAGGACATGTCCACCACCAGCGTGCCAGGCCGCAGGCCGGCGGTGGTGCCCTGCTGGAACAGCACGTCTTCCACCACACCGCCGTGTTCCAGCAGGGTGATGACGACGTCGGCCTGCGCCACGGCGTCGGCCGGGGTATCGGCCACGGTCGCACCGAAGGGCTGCAGCCGCTCGGCCTTGGTGCTCGAGCGGTTCCAGACGCTGACGGTGCAGCCCGCTTCGCACAGGCGACGGGCCATGGGGAAGCCCATCATGCCGATGCCGAGCACGGCGATGCGGGTGGGCAGGGGTGGGGTGGTGGAGGTGTTCACGTCGGGCCTGGTCGCAGAGGAGAAGGAGATGGCGGCAGCATACGTGCATCAAGGGGAATGGCGCACATCTTCATGACAAACCCCCATGACACAATGCGCGCGATGAAGACACCTGCCACCTACGACCCCGCCTGGCTTGAGCGCGAGCACAACAACCGCGCCCGGGTGCCCGAGCACCCTGCGCACTTCGAGCGCTGGGCGCGCGACTCGGCCACGGCGCGCAAGGCGGGTCAACGTGCGCTGATCGACGTGAGCTATGGCCACGGGCCGGGCGAGACGCTGGACATCTTCCCCGCACCGCGCCAGCCGGGCAAACCGCCCGCGCCGGTGCTGGTGTTCATTCACGGCGGCTGGTGGCGCAGCCTCGACAAATCGGATCACTCGTTCATCGCACCACCGTTCGTGCAGCGTGGTGCCTGTGTGGTGGTGCCGAATTACGCGCTGTGCCCGGCGGTGACGGTGCCCGACATCACCATGCAGATGGTGCACGCGCTGATCTGGGTGTACCGCCACATCGGTGCGCACGGCGGCGACCCGCATCGCATCACGGTGGTGGGGCATTCGGCGGGCGGCCATCTGGCGGCCATGATGCTGGCCTGCGACTGGTCGCTGGTGAGCGACGACCTGCCGATCTCGCTGGTGAAGAACGCGCTGGCGATGTCGGGCCTGTTCGATCTGGAGCCGGTGATGCACACGCCGTCGGTGCAGGCATCGCTGCATCTCACGGCCGGGCAGGTGGCGAAGGCCAGCCCGGCGCGCCTGCCGGCGCCGCGGGTGCGCGAGGGCCGGGGCGAGTTGACGGCGGTGGTGGGTGCGGAGGAAAGCAGTGAGTTCCTGCGCCAGAACCGGCTGATCCAGCAGGCCTGGGGTGAGCGGGTGGTGCCGGTGTGTGAGTCCCTGAAGGGCATCAACCATTTCAGCATCGTCGATGCGCTGGCCGATCCCCGGTCTCGCTTGCACCGGATGGTGCGCTCGTTGCTGGCTGTGTAGTTTTTTTCTCAGGTGGGTACGGTCGTCGGCGACCGGGGTGGCCGGCTCCGCGGCTGTCCCCCGAACCGGCTGCGCCGGTTCTCCTCCTTGACGCCGCTGCACCGGCCACCCCGATCGCCGACGACCTTGCTGCGCTCGTTCGGTGGATCAACCTGCACGTCTCCGGTTCGGGAGCGGCTGGCGCTCTGCGCAGCGAAGTCAAGGAGGAGGCGGCCTCCCGCCGCCGGGGGACATTCGCGGAGCAGAGCGCCAGCCGCTCCCGAGCCCGCGAGGTGGAGGCAAGAAACGCCCCCACCAACCGGACTCACATCAGCAGATGCTCACCCGCGTTGTCCCCACCCAGGATCACGTAGTTCACCTTGCGGATGTCCATCAGCTTCGTGCCACCCGCGTAGCTGATCGAGCTCTGCACGTCCTGCTCCATCTCGATCAGCGTGTTCGCCAGCGGGCCCTTGACGGGCTCCAGGATGCGCTTGCCTTCAACGTGCTTGTACTCACCCTTGTTGAAGTCGCTCGCGGAGCCGTAGTACTCCTTGAAACGCTCGCCATCCACCTCCACCGTCTTGCCCGGTGATTCCTCGTGGCCCGCGAACAGCGAGCCGATCATCACCATCGTCGCGCCGAAACGGATGCTCTTGGCGATGTCGCCATGGCTGCGGATGCCGCCGTCGGCAATGATGGGCTTGGTGGCCACGCGCGCGCACCACTTCAGCGCCGACAGCTGCCAGCCGCCCGTGCCGAAGCCCGTCTTCAGCTTGGTGATGCACACCTTGCCCGGGCCCACACCCACCTTGGTCGCGTCCGCGCCCCAGTTCTCCAGGTCGATCACCGCTTCCGGCGTGGCCACGTTGCCCGCGATCACGAACGAAGCAGGCAGCTTTTCCTTCAGGTAGCGGATCATGTTCTTCACGCTGTCGGCGTGGCCGTGCGCGATGTCGATGGTGATGTATTCCGGCACCAGGCCTTCGGCCACCAGCGTGTCCACCGTGGCGTAGTCGGGCGCCTTCACGCCCAGCGAGATCGAGGCGAACACACCAAGCGCCTGCATGTCGCGCACGAACTGCACGTTGTCCAGGTCGAAGCGGTGCATCACGTAGAAGTAGCCGTTCTTCGCCAGCCAGGTGCAGATCTTTTCGTCCACCACCGTTTTCATGTTGGCGGGCACCACCGGCAGGCGGAATTTGCGGCCACCGAGTTCCACACCGGCGTCGCATTCGGAGCGGCTTTCCACGCGGCACTTGCGCGGCAGCAGCAGGACGTTGTCGTAGTCGAAGATTTCCATTTGAGAACCAGGCTTCAGAGAGCTGTTGTTGAACAGATGAGCGCTTGGTCTGGCCGGTTCTCAGGGCGCGAAAGCCCAAAAAGAAACCGGGCGCAAGAATCTTGGGCCCGGTGACTGATTGTAGCGACCTGAGCGGGGCCCGGTGGGCCCGCCCGTCTATCCCTTTTGTTATGAGGTGTATACGGGTCACCGTATGCGGCGCCCGGGGGCGATCGCCTTCCTACAATCGGTGGATGCTGTTTGAAGACCCCGTCGCCCCTTCCTCCTCGCCCCTGCTCGCGGGCCTCAACGCCGAGCAGGCCGCTGCCGTTCTGCTGCCGGGCGAGCACGCGCTCATCCTGGCGGGCGCGGGTTCGGGCAAGACGCGGGTGCTCACCACGCGCATCGCGTGGCTGCTGCAAAGCGGCCAGGTGTCGCCCGGCGGCATCCTGGCGGTGACCTTCACCAACAAGGCCGCCAAGGAAATGATGACGCGCCTGTCGGCCATGTTGCCGATCAACGTGCGCGGCATGTGGATCGGCACCTTCCACGGCCTGTGCAACCGCTTCCTGCGCGCGCACCACAAGCTGGCCAACCTGCCCGCCACCTTCCAGATCCTGGACACGCAGGACCAGCTCTCGGCCATCAAGCGCCTGTGCAAGCAGTTCAACGTGGACGACGAGCGCTATCCGCCCAAGCAGATCCAGTACTTCATCAGCGGCTGCAAGGAAGACGGCCAGCGCCCGCAGGACGTGGTGGCGCGCGACGAGGAAACGCGCAAGAAGATCGAGCTGTACGCGCTCTACGAAGAGCAGTGCCAGCGCGAGGGCGTGGTCGATTTCGGCGAGCTCATGCTGCGCAGCTACGAGGTGCTGCGCGACAACGACCCGGTGCGCGAGCACTACCAGCGTCGCTTCCGCCACATCCTGATCGACGAGTTCCAGGACACCAACCGCCTGCAGTACGCGTGGATCAAGATGTTCAGCGCGCCGCCGCTTGAAGGACTGTCGGGCGCGGGCAACGCGGTGTTCGCGGTGGGCGACGACGACCAGAGCATCTACGCCTTTCGCGGTGCGCGCGTGGGCAACATGGCCGACTTCGTGCGCGAATTCCAGGTGCGGCACCAGATCAAGCTGGAGCAGAACTACCGCAGCGTGAGCAACATCCTCGATTCGGCCAACCAGCTGATCAGCCACAACACGCACCGCCTGGGCAAGAACCTGCGCACCGACGCCGGTGCCGGTGAGCCGGTGCGCGTGTACGAGGCCACCAGCGATTTCGCCGAGGCGCAGTGGATGGTCGACGAGATGAAGCAGCTCGCGCGCGAGGACATGCCACGCAGCGAGATGGCCGTGCTCTACCGCAGCAACGCGCAGAGCCGGGTGGTGGAAACGGCGCTGTTCAACGCCGGCATGCCTTACCGCGTGTATGGCGGCCTGCGCTTCTTCGAGCGCGCGGAAATCAAGCACGCGCTGGCCTACCTGCGCCTGCTGGAGAACCCGCACGACGACACCAGCTTCCTGCGCGTCGTCAACTTCCCGCCGCGCGGCATCGGCGCGCGCAGCATCGAGCAGCTGCAGGACGTGGCGCGTGCTTCGGGCTGTTCGCTGCACGACGCGGTGAGCGCCGTCACCGGCCGCGCGGGCGTGGCGATTGGCGCGTTCGTGGCCAAGCTGGACGTGGTGCGCGAACAGACCGATGGCAGCACGCTGCGCGAGATCATCGAACTCGTGCTGGCGCACAGCGGGCTCATCGAGCACTACCGCGCCGAGCGCGAAGGGCAGGACCGGGTGGAAAACCTGGAGGAACTGGTGAATGCGGCGGAGAGCTTCGTCAGCATTGAAGGCTTCGGCCGCGATGCCGTGGCCCTGCCGATCGACGAACACGGCAATGCCTTGACGCAGAGCCCGGCGAGCCAGGGGCTGGACCCGAACCTGCCGGTGCTGGACGAACCGCTGGCGCCCGACGCCGAGACCGGCGAGACGCTCAGCCCGCTCGCGGCCTTCCTCACGCACGCCGCGCTCGAATCCGGCGACAACCAGGCGCAGGCCGGGCAGGACGCGGTGCAGCTGATGACGGTGCACGCGGCCAAGGGCCTGGAGTTCGACTGCGTGTTCATCACCGGCATGGAGGAGGGCCTGTTCCCGCACGAGAACTCCATGAGCGACCGCGACGGCCTGGAGGAAGAGCGGCGCCTGATGTACGTGGCGATCACGCGCGCGCGCAAGCGCCTGTATCTCAGCCACTCGCAGACGCGCATGCTGCACGGCCAGACGCGCTACAACCTCAAGAGCCGTTTCTTCGACGAGTTGCCCGAGGAATGCCTGAAGTGGCTCACGCCACCGCAGCCGGCGTGGGCCTCACCCATGGGCGGCGGCGGTGGCCAATGGCAGAACGGGCGGCGCCCCTATGGCGCGTCGCCGGCGGCGTTGCAGCCGTCGTGGTCACCGGGGTTCAAGGAACAGGGCGACCCCAAGGGGCTGGGCCAGACCGCCCCCGAGCCCGACCGCGGCACCGAGATCCGCGCCGGCCTGGCCGTGTTCCACAACAAGTTCGGCGAGGGCAAGGTGCTGGCGGTGGAGGGCGCGGGTGCCGACGCGCGCGCGCAGGTCAACTTCACGCGGCACGGCACCAAGTGGCTGGCGCTCAGCGTCGCGAAACTGACCCCCATCGCCTGAAGGCGATGCCAGCGGGTCAGGTCCCGATCACGCCACCATCGTTCTTCGTGATCACGATGGTTGCCGAGCGCGGACGCCGGCCGGCGCCGTAACCGCTGCTGGCGGGCCACTGGCTCTCGTACTTGCCCGGGTCGGCCACGTCGGCCATCTTGGTGTTTTCACCCGCGTGCTGGATGTTCACGAAGATCGCGCGGCCGTCCGGGGTCTCCGTGATGCCGGTGATCTCGGCGCCCTTGGGGCCGACCAGGAAACGCTTGAGCGTGGCCGGCGTCTGCGCCTTGCCCACGTGAGTCGTCACCTGGCGGTCGCCGTGAGTCAGCGTCTTGCGCGCACCGTCACCGCGCTGGCCGGGCAGGGCCGCGAGCAGCATGCAGTTGGTCTGGTCGGTGTAGGCGGCGTCATCGGTCTGGATCCAGCAGATGCCGGTGGCCTGGCTGAACACCAGGCCGTCGGGGGAGGACAGGTCGTTCTCGTCGCTGAGGTTGGACAGGTTGATCGTGCCCTTGTCCGCACCCGCTTCGGCGGCGAACAGGTAGATGTCCCACAGGAAGCTGCTGTCGGCCGGGGCCTTTTCGGCCAGGCGCACGATGTGGCCGTTCACGTTGCCCTTCTGTTCCTTGCCGGCCTTCAGGTCGGTGTAGGCGCGCGGGTTGGCGGCGTCGGTGGTGGCCGGGGTGCGGTTGCTGTTGTTGGTGAGGGTGATGTAGACCTCGCCGTTCTTCGGGTTCACGCCGCCCCATTCGGGCCGGTCCATGCGCGTGGCGCCCACCGCGTCGGCCGCCAAACGGGTGAAGATGGCCACTTCGGCGTCGTTCTTGAACTCGAAGTAGGAGCTGCCGGCAATCACCGGGTTGTTCATCGACAACTCCAGCCATTCGCCGCTGCCGTCGTCCTTGAAGCGGGCCACGAACAGCGTGCCCTTGTCGAGGTACTTGTCGCCGGCCTCGAGGCGGTTGGCGGGCTTGGCATCGGCCGGGTCCCATCTGGCGTCGGACACGAACTTGTAGATGTATTCGCCGCGCGAATCGTCGCCCATGTAGGCCACCACCGGCTGGCCGGCGCTGACGCGGGCGAAGGTGGCGTTCTCATGGCCCATGCGGCCCAGCGCGGTGCGCTTGCGCAGGGCCTGCGTCTTGTCGTACGGGTCGACTTCGACGATGTAGCCGAACGTGTTCATCTCGTTGCGGAAGTCGTCTTTGGCGCTGGCGCCCGTGGCGCCGTTGTTCCAGCGCGTGTAGGTGTCGCTGCTGCCGCCGCTCTCCCAGCCGTGGCGGCTGGCCGCGCCGGCCTTGCGGCCGTAGCGGTTGAGCGCCTGCACCTGCTTGTCCTTCTTGCGCGCGTCATCGTCCTTCGCGTCGCGGAAGAAGTAGCCGAACCAGTTCTCTTCGCCCGAGATGAAGGTGCCCCAGGGCGTGCGGCCGGTGCCGCAGTTGTTGAGCGTGCCGCGAGCGGTGGTGCCGTCGGCGCTGTAGCGCGTCACCAGGTGTTCGCTGCCGCGCGCCGGGCCGTGTATGAGCACCGGCGTCATGGTGGTGATGCGGCGGTTGAACGCCGAGGCGTTCTGCGTGGCCCAGGCCTTGCCGTCGGTCTGCACCTCGACCACCGAGATGCCGTGGATCATCAGTTCCTTGTCGATCTCGGCCGCCGGGCGGGGCAGGGTGGAGGTGCCGCCGTTGCCGTGCAGGAAGAAGGAGCTCAGCTTCTCGTCGGTGGTGGCTTCGTGGTTCATCGCCAGCAGGCCGCGCGAGGCGAAGGTGTCCGACGCACGGCCTGCGGCGTCCAGACCGAACCACTCGATGCCGTCGTGGTGGTCGCCGGCGCGCTGGCCGAAGTCGTTGTCGCTGCCGTCGTTGCGGTAGGCGGGCGTGCTGCCGGTCAGCGGGTCGCCCAGCGCGTAGATGGCGCGCGCCGTGTAACCCGGGGGCACGGTGACCTGGTCGGCCACGGTCTTCGCCACCGGCGTGAAGCCCAATGTTTGAACCGGTGCAACCGGGCCGCCCGTGGTGGCGCAGCCGCTCAGGGCTGCCGCGCCGCCGAGCGCGGTGGCGCTGGCCGCGCCCACACCGCCGCGCAGCAGGCCGCGGCGGCTCAGGCGCGCCTGCAGCACGCGCTCGAATTCGGGGTTGCCGCTGGTGTTGGAATCTTCGTTGTTGAAGTGGGCGTTGAGGCGCGTGTGGTCGTGGGTCATGGGACGTCTTTGTGGGGGTGAACGCGCCGATCTTGTGCAAGTCCTGTGAAAGTTCGGTGACAGTCTGGAGGGGTGTTGCGCGGGCGCTAGCATCGCGGCATGAACAGCGACCCCTACCCCATCACCATCTACCACAACCCCGCCTGCGGGAATTCGCGCAACACCCTGGCGCTGCTGCGCGAACGCGGGTTTTCGCCCCGAGTCATCGAGTACCTGAAGACGCCGCCCAGCCGCGCCGAACTGAAGCAGCTGCTGGCGGAGATGGGCCTGTCGGTGCGCGAGATCCTGCGCAACAAGGAAGCGGTCTACAGCGAGCTGAGTCTGGGCGGCGCGGACAGGACCGATGAGCAGCTGCTCGATGCGATCGAACAGCATCCGGTGCTGATGAACCGGCCCATCGTGGTCACGCCGCTGGGCACGCGCCTGTGCCGCCCACCCGAGACCGTGCTGCAGATCCTGCCGCCGGCCTGATCACCCGGCGATCCGCTGCAGCAAGGCTTCGCCCATGCGGATGCGGTGGCCGTCCTGCACGCCGTCGCACAGGCCGAAGCCCGGCGGCGTGAACACCAGGATGGTGGAGCCGTGTTCGAACCAGCCCATCTCCTGGCCTTTCTCGTACGTGGCCTCGCAGGGCAGCTGGTGCGGGCCGCGGTACTGCGCGTTGAGCGCCACGTCCACCGCGCGCAGGCGCATGCTGGCCACCAGGATGGCCGCCACCGGCACCAGCAGCAGCGGTGTGCCATCGGCCAGGCGCGTGTGCAGGGCAGCGCGCTCGTTCTTGCAGAACAGGCGCTCGATGCGCTTGAGCGCGATCGGGTTCACGTTCCAGGTGTCGCCGCTGTGGTACGTCACATGCTCCAGCCGCAGGCTGGCCGGTGCGTGGAAGCGGTGGTACATGGCGGAGGTCAGGCGCAGCGTGACGTAGCTGCCGCCGCGCAGGTCTTTCACCATCGACTGCGCGCGCGCGTCCGCGCCCAGCAGGTCGGCGAGCGGGTACGGAAAGCCCTTGGCCTGGAACACCTGGGCCGCGGGGTCGTCGCCGATGCGCCCGCACGCGCCCACGATGGCGTCGCACGGGCTGCAGAGCACTTCGGACCGCGGATCGATGGGGCGCAGGCCGGGCTTGAGTTCGCGCACGAAACAGTCGTGCAGGCTGTCGAACGAGGTTTTTTTTGCTTCGCTCAGGTCGATGTCGGTGAAGCTGCGCCACACCGCCATCGAGGCGTCGCGCACCCAGGGGTGGCGGATGCGGCTGTACCAGCCCATGAAGCGCGTGAGCGCAGCGCGCGGCACACGGTTGGTGAGCAGGAAGTTGATGTCTTCGTTGAGCGCCAGGCGCTGCAGCTGTCTTGAAATATTCATGTCTGCGTCATGTGTGCGACCTAAAAAGGACACACATCAACCGCTCTGGAGCGCTTGCCGCATGTCCTACCTTTCTTACGCCGTGCCCCTGGGTTCGCTGGTGCTGGCCCTGCCGTACCTGCGGCAGCGCCTGCAGCTGTCGCGGGCCAAACACCGTTCGCTGGCCGGCCATTCGCGCATGGCCAAACGCCTGGCGACGTGGCTGCCGGGTTATGCCTACGGCGAGGCCGATTTCTTCGGCATCGACGGCGCGCCGTCCGACGTGGTGGAGCGCCGCCGCCACGGCTTCGAGATGCTCACCTCCGGCTTTGCCCAGCGTTACGCGACGAGCCTGGCGCTGAGCGCCGAGGCACGGGAAGGGCTGGCCGACCTGCAGTTCACCGGCAGCTACCGCGTGCCCTTCCAGTTCAGCCCCTACGTGCGCGAACGCCTCAAGGTGGGCGCGTTCGTGCAGTCGGCCGAGGGCAGCAGCGTGACCGACCTGGACGGCAACCGCTTCATCGACCTCACCGGCTCGTACGGTGTGAACGTGTTCGGCGTGGACTTCTACAAGGCTTGCATGGCCGAGGGCGCGCGGATCGGCGAAGCGCTGGGCCCTGTGCTGGGCGCCTACCACCCCTGCGTGGCAGACAACATCGCGCGCCTGCAGGCCATCTCGGGCCAGGAGCAGGTTTCCTTTCACATGTCGGGCACCGAGGCGGTGATGCAGGCCGTGCGGCTGGCGCGGTACCACACGCGGCGCAAGAACCTGGTGCGCTTCTGCGGCGCGTACCACGGCTGGTGGGAGGACGTGCAGCCCGGCCCCGGCAACCCGATGCCGCCACGCGAGACCTACACCCTGAAGGACATGGACGACAGAAGCCTGCAGGTGCTGCGCACGCGGCGCGACATCGCCTGCGTGCTGGTCAACCCGCTGCAGGCCCTGCACCCCAACCGCAACGCGCCGGGCGATTCCACGCTGGTGGACGGCAGCCGCAGCGCCGGCTACGACCGCGCCGCCTACACCGCCTGGTTGAAACGGTTGCGCGAGGTCTGCACCGAGCGCGGCATCGTGCTGATCTTCGACGAGGTGTTCCTGGGTTTCCGTCTCGCGCCCGGCGGTGCGCAGGAATACTTCGGTGTGCGCGCCGATCTGGTCACCTATGGCAAGACCCTGGCGGGCGGGTACCCGGTGGGCGTGGTCTGTGGCCGCACCGACCTGATGCAGCGCTTCCGCCCGGAACGCCCGGCCGACCTGTGTTTCGCGCGCGGCACCTTCAACGCCCACCCGTATGTGATGGGTGGCATGAACGCCTTTCTGCGCCGGCTGGACACGCCAGAGGTGCGGTCGCTCTACGCCGATCAGGACGCGAAGTGGGATGCGCGGGCGAAACGCTTCAACGACACCATGGCCGGCCACGGTTTTCCGCTGCGCGCCGACCATCTGCAAAGCATCTGGACGCTCAGCTACACCCAGCCCGGCCGTTACCACTGGATGCTGCAGTACTTCCTGCGCTGGCACGGCCTGGCCCTGAGCTGGGTGGGCACGGGGCGCCTGATTTTTGGTCTGAACCTGCAAGACGAGGACTTTGAAGAAGTGCTGCGGCGCTTCGTGGCCGCGGCCGGTGAGATGCAGGCACAAGGCTGGTGGTGGCGTGCACCCGGCACCACCCACAAGAGCATCCGCCGCCAGGTGCTGCGCGAGATGCTGTCGGCCCGTTTCTCGAAGTGACGGGCGCCTGACAAGGCGCCGCGGAGAAGTTACTTCGTGGCCACGCCGGGATCGATCAGCTGGCCGCGCATCAGGTACAGCGGCGCCTTGTAGTACAGCTTGATGTCGTGGAACGGGTCGGTGAGGATCTTGGTCATCCACACCAGGCCGGTCTTCACGTCGAAGAGGAAAAAGAGGTGCACCGTGCGGAACAGCAGGCCGCCCACACCCAGCGCGAGCCAGAGCGTGCCCACCTGGCGGATGAACTGCATCCCGTCGGTGGGGGCCTCGAACAGGCCGAACACGCCCGGCACGGCCCACACCAGCAGCGGCGTGCCGGCCCACAGTGCCATCAGCACCACCTTGCGGCGCAGGTTGTAGCCAACCTTGATCTCTTCCTTGTGTTCGTGCGTGGCCTGGTTCACATGGTCGTAGCCCTTGGGCTCGAAGAAGAAGTGGCCGGCCTGGCGACTGGTCATCGACACCAGCCAGGCGATCAGCGCGGACAGCACGGGGTCGGTCCAGAGCAGGGCATAGGCCAGCACGAAGCTCATGGCGCTGATGAAGTGCAGCGTCTGGTTGATGCGGCTGTGGTGGTAGTAGCGGTGGTCGTCCCAGCGCTGGACTTCAAGGGCCTTGAAAAAATCGTTCACGAACGTCTCCAGTAGGTGGCATGGGTGGCGTCAAACGCATGACATGCTTGCGCGCCTGTGTGAAAACACGGTGACAGCCGAACCCTGTCATCAGACTGTTGCAATGCCTCGGGAAGATCGCCTGCATGACCGATGTGCACTCAGATCAGATCCTGGTGGAGGAGTACCCCGCCGGCAGCCCCTCGCTGCGACTGTCGGTCGTGACCGAGACCTGGCCGCCGGAGATCAACGGCGTATCGCTCACGCTCTCGCGGCTGGTGCAGGGGCTGTGCGCACGCAACCACCAGGTGCAGCTCATCCGGCCACGCCAGACGCGCGTGGACGAGGCCTTGCGCCACACCGGCTTTGAAGAGGTGCTGATGCGCGGCATGCCGATACCTCGCTACCCCGAACTCAAGCTCGGCCTGCCGGGCAAACGCGCGCTGATCCAGGCCTGGACGCTGCGGCGGCCCGACCTGGTGCACATCGCAACCGAAGGGCCGCTGGGCTGGTCGGCCCTGCAGGCCGCGCGCAGTCTGCGCCTGCCGGTCACATCGGACTTCCGCACCAACTTCCAGGCCTACAGCCAGCATTACGGCGTGGGCTGGCTGCGCAAGCCCATCGTGGCCTACCTGCGCAAATTCCACAACCTCACGCGCCTGACCATGGTGCCCACGCAGGCGCTGCGCAACGAACTGGTGGCCGGGGGCTTCCACAACGTGCAGGTGGTGGCGCGCGGGGTCGACACGCAGCTGTTCCGGCCCGACCGTTGCAGCGATGCGTTGCGTGCGTCGTGGGGCGCCAGCGCAACCAGCCTGGTGCTGCTGGCCGTGGGGCGCCTGGCCGCCGAGAAGAACCTGGACATGGTGCTGCGCGCCTTCGATGCCATGCGCGCGATGCATTCCGATGTGAAGCTGGTCATCGTCGGCGACGGACCGCTGCGGGAAAGCCTGCAACAGCGTTGCCCGGCCGCGGTGTTCGCGGGAATGCAACGCCAGGAAGCGCTGGCGGCCTACTACGCCTCGGCCGACCTGTTCCTGTTTCCCAGCGTCACCGAGACCTTCGGCAACGTGACCATCGAGGCGCTGGCCAGTGGCCTGCCGGTGCTGGCCTTCGACACCGCCGCCGCGGCCGACTGGGTGCGGCACGCCGCCAACGGCTGGCTGGTGCCAATGGGTGACGAGGCGGCCTATGTGGCGCTGGCCGCCGGGCTCGCACGCGAACCGAAGCGCGTCCGACAGGCCGGCATGCTGGCGCGCAGCGAGGTGGCGCAGCTGGACTGGCAGCAGATTGCCTGGCAGGTGGAGTCGCTGTTCCTGCAGACGCTGATGGCGCCCACCGCGCCCGTGGTGCCCGCGCGCGACCCCCGCTCCGTGCACGCCGTGTGAAAGGCTGATGACATCGCGCAAGACACAGCGCGTTGCTCGGTCATGTGAACAGTCACGGCTTCGTCATCGTGGATCAAGACACTGCGGTGGCTTTTTCCTGCAACCCCACGGAACGAAAAATGTCCCACCACAATCCCGAAGAAAACCTCAACGAATCCCCGAACGAACACTTCGACGAAGTGTTGCAGCGCGCGACGCTGTCACGCCGCAACCTGATCCGCGGTGGTGTGGGTCTGGCGGCCCTGTCCACCATTCCGTTCATGGCCGCTTGCGGTGGTGGTGGCGGTGATGCGGCCGCACCGGCCCCCGCGCCCGCACCGCAGCGGGCACTGGGCTTCGGCGCCATCGACAAGAGCCTGCTGGACGATGTGATCCTGCCCGCCGGCTACACCTACAGCGTGGTGCACGCCACCGGTGACCGCCTGGTCTCCGGCATTCCGGCCTACAGCAACACCGGCGCCGAGACCGACGAGTGGAACATGCGCATCGGCGACCACCACGACGGCATGGACCTGTACTACATCAACACCAGCGGCCGGTACTCGGCCACCGACACAGGCCGTGCGGTGCTGGTGATGAACCACGAAAGCTCGGCCGATTCGCACTTCTTCCACCCCCACGGCCAGACCTCGGGCGGCGTGGACGGCAAGAAGTTCAGCCAGTTCGACAGCTGGGACCTGGGCGTGCGCCCCGAGCTGGAAGTTCTGAAGGAAATCAATCACCACGGCGTGTCGGTGGTGGAAGTGAGCAAGAACAGCAGCGGTGTCTGGTCCTACCAGCTGGACTCGCTGTACAACCGCCGCGTGAACGGCCAGTCGACCATGCGCATTGCCGGTCCGGCCGCGCACCTGAGCGACATCCGCAGCTTCATGGTCTCGGCCTACGACAACACCGGCACCACCTCGCGCGGCACGCTGAACAACTGCGGTCACGGCAAGACCCCATGGGGCACCTACCTGGCCTGTGAAGAAAACTGGGCGGCTTACTTCTTCATGCCCGCCGGCTCGACCGCCGTGGACGCGAAGACCCAGACGTCGCGCCAGCGCTATGGCGTCATGCGCACGCCCAATGCCGCCGCCACCGCCGGATCGCAAGGCTGGTCGAACACCGCCACCGCCGCCACCGACAACCGGTTCGGCCGCTGGAACGTGTCGGCACCCGGTGCCACCGCTGCGCAGGATTTCCGCAACGAACCCAACACCTTCGGCTTCAACGTCGAGATCGACCCGCTGGTCAACGGCACGCCCGCCAAGCGCGTGGCCATGGGCCGCTTTGCGCACGAAGCCGCTGTCTGCGGACTGCCGGTCGTGGGCCAGCCGCTGGCGTTCTACATGGGCTGCGATTCGCGCAACGAGTACATATACAAGTTCGTCTCCACCGCCGTGTGGAGCGAGGCCGACATCGGTGGTGGCATCGCTGCTGGCGACAAATACCTCAACGAAGGCAAGCTGTACGTTGCGAAGTTCAACGACACCGGCACTGGCGAGTGGCTGGAACTCGACATCAGCAACCCGCTGATCTCGGGCTACACGACGTACGCGTTCGCCAACCAGGCCGACGTGCTGATCAATGCCCGCCACGCCGCAGACGCGGTCGGCGCGACCAAGATGGACCGCCCGGAGTGGGGCGCGGTGAATCCCGCCAATGGCGAGATCTACTTCACCATGACCAACAGCAACAACGCCAGCCGTCCGGTGACCGGCACCAACGCGGCCAACCCGCGTTCGTACACCGACAGCGATGGCCGTGGCCAGGTCGGCGGCAACCCCAACGGCCACATCATCCGCTTCAAGGAAACGGCGAACGCCTCGACGGCGATGACCTTCACCTGGGACATCTTCCTGTTTGGCGCAGAAGAAGACGCGGGCGCGAACATCAACCTTTCCGGCCTGAATGCCAAGAACGATTTCTCGTCGCCCGACGGCCTGTGGTTCAGCAAGGCCACCGGCATCTGCTGGATCCAGACCGACGACGGCGCCTACACCGACCAGAGCAACTGCATGTTGCTGGCGGCGATCCCGGGCGCGGTGGGAGACGGTGGCGCGATCACGGTGAACAACACCGTGGCCGGTGTCAGCGGCACGCAGGGCACCTTCATCGGTGCCGCACTGGGCGAAGCCCGGCTGCGTCGCTTCATGGTGTCGCCGCGCGGTGCGGAAGTCACGGGCATCACCGAATCGGCCGATGGCCGCGCGATCTTCGTGAACATCCAGCACCCGGGCGAGAACACCCCGGCCATCGGCACGAACCCTGCGTTCACGTTCCAGAGCCAGTGGCCTGGCAACGTGGGCTACGGCCCGGCCGGTCGCCCACGTTCGGCGACCATCGTGATCACCCGCACCGACGGTGGCGTGATCGGCGTGTGAGGCACAGCGCACCATGAAAAAGCCCGGCCTGGCCGGGCTTTTTCTTTGGATGGATCGGGAAGCTCAGGCTTCGGCCACCGGTACCTGCGTGCCGGTTTTCAGGCGGCCCATCGTCACCAGTGTCTTGAACCGCTTCACGTTGTGGCTGTCGTAAAACAGTTCGCGCGTGAGCTGCGTGTAGTGCTCCATGTCGCGCACCGCGAAGATCAGCACGAAGTCGCATTCGCCCGCGACGTAGAAACACTGCTGGATGAACGGGCAGCGCAGGAAGGACTGCGTGACCGCGTCCAGCAGGTCGATGCGCTCGTTCTCGACCTCCACCTCGACCACGATGGTGAGCGGGTAGCCCAGCGCGTCGGGGCGCACCTGGGCCGAGAAACGCTCGATCACGCCTTCGTCGCTCAGGCGCTTGAGCCGCCGGTTGACCGCGGCGGCGGAGAGGTGCACACGCGCGCCGAGCTCGGCCTGCGACAGGCGGCAATCGTTCTGCACCAGCGCCAGCAACTGGCGGTCGTAGCTGTCCAGGGACGGGGTGGTGGCCATGATGCAATGTTGTTGCGTGGAATGGCGCGATTATCGAATGTCAGTGCGGGTTGGCATGAATACCATTGCGCACGCCTTCCATTTCCCCGCCATGACCGATTTCCATCCCAACACCATCCGCTCCGGCGTTGCCTTTTCCGTCATCGCCTCGGTGCTGTTTGCGTGGATGTACTACCAGGCCGCGCTGCTGGCGCCGCTGGGCAGCGCGGCCATCTACGGCTGGCGCATCCTGCTGACGGCGCCGTTCCTCGGGGCCCTGCTGGTGCTGACCCGCCGCTGGGACGACGTGGTCGACATCTGGCGGCGGCTGCGCGCACGGCCTGCGCTCGTGCCGGTGCTGCTGCTGTCGTCGGCCCTGCTGGGTGTGCAGCTGTGGCTGTTCATGTGGGCGCCGATCAACGGCCACGGGCTGGACGTGTCGCTGGGCTATTTCCTGCTGCCGCTCACGCTCGTGCTCACCGGTCGGCTGTGTTTTGGCGAGCGCATCTCGCGCCTGCAGATGGCCGCGTGTGCGCTGGCGGCGGTGGGCGTGGTCAACGAGCTGCTGTTCGCGCCCCGGGTGTCGTGGCCGGCGTTCGTGGTGGCCTTCGGCTACCCCTGCTATTTCGCGCTGCGCCGCGTGCTGCGCACCAACCACCTGGGCGGCATGTGGTTCGACATGGTGCTGAGCCTGCCGGTCGGGCTCTGGTTCATCGCCGCGCCGCTGCCCGCAGGTGCCGATGCGCTGCGCTCGCCGGTGCTGGGCATCCTCGTGCTGGGTGTGCTCAGCGCGGTGGCGCTGGCCTTCATGATCGCCGCCAGCCAGCGCCTGAAGCTGGGCCTGTTCGGGCTGCTGAGCTATGTGGAGCCCGCGCTGCTGGTGCTGGTGTCGCTGCTGCTGGGCGAGCGCATCTCGCAAAGCCAGTGGCTGACCTACGGCAGCATCTGGGCAGCGATCCTGCTGCTGATGTGCGAGGGTGTGGTGGCGCTGCGGGCGGTCAGGCCGCGCGATCTTCCGGCGTCGTGACGAAGCTGTCGCGCACCGTGAACCAGATCGAGGTGTGGAACATGGCGGCGAGCAGCAACACCATGGGGTAGAGCAAGAGGTTGAGCAGGCCGGCACCGCCGAACAACGCGGCCAGCAGGTTCATCACCACGCCCGCCATCATGATCACCGCCATCCAGCCCAGGCCGTAGAGCAGCATCGCGCCCTTGTTGGCCCAGCAGGCCATCAGGCTGAAGAACAGGCTCTTGAAAGGCGAAACCGCGTGCCAGTGCACCAGTGCGGGGGCGTGCCAGAAGGCCATCACCACGGGCACGTAGAGCAGCAGCGCCACCCACAGGCCGGGGTTGCTGAACATGGCGCGCACCCGCTCGGGCGACACCTCGCCCTCGGGCATCTCGACGGGCGGCAGGTCAGGCGCAAACAGCGCGCCCACGCCGAACACCAGCATCAGGGCAGCGGCGTACATCGCGCCCAGGATGAGCATGGAACGCGTGTTCGAAGGCCCCGCGCGGAAGGCGGAGACCAGCAGCGTGGGCATCGGGAAGCGGCCCTGCTCGGCCTCGCGGCTGGCAGCCATGAGGCCCAGGGTGGCCGCCGGCACCAGCGCGAGCGAGATCAGCGTGCCGGCCAGGGGAATCAGCGACAGCACCGACACCGTGGCCATGAACATGAAGAACAGGCCACCCATCGCCAGGGGCTGGCGGAAGAAGGTCTTGGCGCCGAGCTTGACCCATTGGAAGCCGGTGCGGGCGGGAACGATGTTGAGTTTCATGGAACGGGAAGGCTCAGGCGGACTGCAGCGCGTCGTCGCGCAGCAGGGCGGCCAGGGCATGGGTGTCGCGCACGCGGGCGCGCAGGAGGCGTTCGAAGTGGGTGGGGTCGTGCGGCTGCAGCAGCGCCGCTTCGCGCGGCAGGTGCAGGTCCCACAGGCGGGAGATCCAGAAACGCAGGGCGCCGGCGCGCAGCAGCGCAGGCAGCAGGCTGCGCTCGGCGGCGGTGAGCGGGCGCACCGCCTGGTAGGCCGAGAGCAGGGCGAGCGAACGCGGCGTGTCGAGCGATCCGTCGTGGTCCTGGTCGTGCAGCACGCACCAGTCGTTCAGGCAGACGGCGATGTCGAACAGGAAGGTGTCGCAGCCGGCGAAATAGAAGTCGAAGAAGCCGGTGAGCTCGCCGTCCTCGAACATGGCGTTGTCGCGGAACAGGTCGGCGTGCACCGGGCCGCGTGGCAGCGCCGCGTAAGCCGGGCTTTGCGCCACATGGTTCTGGTACGCCAGTTCCGAGCGGATCAGGTCGGCCTGCACCGGCGTGAGAAAGGGCAGCACCACCGGCACGGTTTCGTTCCACCACGGCAGGCCGCGCAGGTTGGGCTGGCTCATGGGGAAGTCGAGCCCGGCCAGGTGCATGCGCGCCAGCATGGCGCCCACCGCCTCGCACTGCGCCACACCGGGTGCCAGGTCGCTCTTGCCGCGTAGCTTGTCCACCACGGCGGCGGGCTTGCCCTGCACGCTGAGCAGGATCTCGCCTTTGGCGTTCGCCGCGGGGGCCGGCACCGGAATGCCGCGCCCGGCCAGGAACTTCATGAGGTGCAGGTAGAACGGCAGCTGCTCGAAGCCCAGGCGTTCGAAGACGGTGAGCACGTGCTCCAGCGTGGCGCCCTCGCGCTCGCTGGTCACGAAATAGTTGGTGTTTTCGATGCCGCCCTGGATGCCCTTGAGCTCGGTGAGATCGCCCAGGTTCAGGTCGTGGAGGAGGGCGGCGGCTTCGGCGAACGCGACTTCGGTGTAAACGGCCATGTGGCAGGCGATCAGAAGTTCAGGATGCGCCAGCTGCTGCGCCCGGCGTTGCCGGTGCGCTTGCCGCCGGTCTCGCCCGCGCCCGTGTTGCCGTTGTCGGGCTGGATCTGGTACGCGGGGGCGCCATTCTTGGGCTGCACCTCGATGCTCTGAGTCTGGCCGCCCACGCGCAACTCGTCGATGCGGGTGAGTTTGTCCTCGTGCGTGATGCGCTCGATGTTGTCGCGCGGCGAGGCTGCTTCGCGCGGGGTTTCCGCCGGAGCCACCTGGGCCAGGGCAGGCAGGGCAAGGCACAGGCCAAAGGCAAGCGCGGCGACGGGATGGCGGCGAATCGGGTTCATGCGGCATTGTAGGCAAGGCGGGCCGGGCGCGCCTCGATCTCCGCCACAATCGCCCCATGCCAGACGCCCAAACCCCCGATACCCCCACCCGCACGCTGCTGCTGGTCGACGGTTCCAGCTACCTGTACCGCGCCTTCTTCGCCGGCGGTGAGGCCATGAGCACCACCCTGCCCGACGGCACCGTTCTGAAGACCGGCGCCATCCGGATCATGATCAACATGATGCAGAAGCTGCGCAAGGACGTGCGCGCCGACTATGCGGCCTGCGTCTTCGACGCCAAGGGCCCCACCTTCCGGGATGCGCTGTACCCTGAGTACAAGGCCAACCGCTCGCCCATGCCCGACGACCTGCGCGCCCAGATCGCGCCGATCCACGAGGTGGTGAAGCTGCTGGGCTGGAAGGTGCTGGACGTGCCCGGCGTGGAGGCCGACGACGTGATCGGCACCCTGGCCCACGTGGCGTCGGAGCAGGGCATCGACTGCATCATTTCCAGCGGCGACAAGGACCTGAGCCAGCTGGTGAACGAGCACATCACCGTGATCGACACCATGAACGACCGCCGCCGCGACATCGCCGGCGTGACGGCAGAGTTCGGCGTGCCGCCCAGCCTGATGCTGGACTACCAGACGCTGGTGGGCGACCAGGTCGACAACGTGCCGGGCGTGCCCAAGGTCGGGCCCAAGACGGCGGTGAAGTGGCTGACGGAGTACGGCTCGCTGGAAGCGCTGGTGGCGCGCGCGGGCGAGATCAAGGGCGCGGCCGGGGAAAACCTGCGCAACGCGCTCGACTGGCTGCCCAAGGGGCGCGAGCTGCTCACCATCAAGACCGATTGCGACCTGAAGGACCACATCGATGGCTTGCCGTCGCTGGAGGCCATCACCATCCTGGGGCAGGACACCGAGGCGCTCAAGGTGTTCGGCGAAACCTACGGCTTCAAGGGTCTGGTCCGCACGCTCACGCAGACCGAGGTGCCGCCGGAACTGATCGAGGAGCACCAGGGCAAGGCGAAGGCCAGGGCCAAGGCTGGCGATGGTTCGCCGGGGCTGTTCGGCGAGCCCGGCGAGACCGACCTCAGCGGCAGCGCCCAGCGCACGACCAACCTGAAGTACGACACCATCCTCACCTGGGAGCTGTTCGATGACTGGCTCGCGCGCGTGCAGGCCGCCGAACTCGTCGCGCTGGACACCGAAACCACCTCGCTCGACGAAATGCGCGCCGAGATCGTGGGCATCAGCTTCAGCGTGACGCCTGGCGAGGCGGCCTACATCCCGCTGCGCCACAGCGGGCCCGATGCCCCCCAACAGCTGCCGTTCGACGAGGTGCTGGAGAAGCTCAAGCCCTGGCTGGAAGACCCGGCGAAGCACAAGCTCGGCCAGCACGTGAAGTACGACCGCCACGTGTTCGCCAACCACGGCATCGAGGTGCGGGGCTACGTGCACGACACCATGCTGCAAAGCTATGTGCTGGAAGTGCACAAGCCGCACGGCCTGGCCAGCCTGGCCGAGCGCCACCTGGGCCGCCAGGGCATCAACTACGAGGACCTGTGCGGCAAGGGCGCGCACCAGATCCCGTTCGCTCAGGTCGACGTGGCGAAGGCCGCCGAATACTCCTGCGAGGACAGCGACCAGACGCTGGACGTGCACCAGGCGCTGTGGCCGCAGTTGCAGACGGATGAAAAGCTGAAGTTCATCTACGAGCTCGAGATCGCCAGCAGCGAGGCGCTGTTTCGCATCGAGCGCAACGGCGTGCTGATCGACGCGCCCACGCTGGCCGCGCAAAGCCACGAACTGGGCCAGCGCATCGTGGCGCTGGAGCAGGACGCGTACGCCATCGCCGGCCAGCCGTTCAACCTCGGCAGCCCCAAGCAGCTTGGCGAAATCTTCTTCGACAAGCTGGGCCTGCCCGTCATCAAGAAAACCGCCACGGGCGCGCGCAGCACCGACGAAGAGGTGCTGGAGAAGCTTGCGGAGGACTACCCGCTGCCGGCCAAGATCCTGGAGCACCGCAGCCTGTCCAAGCTCAAGGGCACCTACACCGACAAGCTGGCCCAGATGGCGCTGCCGCGCACCGGCCGCGTGCACACGCACTACGCGCAGGCGGTGGCGGTGACGGGGCGGCTGTCCAGCAACGACCCCAACCTGCAGAACATCCCCATCCGCACGCCGGAAGGCCGCCGTGTGCGCGAGGCCTTCGTGGCCGCACCGGGCAACGTCATCGCCAGCGCCGACTACTCGCAGATCGAGCTGCGCATCATGGCCCACATCAGCGAGGACGCGGCGCTGCTGCGCGCCTTCCACGACGGCCTGGACGTGCACCGCGCCACCGCCGCCGAGGTGTTCAGCCTGGAACCCGGGCAGGTCAGCAGCGAGCAACGCCGCTACGCCAAGGTCATCAACTTCGGCCTGATCTACGGCATGGGCACGTTTGGCCTTGCCAAGGCGCTGGGCATCGACAACACCGCCGCCAAGAACTACATCGCACGCTATTTCGAGCGCTTCGAGGGCGTGAGGCGCTACATGGACGAAACGCGCCAGCGGGCCAAGGAGACGGGTTACATCGAGACGGTGTTCGGCCGCCGCCTGGTGCTCCCTGACATCAGGAACGCCAAGGGCGCGAAGCTGGCGGCGCTGGAGCGGCAGGCCATCAACGCCCCCATGCAGGGCACGGCCGCCGACCTGATCAAGCTCAGCATGGTGGCGGTGCAGGCCGCACTCGACGAACAGCGGCGCGGCACGAAGATGATCATGCAGGTGCACGACGAACTGGTGTTCGAGGTGCCCGAGGGCGAGGTGGACTGGCTGAAGACCGAGATTCCCCACCTCATGGCCGGCGTGGCGGCGCTTCGGGTGCCGCTGCTGGCCGAGGTCGGCGTTGGGCCGAACTGGGACAAGGCACATTAAGTGCACACCCCCGCCGCGGCGGAGCCGCGACCCCCTTGCAGGGGGCGATGCCTGCGGCCCGGCAAAGCCGGTTCCGCGGCATCTCTGGAAAGTTCACCTCGCGCCGAGAAGGTTTGAACTTCAGTCGGTTCACGAAGTCAGGTAGTTTTTCAACCCCAGAAGGAGACGCGACGATGCTCGAAGAAAAACATGTGCAGGACATGGAAGCCCTGTTGCCCGGCCAGTCCACCGAGAACGGCGCCACGCGGCGCACCGCCCTCAAGGCCGCGCTGGGCGTGGGCTATGCGGCCTCGGCGCTGCCCCTGATGGCGCAGACGGCGATCAAGACGCCGTCCGACGGGCTCACGGTGGGCGAGGTCACGATCGACGTCAACGGCTTCAAGATGCCCGCCTACCGCGCGGCGCCGGCCGGCAAGACCGGTCTGCCGGTGGTGCTGGTGCTGTCCGAGATCTTCGGCGTGCACGAGTACATCGCCGACACGGCCCGCCGTTTCGCCAAGGCCGGCTATCTGGCGATCGCCCCCGAACTGTTCGTGCGCCAGGGCGATGCCCAGAGTTACGGCGAAATGGCCAAGCTGATCGCCGAGGTGATCTCCAAGGTGCCCGACGAGCAGGTGCTGCGCGACCTGGACGCCACGGTGAAGTGGGCGGCCGCCAACGGTGGCGACGCCAGCAAGGTGGGCATCACGGGCTTTTGCTGGGGTGGCCGCCAGGTGTGGCTGTACACCGCGCACAACCCGGCCGTGAAGGCCGGCGTGGCCTGGTACGGCCGCCTGGTGGGTGAAGCGACCCCGCTGACCCCGCTCCACCCGGTGGACGTGGCCGCCAAGTTGCACGGCCCGGTGCTGGGCCTGTACGGCGCGGCCGATACCGGCATCCCCCTTGACACGGTTGATAAGATGAAAACCGCACTGGCCGCCGGCAATGCCGCGGCCAAGGCATCGACCTTCGTGGTGTACCCGGACGCGCCGCACGCCTTCCACGCCGACTACCGGCCGAGCTTCCGCAAGGAACCGGCCGAAGACGGGTGGAAGCGGGCGCTGGCCTGGTTCAAACAGCACGGCGTGGCCTGATCCGGCCACCTCCCGTTCAACGAAGGCCGCCTCCGGGCGGCCTTTTTTCGTGGCGAAACGCAAATGACCCTGTTGGCAATCCTTCTTGGCACCATCGCCGCCGGCGTGGGCAGCGTCTGGCTGGCGGCCCTGCTGGGCATGGCCATGCTGGCGCGCTACACCCAGCACATGCTCAGCCTGGCGGCGGGTGCGCTCATGGCCACGGCCTTCATGCACCTGCTGCCCGAGGCCTTCGAAAGCGCCGCCGGTGCGCATGAGCTTTTTGCCTTGCTGCTGGGCGGCCTGGTGTTCTTCTTCCTGCTGGACAAGGCCGAGCTCTGGCACCACGGGCACGAGCACAGCGTGGAGGAGGAGGCGCTGCTCGACCACGAGCCGCAGGACCACCACCATGCGCACCACCACCATCACGGTCACAGCCATCACGCGCATGACCACGGCCCGCGTTCGGGCGGCTGGACGGTGCTGGCCGGCGACAGCGTGCACGCCTTCGGCGACGGCATCCTGATCGCCTCGGCCTTCATGGCCGACATGCGCCTGGGCGTGGTGGCCGCGCTGGCGGTGCTGGCGCACGAAGTGCCGCACCACATGGGCGACCTGGTGGTGCTGCGCCACACCTCGCGCAATTCGCGCGCCGCGCTGATCAAGGTCTCGCTGGCCGGCACCGTCACCGCGCTGGGCGGACTGGTGGGCTACTTCCTGCTGACGCAGCTGCAGGACTACCTGCCGTACTTCCTCGTCGCTGCTTCCAGCAGCTTTGTCTATGTGGCGCTGGCCGACCTGATCCCGCAACTGCAGAAGCGCCTGAGCTTGCCGGAGACCGTGGCCCAGGTGGCCTGGCTGTTGGCGGGCATTGCGCTGGTGACCGTGGTGAGCGGCTTGGCGCATTGAGATCGAGGCACCCCCCTGCGCCGCTGCGCGGCTTCCCCCCTCTGTGGCGCGCCTTCGGCGCTTCGAGGGGGGACGGCATCTCGGGCCGGCGGAGCCGGACCCTGGATGCCTCTGGATGACGGCACCTCGCGGCCGGCGGGGACAGTGCCTCAGGCTGCGGGGGGCTCGCCGAACGAGAAGCAGAAAGTGGCGCCCGCGCCCGGTCGGCCTTCGCCCGTGATCTGGCCGCCGTGGCGTTCGATGATGCGCCGCACGGTGGCCAGGCCGATGCCTGTGCCTTCGAACTCGCTGGGCATGTGCAGGCGCTGGAATGGCTTGAAGAGCTTGTCGGCGTAGGCCATGTCGAAGCCCACGCCGTTGTCCCTCACGAAGAACATCATCGGCTCGCCGCCCACCGGGGGCAGGCGGCCCCATTCGATCACCGCCTGTGCCTTCGTGCGGCTGTATTTCAGCGCGTTGGCCAGCAGGTTTTCCAGCACGATGCGCGCCAGGCGCGGATCGCAGTGCGCGAGCAGGTCGGGGGCAACCCGGAGTTCGATCTCCCGGCCCGGCTGACTGAATTGTTCCTGCGCCAGGATGCTTTGCACCATCGCACTCAGGTCGACCGACTGGCGTTCCAGCACGCCCTGGCTGATGCGGGCCAGGGCCAGCATGTCGTCGATCAGTGAACCCATGCGCTGCGTGGAGACGAGCACCCGGTCGAGCAACTGGCGCTCGTCGCTGCTCAGGCGCGAACCCACTTCCTCTTCCAGCAGGCGGGTGAAGCCGTCGATGGCGCGCAGCGGCGACTTGAGGTCGTGCGACACCGAGTACGCGAACGAATCCAGTTCCGCATTGAGCGTCTGCAGATCGGCGGTGCGTTCGCGCACGCGCTGTTCCAGGGTCTCGTTGAGGCGCTGGATCTCGCGGTCGCGGCGCAGGCGCACGAGCTCCGAGTTGGCCCGGCCGGCGAAGATGGCGATCAGGGCCTGCGTGTCCGGCCGCAGTTCCACCGGCTTGCGCCAGAGGGCGAACAGCACGCCGATGGCGGTGCCGTCGGCATCGCGCAGGGCCTTGCCCAGGTAAGCCTGGCAACCCGATTCGATCAGGCTGGTGGCGTTGGGGAACTGCTCGGCCAGGCCGCTGGTGCAGATGAGCATGTCCTGCTGCTGCAGCGAACGGGCGCAGGGTGTGCCCTCGATGGAGAAGGTGAAATTGGGCCGCGCCTGCCCGTTCTGCCGGATGGCCAGGCTGCGCACCCGCCCGTCGTCGCGGCATTCGCCCACCACCACCATGTCCGAGCCGATGGCTTCGCAGAGGTGGCGCGTGAGCGCGCTGAAGAAGGCCTCGCCGGTCTCGGCGGCCACGCCGCGTGCCACGTTGAGCAGCAACGCCTCGCGCTGCTTTTCCTCGGTGATGTTGACCGTGCAGGCCAGGATGCAGGGCTCACCGTCGAGGTCCAGCAGCTCGGCCCAGACCCGCGCATCCACCAGCGAACCATCCTTGTGGCGCATGCGGGTTTCGTAGCCGTCGATGTGGCCGTCGCGCAGCAGCTGGGCCACGAAGGCCTCGCGGTCCTGCGGGGTCAGCCAGGCGCCGATTTCCATCGAGGTCTTGCCCTTGATCTCTTCCGGTCGCAGGCCTTGCGCGCGGTCTTCGGCGCGGTTGACCTCGATGATCGCGCCGTCGGACAGGCGCGAGATGGTCATGTTCAGCGGGCTGAAGTGGAACGCCTTGGCGAAACGCTCTTCCGACCGGCGCAGCTGTTCCATGACCTCGTTCTGCGCGCTCACGTCGGCGATGCTGGTGATGATCAGCTTGTCCTCGCGGTCGTTGCCCATCTCGCTGGAGACCTGACCGTCGAAGGTGGTGCCGTCCGCCCGCAGCCCGCGCGCGGGGTACTGTTCGGCGCGCCGCTCGGCGAAGAGGAAGGCCATGTATTCGTCGCGCTTGGCGGCATCGGCCCAGAGGAAGGTATCCGGCCGGCCAAGCGCCTGCGCCCGGGTGTAGCCGTAGCAACGCTCGAAGGCCGGGTTGACGTCGAGGATCATCCCCGACCGGGCCGATTGCGCAATCATCGGGTTGGGGCTGGTGTGGAAGATGCGCGCAAAGCGGTCGAGGTTGCGGTCGCGCTGCTGTTCGGTCTTCTTGCGCAGTTCAAGCTCTCCGCGCTGTCGTTCGAAAGCCTCCCTGAGCTGGCGACCGCTGTGGTAGACCATCACGCCCACGACGATCACGGTGGCCGAGTGCGTGATCCAAACGCGCAGGCCGACCTCGAAGTAGGGCGTTGCGGTGAACCAGCCATTCACTTCGGCGTACGTCAGCACGCCCAGGGCGGCCACGCTCGCCACCACTGTGGCGATGAGTGCCTTGCGTCCCAGGAAGGTGCCGGCCCCTGCGACCGCCGCGACGAACAGGAAGCCGACCGCCGTGCGCACCGAACCATAGGTGACCACCGACATCACCGCCGTGGAGAGCGTGCCCAGCACGATGAGGTGCGCCACGTACTGCACGCGGTTCCAGCGCACCATGGCATAGGCGACGCCCGACACCACGACCAGGCAGGCGGCGATCCAGGCTTCGCGCTGGCCCGGGCTGGCGAAGAGCAGGTCGATGACCAGCACCACGAGCGCGGCCAGGCCGGTCAGCAGCGCCAGCAGTTCCAGCACCCGCTTGCGTCGGCCTTCCGACGCGGGCGCCAGGGGATGGGATTCGAGGGGACGTGTGGAGGGGGCGGGCATCGGCCGGATCGTCTGCGCTGTGCGTCAGCCCTGTGCCGTGGGCATGCCCGGCGTGTTGCACCACTCGCTCCAGCTGCCCGGGTAGAGCCTGGCGAGGCCGAGGCCGGCAATTTCCATCGCGATCAGGTTGGGCACGGCGCTCACGCCACTGCCGCAGTGGTGCACCACCGTGGCGGGGTCGCGTCCTGCCAGCAGGCGTTCGAATTCGGTGCGCAGTTCGGCCGCCGGCTTGAATCGGCCGTCTGGCCTGGCGTTGTCGCCAAAGGGCCGGTTGAGTGCGCCGGGGATGTGCCCCGCCACCGGGTCCAGGGGTTCGGTCTCGCCCCGGAAGCGCGCGCCGGCGCGGGCATCGACCAGCGTCATGGCGGGCCGGCCGATCGCACTGGCGATGTCGGCGGTGGAGACCGTGTGCACCAGCGGCTCGCGCAGTTCGAAGGTGGCGGGCGTGGGCGTGGCGCCCGGCCCGCTTTCCACGGCACCACCGGCGGCTTTCCAGGCCGCCAGGCCACCGTCGAGCACGGCCACGGCTTCATGGCCGCTCCACTTGAGCATCCACCACAGGCGACCGCTGGTGGCGATGGCCTGGCGGTCGAGCACCACGGCCTGCATGCCGGTGCCCAGGCCGAGCGCGCCCATGCGGGCAGCGAAGGTGGCGCGTGAGGGCAGGGGGTGGCGGCCGCCGCTGGCGCGGTCGGCGCCGGCCTTGTCGCTGAGGTGGTGCTCCAGGTGCACATGGATCGAACCCGGGATGTGCTCGGCCTCGAACTGGACCAGGCCGACATCGGGCTTCATCAACTCGTGGGTGCAGTCGAAGATGCGCAGGGGCTGGCCACTGGCGACAAGCTGCTGCAACTCTTGGGCGGAGATCAGGGTCGTGTGCATGCGCGCATTGTGGAGCAGATGGGTGTCAATGCTCCTCGGCGGGTGCATTCGGCACGGTGCGCGTGCGCAACACTGTCGCGGTGACGCCGCTGGCGATGATCAGTGCCATGCCCAGCCAGCCGACCAGGGGCAGCTGGTCGCCGAAGAAGACGATGCCGTAGATGCCGGCGATCACGATGCCGAAGTACTGCAGGTTCGCCACCACCATGGTCGCGCCGCGCGAGTAGGCGCGGGTCATGCAGAGCTGGCCAAAGAGGGCCAGCAGGCCGATGGGCAGCAACCACAGTGCGCTGGGCCAGTGCAGGGGGCTGACGCCGGTGAACAGCATGCCGAGCGCGCCCGCCACCACCGCGCCCACGCAGAAATAGAACACGGTGCGGCTCTCGGGTTCCCCCGCGCGCGACAGTGCCGCCACCTGCAGGTACGCAAAGGCCGCGAAGATGCCCGAGAGCAGACCCACCAGGGCGCCGACCACCTGGTCGTCGGCGAGCGTGGGGCGCAGCATCATCGCCACACCCGCGAAGCCCGCGAGCACGGTAAGGAACAGCGGCCCTTGCTGCCGGATCGGCGTGTTGCGGCCCTGCATCAGCACGGCGCCACCCAGCAGGAAGGCGGCGATCCACACGCTGCTCATGTAGTTGAGCGTCATGGCCGTGGCCAGCGGCAGGGCGGCGATGGCGAAGAACCACGCCGTGAGCGAGATGGTGCCGACGATGCTGCGCCAGACGTGCATCATGGGAACGCTGGTGCGCATCGACACCCCTTGCACCCGTGTCATGCCGAGCAGGAACACCATGCCCACCAAGCCCCGGTAGAACACGATCTCGAAGCTGTTGAAGTGGCTCGACGCGAACTTGATGCACACGCCCATGGAGGCGAAGAAGAACGAGGCGAGCAGCATCCACAGGGCCTGCATGCTATTAGCCCCCACGCTCCGCCGCTGCGCGGGTCGCTGCCCCCCGAGGGGGCCGGGCCCGCCTTGGGAGCGGCCCGGCGGCTGGCCCGTTGTGCCGCGAGTGAAACGCGAGCGAACGCTCGCGGCCCAGAGTCACCGCGGAACCGGCTTCGCCGGGCCGCTGGTGACGCCCCCCTGGGGGGGTGACGCCGAAGGCGGCGCGGGGGGGCTCATTCTTGTGCGGTACCACTCATGGAAGTGCTGCATGCCGTCTTCCATCGGGCTTTGATAGGGTCCGACCTCGTTGTCGCCGCGCGCGAGCAGGGCCTTGCGGCCGGCGTCCATTCGCTCGGCGATCTCGTCGTCCTCGATGCAGGTTTCCATGTAGGCCGCGCGCTGCGCCTCCACGAACTCGCGTTCGAATGCCGCGATTTCCTCGGGGTAGTAGAACTCGACCATGTTGATGGTCTTGTCCACGCTCACCGGGTGAAGGGTCGAGACCGTGAGCACATGCGGGTACCACTCCACCATGATGTGCGGGTAGTAGGTGAGCCAGATCGCGCCGTGCTCGGGCATCTTGCCCTGGCGGTAGTTCATAAGCTGCTCGTGCCAGCGCTGGTACACCGGGCTGCCGGCGTTGCCCATCAGGTTGGCCGGTCCCACCGTCTGCACCGAATACTCGGGCTTGAACTCCCAGCGCAGGTCTTCGCAGGTGACGAAGCCGCCCAGGCCAGGGTGGAACGGGGCAACGTGGTAGTCCTCCAGGTAGACCTCGATGAAGGTCTTCCAGTTGTAGTTGCATTCGTGCAGTTCCACGTGGTCGAGCACCATGCCCTCGAAATCGAGCGCGGCGCGCGGCCCCATGTTTGCCAGGTCGGCCTGCACGTCACGGCCGTTGTCTTCGAACAGCAGCCCGTTCCACTCGCGCAGCGGGTAGTTGTTGAGGTTCAGGCAGGGGTCCTGCTCGAAGTGAGGCGCCCCGAGCAGGCGCCCGGCCTGTTCACCGTGGGTGCCGCTGTAGGTCCAGCGGTGCAGGGGGCAGACGATGTTGCCGCCCGCGTGGCCGCTGCGGGTCTCGCCGAGGTTGCCGCGGCCCTTGAGCATCACGGCCTGGCGATGGCGGCACACGTTGGACACGAGCTCCACGCCCTTGTCGGTGCGCACGAGCGCCCGGCCACCCGCTTCCTGCGGCAAGGCGTGGTAGTCCCCGACGTTGGGAACCGAGAGTTGGTGCCCCACATACCGGGGCCCGCGCTGGAAGAGTGTTTCCTTTTCGCGCTGGAACAGCGCCTCGCTGAAGTAGCTGGAAACCGGAAGTTGGCTTGCGGCCTGCTGCAGTTGAAGACTTAAATCAGACATGGTGGTCCTGACCTAGAGACTCCCCCTATGAAGGGGCAGGGTAAGCGCTGTGCTCGTCAGACGAATTCGCGCGGGATGGGTGTGTGGTGCGTCCCTCCGGACAAGAGCTGTCCGTAGTGAAGAGGAGTGAGGAGTGGGAGAAAAAAAGAACGCGGATTGTACCCCGGGGGGCAATACCCCTGCCGGGCATAAAATGCCGGTTTCACCCAGCCCTCTTCAGCACCTCCAGACAGGCCCATGCAGCCCGTCAAACCCGCGGAAAAACCAGTCCGCGGCCCGCGAAGAGGCCTCATACACCGAACCATGCCCACACCTTCCTCCCCCCGCGCGTCCCGTGCGGCCCCTTCCGCCCCTCCGCCGGCCAGTTACGAGGCGGCGCTGGAAGAACTGGAGCAACTGGTGGCCCAGCTCGATGCCGGGCAACTGCCGCTGGACCAGCTGCTCGCCCGCTACCAGCGCGGTGCGGAGCTGCTCGCGTTCTGCCGCTCGCGGCTGGAAGACGTGGAAAACCAGATCAAGGTGCTCGAAGGCGGCACGCTCAAACCGTGGGACGCCGCTTGAACGCCGTGCTTTCCCCCTCCGAAGCCCACGATTTCGTGACCTGGCGAGAGACCGCACAGGATGCGGTGGAGCGCGCGCTGGAGCGCTGGGTGCGCGCCGACGCGCCCGCGGGCCTGGGCGATGCCATGCGCTATGCCGTGCTCGACGGCGGCAAGCGCCTGCGCCCGCTGCTCGTGCTGGCCACCAGCGAAGCCGTGGGCGGCCATGCCGCCGCGGCCATGCGCGCGGCGTGCTCGGTCGAACTCATTCACGCCTATTCGCTGGTGCACGACGACATGCCCTGCATGGACAACGACGTGCTGCGCCGTGGCAAGCCCACGGTGCACGTGCGTTTTGGCGAGGCGCAGGCCCTGCTGGCGGGCGACGCGCTGCAGGCGCTGGCCTTTGAACTGCTGGTGCCCGGCGATGGCAGCGTGAGCGACGCCATGAGCGCGCGCCTGTGCCGCCTGCTGGCGCTCTCGGCCGGTGCCGATGGCATGGCCGGTGGCCAGGCCGTGGACCTCGCCAGCGTGGGCGTCGCGCTCGACCAGCCCTCGCTTGAAGCCATGCACCGCCGCAAGACCGGCGCGCTGCTGCAGGCCAGCGTGACCATGGGCGCCGCCACCGGTTCCCCATCGCCGCAGGCGCTGGCCCTGCTCGCCGAGTACGGTGCGTGCGTGGGCCTGGCCTTCCAGGTGGTGGACGACATCCTTGATGTGACCGCCGATTCCGCCACGCTGGGCAAGACCGCGGGCAAGGACGCGGCGGCCGACAAGCCCACTTTCGTTTCCCTGATGGGGCTGGCCCAGGCACAGGCCTATGCCGACCGCGTGCTGGCCCAGGCCCACGACACCCTGAGCCGCTCCGGCCTCGACCACACCGACACCCTGCACGCCCTGGCCGACTGGGTGGGGCGGCGTGCGTCCTGACGCCCAGAAGAGAAGTCGATCCACATGACACAAGCGCCAACGCCCATGAGTTCCCTGTTGTCGACCATCGAATCACCGGCCGACGTGCGCCGCCTCACGCGCGCTCAGCTCCCGCAGCTGGCCGATGAGCTGCGCGCCTTCCTGCTGGCCAGTGTGGCCCGCACGGGCGGCCACCTCAGTTCCAACCTCGGTACCGTGGAACTCACGGTGGCGCTGCACCATGTGTTCAACACGCCCGAGGACCGCCTGGTCTGGGACGTGGGCCACCAGACCTATCCTCACAAGATCCTCACCGGCCGGCGCGACCAGATGGGCACGCTGCGCCAGTTCGGCGGCATCAGCGGTTTCCCGCGCCGCAGCGAAAGCGAGTACGACACGTTCGGCACGGCGCATTCGTCCACCAGCATCTCGGCCGCGCTCGGCATGGCGCTCGCGTCCAAGCTCAAGGGGGAAGAGCGCAAGTCGATCGCCATCATTGGCGACGGCGCGATGACGGCGGGCATGGCTTTCGAGGCGCTTAACAACGCCGGCGTGGCCGATGGCCGCCTGCTGGTCGTGCTCAACGACAACGACATGTCGATCTCGCCGCCCGTGGGCGCGCTCAACCGCTACCTCGCCCAGCTCATGAGCGGGCAGTTCTACGCCGCGGCGAAGAACGTGGGCAAGCAGGTGCTCAAGGGCGCGCCGCCGCTGTTCGAGCTGGCCAAGCGGTTCGAGGAACACGCCAAGGGCATGGTGGTGCCGGCCACGCTGTTCGAGAAATTCGGCTTCAACTACATCGGCCCGATCGACGGGCACGATCTCGAATCGCTCATCCCCACGCTGGAGAACATCCGCCAGTTGCTCGACACCGACAGCGGCCCGCAGTTCCTGCACGTGGTCACCAAGAAGGGCCAGGGCTACAAGCTCGCCGAGGCAGACCCTGTGGCCTACCACGGCCCGGGTACGTTCGACCCCGCGGTGGGCCTGACCAAACCCGCCACGCCGCCCAAGACCACCTTCACCCAGGTGTTCGGCAAATGGCTGTGCGACATGGCCGAGGCCGACCCCCGCCTGGTCGGCATCACGCCGGCCATGCGCGAGGGCTCGGGCATGGTCGAGTTCGAACGCCGTTTCCCCGCGCGCTATTTCGATGTCGGCATCGCCGAGCAGCACGCCGTGACCTTCGCCGCCGGCCTGGCCTGCGAAGGGCTCAAGCCGGTGGTGGCGATCTACTCCACCTTCCTGCAGCGCGCCTACGACCAGCTCATCCACGACGTGGCGCTGCAGAACCTGCCGGTGGTGTTCGCGCTCGACCGCGCCGGCCTCGTGGGCGCCGATGGCGCCACGCACGCGGGCGCCTACGACATCGCCTACCTGCGCTGCATTCCCAACATGGCGGTGGCCTGCCCGGCCGACGAGGCCGAGTGCCGCCAGCTGCTCAGCACCGCGTTTGCCCAGAACCAGCCCGTGGCGGTGCGCTACCCGCGCGGCGCGGGTGCCGGTGTGGAGCAGCCCCCAGGGCTCGAAGGCCTGCCCTTCGGCCGCGGCGAGCTGCGCCGCAAGGGCCGACGTGTCGCGATCCTTGCATTTGGCACGCTGCTGTACCCGGCGCTTGCGGTCGGAGAGCGGCTTGATGCGACCGTGGCCAACATGCGCTGGGCAAAACCCCTGGACGTCGATCTTCTGCGCGAGCTGGCTTCGTCGCACGATGCGCTGGTGACCGTCGAGGAAAGCAGCGTGATGGGTGGTGCGGGCAGTGCCGTGATGGAATCTCTTCAGGCGGAGGGCTTTGCGGTGCCGGTGCTGCAGCTGGGGCTGCCGGACGTCTTCACGGATCACGGCGATCCAGCCCGATTGCTCAGTGGTCTGGGGCTCGACGAAGCGGGTATCGAGCGGGCCATCCGCGTGCGTTTTGGAGATCTGCTGGCACCTGCCGTGAAGGCCTTCGGCTGAGGGTGGCAAAGGTCGGTGGATCGGGTTTTCCCGGTCTGTCATGTCCCTTGTCACGCGGGTGTCTCACTTACAATCAGGCGGTCCAACCACCCACACGCAGCTGCGGTTCATCGCAGGCTGCGTGTTTCTTTATCTATCGATGAAGTGGTGTCGGGTCGGCTTTCACAACCAATGGAAATCAGCATGGGTGCTCTACTCCAATTCTCTCGTGCCATCGACAGGCTCAATGCCTGGGTTGGCAAGTACGCCATCTGGCTGATCATGGGTTCCACGGTCATCAGTGCCGTGAACGCGCTGGTGCGTTACACCTTCCACACAAGCTCCAACGCCTTTCTCGAGATCCAGTGGTATCTCTTCGCCTGGTCATTCCTCATCGCAGCCGGTTTCACCTTGCTCAACCGCGAGCATGTGCGCATCGATGTCATCAACAGCCGCCTGCCGAAGAAGGCGCAGATCTGGATCGACATCCTGGGTTTTGCCTTCTTCCTCACCCCCGTGTGTTTGCTGGTGCTGTACTACGGCATTCCCATGTTCATGGAGAAGTACGCATCGGGCGAAATGTCGGGCAACCCAGGTGGCCTGATCCGCTGGCCGGTGTGGCTGGCGATCCCGGCGGGCTTCATCCTGCTGATGCTGCAAGGCTGGTCCGAGCTCATCAAGCGACTGGCCTTCCTGACCGGTCATGGACCCGATCCCACCGTCAAGGCCGGTGAGAAATCGGCCGAGGAAGAGTTGGCCGAGATCCTGCGCCAGCGCGAGTCCGCTGCGGACAAGCCCGTCTCGCAATAACTGGCAGGGGAATTGACGATGGAATTCATTGCGACAAACTTCGCCCCGATCATGTTCGTGGGCCTGATCATCTTTTTGCTGCTGGGCTTCCCGGTGGCATTCAGCCTTGGCGCCTGTGGACTGGCTTTCGGCGTTGTCGGTATCGAGATGGGGGTGTTCCCATCGTCGGTCCTGGCGTGGCTTCCGCAGCGCCTGATCGGCATCATGGCGAACGACACGCTGCTGGCGGTGCCATTCTTCACGCTCATGGGCCTGATCCTTGAGCGCAGCGGAATGGCCGAGGACCTGCTCGACACCGTGGGTCAGGTGTTCGGTCCGATGCGCGGCGGCCTGGCACTGGCGGTCGTCCTTGTCGGTGCGATGCTGGCTGCCACGACCGGCGTGGTGGCGGCATCGGTCATCTCGATGGGTCTCATCTCGTTGCCCATCATGCTGCGCTATGGCTATGACCGCCAGTTTTCCAGCGGCGTGATCGCGGCCTCGGGCACGCTGGCGCAGATCATCCCGCCATCGCTGGTGCTGATCATCATGGCCGACCAGCTCGGCCGCAGTGTGGGTGACATGTACAAGGGCGCTTTCATCCCGGCCTTCATGCTCGTCGGGTGTTATGTGATCTACATCGCCTGCCTGGCCATCCTCAAGCCCGCCAGTGTGCCCGCGCTGCCGCTCGAAGCCCGGATCTACCGCGAGCCCAACGGCAGTGGCGGGTATCAGTCGCTGCTGGTGCTGATGGTCCTTTCCTTCATGGTGTCGATCGTTCTGGCGCGCTACATGCCCGAGGTGCACACCTGGTGGCTGGGTCAGGAGGTGACTTCTGTGCCCACTGACGAGAAGATCGTTGTGGCCATGGCTGGAGGGGCTTTCGTTGCGCTGGTGATCGCCCTGGCGAACAGGTATGCGAAGCTGGGTTTGCTGTCCCGTCTGGCCGAGCGTGTGACCTTCGTGCTGATTCCGCCCTTGTTGCTGATCTTCCTGGTGCTGGGCACCATCTTCCTGGGCATCGCAACACCCACCGAAGGCGGTGCCATGGGTGCGATGGGCGCGATCATCATGGCCATGGTGCGCAAACGCCTGGACATGAAGCTGCTCAAGCAGGCGCTCGCCACGACCACCAAGCTCGGCAGCTTCGTGATGTTCATCCTGATTGGCGCCACGATCTTCGGCTTGGTGTTCCAGGCGGCCGATGGCCCGATCTGGGTGGAGCATCTGCTTGCCGACCTGCCCGGCGGTCCGGTGGGCTTCCTGATCGTGGTCAACATCCTGATCTTTTTCCTGGCCTTCTTCCTCGATTACTTCGAGCTCTCCTTCATCGTGGTGCCGCTGCTGGCCCCTGTGGCCGACAAGCTGGGCATCGACCTCATCTGGTTCGGTGTGCTGCTGGCGGTCAACATGCAGACCTCGTTCCTTCACCCGCCGTTCGGCTTTGCGCTGTTCTTCCTGCGCTCGGTGGCGCCTGACAAGCCCTACGTGGACCGCGTGACCAACAAGGTCATGGCGCCGGTCACCACCATGCAGATCTACAAGGGCGCGATCCCCTTCCTGATCATCCAGCTGTTCATGGTGGGCGTGCTGATCGCTTTCCCGGGGCTGGTCACGGGCAGTCTCGACAAGGTGGGCGACTACGACCTCAAGGAAGTGGGCGAGCAGATGAGAGAGAACCTCGGCGGCGGATCCGAGGGGGGCTATGGCGCCGAAGGCGGCTATGGAGCGGAGGAGCCCGCCGCGCCAGCTGAGGGCGGTGCGGAGCCGCCCACCACGAAGCCAGAAGGGCTGGAAGCACCGGCAGCGCCGGACGCCAGCTCTGCACCCGAAGACGACCCGATGAAGGCCATGCAGGAGGCCTTGGGCCGCAAATGACGTCCATCTGCGGCTGAAGCACCTGTGACGAAGCACATGCTGTCGAGGGAAAACCCTCGGCGGCATGACCCTTGAAGGGTGGCAGTTGTCAATAGAATCGAAATACCGTCCTTCAACCTTGGCGCGTGCAACGCAAGTGGCTGCGCGCTTTTCAACAAGTATTCCTGGAGCAAACTCAATGGATCGTCGTTCTATCGTGAAGAGTGCTGGCCTGGCCGGTGTGTTGGCCGCCGGTGTGGCACCCGCCGTGCATGCGCAGGCTGCGGTGCGCTGGCGCCTGGCCTCGAGCTTCCCGCGTTCGCTGGACACCATTTTCGGCAGCGCAGAAAAGCTGTCGCAGACCGTCAAGGCCCTGTCCGGTGGCAAGTTCGAAATCTCCGTTCACCCCGCGGGCGAACTGATGCCGGCTTTCGGTGTCGTGGACGCGCTCCAGGGCGACAACATCGACATGGCACAGTCGGCGGCCTACTACTTCACCGGCAAGGATCCAGTGTTTGCTTTCAGCTGCGCTGTGCCCTTCGGCCTGACGGCTCGCCAGACCACGGCCTGGAAGCAGTATGGCAATGGCGGCAAGCTGCTCGATGAGTTCTTCGCCCAGTACAACTTCCGCACCGCGAGCGCCGGCAACACCGGCACCCAGATGGGCGGCTGGTACCGCAAGGAGATCAAGACCGCCGCCGATCTCAAGGGCCTGAAGATGCGCATGGGTGGTGGCGTGTTCGGTGAAGGCATGGCCAAGCTGGGCGTGGTGGCGCAGAACCTGCCTGCCGGTGAGGTGTACCAGGCGCTGGAGAAGGGCACTCTGGACGCGGCCGAGTTTGTCGGCCCGCACGACGATGCCAAGCTCGGCTTCCACAAGGTGGCACCGTTCTACTACTACCCCGGCTGGTGGGAAGGCGGCGCCGATCTGGAGTTCTTTGTCAACCTGAAGAAGTTCAATGCCCTGTCCGACGAGAACAAGGCCATCCTGAACGCAGCGATGGCCGTGGCCGCGACCGACATGACCGCCAAGTACGATGCGGTGAACCCGATCGCGCTGAAGAAGCTGGTGGCGGAGAAGACCCAGTTGAAGGCTTTCCCCAAGGCTGTGATCGACGCCGGCTTCAAAGCCTGCATGGAAGTGTTCGCCGAGCACGAAGCCAAGTCGGCCACCTTCAAGAAGATTCACCAGGACATGCGCACCTTCCAGCGTGACCAGATCCTGTGGAACCGCTTCTCGGAGTTTCCGTTCAACCAGTACATGGCTGGCGTGAAGATCTGACCAGAAGGATTGCACTTGCGGCGCGGTGAACCGTGCCGAAGTGTGTCAGGATGTCGGCCCGCTGCTTGCAGCGGGCCTTTTCTTTTCCATTGATTCTTTTCCGGTGTTTCTATGAAGCTTGATGTCCGCGTCCTGGATCCGCGTCTGAGCAGCCAGATGCCTTCCTACGCCACGCCCGGCAGCGCCGGCCTCGATCTGCGGGCCTGCCTCGATGCGCCGCTTGTTCTGGCGCCCAACGCATGGCAGCTCGTGCCGACCGGCCTCGCGATCCACCTCGCCGACCCTGGCTACGCCGCCATGATCCTGCCGCGCTCGGGCCTGGGTCACAAGCACGGCATCGTGCTGGGCAATCTCGTCGGCCTGATCGACAGCGACTACCAGGGGCAGCTCATGGTGAGCGCTTGGAACCGCAGCGACGTGGCCTTCACCATCGAACCCATGGAGCGCATCGCGCAGATGGTCATCGTGCCCGTGGTGCAGGCGGATTTCAATGTGGTGGACGACTTCGCCACCGCGAGCGAGCGCGGCGCGGGCGGCTACGGCTCGACAGGCAGGGGCTGAGCCGCCTGCGGCGGCATCAGTGCAGCGTGCGGGGGCCAGGCGGTGTGATGCCGGGGCCCTGCAGCTCGTCGGGCGTGTCCACCTGCATGCGGAAGAAGCCCGTGCCCAGCGAACCCTTGCCCACCTCGTTCTCCTCCGCGTCGCGCACCGAATGCACCTTCAGGCTGATGCGCAGGGCGATACCGGCCAGGGGATGGTTGCCGTCGAGCACCACGTGTTCCGGGTAGATGTCGCTCACGAAATACAGACGGTCCTTGGGAGCGGACGGATTGCCGCCGGGAGGCAGCCCCTCGAAACCCATGCCTTCCTCGAGCTCATCGGGGAAGAGGTGTCGCGGCTCCAGGAACAGCAGGCGGTCGTCGTAATCGCCGAAGGCATCGGCCGGCTCCAGGTGCAGATCGACCGTGTCGCCCGCCGAGTGGTTCAGCAGCGCTTCCTCGATCTTGGCCAGCAGATCGCTGCCACCCACCAGGAACTCCACCGGTTCTTCGAGCACATCAAGCTCTTCGCCCAGCGTGTCCTTGAGGGTCCAGGTCAACGCCACCACGCATTGTTGGTTGATTTTCATCCGACAATTGTCCCATGCCCCCTGCATTCCCATCCAGCCCCCCCGTCTTGTCGGCGCCCGTGCCCGACGTTCCCTGTGACCTTCTCGGCGGGCTTTCCCCCGCGCAGTTCATGCGCCGGCATTGGCAGAAGAAGCCGCTGCTGATCCGCAATGCCATCCCTGGCTTCACGCCCCTGCTCAGCCGGCAGCAGCTGTTTGACATGGCCGCCGGGGAAGCTGTCGAATCCCGGTTGATCGTGCGCAAGCCCAAAGGTTGGACGCTGAAGCACGGGCCGTTGGCGCGCCCGCAGTTGCCCCCGCTCAAACAAGCCGGCTGGACCTTGCTGGTGCAGGGTGTGGACCAGCACCTGGATGCCGCTCACGAACTGTTGAAGCGTTTCCGCTTCGTGCCCGATGCGCGGCTTGACGACCTGATGATCTCCTGGGCCAGTGACACCGGTGGCGTGGGCCCGCACTTCGACAGCTACGACGTGTTCCTGCTTCAGGCCACGGGCCAGCGGCGCTGGCGCATTGGCCGGCAGAAGGACTTCTCCCTGCAGCCGGACGTGCCGCTGAAGATCCTCAGCCATTTCGAACCCGAGGAAGAGCATGTGCTCAACCCCGGCGACATGCTCTACCTGCCACCGCGCTGGGCGCACGACGGCGACGCAGTGGGTGGCAACTGCTCCACGTACTCCATCGGGTTTCGCGCGCCGCAGCGGGGTGGCCTCGCGGGCGAACTGCTGCAGCGCATGGCCGACGAGCTTGACGACGACACGCTCTTCCGCGATCCGTCGCAACCCGCCACGGCCCATCCGGCGGCGATGCCCGCCGCGCTGGAAGCCTTCGCCGTCGACGCCCTGCAGCGTCTGCTCGCCGAGCGCCAGTCGCTGGCCTGCGCGCTCGGTGAGGTGATGACCGAGCCCAAGCCCCGCATCTGGTTCGACGAACCCGACGCTGACTGGGCCGCAGGTGCCTTGCGGCTGGACCGTCGCACGCGCATGATGTATGACAACCGCCACATCTTCATCAATGGTGAGAGTTTCCGGGCCGGTGGCGCAGACGCCCGTCTCATGCGGGAACTCGCCGACCGGCGTGGGCTGGACGGGCGGCAAGTCATGCGCGCCAGCGAGGGTGCGCAGGCCCTGCTGCAGGACTGGTTCGACGCCGGCTGGTTGCACCTCGTCGAGGCCGGCTGAATCCTTTTCGTCGAGCCGCATCAGGAGACCGCATGTCAGAACCCGTGGAGTCCCCGTCGAGTGCGCCGCCACCGCTGCCCGAGGGGCGGCTTTCCGGCCGCACGGTTTTCGTGGGGCTGTTGCGCCAGGCCTTTGCCACCGCTGCAGAGGAGGGCTGGACCCGCATCGTGCTGTGCGATCCGGACTTCGCCGACTGGCCACTGGGCGAGCGCGAGGTGGTGGCCTCGCTCAATGCGTGGGCCTCGCGGGGCCGCACGATCCACCTTTTCGCACGCGATTACAACGTGGTGCGCCAGATGCACCCGCGCTTCGTGCAGTGGCGCACCACCTGGTCGCATCTGGTGGAGGCCCAGGCCTGCGCCAGTGCGACGGCGGACGAACTGCCCAGCGTGTTCTGGTCGCCTGCCTGGACGCTGCAGCGCCTGGACCCCGTGCGCTGCACGATGGTGGCCAGCCGCTCGCCTGAGCGGCGGGTGGCCTTGCAGGAGCAACTGCAGCAGTGGTCGCTCAAGGGAACGCCGGCCTTCCCGGCCTCCACGCTGGGTCTGTGACCGTGTGACACCAATGAAAAAGCCGCCCGAGGGCGGCTTTTTCATGAGCGGGACCTGAATTACTTGAGGTCGTCTGCCAGCAGCTTGGCAATGCGCTGGGCCGAGGCAGAGCTGTCGGGACGGCCCTGGTTGTCGAGCACCGCCACCGTCGTCTTGTTGTCGACGCTGCGCACCGACACGCGATAACGCTCGGTCGCCGCTTCGGTCTTGGAGGCACCGAACATCCTGGCGAAGAAGCCGGGGTCCTTGGCGTCCGTCACGGGTTCCACCCAGCGCACGAAGTACAGGCCCTGGCTGCGGTCGCGGTCCTCGACGGTGAAGCCGGTGCGGTCCAGCGACAGGCCGACACGGCGCCAGGCGCGGTCGAAGTTGTCGTCGAATTGCACCACCGGGCCGCCATTCGCCGTGGCCACCGTGGCCGCTGCCTGCACGGGCAGGCTGGCCGTCACGGCCTTGGCCTGCGCTTCGGCCACGCCGAGCTTGACCATCAGGCGGCGCAGGAATTCGGTTTCAAGTTCCACGTCGGCCGGGCGGGGCTGCCACACGGTCTGGTCTTTTTCCTTGGTGGAGTAGACCTCCACCATGCCGCGGTGGCTGATGTAGATCTCGGTGCCGCCGTTGGCGGTGCGTTCGAACCGCGTGCGGAAGCGGTCGCGTTCGCCGGTGGAGTAGAGGCTGTCGAACACCTTGCCGATGGTCGAGCGGATGATGTCCTGCGGCAGCTTGGCGCGGTTCTCGGCCCAGTCGGTTTCCATGATGCCCAGGGCTTCCTGGTCGACGTTGAGCAGGAAACCGTTCTCCTGCCAGAAGTCGCGCACCGGGCTCCAGAGCTTGTCGGCAGGGCGGTCCACCACCAGCCAGCGCTGGTTGCCCGCGCGTTCAATGCGCACGTCGCCCACGGTGACGGCCGCGGTGCTGGCGGCAGATGGCTGGGCCGGCTGTGCGGTTTCGTAGCCGCTGGCGGTGACCACGCCGCCCGGCACGTTGTAGCGCGAGTCGCGGCTGAGCTGGCTCAGATCGGGCGGCACGTCGAGCGTGCTGCCGCGCTTGGCGCTCTTGTAGTCGATCTTGTCTTCCTGCAGCATCGAGCACCCCGAGACCACGAGGGCCGCGGCGGCCAGCAGGCCCAGACGGGTCAGGAAGCCGGCGCCGGAGACCGGCTGTACCGGGGTGAGCGAGGTCGGGGACGGGATTCGGTTGAACATGAATGGGGCTCGCTAGGAACGGAAAGAGGGCGCGGCGGGCCGCGTCAGGAAAGAAGGCCGGCTTGCTTGAGCGCGCCTTCGACCAGCGGCTCCAGGGAGCGCGTCATGGGTGTCATCGGCAGGCGCATGGCCTCGTTGCACAGGCCCATGCGGGCCATGGCCCACTTGAGCGGGATGGGGTTGGCTTCCACGAACAGGTTCTTGTGCACCGGCATCAGCTGGAACTGGATGGCCATGGCGCGCTTGACGTCACCGGCGATCGCGGCCACGCAGAGCTCGTGCATCAGGCGCGGGGCGATGTTGGCGGTGACACTGATGTTGCCCTGGCCGCCGCACAGCATGAGCGCCACGGCGGTCGGATCGTCACCCGAGTAAATGGAGAAGCCCTTCGGCACGTCGCGGATCAGCCACTGCGCGCGTTCGATGTTGCCGGTGGCTTCCTTGATGCCGACGATGCCGGGCACTTGGGCGAGTCGCAGCACGGTGTCGTGCGCCATGTCGGCAACGGTGCGGCCCGGCACGTTGTAGAGCACGGTGGGCAGGTCGCCCACGGCTTCGGCGATGGCCTTGAAGTGCTGGTACTGGCCCTCTTGCGTGGGCTTGTTGTAGTAAGGCACGACCTGCAGCTGGCAGTCGGCGCCCACGCTGCGGGCGAAGCGGGCGAGTTCGATCGCCTCGGCGGTGGAGTTGGCACCGCAGCCGGCCATGATGGGCACGCGCTTGTTGCCATGGGTCTTGGCCTGCTCGACCGAGACGCGGATGATCTCGCAGTGCTCCTCGACGTTGACCGTGGGCGACTCGCCCGTGGTGCCCACCACGCCGATGCAGTCCGTGCCTTCGGTGATGTGCCAGTCGATCAGTTTGCGCAGCGTGGGGTAATCGACGCTGCCGTCTTCGTGCATGGGCGTGACCAGGGCCACGATGCTGCCGGTGATGGGGTTCATAGGCTAAGGGCTCAAATGGACGCGTCTGCCTTGCATCGCCCCGAAAGGGCGGGCAGCGCGCGCGAATCTTGCATTCTACCCAGTGGCATCCAGCGGATACCTTGGGGGCGACACGGGTGTTCCGGGCCGTTTTCGCACCGCCGCCAGCCGTTGCACGAAGCGTTCGGGGCGGTCGCAGAAACCATCTTCATATGCCACCACGTGCAGACCCCGGCTGACTTGCAAAAGTTCGCCGGGCTGCAGCAGAAAGTCGGGTCGTGAGGGTTTGCCGACGCTTTCGTTGCCGGTGGCAAAGGTTTCGTAGATCAGCACGCCGCCCTCGGCCACGCTGTCGGCAAGGGTGGGTAACAAAGCGCGCCAGAGGTAATTGGTGACGATCACTGCATCGAAGCGCTCGCCCTCAAAGGGCCAGGGGCCGTTCTCGATGTCGGCCAGCACCGCGCGCCCCAGCGGTTTCACCGCCTCGATGGCCTCCGGTGAGCGGTCGACGCCGGTGACAGCGTGGCCGCGCTGCGCGAACCACCGCAGGTGGCGTCCGTGGCCGCAGGCCACATCAAGCACCGAACCACCGGATGGCACCAGGTGCGACCAGCGTTGCACCCACGCCGAGGCAGCCTCGGTGCCGTGCATCAGAAGCAGCTCCAGAGCTGGTCGGCCAGGCTGACCAGGAAGTCTGGCCGGTGGTAGAGCGCGAACGTGGCCAGCAGGGCCGCGAGCGACGCGGACCATGCCAGGGTGCGCACGGCCAGGGGTTTCACGCCGTGGCCCCCACGCGTTGTGGTGCGCGCACGATCGGGGTTTCGCGCACCGGCAGGTTGACCAGCCCGGCGAAGATGCCCAGCGCGATCGAGAGGTACCAGACGATGTTGTAGCTGCCGGTCTGGTCGTACAGCACGCCGCCCAGCCATACACCCAGGAAGCTGCCGATCTGGTGGCTGAAGAAGATGAAACCGCCCAGCATGGACATGTGGGCCACGCCGAAGATCTGCGCCACCACGGCATTGGTGGGCGGAATGGTCGAGAGCCACAGCAGGCCCATGACGGCCGAGAACACGTACACGCTCATCGGTGACAGCGGCGCGATCAGGAACACGGCGATCACGGCTGCCCGTGCGAAATAGATGAACGCCAGGATATGGCGCTTGGCCAGACGCTGGCCCAGCACGCCGGCCGCGTAGGTGCCGATCACGTTGAACAGGCCGATCAGCGCCAGCGCGTAGCTCGCCACCTGGGGCGACAGGCCGTTGTCCTTCAGGTAGCTGGGCATGTGCACGCCGATGAAAACCACCTGGAAGCCACACACGAAGTACCCCGCCATGAGCAACTGGAAGCTGCGGTAGCGGAAGGCCTCGCGCAGCGCCTGTGCAATGGTCTGTTCGCGCTTGGCCGGCGCGCCGCTCGCGAATCCGGGTTCGCGCAGGCCCATCGCCAGGGGCATCACCAGCAGCACGGCCGCGCTCAGGAAGAGCAGCGCCTGCTGCCAGCCAAAGTTGCTGATCAGCCAGCCTTCCACCGGCACCATGAGGAACTGGCCGAAGGAGCCGGCTGCGGCTGCCACGCCCATGGCCCAGGAACGCTTCTCTGCCGGAATCTGGCGGCCGATCACCCCGTAGATCACCGCGTAGGTGGTGCCCGCTTGCGCCGCGCCGATCAGCACACCGGTGGTGAGTGCGAAGCCCAGTGAAGAGGTGCTCAGCGCCATGCCCGCGAGCCCCAGGGCGTAGGCCACCGCGCCACCGATCAGCACCCGGAAGGCGCCGAACCGGTCGGCTGCCATGCCGGCGAAGATGCCGAACACGCCCCATGAGAGGTTCTGGATCGCCAGCGCGAACGAGAAGGTCTCACGCGTCCATCCCTGTGCCTGGGTGATAGGTTGCAGCCACAGGCCGAAGCCGTGGCGGATGCCCATGGACAGGGTGACGATCAGTGCGCCGCACGCCAGCACCTGCAGGGCTGAGAGACGGAGCGGGCTGGCAAGGGTGGGTGTGGAGGACATCCGGGAACTGTAGCGAAGAAGGATGGGCTTTGCCTGTCGCGGCCATGGCTCCGGGGCTTGAAATTTTGCCCCGCCACTGATGAATCCCGTGCATCGCTTGGCCTTTTGCTGACGAAAAGTCTGTATTTGTATACAGTTTTCGAGGCATACAATCCGCCCCCATGGCGACCCAAACACCCAACGAATACTCCGAAGGCTCGATCCGCGTCCTCAAGGGGCTGGAGCCGGTCAAGCAGCGGCCGGGCATGTACACCCGCACCGACAACCCGCTGCACATCATCCAGGAAGTGCTGGACAACGCGGCCGACGAGGCCCTGGCCGGGCACGGCAAGAAGATCAAGGTCACGCTGCACGCCGACCATTCCGTCAGCGTCGAGGACGACGGCCGCGGCATCCCGTTCGGCCTGCACCCCGAGGAAAAGGCCCCGGTGGTCGAACTCGTGTTCACCCGGCTGCACGCCGGTGGCAAGTTCGACAAGGGCAAGGGCGGCGCCTACAGCTTCTCGGGCGGCCTGCACGGCGTGGGCGTGAGCGTGACCAACGCGCTCTCCACCCGGCTGGAGGTGACCAGCTTCCGCGAAGGCCAGGTGGCGAAGCTGGCGTTCTCCGCCGGTGACGTGATCGAACCGCTGGTGGTCAACCCCAAAGGCACGGACGACCGCAAGCAGGGCACCACGGTTCGCGCCTGGCCGGACGCGAAGTACTTCGAATCCGCCGCGCTGCCCATGGCCGAACTCACCCACCTGCTGCGCAGCAAGGCTGTGCTCATGCCCGGTGTCAGCGTGACACTGGTCAACGAGAAAACGAAGGACACGCAGACCTGGCTCTACAAGGGCGGCCTGCGCGACTACCTGCAGCAGACGCTCAACGGCGACCCTGTGATTCCCCTGTTCGAAGGCGAAGGCTTTGCCGACAGCGGGCACGACAGCTTTGCCGAAGGCGAGGGCGCGGCCTGGTGCGTCGGCTTCACCGAAGACGGCCAGCCAGTGCGCGAGAGCTACGTCAACCTGATCCCCACCAGCGCGGGCGGAACGCACGACAGTGGTCTGCGCGATGGCCTTTTCCAGGCGGTGAAGAGCTTCATCGAATTGCACGCGCTGCTGCCCAAGGGCGTGAAGTTGTTGCCCGAAGACGTGTTCGCGCGCGCCAGCTATGTGCTGAGCGCCAAGGTGCTGGACCCGCAGTTCCAGGGGCAGATCAAGGAGCGCCTGAACTCGCGTGATGCCGTGCGCCTGGTGGGCAGCTTCGTGCGCCCTGCGCTGGAGCTCTGGCTCAACCAGCACGTGGACTATGGCAAGAAGCTGGCCGAACTCGCCATCAAGGCGGCGCAGTCGCGCCAGAAGGCGGGCCAGAAGGTCGAGAAGCGCAAGGGCTCCGGCGTGGCCGTGCTGCCCGGCAAGCTGACCGACTGTGAAAGCCGCGACCTGTCGCACAACGAGGTGTTCCTGGTCGAGGGCGATTCGGCCGGCGGCAGCGCCAAGATGGGCCGCGACAAGGAAAGCCAGGCCGTGCTGCCGCTGCGCGGCAAGGTGCTCAACACCTGGGAGGTGGAGCGTGACCGCCTGTTTGCCAACACCGAAATCCACGACATCTCGGTGGCCATCGGCGTTGATCCGCACGGCCCGAACGACACGCCCGACCTGAGCGGCCTGCGCTACGGCAAGGTCTGCATCCTGTCGGACGCCGACGTCGACGGCTCGCACATCCAGGTGCTGCTGCTCACGCTGTTCTTCCGCCACTTCCCCAAGCTCATTGAAACCGGCCACGTGTTCGTGGCGCGCCCGCCGCTGTTCCGCGTGGACATTCCCGCGCGCGGCAAGAAGCCGGCGGTCAAGCAGTACGCGCTGGACGAAGGCGAGTTGCACGCCATTCTGGACAAGAGCGCCAAGGACGGCGTGGCGCCTGAGAAGTGCCAGATCAGCCGCTTCAAGGGCCTGGGCGAGATGAGCGCCGAACAGCTGTGGGACACCACCCTCAACCCCGACACGCGCCGCCTCATGCCCGTGGTGCTTGGCGCCATCGACTTCGCCGGCACCGAGGCCCTCATCACCAAGCTCATGGGCAAGGGCGAAGCCGCCTCGCGCCGCGAGCTGATGGAGCTGCACGGCGACTCGGTCGAAATCGATATCTAGTTGAACTCCGCCGCACCGCTTCGCGTCACCCCTCAGGGGAGACACTGGCAGACCGGCGGAGCCGGATCTGCGGTGTCATTGACCGAATCGCCGCCTTGAACAAAGAACTGATCTGCCATGACTGAAACTCCTGAACTGCCGCTGTCCGAGCCGGACGACGGCGGCATGAACCTCGCTAACTACGCGCAGCGTGCCTACCTCGAATACGCGCTCTCGGTCGTGAAGGGCCGCGCGTTGCCCGACGTGTGCGACGGCCAGAAGCCGGTGCAGCGCCGCATCCTCTACAGCATGGACCGCATGGGCCTGAGCTACGGCGGGCCCAACAACAACACGCCCGCGCGCCCCGTGAAGAGCGCGCGCGTGGTGGGCGACGTGCTCGGCCGCTTCCACCCGCACGGCGACCAGGCCGCCTACGACGCGCTGGTGCGCATGGCGCAGGATTTCGCGCAGCGCTACCCGCTGATCGACGGCCAGGGCAACTTCGGCTCGCGCGATGGCGACGGCGCCGCGGCCATGCGCTACACCGAGGCGCGGCTGGCGAAGATCACCACGCTGCTGCTCGACGAGATCGACGAGGGCACGGTGGACTTCGTGCCCAACTACGACGGCTCCACCGTCGAGCCGAAACAGCTGCCGGCGCGCCTCCCGTTCAACCTGCTCAACGGCGCCAGCGGCATTGCCGTGGGCCTGGCCACCGAAATCCCCAGCCACAACCTGCGCGAGGTGGCCGACGCCTGCGTGGCGCTGGTGAAGAACCCGAAGCTGGCCGACGACGAGCTGTTCGCGATGCTGCCCGGGCCCGACTACCCGGGTGGTGGCCAGATCATCAGCCCGGCGGGCGACATTGCCGACGCCTACCGCACTGGACGGGGCAGCCTCAAGGTGCGCGCGCGCTGGAAGATCGAGGAGCTCGCGCGCGGCCAGTGGCAGCTGGTGGTGACCGAGCTGCCACCGGGGGTGAGCACGCAGCGCGTGCTGGAGGAAATCGAGGAAATCACCAACCCCAAGGTGAAGACCGGCAAGAAGGCGCTGACGCAGGAGCAGACGCAGCTCAAGGCCAGCATCCTGATGGTGCTGGATGGCGTGCGCGACGAGTCGAGCAAGGACGCGCCGGTGCGCCTGCTGTTCGAGCCGAAGAGCAGCCGCATCGAGCAGCAGGAACTCATCACCGCGCTGCTGGCCCACACCAGCCTGGAAACCTCGGCGCCGATCAACCTCACCATGGTCGGCCTGGACGGCCGGCCGACGCAGAAGTCGCTGCGGCAGATGCTCACCGAGTGGATCGAATTCCGCCAGGGCACCATCACCCGCCGTTCGCAGCACCGCCTGAACAAGGTGCTCGACCGCATCCACATCCTCGAAGGCCGGCAGCTGGTGCTGCTCAACATCGACGAGGTGATCCGCATCATCCGCAACAGCGACGAGCCCAAGGCCGCGCTGATCGAGCGCTTCAGGCTCAGCGACCGGCAGGCCGAGGACATTCTCGAAATCCGCCTGCGCCAGCTCGCGCGGCTCGAAGCGATCAAGATCGAGCAGGAGCTCAAGGAACTGCGCGAAGAGCAGGGCAAGCTGGAAGACATCCTGGCCAACCCCGGCAGCCTCAAGCGCCTGATGGTGAAAGAGATCGAGGCCGACGCGAAGACCTTCGCCGACCCGCGCCGCACGCTGATCCAGACCGAGAAGAAGGCCGTGGTCGAGATCAAGGTGGTGGACGAACCGGTGACGGTGGTGATCTCCAGCAAGGGCTGGGTGCGTGCGCGCACCGGCCATGGGCACGAGGCGGGCAGCTTCGCGTTCAAGGCCGGCGACGGACTGTACGGCACCTTCGAATGCCGCACGGTGGACACGCTCATCACCTTCGGCAGCAATGGCCGCGTGTACTCGGTGCCGGTGGCCAGCCTGCCCGGCGCGCGCGGCGACGGCCAGCCCATCACCACGCTGATCGAACTGGAAAGCGGCACGCAGCCGCTGCACTACTTCGCCGGCCCGGCCAACGCCGCTTTGTTGATGAGCAGCTCGGGCGGCTATGGCTTCCTCGCGACGGTGGAGAACATGGTCTCGCGCCAGCGTGGCGGCAAGACCTTCCTCAACCTGGGCGAGGGCGAAACGCCCTGTGCGCCGTCGCACGCGGCCTTCACCTCCGGCGGCCTGCCGCTGGTGCCGGCCACGCATGTCTGTTGCGCGTCCACGGGCGGGCGCATCCTCACCTTCGAGATCGGTGAACTCAAGTTGATGGAGAAGGGCGGTCGTGGCCTGATGCTGATCGATCTCGAACCCAAGGACACCCTCGCCGGTGCCGCCGCCTACACCCGCAGCGTGAAGATCGAAGGCATTGGCCGCGGTGGCAAGGAGCGCGAGGAAACGCTGGAGATCCGCAGCCTCAACAACGCGCGCGCGGCGCGGGCCCGCAAGGGCAAGGCGGCCGACCTCGGCTTCAAGCCCAACCGCATCACGCGGGTGGAGTAAAGCAAAGATGGCGCGCTCGCCTACCCTGGCCGAGCTGCGCCGCCACGCGATCGCCCGCAGCCTGTTCAAGCCCGTCACGCTGCCTGCGGCGGTGCGCCGGCTCGGCTTCGTGCAGGCCGACCCGATGCGCGCACCGGCCCGCGCGCAGGACCTGATCCTCTACCAGCGCGTGCGCGACTACCGCGCGGGCGACCTGGAGCGCCGCTACGAGCGGCTGGGCATCGAGGAAGACGCCTTCGTCAACTACGGCTTCCTGCCCCGCGAGACGCTGACCCTGCTGCACCCGCGCACACCGCGCCGCCCCTGGGATGCCGCGACCCAGGACCGGGCGCGCGAGGTGCTGGCGTTCGTGCAGGCGCGCGGCGTGGTGCACCCACGCGAGGTGGGCGAAGCGTTTGTCCACCACGGCCGCGTGGCGGGCTACTGGGGCGGCGAACTCAATGCCAGCACCCGCCTGCTCGACGACATGCACCACCACGGCTGGCTGCGCGTGCGCCGCCGCGAATCCGGCACCCGCGTGTACGAGGCCATGCAGCACGTCGAGCAGGACGACAGCCCCGCGGCGCGCCTGGCGCGTGCCCAGGCGCTGGTGGATGTCATCGTGGGGCTGTATGCGCCCATTCCGGCGCCCAGCCTCGGTTACCTGGTGACGCTGCTGCGTTATGGCGCCAACCACCTCTCGGCCGAAACGCGCGCCGTGGTGAAGGCCGCGCGAGAGCGCTATGGCCATGCGGTGGTCGACGGCACGACCTGGTTCTGGCCGGCGGACGAAAATCCGGCGTCCAGCCGCCACAAGCCCGATGAAGGCGTGCGGCTGCTCGCGCCGTTCGATCCGGTGGTGTGGGACCGGCGACGGTTCGAGATGCTGTGGGATTGGGCGTACCGCTTCGAGGCCTACGTCCCGGCACCGAAACGCACCATGGGCCACTACGCCTTGCCTGTGCTGTGGGGCGAACGCATGGTGGGCTGGGCCAATCTGCGCATGGAGCGCGGACAGCTGCGGCACGAACTGGGGTTTGCCGCTGTACGCCCGCGCGATGCGGCGTTCCAGCGTGCGCTGGACGATGAACTGGCACGATTCGAGCGCTTCCTCGCTCAAACCGGCTCTTGATCACAACACCGACGAACTGAATATGGACAACAGCGAATGGACGGGGATGGTGATCGCAGCGATGGTGGCGGTGCTCGCCTTTGGCATCGCACGCTTCGCCACGAGGCACTTTGCGCGGCGCCGTGCCGCCAGAGAGCAGGCCGAAACGCAAGCCACCCAGAGCCGCCAGGTGCGCCGCGCCAACGAGCGCAGGAAGAAGTAACCGCGCCAGCAGAGGGGGAGCCCGTCCAGGGACACCGAGGGTCCGGCTCCGCCGGCCCCAGGTGTCGCCCCCCTTTCCAAGGGGGGAGCGCCGAAGGCGCGCAGGGGGTTAGGCCAGTTCCGCGATCAACTCGATCTCGACACAGGCACCCAGCGGCAACTGCGCCACGCCGAACGCGCTGCGGGCATGCGCGCCCACGGAAGGGCCGAACACTTCACCGATCAATTCGCTGCAGCCGTTGGTGACGAGGTGCTGCTCGGTGTAGGTGGGGGTGGAGTTGACGAGGCTGAGCACCTTCACGATGCGCTTGACGCCATTGAGGTCCGTGCCGGCGGCCTTGCAGGCGGCGTCGAGCGTGCCGAGCAGGTCGATCGCGACGGCGCGGGCAGCCGGTCTGGCTTCGTCGGTGGTCATGGTCAGGCCCAGCTGGCCGACCCAGGGCTTGCCATCCTGCCGTGCGATGTGGCCGCTCAGGAAAACCAGTTTTCCCGTTTGCACGAAGGGCACATAGGCCGCGGCGGGCACCGCAACGGGCGGCAGGTTGATGCCGAGTTGGTTCAGCTTGTCGTAAATGCTCATGGAAGGCTCCTGAAGAATGAGCGGCTCATTCTATCGATGGCCCTCAGGGCTTCTGGGCCGTGTCCAGTTGTTCCAGTTCGTCGGGCGGCGCCACCGTCACGGCCACCGCCAGGGTGTGCCGCGCACCGCTCTGGATGACGCCGCGCATGGGCGAGACATCCGCGAAATCTCGGCCCGTGGCGAGCGTCACGTAGTCCTCGCCGGGGCTGCCCCAGCCGCAGCGGTTGTTGGTGGGATCGAAGTCGAACCAGTCGCCGCCAGGCGCTTCGCCCTCATCGCCCGGCACGGGCAGGTACACCGACACCCAGGCATGCGAGGCGTCTGCGCCGATCAGGCGCGGTTTGCCCGGCGGTGGCCGCGTGAGCAGGTACCCGCTGACGTAGCGCGCCGGCAAGCCCAGCGAGCGCAGGCAGCCCAGCATGATGTGGGCGAAATCCTGGCAGACGCCCTTGCCCTGTTCGAGCGCCTGAAGCGCCGGGGTGTTGACCTCGGTGCTGTCGGTCTCGTAGGTCAGTTCGCCGTGGATGCGTTCCATCAGCGCGCGCGCGGCCTCCAGCGCCGGCAGCCCGGGCTTGAACGCGGGGCGGGCGAAGGCGGCGAAGGCGTCGTCGCGCGGCACGTGGGGCGATGCGAAGAGGAATTCGCTCGCCGCGTCGAACGGTGCCTGCGCGCGGTAGCGGAAGTGCTCGCGCACGTTTTCCCAGGTCATGCCGCGCCATGGCGCGCATTCGGGCAACGGCTCGGGCGCAGCGGTGTCGACCAGGCTGTCGGCCTCCACCGTCAGCATGCTGTGCACGGACTGCAGCGAGAAGAACGTGCGCTGGTTGCCGAACACGTCGGTGGTCTCGCTGCGCGCGGCGGGCTCGGGGTCGATGCGCAGTTCGTGCGACAGCACGCGTTGCGACGCCGTGTCGACCGGCCGCAGGTGCACCATGTGCTGCGCCATGTCGATGGCACCGTGGTAGCGGTAGCGGGTGCGGTGGAGGATGCGCAGGAGCATGTCAGGCCCTCCGCCGGGCCGCTCCAAGGCGGGCCTGCGCCCCCTCGGGGGGCAGCGACGACATGAAGTGCGGAGCGTGGGGGCTCATGCTTCAGGCCCCGAGCGATTGATTGCGCTGGTCCGCGTGGCTGAAGTGCAGCCGCGTGATCTCGTCGGACAGATCGATCGCGGCGATCTCGCAGCCGTCGAGCAGTTCGGCCAGATCGCTCCAGACGCGCTGGCCATCGGCGCTGCGTTGCCAGTTGCTCAGGTCGGGCAGCACCCAGGTGTCCGGGTCGGGCAGGCCGCGCGCGAGCACGGCGTCCTGCGGGGTGGCGCTGCGCGAGAGTTTGGCCAGCCGCGAGCGCAGCGTGTGCACCACCCAGGCCAGCGAACGCGGGTTGTCGCGGTCCATCACCAGCAGGTCGATCAGCGCCACCATGTCGCGCCGCTGCTGGTACTGCGCGTGGAAGGTGATGGTGCTGTCGAACAGCGCCACCACGGCTTCGAAGCCGGCCTGGTCGTGCACGCAACCGTGCTCCAGCGCCAGCGACAGCGCGCGCGCCAGTGTGATCAGCCGCTCGATGTGGCGGCCCATGGAGAGCAGGCGCCAGCCGTCGTCGCGCACCATGCGGTCGGTCTGCGAACCCGTGATGGCCGCCAGCAGCTCGCTGGCGTTCTGCAGCGCGGCGATGGCCTCGGCCGTGGCGTACTCGGCGTCGGTGGACAGGGCCGCGCAGTCGCGCGCGAAGCTGGCCTCGGTGCGCTCGATCAGGTTCCAGTGCTCCTGCGACAGACGCTCGCGCACCTGCGCTGCCGCGGCCCTGAGGGCGCGCAGGTTGAAGCCCACGCTGAAGGATTGCGCGGCCAGCGCGTCGTCGGGCGCGGGTGAGAGCGCGGCGATGAGGCTGCGCGCGAACACGCGCGCCGAGAGGGTGGCGGTGGGCACGTCGGGCAGCACCAGCGCGTTTTCTCGCGCCATGTTGGACAGCCATGCCATCAGCGCGCGCGAGTTCGGCTCTTCGCCGCCCATGTGGCTGAGCACGATCTGCGCGAGGCGCACGCTGTTTTCGGCGCGCTCGGTGTAGCGGCCCAGCCAGAACAGGTTTTCTGCCGCGCGGCTGGTCACCGGCCGTTTCTGCTGCGCCAGGCTGAGCGTGCTCGGCGCCGACTGCAGCAGGCTGGTGTGGTCCACCGGCCCGTCGGTGAGCACCCAGCAGTCGGCGCTGCTGCCGCCGCGCTGCATGGCCGCAATGAGCTGGCCGCGGGGTGCCAGGCGCACCATGCCGCCGGGCAGCACGCGCCACGACTTCGGGCCATCGGCCAGCGCGAACACGCGCAGCATGGCCGAGCGTGGCATCACACGCTCGCCGCTCCACGTCGGCGTCTGCGACAGGGGCAGCCAGGACTGCACGGTGTAGTCGTCGGGGTGCCGCGCCATGCGGCCCGACCACTCGTCCAGCTCACGCTCGCCCAGGCTCTGGCCCATCACCGTGTCCAGGCCCGAGCGCGGGTAGGTGGGTTTGATCACGCTCTCGTGCAGCAGCGGCAGCACCTCGCGCAGCGCCGCGTCCTCGCCGCACCACCAGGTGTCCAGCGAAGGCAGGCTGAGTTCTTCGCCCAGCAGGTGGCGGCTGATGGCGGGCAGGAAGCCCAGCAGGGCACTGGACTCCAGCGGCGCCGAGCCCGGCGCGTTCGCCAGCAGCAGGTTGCCTGCGCGCAGCACCTGCAGCAGTCCGGGCACGCCCAGTCGCGAATCGGAGCGCAGTTCCAGCGGGTCCAGCCACTCGTCGTCCAGCCGCTTGATCAGCGCGTGCACCGGCTCCAGGCCGCTGAGCGTTTTCAGGAACAGGCGCTGGTCACGCACCGTGAGGTCGCTGCCCTCGACCAGGGTGAGGCCGAGGTAGCGCGCCAGGTAAGCGTGTTCGAAATAGGTTTCGTTGTACGGCCCGGGCGTGAGCAGGGCGATGCGCGCGTTCTCGCCTTCGGGCGCCATGCGCTTGATGCCGTCCATGAGCGCGCGGTAGCTCGCGGCCAGGCGCTGCACGCGCATGCCGGCAAACGCCTTGGGAAACTGCCGGCCGATGGCGATGCGGTTTTCCAGCAGGTAGCCCAGGCCCGATGGCGCCTGCGTGCGCTGGCCCACGACCCACCACTGGCCGTCCGGCCCCTGTGCCAGATCGAAACCCACGATGTGCAGCCAGGTGTCGCCCGGCGGGCGCACGCCCTGCATGGAGCGCAGGTAGCCGGGGTGGCCCTGCACCAGCGCCGCCGGCAGCAGCGCGCGCTTGAGCAGCTCGCGCTCGCCGTACAGGTCGGCCATCATGGCGTTGAGCAGGCGCGTGCGCTGCAGCACACCGGTCTCGATCTGCGCCCAGTCCTGCGGGCCGATGATTTTCGGGAACAGGTCGAGGGACCAGGGGCGTTCCAGCCCGGTGGAGGCGTCGGCGTAGACGTTGTAGGTCACGCCGTTGTCGCGGATCTGCCGCTCCAGGTTGTCGGCGCGGCGGTTCAGGTCGGCGAAGCCGTCGGTGCCGATGTGCTCGAAGAAGCTGGCCCAGGTGGGCGCCAGCTGCGCGGCTTCCGGGTTGCCGCCGGCGCGCAACTCGTCCCGGTGGCCGGGGTCGGCCGGCACGGACAGGGAAAGTGCCCACTCACCGGGCGTGTCCGGGCGCAGCTGGGAAAAAAGGGATTCGGTGGATTCGGGATTCACGGCCCCAGAGTATGCCCGCCGGGGTATCGGTGGGTCTGCGGGGCGTGGATCGTTGTGTTGCATCCTTCAAACAGTGTTTTCCCGGATCGAGCCGGTTGTCAGGTCCTCAGGTCGAGCGTGAACGGGAACTCCCGGCTGGGCTGGGCGGGTGCCACGTCCATCCGGCCCGGCGTGTGGCCCATCTGGAAGAAGCGCGACAGCCGGCGGCTTTCCGCCTCGTAGGCGTTGATGGGGAAGGTGTCGTAGTTGCGCCCGCCCGGGTGGGCGACGTGGTACTGGCAGCCGCCCATGGAGCGCTTGAGCCAGGTGTCGACGACGTCGAACGTCAGCGGCGCGTGCGCCGGAATCGACGGGTGCAGCGCCGACGGCGGGCTCCAGGCCTTGTAGCGCACGCCGGCCACGTATTCGCCCACGGTGCCGGTGCTCTGCAGCGGAATCGCGCGGCCGTTGCAGGTGATCACGTGGCGGCTGTCGTTGAAGCCGCTCACACGCACCTCCACGCGTTCGAGCGACGAATCCACATAGCGCACCGTGCCGCCGATCGCGCCTTCCTCGCCCATCACGTGCCAGGGTTCCAGCGCGCTGCGGATGGTGAGTTCGATGCCGCGCGCGGCGACCTCGCCCACCAGTGGGAAGCGGAACTCGAAGTGCGGTTCGAACCAGGCCATGTCGAAGGCGTAGCCGGCGCTGGCCATGTCGGTGAGCACGTCCTCGAAGTCCATGCGCACGAAGGTGGGCAGCAGGAACCGGTCGTGGAGTTCGGTGCCCCAGCGCGTGAGGCGGCCCTGCCAGGGCTGTTGCCAGAAGCGCGCGATCATGGCGCGCAGCAGCAACTGCTGCGCGATGCTCATGCGCGCATGCGGCGGCATTTCGAAGGCGCGCAGTTCCAGCAGGCCCAGGCGGCCGGTGGGGCCGTCCGGCGAATAGAGCTTGTCGATGCAGAACTCGCTGCGGTGCGTGTTGCCGGTGACGTCGATGAGGATGTTGCGCAGCGTGCGGTCGACCAGCCATGGCGGCATGTCCGCGCCATGGGTCTGGCGGTTCTGCTCGATCTGCGCGAGCGCGATCTCCAGTTCGACCAGCTGGTCGTTGCGCGCCTCGTCCACGCGCGGGGCCTGGCTGGTGGGACCGATGAAGAGGCCGCTGAACAGATAGGACAGCGAAGGATGGTTGTGCCAGTAGGCCAGCAGGCTGCCCAGCAATTCGGGCTTGCGCAGGAACGGCGAGTCCGCCGGCGTGGCACCGCCGAGCACGAAGTGGTTGCCCCCGCCGGTGCCGGTGTGGCGGCCATCGGTCATGAACTTCTCGGCGCACAGGCGCGTCTGGTGCGCGGCCTCGTACAGGAACTCGGTGTGCTCCACCAGTTCGCCCCAGTTGTGCGCGGGGTGGATGTTGACCTCGATCACACCCG